>Ga0326728_10005647_pt1 | contig 34705 bp, 22 predicted proteins | sample MB3enrmetagenome_FD_207602 | JGI IMG/M metagenome (GOLD analysis project Ga0326728, IMG submission 207602) | Lab enriched peat soil microbial communities from McLean, Ithaca, NY, United States - MB31MN | ecosystem: Environmental > Terrestrial > Soil > Wetlands > Peat | place: USA: New York...
GATTTTCCACCGGAGCGACGGTCCCGCTGAGAGCGCGGATTTTTTCGCAGAGCACATGCATAACCACCAGGGCAAAGGTGGGTTGCTGGCTGACAAGAAAAAGAAATTTATCCTTGTCCAGGGCTATAAGCTTGGTATCGTCTTGAAGGGCACAAGCACTCGCACTGCGAGGGGCGTTATCGACAAGGGCCATCTCACCGAAGAACTCCCCTGTTTTACTCATATCGGCAAGATCGACTTTCTTTCCATCAACAGTCCGGTAAATCCTTACACTGCCTGACCGGAGTACATACATTTCAGAGCCGAAGCTGCCCTCTTCGAAAATGACCTCGGACTTCCCGTATGTTTTCAGGAATTTCTTGAAGCGGACAGAATCAAACGCCATTGAGGTCTCCTTTTCTTTTGCAGACAATATCAATCGGGGGTAACGGTATACGACTGTCGTCCGGCGCCTTCCCTCACCCCGGCCACGGCCCGGCTTCGTAACGGTCCCGGTGTGCGACCGGGTTCCCGGCTTCAACTACATGGTTATAACGGAACCTTGATCACAGGCATACATGTTCCGCGCCCGATTTTACTAGAAATCTGAAACCACCCGGAAGGCCTGACTTAATTATCCTATATCGCTATTAAATACGCAAGAGGTACTTAATAGGATCGCTTTTTCTAGGACTGACAAATCGGGTGGCTCGATTTCGCTATACCCTTTAAACAGGAAGTATGCCTCTTCAATGACTCCATGGCCCGAACTCATGACGACGCAGGTTCAATCATAGGTTTCATGACTCGTGCAATTTCTGTTTCACGCTGTCGGCGTTAAAAGAAAGAAGTGCTATTAAATCTTGATCAGAATTCATTATTAGGGGTACATTTGTCTTAAGGTTAAAAAAATGCATTGATAAAAAGTTCCAAAAGAAAATTCATCGAAAATGAAATGTCTTTTCGCGTGCTCCGGTAGCCGGCTTCCGAATTCAATAGCAGCAACTTGGCCGTAGACGGTTGCGTCATGGGTTTCCATCATTAATTTGAGATGCATCCGGCCATGGATCGAGAAGGGCGGAACTATGCAGAGCACTCACCGATGGGGGAGTTAACCTTTGAGACCGTCCAACCCGCGAATTCTGACTATCAACGGTGGTTCATCCAGTATCAAGTTTGCTTTTTTCGAGGCCAATGACTCGCTCAAGCGGATTCTGGACGGCGTGATTGAGCGGATCGGATCGCAGAAGGCCGTTTTGCGTGTGAAGGGCCTGAACCAGGCCGACAATTTTTCGCGGCCGGTTGCGGCGTCGGATCACACGAGGGCTGTGGGTGCCCTGGTGGATTGGATCCAGGAAAGCGGCCGGCGTGATGGATTGACTGCGGTCGGTCATCGCGTAGTGCACGGCGGACCGAAGTATAGCGAACCCCAGAGAATAACCGCGGAAATGGTCGAGGAGCTGCGCCGGCTGAGTCCTTTCGACCCCGAGCATCTGCCGGAGGAGATACTGTTGACCGAAGAGTTTCATCGCCGGTTTCCGGACCTGCCCCAGGTTGCCTGTTTCGACACGGCTTTTCACCATGACCTGCCGCGCGTGGCGCGCCTATTGTCGATACCTCGGCGCTACGAGGCAAAGGGGGTGCGGCGGTATGGATTTCATGGGTTGTCGTACGCGTTTCTACTGGAAGAACTAGATCGTCTGGCGGGAGCGGAAGCGGCGAAAGGCCGGGTCATTATGGCCCATCTCGGCAATGGTGCAAGCCTGGCCGCTGTGCATGAGCGCAAACCCGTGGACACGAGCATGAGTTTCACGCCGACGGCCGGCATTCCGATGAGCACCCGCTCGGGGGACCTGGATCCGGGGTTGCTGTGGTTTTTGGCCCGAACCGAGGGTCTTAACGCAAGACGATTCAATGAAATGGTCAATTTCCAGTCCGGCCTTCTAGGTATCTCGGAGACCAGTTCCGATATGAGCGACTTGCTTGAACGTGAAAATCATGACGTGCGGGCAGCCGAGGCGGTTGCGCTGTTTTGCTACCAGGTCAAGAAATGGATCGGCGCATACGCGGCCGCGCTGGGTGGAGTTGACACTCTGGTGTTCTCCGGCGGCATCGGGGAGAATTCGCCTGTTGTGCGCGCCCGCATCTGCGAAGGGCTGGGATTTCTTGGTGTCGAACTCGAAGAAAAACTCAACATGGCCAATGCGGCCGTGATTTCCACCAGGGCCGGCCGGGTCCCTGTCCGTGTCATTCGAACCGACGAGGAATGGATGATCGCGAACACCGTCTGCCGCATTCTCGGTTTTTGTTTGAAGGCATCCCGGTGACCGCTCATGGATTTCAGTTTTTAGTTTTCAGTTTTTAGTAAAAGCCGAAAAGCGAGGTGTAAACTACGTTCAAACTAAAAACTAAAAACTGAAAACTAAAAACTCTTAACGAGTCTGTCATACGAGGAGAATTGGACGATGAAGACAAAAACCCTTTCCCCGGAGCTGCTCAGGAAGATGGATGCGTATTGGCGCGCCGCCAATTATGTGTCGGCCTGCCAGATTTATCTGCGAGACAATCCGCTGTTGAAACGGCCGTTGGCGCTTGGCGATGTGAAACATATGCTGCTGGGCCATTGGGGCACGACCCCCGGGCAGAATTTCATCTATGTGCATTTGAACCGGGTCATCAAGAAATATGAACTCGATATGATATATGTCTCCGGTCCCGGACACGGCGGTCCGGCAGTCGTGGGCAACACTTATCTCGAGGGCACATACAGTGAGATTTATCCGGACATCAGCCAGGATGAAGCCGGACTTCGGAAGCTCTTTATCCAGTTTTCGTTTCCCGGAGGAATTCCGAGCCACGCATCACCCGAGTGCCCGGGCTCGATCCATGAGGGTGGGGAACTCGGCTATTCACTCAGCCATTCGTTCGGGGCGGTATTCGACAATCCCAATCTGATCGTCGCCTGCGTGGTTGGCGACGGCGAGGCGGAAACCGGTCCGCTGGCCACCGCCTGGCATTCGAACAAGTTCCTCGATCCGGCAACGGATGGCGCGGTGCTGCCGATCCTGCACCTCAACGGCTATAAGATAGCAAACCCGACTATATTCGCGCGCATCGAGCATGAGGAACTGGAGCAATTCTTGCGGGGCTGCGGCTGGACACCCTACTTCGTCGAGGGTCGCGAACCCGAACCGATGCATGAGGCAATGGCCTCAACTCTCGATACGGTGGTCGAGCAGATCAAAAAAATCCAGCACGATGCTCGCGTCCACGGTAATCTCTCGCGTCCGCGCTGGCCGATGATCGTCCTCAATTCACCCAAGGGCTGGACAGGGCCGAAGGTGGTCGACGGCCTGAAAGTCGAGGGGACGTTCAGGGCGCACCAGGTGCCGCTCTCCGACCCGGCCAATCATCCCGAACACCTTAAGCTGTTGGAAGACTGGCTGAGGAGCTACCGGCCGGAGGAACTATTCAATAAAGAAGGCCGGCTTATGCCGGAACTCGCCGAACTTGCGCCCGTGGGAGATCGGCGGATGGGCGCCAACCCCCACGCCAACGGCGGTATTCTGCTCCGCGACCTGCGGATGCCGGATTTTCGCGACTACGCGGTCGACGTGCCCTCGCCCGGGGTTCGCGGCATCGGTGATACGCATGTGCTCGGGCCTTTCCTTCGCGATGTGGCGAAGCTGAACAGCGATCAGCGGAATTTCAGGGTCTTTGGTCCTGACGAGACGCTTTCCAATGGCCTGGAGGCCCTCTTTGACGTGACAAAACGCCAATGGGACGCCGCGACCGAGGCGGGCGACGAATTTCTCGCGCCAACCGGGCGCGTGATGGAAATGTTGAGCGAGCACCAATGCGAGGGCTGGCTGGAGGGTTACCTGCTCACCGGGCGCCATGGGCTCTTCAACTGCTACGAGGCGTTCATCCACATAGTCGATTCGATGTTCAACCAGCACGCCAAATGGCTGAAGGTCACATCGTCCCTTCCCTGGCGACGGAAGATCGCCTCGCTGAATTATCTGCTCGCCTCGCATGTCTGGCGACAGGACCACAACGGTTTTACGCACCAAGACCCCGGTTTCGTCGATAATGTCGTGAACAAGAAAGCCGAGATCGTGCGTGTTTACCTTCCGCCGGATGCGAACTGCCTCCTGTCGGTGATGGATCACTGCCTGCGAAGCCGCCATTACGTCAACGTGGTGATCGCGGGCAAACATCCGGCGCCTCAGTGGCTGACGATGGACGCCGCCGTCAAGCACTGCACCGAGGGCATCGGCATATGGCAGTGGGCCGGAAACGACCGTGGCGTTGCCCCCGACGTGGTCATGGCCTGCTGCGGTGACGTGCCCACTCTTGAGACGCTCGCCGCCGTCTCGATCATGCGCGAGCATCTGCCGGAACTGAAAATACGGGTGGTAAACGTCGTCGACCTGATGAAGCTGCAGCCCCAAACAGAGCACCCGCACGGATTGAGCGACATCGATTTCGACGGGATCTTTACCATGGACAAGCCGGTCATCTTCGCCTTCCACGCCTACCCGTGGCTGATCCACCGGCTGACATACCGGCGCGCCAACCACGAAAACATCCACGTCCGCGGCTACAAGGAAGAAGGCACCATCACCACGCCCTTCGACATGACGGTTTTAAACGATCTGGACCGTTTCCACCTCGTGATGGATGCTATCGACCGCCTGCCACAGACCGGCGATAAGGGCGTCTACTTGAAGCAGGAGTTGAAGGACAAGCTCATCGAGCACAAGCTGTACATACGCAAGAACGGTCAGGATATGCCTGAGATCCTCAACTGGAAATGGAGCAACCCTGAATGAATTAGCGGAAGTTATTTGGATAATGCCGGGGCCCCCGGCTCAAAAACGCTGCCGGGGGTTCGGTTATGAAAATTGATAATGCACCGAAAATTCTGCAATTATGAAAATTAAGAAAGCGCGGGCAAATATTTCACACGCACCGCCCAAGAACTGGGCGCGCGAGGCCTTGGCGACTGAGTTGCGCACTATGGCAAATTTGCTTGAGCAGCATTGCCAATAGACACGAAACCATTACCTTTCAACCGGGCCGTCGCCTTTTCAAGGCTTCCCGCTTCAGGTCCAACGCCCCTGGCGAAGCCGGCGTCGCCTTCCGCGTCCCGGGAGGTATATCGCCCGGGGGCGTCCGCAACCGACATGGCATTTCTTGTTTTAATGTTGCATGTTAGTCTGTCTTACAAGCCCGGGAGGGAACTCGGACCATGATCATCGGCGTCCTCAGAGAAGTGCACCCTAAAGAAAACCGGGTGGCCCTCATACCCGAACACGCCGCCAAGCTCATAAAGATCGGGGCTCAGATCCAGGTGGAATCGGGCCTGGGAGTGCTGTCAGGCATTTCCGACAAGACCTACGGCACGGCCGGCGCGTCTGTCATTTCAGACCGAAAGTCCCTGCTGGAAAGTTCCGACGTGGTTTTGAGTGTTCGAGGGCCGTCCATCGAAGATGTACCCAAATTCAAGCATGACGCGATCAGCATCAGTTTTCTCGATCCGTTCCGCAATCGAGCGCTGATCGAAGCTTTGCGCGACCAGCGGGTCTCGGCCCTCAGCCTCGAGATGATTCCCCGCATCACCCGGGCCCAAAAAATGGACGCCCTGAGTTCCCAGGCAAACCTTGCAGGGTATGTGTCAGTCATTTTGGCGGCCGAGCGACTCCCCAAGATCTTTCCGATGATGATGACTGCTGCCGGCATGATTTCACCGGCCCGTGTATTCGTCGTTGGAGCGGGCGTGGCGGGTCTTCAAGCCGTTGCCACGGCCAAGCGGCTCGGGGCTCGCGTGGAAGCTTTCGACACCAGGCCGGAAGTGGAAGAGCAAATCAAGTCCCTGGGCGCCCGATTCGTCAAGATCGATATCGGGGAATCCGGGCAGACCAGCGGGGGTTACGCCAAGGCATTGACCGAGGAGCAGTTGGCCATTCAGCGGAAGGGCATAACGAGTATTTGTGCGAACTCCGACGTGGTGATCACCACGGCCCAGGTGTTCGGCCGCAAAGCGCCCCTTATCATAACCGGGGAAATGGTCGAGGCCATGCCCAAAGGGTCGGTGATCGTGGACGGCGCCGTCGAGACGGGCGGGAACGTCGCCGGATCGAGGCTGGACGAAGAAGTCGACGTCAACGGGGTTCTGATAATCGGCTTATCCAATTTGCCGGGACGAGTGGCCGTGCATGCCGGCCAAATGTTTTCCGCGAACATGTTCAACCTGATCACCGAATTCTGGGACTCCGAGAAACAGCAACTCCATTTGAATTTTTCCGATGAAATCATAAAGGGATGTGTAATTACCGATCAGGGCAAAATAATTAACGAGACGATTTCATTGCATTATTCTAGCTAACCGGGTGCTTGGGGGAGCAGAACAATGTTGCTGGCCGTGCAAAACGCTGAATCCTGCCTATTTTTTCTATATGGATTTTATTCCCTAGTGAACGGAGAAGAAGAACAATATGGAATGCAGTAGTTTTATCATCCTGTTTTACATCTTCGCATTGTCAATTTTCGCAGGCTACCAGGTGATATCGAGGGTCCCCCAACTTCTTCATACGCCACTCATGGCCTTCACCAACGCCATTTCAGGCATTTCTCTCGTCGCCTCGCTGATCGTTGCCGGCGAAGGCCTGAACACGGTCAGCTCCCTCCTTGGGGCAGTAGCGGTGGCTGCGGCATCCATCAATGTAGTGGGTGGTTTTCTCATTACGGACAGGATGCTGAAAATGTTCAAGAAGAGAGGAAGCTCCAGGCCATGAACTTTTACAACTATCTGGCCGGTCTCGATCTGAGGGGAGCCGCGTACCTGATCACCCCTTTAATCGCTTCGATCCTTTTTCTTCTGGGACTGCGCGGCCTTTCGCGCGCCGAGTCGGCGCACCGCGGGATGAGGCTGGCGGCGTTTGGAATGCTGATAGCCGTGGTGGGCACCCTCTTGAGTAGAAGCATCGTTAGTTATGAATGGATTCTGGGAGGACTTGTCGTCGGAACGGTGATCGGAATTCCCATGGGTCTTTGGATTCCCATGACCAAGATGCCGGAGCGGATCGCACTTTCGCATTCTTTCGGAGGCCTTGCGGTGGCGCTGGTGGGTGTTGCCCAATACTTCAACTATTATCGGCAGCTTGGCCCTTTCGATGCCGGGGCCGTCAGTTTTGAAGTTTTGCTGGGAACTATCACGTTTACGGGAAGCTTGATGGCGTTCGGAAAACTGATGGGAGTTTTACCGGGCCGGCCGCAAACGTTTACCGGTCAAAATGCGATGAACCTGGGCATTCTTGCGGCTGCACTTGCGATCATTGTCATTCTGATCGTGAGACCGGACCAGCAGGTGCTGTTCTATACCCTCGTTTCAATCGGATTGCTCCTGGGCGTTCTCCTGGTCGTTCGCATAGGCGGACCGGACATGCCTGTCGTCATCTGCCTTCTGAACTCTTACGCGGGTCTTGCCGCGGCGGCCACCGGCTTCGCCCTGAACAATCCCGTGCTCATCGTTTGCGGGGCGCTCGACGGCGGCTCCGGGTTCATCCTGGCGCTCATCATGAGCAAAGCCATGAACCGCTCGTTCCAGAATGTCATTTTCGGGGCCTTTGGCGCTACGGTACAACAGAAATGCGAAGGGGAATTCTGCAGCCTGACGCCTCGTGAGGGGACGCCCGACGATGCAGCGGAACTCTTGAAATTCGCCAATTCGATCATCGTGGTTCCTGGCTATGGGATGGCGGTAGCCCAGGCCCAGCATGCGGTGCGCGACCTTGCGGATTTGTTGGAAAAGAGCGGGGCCGACGTTAAGTATGCCATCCATCCTGTCGCGGGACGGATGCCCGGACATATGAACGTTTTGCTTGCCGAGGCGAATGTTTCTTACGATCAACTCTACGAACTTGACGCGATCAACGATGATTTTCAAAGGACGGATGTTTCCATAGTGGTAGGAGCCAATGACGTGGTCAATCCGGCGGCAAAGAATATGCCGGGCAGCCCTATTTTCGGGATGCCGATTCTCAACGTGGACCAGTCGAAGGCGGTGATAGTCCTTAAACGCAGCATGAATCCCGGATTTGCCGGTATCGAAAACCAGCTCTTTACATCTCCGCACACGATGATGGTTTTCGGTGATGCAAAAAAAACGCTCGCAAAGATCGCGGCCGCGATGAAGAACTAAAAGTTGGGAAAAGAGACGTGGCGAGCGGCTGTCCCTCCAACCCCCGCACCCCGCAATGTGGCGCTGCGGCGGCAACATGCCCCCGCGAATCTCAGTCTTCTGAATCCGGCGTTTGCACCTTGTATTCTTTGATAAGCATATCGGCGGCGGCGGTCGGAGAAAACTTTCCGCTCATGACTCCCTGCTCGATTCCAGGCAGGACTTTCATGATGCGAGGATGGTTGAAGAAGCTGTTGTGCAGGTATTCTTTCACCATGCCGTACACCCATTCCATGGATTGCGCGGTCCTGCGCCTTTCGAAAACTCCAGACTTTTGGGTCAGTGTGACAAAGTCCCCGATAATTTCCCAGATTTGGGGAACGCCCTCGCCGGTGATCGAAGAACAGGCGAGCGCCCGGGTGTTCCACCCTTCCGTTGCGGGCTGGAGATAGCGAAGAATGCGGGCAAATTCCATGCGCGCGGCCTGTGACCGCGCTTTGTTCTCGCCGTCCGCTTTGTTGACCAGGACGGCGTCGCAAAGCTCCATGATTCCCTTCTTGATGCCCTGAAGCTCGTCGCCCGCGCCCGCAAGGAGCACCAGGAGGAAAAAATCCACCATGGAACGGACGGCTACTTCGCTTTGTCCCACGCCCATCGTTTCTACCAGGATTATGTCGTAGCCCGCTGCTTCGCATACGAGCATGGTTTCACGGCTTTTGCGCGCAACCCCGCCCAGAACGCCTCCCGAAGGAGAAGGGCGGATGAATGCATCCGGTCTGCCGGAGAGCTTTTCCATGCGCGTCTTATCACCCATTATGCTTCCCCGCGTAACCGTGCTGCTCGGATCGACCGCGAGAACCGCCGTTTTATGTCCACGGTCGCACAGCAAATTCCCCAGGGCTTCGATGAGGGTGCTCTTGCCCGCGCCGGGCACTCCGGTGATTCCGACCCTTATGGAGCGTCCCGTGAAAGGCAAAAGCCGCTGCATCAGTTTTTGTGCTTCCGCGATATGAGCGGGCGCGTTGCTTTCCACCAGGGTTATGGCCCGGCTGAGAATCGTGCGGTCCCCGGAAAGAACTCCGTTGACATATTCATCCAGGGAGAGATGACGGCGCTTTACGATTCCTGAGGCGGCACGGGACGCCGGTGACGATCCGGGGTGACCGCCATTCTCCTCAATCCCGCTCCGGGAGTCGAAATCTTCGGAAGCGACTTCCGGGATCCACTCGGATTTCTGTTTTTCCGTCTTCATGTCTTTTCAAATCGTTTATCGATGGCATGCGGCGTTTTCAAGGACCGCCGTTTCAGCCCAGCCTTCGATTGATTTCCTCCAGGATTTTCTGCGCGGCGACGGGAATGACCGTGCCCGGTCCGAAGATGAGAGACGCCCCGCGCTGCCTCAGGTATTCGTAGTCCCGGGCAGGGATTACGCCTCCGACAATGACCACTATGTCCTCTCGCCCCAGGCGCTTCAATTCTTCCACCAGGGCGGGGAGCAGGGTTTTGTGGCCCGCGGCCAGGGAACTCATCCCGATGGCGTGCACGTCGTTTTCCACGGCCTGCGCGGCAGCTTCCTGCGGGGTTTGGAAAAGAGGTCCCACGTCCACGTCGAATCCGAGGTCTGCAAAGGCCGTCGCGACGACATTGGCCCCCCTGTCATGACCGTCCTGCCCCATTTTGGCGACCATGATCCTGGGTCTTCTCCCTTCGCGAGAGGCGAATTCGTCGGCCATCCGCTGCGTCGCCGTAATTTCGGCTTCCCGGCCGAATTCCGTGCTGTAGATCCCGGATATGGATCGCAGGAGCGCCTTATGGCGTCCGAAAACCTTTTCCATGGCGAAGGATATTTCGCCCAGGCTGCAGCGGGACCGGGCGGCACCGACGGCCAGGGCAAGAAGGTTTCCTTCTCCTGTTTCAGCCGCGTGGGTGATGGCATTGAGGCATTCCTGCGCCCTTGCCTCGTTACGTTCGGCCCGAAGCTTCCGCAACCTGTTGATTTGAGATTCCCGCACGGCGCTGTTGTCCACTTCGAGAATCTCAATTCGGTCTTCTTTATCCGGGCGGTATTCGTTCAATCCAACTAGGATCTCTCTTCGGGAATCGATACGCGCCTGGCGCCGCGCCGCCGCTTCCTCGATGCGCATCTTGGGCAGTCCGGTCTCGATGGCCCTCGCCATGCCGCCCAACGATTCGATCTCCTGTATATGAGCCCAGGCTTTGTGTGTAATGGCATGAGTCAGCGTTTCCAAATAATACGAGCCACCCCATGGATCGACCACTTTACATATGGAGGTCTCCTCCTGGAGGTAGAGCTGAGTATTTCGCGCAATGCGGGCGGAAAAATCGGTAGGCAGGGCGATGGCTTCATCCAGTGAATTCGTGTGGAGAGACTGGGTATGGCCGAGGGCCGCGGCAAGGGCTTCGATGCACGTCCTGGCCACGTTATTGAAAGGGTCCTGTTCGGTCAGGCTCCATCCCGAGGTCTGGGAGTGCGTACGCAGGGCCAGCGATTTGGGGTTCTTGGGATTGAATCCCCTGACGATTTTAGCCCAAAGGAGTCTTCCGGCCCGCATCTTCGCCACTTCCATGAAGTAATTCATGCCCTGCCCCCAGAAGAAGGAAATGCGGGGAGCGAAGTCGTCGATGTTCATGCCTGCCTTTACGCCGGTGCGAAGATATTCCAAACCGTCCGCCAGGGTATAGCCGAGTTCGATATCGGAGGTGGCGCCGGCTTCTTCCATGTGGTAGCCAGAAATGCTTATGCTGTTGAATCTCGGCATGTTCCGGCTGGTGAATTTGAAAATATCAGCGATTATGCGCATGGACGGGTCGGGAGGATAGATGTAGGTGTTGCGGACCATGTACTCCTTCAGGATATCGTTTTGAATGGTGCCATTGAGTTGGGCCGGCTTAACGCCCTGTTCCTCGGCGGCCACGATGTAGAAAGCCATGACGGGCAGCACCGCTCCATTCATCGTCATTGAGACCGACATTCGATCCAGTGGAATGCCGTCAAAAAGAATTTTCATGTCCAGGATGGAATCGACGGCAACCCCCGCTTTTCCCACGTCGCTCGCGACCCGCTCGTGGTCCGAGTCGTACCCGCGATGGGTGGCGAGATCGAAAGCGATGGACAATCCTTTCTGCCCCGCTGCAAGGTTTCGCCTGTAAAAAGCATTGCTCTCCTCCGCCGTGGAGAATCCGGCATACTGGCGCACCGTCCAGGGGCGGACCACGAACATGGTCGGATACGGCCCCCGAAGGTAAGGGGGAATGCCGGCTGTATAACGCAGGTGTTCTGCGCTGGACAGGTTTTCTTTCGTGTAGAGCGGCCGGACCGGAATCTGTTCGTTGGTCATCCAATGGGTTTCGGCGTCGCCTGCAGTCTGCCGAAACTGTCTTTCCCATTCGTCGATGGAAGCCCTGGATCGGGGCGGATTGTAAGCAATTTTCGAAAAATCGGGAAAATCACGCGTCTTCATTGATAAGCTCTTTCCTGAAGTGCGGACAATAGCTCGTAGCAGTTAACTCCGACAAAAAAGAAATCATCGACTCCGGCCTCACGATAGATTTGCTCGCGATCTGCCGCCGGTTTGCCGGCCACAAGAACCATAATGTTCGGCGATGATTTTTTGAGCGTCCCTGCCAACCGGGGAATGAGTTCCGGATATGCTTCATCCGTGGAGCAGACAGCCGCGATGAGGGCGCCTGATGCCAAAACCGCCCGGGCCGCATCTTCCGTATTCTCGAATACGTCGTCATTCCCGAGCACTTCAAACCCGCCCACTTCGAAAAAGGCTTTGGAGAAATCGGCCCTGGGTTTTAGCGCGGCGGGTGAACCGATTGAGGCAATAAAAACTACCGGCCGGATTCCCTTTTGGGCCGGGATTTCTTCCGCGCGGCGCCGGAGGGTTTCGAACCGCTCGGATGCGCGATGAATCCGCAACGGCTGGATGGAAGGCCCGCGATCTTCGATACTGCCCAGGACTTCCCACAGGTCTCCAAGAGTGGCCCCGGCGAGAACAGCATCTTTCGCCTTCTGAACAGGGTCCCGCGACCCGTTTCCGAACTCTACGGAGAACTCACGCAGCCGGTCTCGCGACAGGGAACGATGCCCGGCGAGACGATGGGCCTTAGTTCGGGCGGCGCGGTTTTGTCCGAGCGCTTCATAATCAACCGACGGGGCTTGAAGCGGGACCTCTTTCAGATTGGGATACATATTGGTCCCGACGAGGGCTTCTCTTCGCGTCTCCAGGCCCTTTGCCTTCCTCGCCGCGGTTGCGGACACGGCCGACTGCGGGCCCGATTCGCGCAGGAATTGCGCCATGCCGCCTCTGGTTTCAACCGTCTGGAAAAGGTCCCATGCCTTCCGGGCGATTTCGTCGGTTAGTTTTTCGATATACCAGGCCCCCCCGGGTGCATCGATGGGGTGAATCAGCCGAGCCTCCTGCTGCAGGATGATCTGAAGATTGCGGGAAACGCGCCTGGAAAATTCATCGGCGGGACGGATGGGTTCATCGAAAGGACAGACGTGCATGCTGTCCACACCGCCCATCACTCCGGAAAAGGCCTCGGTGGTATTCCGCAACATGTTTACGTAAGGATCGGTGACGGTTTTCGTGTATGCCGAAGTGCGGGCGTGGATCGTCATCTTCCCGGTGCCCGGATTTCCACCGAAGGCTTCCACGATTTGTGCCCACACCAGTCGCGCCGCCCGCAGCTTTGCTATTTCCATAAAAAAGTTGGAACCGAGAGAAAAGCCGAACCGCATCGCGCGGGCCGCATCGTCTATGGAAACATCGCGTTTGCCCATCTCGCGCAGATACTCGACTCCAGTAGCCACGCCGTAGGCGATCTCCTGTACGGCGCTGCCCCCGGCATCATGGTACGGGCATCCCTGCACAAGGATCGTCTGCAGTCCCGGTGCACGTTCTTTTGCCCACGTGACCAGGTGAGCCATGGAGTCACAGGCCGTGTTCAATGAAATGGGAAGCGAGCCTTCAACCGCCAACTCCCCCAGGGGGTCGGCCCCGATGCAGCCACGAAGAACCGATGAGGGCAATCCGGAACGGTCCAGGCAGGCTGAAACCAATGCAACCATGGGCAGCGCCGAAGCTCCCGCATAGACGGTCAGGGGGACAGACTGCAAATCGATTCCACGCAAGGCGGCCTCCAGATCATCCAGGGTGGCCAGCGAGAGCCCGCCCCTGCCCACCTGCCCGGCATTGTCCCGGTCGGGGTCTGTTCCCGCACGGCCACAACGGTCCAGGACCAGCTTGAGAGCATTTTGGCCCCGGCCCAGATCATGCACGGCCGCTTCGTTGAATTCTTCCGGAGTGGGGCTCGCGATCTCCTGGCAGATATCCCATGGCTTCAACACGTATCCGCCGAACGCGGTCCCCCGCGCATAGCCAGGAAAGCCGGGCATTGAATCCATGTGTGGCAGATCTTCCACGTCCTTTGCCCAATACATGGGCTGGAGATCGATCTCTTCCAATGTTTTAGAAATGAGCTTTTTTTCGAATGGTACGCCTTTCAGGCTTGCAACCGCCTTTTGATACCATTCTTCGTAGGTGGAAGGAGGAAATTCGGAAAAAAGCCTTTCGCACTCGATATCGGGTGTGACCGGGATGTTCTCAATCGAATCGTCGGTCATTTCTTATTTGTCCTTGTGATTGTAATTAATATCGATCCGCTCAAAGTTCCCGTTTCCCAAACTGAATGATCAATTAATTTAATCACCGGAGAAGAAGGCGCACTATCGGTGTCGTTGCGAAAAAACTCAGAGGAAGCGTAATAAGTGGGAAGGGAATTTCACCCGGCGGATGCGGTGGGACCGGGAGACAGGGGGGCAGGGCAAAAAATGCTCGGCCACACGCGCAAGCGCGTGTGGCCGAAAAAGTTCTGGGCGGCGGGTATTTGTTTAATGAAAAATCATTTTCCCGCTCTTTCGGAGTAACGCAATCACTAGACCTTGAGTCGCGGATTGTCTTCCTGTGTTTCTTCATCTTTCATGTAGTAATCTAAACCGAAATGGGTTATCTGCTCCTCTCCCATCAGGTATCGAAGCGTATTTTTGAGCTTCATTGACTGAATAAAGAGGTCATGCTCGGGGTACAGGCCCTCTTTTACCATGGGGCTCTTGAAATAGAATGAGAGCCATTCCTGGATACCGCTCATGCCCGCCCTTTGCGCAAGGTCAACCAAAAGCACCAGGTCAAGGATCAGGGGCGCCGCAAGTATGCTGTCACGGCACTGGAAGTCCACTTTTATCTGCATGGGATAGCCGAGCCACCCGAAGATGTCTATGCAGTCCCAGCCTTCCTTGTTGTCTCCTCTGGGCGGATAATAGTTGATTGTCACTTTGTGATAATAGTTCTTATAGAGTGCAGGGTAGAGGTGAGGTTGCAATATGTACTCCAGAACGGAGAGCTTGCTTTCCTCCTTGGTTTTGAACGAGTCGGCGTCGTCGAGCACCAGGCCGTCACGGTTTCCGAGGATGTTTGTCGAATACCAGCCTTCCAGTCCCAGCATGCGCGATTTCAGGCCCGGCGCGAGGATTGTCTTCATAAGCGTCTGGCCGGTTTTGAAGTCCTTGCCCGTTATGGGCAGCCCGGCGGATTCGGCCAGTTCGACGATCGCGGGAACATCGAGCGTGAGGTTGGGCGCGCCGTTGATGAAAGGCACTCCGCTTTCCAGGGCGGCGACGGCGTAAAGCATGCTCGGGGGAATAGAGGGATCGTCCTTGTCGATAGCCTCTCGAAAGGACTCGATCGTGCTGTGGATTTCCTGCGGCTTCATGTGCACCTCGGTGCTTCCGCACCAGATCATGACGCACCGGTCAAGACCGTTTTGCTCTTTGAAGCCGGCGATATCGGCTTTGAGTTGATCGAGTTTGCCGCGCAAGCCGGGGGCGTCCTTTACATAAGTTCCGTCGAGGTTTTTTACGAACCTGCGGTCGAAAACTGCTTTCATGGGAACGATTGACGAAAGAAAGTTTCTGACCGGATCGAGGTGTTCGCGGTTGAGCACCCGCGCATACAAAGCAGCCTCGAAGCAATTGGCTTCATAGAGGTCCCATCCGCCGAAAACAAGGTCGTTCAGTGCTGCCAGGGGAACAAAATCCTTTATTTTCGGAGACCGGTGTTCAAAGCGTTTCCCCAGCCTGATAGTGCCGAACTGGGTCAGCGAACCCACCGGTTCAGCCATTCCTTGCCGGACAAGTTCAACGCCGGCGATAAAGGTTGTGCTGATCGCACCTCCAATACCAGGTATCAGAACTCCAAGCTTGCCTTTCGGAGGCGCGATCTGCTCCCCCTTTTTCAAATTCTTGGCTTTCAAGTCAATCCTCCCTTTTCATATTTGCTGCCGTTGGAATATAGGATGTTCAATCGGACCCGAAGGTCCCTTTTCTTTTCCGGCATGTTATTCGTCCAATTCGAAGGAAGCGAGGATTCAAAGTTGGACGCAATCAATTTTGAGAATCCTGAAGCAGTGTGATTTTCATCAAGCTGACTTTTCCAGGTCAAGCAAGGCCCTCTTGATGTCGAGTCCGCCCGAATAGCCGCCCAGTTTACCCGCGCTCGTGATGACCCTGTGGCACGGAATGAATATGGGGACCGGGTTTCTGCCGCATGCCCGGCCGACTGCCCTGGATGCCCGGGCGCTCTTGGCTTCGGCCGCCACTTGACCATAGGACCTGAATTCCCCGAAAGAAATGGTTTCGATCACACTCCAGACATTGCGATCAAAACGGGTCCCTTTTCTCAAATCCAAAGGGATCTTGGGAGGCGGGACCTTTTTCGTAAGGTATGCCAAAATGTAATCCTTTGTTTTCCCAAGCAGTTCCGATTTATCTCCCGGTGTGAGTTCCGCGTTCGGGTATTCCTTCAACACGGAGGAGGCCGCGGCATCTTTGGAAGGGCGCTCGGGGCCGAGAAAATCAACCAGCGCTATTCCATCGGGGCTTTCGGCAACCACGATCCAGCCAATCGGGGTGTCGAAAGCAATATAGTTCAATGCAAGCTTGCCGATCATTTCATGTACTCCGAGATGTAAGGATTTGTTTCCGCTTCTCGCCCCAGAGTGGAGCGGGGCCGGTCCCCGTAGTCGTGGCCGGGCCACACCACCGTATCGGGCGGAAGCGTTTTAACAAGGTTCTGAAGCGATTGAATCAACTGCTGGAACGATCCTCCGGGCATGTCCGTGCGCCCGACCGCTCCCACAAATAAAGTATCCCCGGTAAAGAGATTCCCTTCTATCAATACGCAGCATCCTCCCGGCGTATGCCCGGGAGTGTGGATGAATTTCATCTTCAGGTTGCCGAATGACAGCTCTTCCCCATCCTTCACCTGGACATCGGCGGGGCCCGAAACCGGGAAGCCCATGCTCCTGGTTAACATCTTGCTCTCCGGTTTTTGGTAGAAGAGATCGTCGTCGGCGTGCATAACCACGCCTGCGCCGGTCGCCTTTTTTATCGAGTCGTTTCCGCACGTGTGGTCCGCATGCCCATGGGTATTCACGATATAGCGAAGTTTTATATTTTTATCGCGGAGATGCTGAACTAGGGCCACTTCGTTCCCGGCAGGGTCGATTAAAATGCCTTCGCTTGTCTCTTCGTCGTAGACCAGGTAGCAAAATACCTGCATATAGCCGACGGAGATCTGCTCGATTTTCATGAAATCCTCCAAAACAGAGTATAAAACCGAACGCTTATTATAACCGGGCCAACATGAACCAACTTCATGGAAAAGTCAAATACACGTAGGGCGGAAGCCCCGACAGATTTCCGGAGAAATATCCCGCTCCGGCCCCGACCTTTTCAAAAGCGTCTCCATTGCTTCTCCAATAGTTCCCGGGCGCGCTCCCTGACTGTATGCGCCAATGGGTTACCTTCGGAGAATAAATGCTCGGTACTGTCCGTAAATTCGTCGTATCCTCCGCATCCAGGGCAGGGGTATTAAAAGATGTGATGGAAGGACCGCGAGATCTTTCGAGGCTTCCCGCAAGACCATCTTTCGGCCGGCCGAGAACTGCCAGCCTTGTGAGCATGGGGGTATCAATCGCCGCCCGAAAGCAGCGCGACCGGGAAACCGGAAAACAGACTGGAAAGTGGTAGATTCTTTGCCTCAGGAGCGCCGGAAGCTTGCAGGTTCTCACCGGTGAAAATATTAGTCCATGGCCGAGGTGCTTCCGGAGGAATATCTAGGACGTTTTCACCCCACATTTCTTTACTGTGGAGCCCGGAGGAGGCCATTTTCGCCACCAGCCTGGGAACGGCGACCAGGGACCACAGCTCCCCTTTCTTTCTTGCAAAAGCGACGATATTCCTGCCCAATTTCCCTGAAACATTCAAAGGGAGGTACTCTCCTTCGAGGAACAGATCGCGGTTTTCCCTGCGAAAATTTAGCGCTTTGTAAATAGTGTAGAGTTTAATCCTTCCGTCGGGCCAATTTGAAAGAAGTTCGACAATAAGCTTTTCGCGGTCTCCGGCATCGCGCTTCTTTAAATCCTTCAGGAATCTTATGCGCTTGTCAAAGTCTACCGGGCGGCGATTGTCCGGGTCGACGAAGCTGAAATCCCAGAGTTCCGTTCCCTGGTAGAAATCGGGTACTCCGGGGGATGCAATTTTAAGAAGGACCTGAGAAAGTGAGTTCAGCGCCCCTGCATATGCCAGTCTGGATTGGATCTCCAGGAAATCCCGGAGAAATTCATTCTTCCCTTTCTCATCGATAATATTTTCAGCAAAGGTTGTCAGCGCATTTTCATACGCGCTGTCGGGCATGAGCCATCGCGTGTGCACCATTGCCTCCCTCGCGGCCTTTATCAAGTATTCCTTGAAGCGCTGTTTGAACGCGGGAACTTCGTCGGACAGAAACGGCCATGCGCCGATCAGCGTCTGGTATATGAACATCTCCTCGTTATTGTCAGGCACCAGCATCTCGTCGACGGAAATCTTTTTGACCCGATTAAGTCGTTGCCATTGCTCGAATATCCCCTTCCAGTCGTCGGCATACTCGGAAAGAACGTTTATGCGGGCTCGCGCATCTTCGCCGCGCTTTGTATCATGGGTGGAAGTCGCATTCATGGTGAACGGCGAGGTCTTTTGCCTGATCCGGTTAAACTGGTGGAACTCTTCCACGGAAGTGGTCTTAAAGCTTGTCCCCACCTCGTTTATGGAAACCAGCGGATTATAGACATACAGGGTGGTGTCCTCCAGTCCTTTCGCCATTATCGGGCCGGTGAACTGCTGCCATTGCATCACGAAACGGAGCCGCTCGTCTTTTTGCGCGCCGGTCAGGTAGGATTGAAAATCCAGGAGCATCAGGCGGCCGAGGAATTCAAGGGCCACCGGATTGATGGAAGGGTCACGCAGCCGCACTTCCGCAAGGGCCCTTTCGATATACTTCCTGTCGCGCTGCGAAACCGTGTAATCGCGGGTATAGGTCCGGTAAACCGGCAGACATGCGGTCGCCTCCACTAAAGCCGTTTTCAGGTCATGTCTGGGCAGATCGCACGCCTGTCTATCCTGTGACGCCAAAAGACTGAGGCTGAAACCGAGGTTTTCAATTTCCCCGCCAAAGAGAGTTTCGATGACCAGTTTTTTGTTTTCATAGACCATATCCGCCGCTGCGGGAGCAAGGGAGGTGAGAGATGAAAAAACTGCCTGCAATTTCTCGAAACCCTGTTCTTCAATGAAAAGTCCGTTTACAACATTCGTGTAATCGTAGCCGGTTGAGCCTGAGACGGGCCATTCGGGAGGCAATGTCTCGTCCTGACCCAGGATCTTTTCCACAACGATATAGTAGTCATCGCCGCCCGCGTGCTTCGAATCACCCTTGTAGAACCCGGATTTCAGACGTTCGAGATATTGCAGAGGATCGTAGAGCCCGTCAATGTGGTCCACCCTTAATCCGGTTACCTCCCCTTTCTTGATGAGGTCATAGAGAAGTCCATGTTCGAAGGCTTCGAAAACTTCCGGATCTTCAATCCGAATGCCGATCAGATCGTTGATGCTGAAAAAACGGCGATAATTGATCATCTCCAGGGCAACCTGCCAGAAAGCGAGCCTGTAGGGTTGCTTGAACAGAAGGTTGTCCAAAAGGTCGAAACTTCCAGGGTCCCCTTTGTTTCCATTGAAAGTTTTCAAATTGGCGTCGATAAAGTCCCCGACCTCCGGCATCTGCCGGTAAAGCATCCACAGGCTTTTCTTGAGGACCTCTTTCAGGATGTGTCTTTCCCTGGATTTCTTATGGCTGACCAGGCTGCGCGCAGGAAGGTGTTCACACTGAATCACCAGTCCTTTCAGACCGATTACGGCCGGATGTGATTCTCCAAGATGTTTTTCCAAGTCGGGCAGCCCGTGGGATATAATGTCCATGTAGGTTTTGGGGTCCAGCGAAAATTTGTGATTGTAATAGTTGACGATGAATCCATTTTCTTCAAGACTCAACCGCAACTCCTGCGACTCGAGCGCCTGGCTGTACGGCTGCCCCAGAATCGGCAGGAGCACCCTCCCGTCCAGGACCCTGCTCGGCGGATGCCAATCGATGTCAAAAAAAATAGCGTAAGGGGAACTAATCCCGTTTTCCAATACGTCCATCCACCATGGATTTTCATGGCTAAGCGCCATGTGGTTTGGGACGATATCGAAAAGGATGCCCATCTGGAGTTTCCTGAGTTTGCGCACAAGGGAGTCGAAGGATGCACGGGAGCCTATTTCTCGATTTATCTGCATCGGATTTGTCACGGAGTACCCATGCAGGCTGCCATGGCGGGCCTGAAAAAGCGGAGAAGCATACAGGTCCGTTATGCCAAGATCGTGCAGATAAGGCACTATCGCTTTGGAAGCCTCGAACTTGAAATTGCGGTTAAACTGGACCCGGTAGGTGGATAACGGCGCCCTGAAGGCCATATTGAAGACTCCAAAAAATCAAAGCTCCAAACCTGGATTCAATCCAGGGGCCCCCGGCCCGTAATATTTCGAATTCACTGCTTCGGGCCGGGGCATGACACGCACTAATCTGTACGCACTGAGAGCTTGCGCCCCAGCTCAAGGAAAAGCTCAACCCATTCATTCGCGCCGGGAGTCCCGTGCTCGGCCTTCCAGCGCCTTTCCGGGAGCACGGTGTGCAACATCTCGAAGTAGGTATTCTGGACCGCCCACAAGTTCAACTGGAAAGGCATTTTCAGGCCGATGCTGACGGCAGTTTCCAACTCCTTCAGGAGGTCATAGCTATCGGGGTCCTCGCGGAACCCCTGCGTAAGGTTTTCGATATTTTTTCTCAATGTATATTCCAGACCGGGGTCGTCGAGTTCGATATGCAAGGCTTGAGAATCCCTGACAATATTGGCGATGGCATCGAGCGACAATTCAGGTTTTTGGAATTCGAGCTTCAGGTTGTTGTTTAAGACGAAATGAGCCGTACACGGCAGAGGTTCCGGCGCGGGGGTGCCCAGGTCGATGAGGAACCTCATAAACGTTCCATACTGGTTGTAGATTTGACGCAAGGTGAACCGTGTGCCTTCCATCGATGATTCCAGGATCCTGTGCAAGACCTTGCGCAATTCATCGCGGAATAGGGACCGAAGGGAGAATTTGGAAGCGCCGAAGTATCTGTCCATGCGAAGGATGGTTTCCGGGAAATCACCGGTGGAAAAAGATTCGATCACTTCCCTGCTCATATCCCGGTATATTTCCTCATCATCGAACGCTTGAACGCCCACTGTGAGATTCTGCTCTCCGATATACAGGGCCGCAAAAACCATCAGGGCAGTCTCACGGGTTATCTCGGAGGTAATTCGAACACGGCCGAGCGCCAGCTTTGGATTTCCCGCCTCATTGAGGCTAAAGTCCTCCCGGTCGGCAAAATAGCAAAAGATCTTGTCCCGCTGAGCCTGTTCCTCGAAGATCGAACTCATCGCATAATGCGCTGCCACCCTCGTCAGGCTGACCATTGCCGGTTTAACCCATTTTTCATAAACAATGCGCCCGTCTCTATGTTCCGGGATGTTGCTCTTCGCCAGCTCCAGTCTTGACAGAAAATCAGGCTCAAGCCCCACGCCAAAGGTTTCTTCGGCCAGCCGGATTGCGCGTCCGGCATATTGAATGACCTGGACCGTTTCGATCCCTGAGAGTTCGTCGAAAAACCATCCGCAGCTCGTGTACATAAGCATTGCGCACCGCTGGACCTCGAGAAGCTTGAGGACAGTCACCTTCTCGGAATCATCCAGTTTTCGGGATGCATGGGTCATCAGAAACCTGTCGATACTCTCAGTGGACCTGTCCAGAACGACTTCGATGAAATCGTCGCGGGCTTCCCATGGGTCTTTCAGGAATTTGCCCGCGTGTTCTTCATAAGATCGGCCCAGGGTATCGCGAAGCCAGTCCAGTGAGTCCCTCAACGGAGCGCGCCAATCCTGGTTCCATCCCGGATGGCCGCCGCTGTTGCATCCGCAGTTCCTGCGCCACCTGTCAACCCCATGCGCGCAGCTCCAGGCGGTATTCTCGAATATGCGCGCCTCCGCGGCCGGAGGATGTTTTTCCAGGAATTCACCATAATTGGTAAGACTGACCTGGTCGTCGGCCCCTATGCGTTCAAGGGCGTAAGCCAGCGCCATGTCGCCGTTTTGCTGGTGATGCCCATAGGTTTCACCATCGGTCGCGATATGGACCAGTTGTGGTCGTGAGTTTTCCCGGGAAAACGCTCCCTTGAGCCGTTGGAGAAGATCCTCGCCGGACGAGAGCAGATGCTCGAATGCTATTGCCTTGGAGATCGAGCCGTCATAGAAAAACAGGCTGATCTTTCTTCCCGACGGCAATTTGAGTTCGTAAGCCATGGTGGTGTCGATACGTCCGCCGCCGACATCCGTCCAGGCATCCTGGTCCACGGCCCGCACTTCTTTGGCTTGAAAGGGAGACAGGACCGTGAAACGAATCCCGAGTTCCGCCATGATATCGAGTGTTTCGATATCCACCGCCGTTTCGGGCAGCCACATACCATCGGAGGACCGGCCGAAACGATGTTCGAAATCGCGAATCCCCCACAATATTTGAGTGAATTTATCCCGCCGATTGGCCAGAGGCATGATCATGTGATTATAGGCCTGCGACATCGCGGACCCATGGCCCGAGAAGTTTTGCCGGCTGATCCTGTCGGCCGCCAGGATGGACTCATATGCCTTCGGGGCTTTCTCCTCCAGCCAACTTAGAAGAGTCGGTCCGAAGTTAAAACTTATCCTCGCATAATTGTTAGGCAACTCTATGATACGGCCTTCGCCGTCCAGAATCCGCGAGACCGTGTTCGGCGCATAACATTCGGCGAGAATCCTTTCGTTCCAATCATGATAGGGATATGCCGAATCCTGAACTTCAATTGCTTCCAGCCATGGATTTTCCCTGGGTGGCTGGTAAAAATGCCCGTGAATGCAAATATACCTTTCCATTCAAATTTTCCTCTGTGCAACAAACAACGAAATTGAGTACGGCGGGAGACTCAGTAAGACTTCTTCACGTACATCAACTATCGGTGGGATACCGCTGCCCTTTCCTCCCCATAGGGTTTCAGCCGAATCTAATTCCTTGTGCCACTCGCCCGAGGGCCACGGCAGAGTCATTTTGCTCGCCGTGCGGGCGAAATGAAGCAGAATGACGACATCCCGTCTTGCATTACCGAACCGGATAATCAAGACCTGCTCTGATTCATAAGATAAGACTTTCCTTACTTTATTTGCATTCACGTATTTTTTTCGGAGCTGCAACAACTTTTGATAGAACCTGAATAGAATCGCGTGCTCGCCTTCAAGCCTCAGCCCGTGCTGAAGCTTGCTGAGAAGGAAAGTCTCCTCCGCCTGCGGGTCGGGTGGCTCGCCGAACCATCGGAACTCGGCGAATTCCTCCTTTCTGCCTTTTTGCACCGCCTCGATGAGTTCCCGGTCCGAATGGCTCACAAAGTATGGAAACGGCGTGGTTTCGCCGTATTCCTCGCCCATGAAAAGCAGGGGAATGAATGGGGATAGAATGATCGCTGCGGCGGCAAGCTTCAATGTTTCAAAAGGGACAAGCCCGCTCAGCCTTTCTCCTTTGATGCGGTTTCCTATCTGGTCGTGGTTTTGCGCGAAAACCACAAAGTGGTGGGGCTCAATGCACCGGGCGGAAGATCCATGCCTTCTGCGGCGATATTCTGAATATTCACCCGAGAAGACAAAGCCTTCCCGCAAGGCTTTTGCGATCTGGCCGAACTGCCCGAAATCGCTGTAATAGCCGGCACTTTCACCCGTCAGTATCGTGTGGACCGCGTGATGAAAGTCGTCGTTCCAGACTGTGTCAAGACCATAGCCTCCCTGTTTCGAGGGGCGGATAAGGGCCGCGTCATTGAGATCGTCTTCCGCCATGAGGTACGTCGGTCTTTTAAGCCGGGCGGCTTCTTCGTGCACCACTTCGGCCAATTCAGCCAGGAAAGGGCATGGCGATTTGTCCATGATGGCATGAACCGCATCCAGACGCAAAGAGTCGATATGAAACTCTTTAATCCAGTAGAGGGCGTTTTCGATGAAATAGCGCCTGACTTCATCGCTGTCGGGGCCGTCAAAATTGATGGCCGAGCCCCAGGGGGTGCGATACCGGTCCGTAAAATAGTGTCCGAATTCCCTCAGGTAGTTGCCTTCGGGCCCAAGATGGTTGTACACGACGTCCAGAACTACGGCCAGTCCCCTCTTATGGCAGGCATTCACCAGGCGCTTGAGTCCATCGGGGCCTCCATACGAATTCTGGACCGCGAACGGGTATGCCCCATCATAGCCCCAGTTGCGGTTTCCCGGAAACTGGGCCACCGGCATAAGCTCAATCGCCGTGACGCCGAGCTCGGTCAGACGGTCAAGGTGATCTTCGAGAGCGTCGAAAGTACCCTCCGGCGTGTAGGCGCCGACATGCAGCTCATAAATTATATAATCGCGCAGAGGCAGGCCCGGCCAGGACCCGTCTTCCCAGGAAAAGTCGGACCCCATCACCTGTGAAGGGCCGTGGACCCCATCGGCCTGAAACCTGGAGGCCGGATCGGGAAGCCTCCTGCGTCCGTCGAGAGAATAGAAGTATTGGGTCCCGGCCCCCACTCCATCGAAAGTCCCGTAAAAATAGCCTCTATCCCCCTTAACAAGCGGCAGCAGCCGTTCCCGGGGCGAAACGATCTGCACATCGACCGCGCCGGCCAGCGGCGCCCATACCAGAAACCCGCACCGCGGGCCCTCCATGAGCGTTGCCCCAAGCTTTACTTCATCGTTCACGGCTGGTCTCCTATCTTTAGAATTTTCTTTGGCTTCTCGCACGGGTGAACAGTACCCCGCGCTTCCGGCCGTCTCCTGACACTGCAATATCGCTATGTGGAATTGACACTTCACGTAAAGAGGAACTGCTTGAGCCTAAAGTTCGATAAACCGGCTTCGGGGATTTTCGCAGAGGATCATAAGGGTAAGATAGTCTCTGACATTTCGGGTCATAAGAAAATGTCCACGGACAAATTCTTTGGCCATCTTGCCCATGCGGCCGGCCAATTCCGGGTGGTGCAGCAAGTAACGGATGCGCAGAGCGCAACCTTCGGGGGAGTTCACAAGAAATCCCGTGTTAAAGTCCCTTATTTGCAGCGCTATTCCCCCAACCGCCCCGCCGATCACCGGTTTTCCCTTCCACATTGCCTCTGTAACGGTCAGGCCGAACCCCTCACGGACAGATTTTTGCACGATAATATCCGCCGCTCGCTGCAGGGCGTTCACTTCGTGATGACTGTCCGAAGGCATGAGCAGAATTTGAATATCCCGGTCTCCATGGGCCGCCTCCTGCGCTTGAGCGAGAATATGGGGGCCTTCCGGATCATCGGTGGCTTCGCCCCCCGCAAGGATGAGCTTGCACGGCGTATAGGCCCGAACCATGCGAAAAGCCTCGATGACTCCCAGCGGGTCCTTGAAGGAATCGAACCGCGAGACCTGCAGGATAATCGGTTTGTCTCTTTCGACACCCAACAGGTCCATTACCGCTTGGATCTCTTCCGGAGAAAGCTCACGGTTCTTCTCACTGAACGGATCAATGGCGGGATGCACAAGGTATTGGGGATGTGAGAGGCGCTGTGCAAAACTGGGCATGGAAAAAATGGATGCGTCATATTGGCTTACAGCTCTGCTTAAGAACCTCCAGACACGGCGGTCTGGTTTTGAAACATCGATGTGGCATCTCCAGATCCAGTGTTTTGCATGGGAACGAGCGTGCTGAATCAAATAGGCGGGCTGCGGATCGTTTATTACGACAAAATCCGCATCGAGATTCAGTCTTAGGGCATTCTCCCTGTTTATTTCCAAATAATGCTTGAGCATCGTTTCCGATATGTTTGCTTTAAAGCCCTGCAATGCATTATGCATCGATTTGGTAACTTCGAAAAACGACTGGTCTCCTTCGATTACCTCCCAACGCGCATCAATTCCCAACTCGTTCCACAGTGGAACGATCTGCTTCAGCAGTTCGGCTACACCTCCACCACTGCGTGTCGAGTTGACGTGCACCAGGTTTCGGCTGCCCAAGCGTTCGGCGAGCCGGTGCAATTGATCGACGGTCTCGGACCCTACGATCTGTTCATATTCACTCAGTCTACTCATGATTTTTCTCTAGAACCCGGGTACATAGGTCTATGACGGCGTTGCGAACCTCCTCGAGCGTATAAAGCGAAACGTCGATTCCGTGGATATTGGAGGCCAGCTCCTGCATGCCAAAGCTGTCTTTGATCCAACTGGCAAAATCATCCATTTTGAGCCCTCTCAACCGCCAACGCGCATCCACCATGTGATAGTAGATCGAATCCACTCCCACTTTCTTGAGATTCGAGCAAAACTCCGGAAGCGTATTGGCAAGAACTTTTGAATGTATCACCACGGTGGAAGCCTCGCAGAAGTAGAACTCGGAGCCGGGCCGGACCCATGGTATATAAGGCAGGTCCCAAATATAATCCTCCAGCAGGTCGATCAGATCATCCCGAATTTGTTCCGAATTTTCATAACTAAAAGGATCGAGGGAACTCAGCTTTTCAGCCAGCCGGCTGTCCTGTAAGATCATCTCGGCCCAAAAGGCAAAATCATTGGGATATTCGACCGTGGGGTGGGAGATGGCCATCCGGGATTGCCACAGGTGGTAATGCAATACGCTCTCATCGACTTCGCGCAACGCCTCCAACAATTCGCGCAGATTTTGAGCGGTCCTTCCTATGGGGAGGGGCAGGATAAAACACTCCGCAAACACAAACGGACTCTTCGCCGGTTGATCTGAAGTCATCATCATTTCCAATCCGGAAACCCCGGCATTTTCATGACTGATTCAAGCTCAAGCCGGCCAGTTCCTCAATTCAAACATAATATGGTGTTGCCGGAATACAAGACAATCCAGTTAAAATGTATTAAGAGCAAATATGATATGGCCAATAAGTCTTTCATACGGGAAGAGAGGGATCGTTCGGACCTTGATAGTACTCGTCCGGGACTTATAGTAAATGGCGACAAGATCCGTTTCTCCAGGACGCGTCCGCTGTGGCCTGTACAGCGGCCCAACATCATCCGGGCTTGTTCATGAGATCGTTTTCCCCGGCGTTAAAGCTTCCCGCCCTCTTTGTCGTCCTCTCATGCGTTCTTCTTTTGAGCGGCTGCGCTTCGTTGCCGAACATAAGGACGGTGCTGCACAGACCGGCAACGACGCGGGGGTCCACTCCGGCGATAATAGACGCTCATAAGCGGCTGACGGCCAGACAAAGCAGGGCCGTAATCGAGAAGCTGAAACGGCGGAACCTTCCAACGGGCATCATGGAGCGTCACCTGGCCGTTGAAGAAGCGATCAGCGGCAATCCGCTGGTGACCGGAAACAATGTGACCCTGCTGATCGATGGACCTGCCACTTACGCCTCCATGTCCGAAGCGATTCAAAACGCGAGGGACCATATAAACGTCGAAACCTTCACTCTTGCGGCTGACGAAGTTGGGTGGGGTTTTGCAGACCGTCTTGCACGAAAGGCCGCCGAAGGGGTCCAGGTGAACCTGATCTACGACAGCGCCGGATCGTTCGGCGCCCCATCGGCCTTCTTCGAAAATTTGCGTTCCAGGGGTGTCCAAGTAGTGGAGTTCAATCCAATAGACCGGCTGTTCGTGTTTGGAAGGTGGCCTCTCCTGCATCGCGATCACCGGAAAATACTGATCGCGGATGGCGCTGTCGCTTTCACGGGCGGGGTCAATATCTCCAGCGTCTACGCCAGGAGCCCGTCGGCGCCTATTCCAAAAGATGACGATCGTTTGGCCTGGCGGGATACCGACGTTCGAATCGAAGGGCCGGGGGTCGCGGAATTGCAAAAACTTTTCCTGGACACATGGCATAGGGAACAGGGGCCCGAACTCGCCAAAAGGAATTACTTCCCGGAGCTGCAAGGTGAGGGCGACGAACTCGTAAGGGTGATAGGCAGCACGCCGGGAGAGAAGAACCGGTCCACTTACCTGGCCTATCTGGCTGCCATCAGTTTTGCAACCGATTCGATTCACTTGACCAACGCCTATTTCGTTCCGGATGGACAGACCATGCAGGCGCTTACCGATGCGGCCCAACGGGGGGTCGATGTGAAGATCGTTCTTCCATCTCTAAGTGACTGGAAGATTACCTTTTATGCAGGACGTTCCCATTACTCCAGGCTCTTGAAATCGGGGGTGAAGTTATACGAGCGCCGCAGCGCCGTATTGCACGCCAAGACCGCCGTAATCGACGGCGTCTGGTCCTCCGTGGGGTCCACCAATATGGACCTGTGGAGTTTCCTGAGAAACGATGAAGTAAATGCGGTAATTTTCGGACGCGATTTCGCTGGACAGATGGAAGCCATGTTTGAAAAGGACCTCGAAGACTCGGAGGCAATTTCCCTGGACAAATGGGAGAGCAGGTCCCTGGGCGAGCGTGTGAAGGAACTATTCTCACGGTCTCTTGGCTATTGGCTCTGATAACGGCCGGTGGATGGTAGGAGTTAAGCCGGCATGAACAAAAGAGGATAAGAGAGTGGACGGGAAGGGTGATTTTTGCATGAACCGCTCGGGGCCGGGCGGATTTGCACTGAAGAGACTGTTGCGCCGGGTTCTTGCCTCCCCTGACTTTGAAGAGAAGCTCAAAGGGCTGGGTCTTCCTCCCGAGAAAATTATAAACCCTCTGCTCTGCTTCCTCTACGAAACCGACGAACTGATAAGGTGGAGGGCCGTCCGGGGGGTGGGAATCACTGCGTCGGCATTGGCCGAAAAAGACCTTGAATCGGCCAGGGTCATCATGCGGCGGCTTATCTGGAGCCTCAATGACGAATCCGGGGGCATCGGCTGGGGCGCGCCCGAAGCCATGGGGGAGATAATGGCTGAAAACGGGACCCTTGCCGGCGAATATTACAGAATCCTTATCTCATACATCGATGAGAAGGGAAATCCACTCGAAAACGATGAACTGGAGCGGGGCGTCATATGGGGAATCGGACAGCTTGCCCGAAAGAGGCCGGAGCTTTTCCGGAAAGCAACGCACCCGATCCTCGCGCAGTTGAAATCCGCCAACCCGGTGAAAAGAGGACTGGCCTTGCGTGCAATGCTTTTTCTGCACCGGGGCGGGCTCGACCTTGACCAATTCACCTCGTTCTTCGAGCCTTTAATCGAAGATAAAACCGAGATTCGCGTATTCGAGGATGGAGTCTTCATTGAATACGGAATTGGCCGTCTCGCCACGGAGCTTCTCGACCGCACGGCTTTCTCCTGAATCCAGCCGGTAATCCATGACAAGGTTTCCATTAATTCTGCAATTACGAAAAATATGAAACGCGGGGGAATGTTTCCCGGGCTGTTGCCCAAATATGCACGATCAACAAATGCACTTGGGCAACAGCCCGGAGCGCACGTCTCCCCGACCCCCGCGCCTCTTAGCGTCTTATTTGCAGAGTTTGCGCACTCGGGCGCAGCCGCGTCAATCCTTGACAAGTGAATTGGTCCAGTGATAACAATTCATTATGGTCGCATTCCGCTTGGATCGGCGCCGGACCGAGACGGAAAGACCATTATCGAATGTCTGCGAACCAACCCCTAATTAATGAAAAACTTAAACACAAGGTCTCACGACCGAAAGGCGATCTTCCCGCCATGGTGCGGGAGATGAATTCCAGGGCCGTCTTCTATAAACCTTCATCTTTGAGGAGCGAACATGCGCATCATCGATAAAGTCTCCGAGATGCAGCGAATGGCTGATGCCTGGCGCGCCGAAGGACAGCGAATAGCTTTGGTCCCCACCATGGGGTTTCTCCACGAGGGCCATCTCAGTCTCTTGCGGACCGCTCGAAAACTAGCCGATAAAACGGTGATCAGCATTTTTGTAAACCCGACCCAATTTGCGCCCAACGAGGATTTTGACAGCTATCCCCGAAACCTTCAGCGGGACATCGATCTTTCAACCGCCGAAGGGGTTGATTTGGCGTTTACGCCCCGGCGGGACGAGATGTATCCCGTGGGGTTCCAGACATATGTGAACGTGACAGAGGTCACCCGTAACCTTTGCGGCCGGAGCAGGCCGGTTTTCTTCCAGGGGGTGGCCACCGTGGTCAGCAAGCTTTTCCTCGCCGTGAAGCCTCATATTGCGGTATTTGGAGAAAAGGACTTTCAGCAGCTTGTTACCATCAGGCGCATGGTCAAAGACTTGAATATGGATATCGACATTGTGGGCCATCCTACCGTTCGGGAAAGAGACGGACTGGCCATGAGCAGCCGCAACACCTACCTGAGCGCCGATGAGCGGCCCGTAGCCCTGCGGCTGAATTGGTCCCTGGCGGAAGCCCAAAAGCTTGTCGACTCGGGGGAGAAAGACTCCGGAGTGATTCTCAAGGCGGTTGAAAATTTCATTACGAGCGGCGGCGGTGCCAGGATTGACTATATCCGGCTGTGCAACCCGGAGACCGTCGAGGACGTGGAACGTATCGAAGCACCGACTTTGCTCGCGCTGGCGGTCTGGGTGGGCAAGACGCGGCTGATAGATAATTGTATTTTGAAGCTCACGGCGTGAGGCCGGCAAACGACGCCGGAGATTTGATAGGCGGACATCATGATAGGGGGGCAGGGGGGATTTGACAGCCTCCCGGAACGGTTTTAGAGAGATTCGAACCTGTTTTTGCACGCAAAATTGGAGGGGGAAATGACACTCAAAAGAGTAGTTTTTGTTCCGGTGTTTCTTTTGGCCCTGGCGGCCGCCGGCTGGTCCGACTCCGGAACGATGAGCGTCCAGGTAAAAGAAGGTCAGCTCCGGTCGACGCCGTCCTTCCTGGGAACTGTAGTGGGACCTGTGTCTTACGGAGAGCAGGTCCAGACGGTGCAGAAGCAGGGGGACTGGATCGATGTGAAGAGTTCGAAAAACCTTACAGGGTGGATCCACCAGTCGGCGCTCACCTCCAAGCAGGTTGTGCTCAATGCCGGCGGGCAGGCCGGGAGCGCGGCGAACGACAAGGAAGTCGCCCTGGCCGGCAAGGGATTCAACGCGGACGTAGAGGCCCAGTACAGGAGGAACAACGGAAGTGTCGACTTCACCTGGGTAGACCGCATGGAGGCCATGAATGTCACCAGGGAGCAGATGATAAGTTTTCTCGATCAGGGAAAGGTCAGACCGGAAGGAGGGGCTAAATGAACGCGCGCCAAAAAACCTTGAGAATTTTGCCGGTGATCTTTCTTGCTCTTTTGCTCTTCACGCCTTGTAAAGACGCGAATTCCGGCTTTTCGGATATAGTCGGAGGCGGACTCGGCGGTAATCTTCCCGGCCCGATCGGTTCTGCGACTAGAGCCGTCGTTGCCCTGGGGAAATCGTTCCAGGACATCACGCCGGAGCAGGAATATTATATAGGAAGGGCGGTGGCTGCAAATATCGTTTCCAAGTATCCCCCAAGTTCGAACGACCGGTTCAACGATTACCTGAACACCCTTGGACAAACGCTTGCACAGGCGTCGGACAGGCCCTGCACGTACGGAGGATACCATTTTCTCATGCTGGACTCGCCCGAAATCAACGCCTTTGCGGCGCCCGGGGGCCTGATACTGGTCACCCGCGGCATGGTCGGGCTCTGCAAAACGGAAGATGCCCTCGCGGCGGTTCTTGCCCATGAAATAGCCCACGTTCAGGGAATGCACGGGTTGAAATCGATCAAGAACAGCAGGCTGACAACGGCATTCACCATTATCGGAACCGAGGCGGCAAAAACCTACGGACCGGCTCAACTTTCCAAACTCACCGAGGCTTTCGAAGGATCGATTACCGATGTCACATCAACCCTTATGACAAGCGGTTATTCACGCGATCTGGAGCAGGAGGCCGACAAAGGGGCCGTAACCATTCTGGGGCGAGTAGGATACGATCAGGGCGCCCTGATTGTCATGCTCACCGAAATGAAAAAGCAGCTCAAGCCTGGCGGCATGGACTTTGCCAAAACCCACCCGGACCCGCAGGACCGCATCGGTTACGTAAAACCGCTGATCGGCAATGCTTCGGCAAAACCGATTCCGCCCGAACGGCAGAAAAGGTTCGAAGCCGTTCTGATAAATCTGTAAGAGCAGTGAACAGTGAGCAGTGAGCAGTGAGCAGAAAATGCAGTGAGTGGGGGAGAGGGAGTTCCTGCGGGTGGCCCGGATACTTGTTATCCGGGCGCGAAGCGCAAGAGGCGCAGGAGACCCCGCGAGGCGCGTACGCAAGATTGTAAGGCTAAGCGCCACACTGAGCCCGCACAGCGATGAGTGGTTGTGGGCGTCCAATTTCCTCCAACCCCCAGGTTTTTTTGGAAGTATTTGAAGTATCCTAAGTGGGTCTTAAAAGCTGATGAAACGCAAGCTGGCCGAAGGCATTCTGATAGGGGCGACAGCGGCCCTGGTGGCCCTTATAATCTGGAATGCCGGTATCGTGGAACGGTTGGAGTACGCGACCTGGGCCTGGCGGGAGCAGTTTTTTGCAAAACCAGGCCCCAATACAGACAAGATAAAGATTATCCTTCTCGACCAGCAAAGCCTCGACTGGGGAAGTAAAGTAAACGGACTCTCGTGGCCCTGGCCCCGCGAGGTCTATTCCCCCATTATCGATTTCTGTACCAGACACGGCGCGAAAGCCGTAATCTTCGATGTTTTATTCTCCGAACCCTCCGTCTATGGAGTGGCGGACGACCGCACCCTTGGGGACGCTATCGCCCGCGCCCCCTTTTTTATCGGATCTGTATGCCTGCACCGGGATTCGAAGTTCTCCACTTGCTGGCCGGGACAAATCCAGAACCGACTCTCATTCGACGTGGAAAACTTTCACCAGTCCGGCGCTTTTTTATCCATGGATAAGATCACGATGCCTTCGGCCACTTTCCCGGTGGAAGAAGTTGCTTCAAGCGCGACATGCCTGGCAAACGTGATGGAAGACCCGGACGTGGACGGGGTATTCAGGCGGGTGAATCTATTCAGGATATTTGCCGGCAGGTTGGTTCCGTCAATGGGTTTTGCGGCTTTCGGAATAGAGTGCGCAAAAAACGGCGACAGGTCCATTGCTTCCTCGCCCTCGCAGCCGTTGCCGGCCAGATTCGAGGAAGGTTGCCTCAAAGTATGCGGAAAGGCTATCCCCATCGAGCGCGAAGGCAAAACCATTCTGCGCTTTCGGGGTCCGACAGGGGTTTTCCGGCCCTACAGCGCCGCCGCCGTCATCGAATCGGAGGTGCTTGCAAAGGCGGGCGGCACGGAGACTATCGAAAACGCGGAATCTTTCAGGGACGCCTTTGTCTTTTTGGGTTTCAGCGCTCCCGGCCTTGTCGATTTAAGGCCCACGCCGCTTAGCAATATCTGCCCCGGTGTTGAAATTCACGCCACCCTGCTCGATAATCTCCTCACGGGCGATTTCCTGCACGACGCTTCTCCGGCAACGGTGGTGCTTTCGACCATATTGTTCTCCCTTCTGGCGGCCGTGTCGGTCATATTGCTTGCGACGCGGGCCTGGCACAGCGTCCTGGCGATCGCGTTATTTGCTCCCATGCCCGTGGGTATCGGCTTTGCGGCTTATCCGCTTGGCTTCTGGTGGCCCGTTGTCGTCCAGACCATCGCCGTGGCGACGGCCCTGGCGGGCGCCATTATCCTAAACTACGCTACGGAAGGCCGCAAAAAGGCTTTCATAAAGAAGGCCTTCAGGCACTATCTGAGCCCTGCAGTGATCGAGCGCATCCTTGACGATCCCTCTCGACTGAAGCTGGGGGGAGAACGAAAGGAACTTACGATTTTTTTCTCCGATATAGCGGGCTTTTCCACTTTTTCCGAAAAACTCGATCCGGAAAACCTCACCAGCCTGCTCAACTCTTTCCTGTCCGACATGACCGACATAATCCTGGAAGAAGGAGGCACGCTCGACAAGTATGAAGGAGACGCGATAATCGCTTTCTGGAACGCTCCGGTCGATCAGCCCGATCATGCGGACCGCGCCTGCCGGGCCGCATTGAGGTGTCAGCAAAAAATCCGCGAACGACAGGACGAATACAGCCGGAAGGCCGCGGGCGCCCCGCTTCGCATGCGGATCGGCATCAATACCGGCGAGGTCGTGGTTGGAAATATGGGGTCTGCGAAGCGCTTCGACTACACGGTGCTTGGCGATGCCGCCAACCTGGCATCGCGCCTCGAAGGCGCAAACAAATTTTTCGAGACCCTGATAATGATTTCGGAAGAAACCTGGAAAAAAACATCCGGCACATTCGCGGGCAGAAAACTGGGCCTCATTCGAGTTGTGGGGCGGGCAAAGCCCGTGCCCGTATTCGAGCTTACCGGGTTGGAAGCCGCCCCGGACGATTGCGCCGACAAATTCGACCGGGCCGTTGCCTGCTGCCTCGCGAAGAAATGGCAGGAAGCCCTTGATCTCTTTAACTGCCTGCCCGGCGATCCCGTCTCCGGACTCTATGCGGAATCCTGCCGCAATCTCATGCATACTCCCGGCACAGACTGGGACACCGTCTGGAACCTGGACCGGAAATAGCCTTCGTTCAGGAAAAGAAAGGTTTCAACGTAGCTACCAAGAAGTTGGCGCAGAAGTTTAGTGTTCCGCCGCACTCCGGGTGAATTATCCCCTACTTTGGAATCGCTGCGCCTGCCTTTGCGAAGTATAAAAATACCTGGCAGGGTGATGAAAAAGGATTGGAATTCCCACACCAGGCGAAAAACTGAGTAGCCGTCACCTTGGTGAAGACCGGGGTCCAGTGGCTTGTGTTTCAAAATCAAATAGTTGAGAAAAAGCCTGGATTCCGACTTTCGAGACTGTGTCATAGAAGAGAAAACGGTGAAAAATCATCACCAAAGTGGGAATTAGACTCCGGCCCCCGGCTTTCGAGACTGTGACGCAAGCGTGATGAGTTATGATTTTTCCCCCCTTTAAAAAAGGCTCATCGCGCAAACGAGTACCTCGAAGACGAGAGAGGGCGGTATCTGTCAGCCGTGCACGAGTCCTGAGGGGGTTTTTGACTCTGTTGCCCTGAA
>Ga0326728_10005650_pt1 | contig 34698 bp, 25 predicted proteins | sample MB3enrmetagenome_FD_207602 | JGI IMG/M metagenome (GOLD analysis project Ga0326728, IMG submission 207602) | Lab enriched peat soil microbial communities from McLean, Ithaca, NY, United States - MB31MN | ecosystem: Environmental > Terrestrial > Soil > Wetlands > Peat | place: USA: New York...
ACGAGCCGATGCCGGAGCGTCCATGTCTTTGTCTATCGGACCAACCGAAGAAGTCTTGAGCCTCCTGCTTAGCGTGGAATAGCGCAATGAGCAACAGGAGATCGTCTAAACTATAGCAAACAAGCAAGTTGTACAGGTTTTGCAGAGGCTGGACGAAACTTCTTCAAGCAATAGGCAGAGGTAACCAGACCCCAAGCCGCAGACCGGCTCAAATGAGCGCGTGTGATCACACCGGCTCGCAGCTCGCAACTCGTGACTCGTGACTCGCGACTCGCCGGCGCTGTTCTCTTGAATCGATAATTTTGCGCAGATAGACTGATCTTTCGCTCCTCCATATGATCGTGGAAGCAGGCGTTCCCTGAGGAAAAGGCGACAACGACCCGGCAGGCATTGATGATCAACAACGAAACCTGGCAAATAGCGATCGATGCGCTACGGAGCAATCGCTTCCGCACGTTTCTCACTATGCTGGGCATTGTGATCGGCAGCGGTTGTCTGGTGCTGGTGGTGACCATCGGACTTACCGGCAATCGTTACATCATGCGGCAGATCGAAGGGATCGGTTCCAACATCATATATGCCTACCAAGTGGCGCCCGGTCCAACCAGCGCCCGGCCGGTGGCCGACGAAATCAACCTGCAGGACATGAAAGCGCTGCAACAGATCCTGGGCGTGGTACGGGTGGCCGGCACCTACGACATCCAGATGTCCACCGTCATCCGCGGCGCCGAACATCCGGTCACGGTGGTTGGCATTACTGAAGAGTTTCAGACCATACGCAATCTGGACGTGGTCAGCGGCCGATTCCTGGACGCGCTGGACATGCAGTCGCGGGCCAAAGCGTGCGTAATTTCGGAAGAACTGGCCCGCCACTGGGGAAAAGAGTCTCCCGTGGGAGAAACCATCTCCATCGGCGGCATCCCGCTGGTCATAATCGGAGTCTTCCGCGAGCGGGTGGCCACGTTCGGCCAGTCCGAGATCACTTCGGAATCCCTCCTCGTGCCGATCGGCCTGATTAAGTACTACAACGGCAACGAATACCTGAAGACGGTGTACGCGCAGGCGGCATCCGCCGCGGACGTCCCGGGCGTAACCGCGCGCGTGGCCGAAACCCTGGCCGCCCGCCATCGGCGCGGAACCCAGTACAACGTGCAGAACCTAACGGCCCTGCTCACCGCGGCGCAGAACATCTCCCGGGCGTTGATGCTGGTCCTGCTGGTGATCGCCTTGACCACGCTGCTGATCAGCGGGGTCGGCATCATGAATATCATGCTGGTCACCGTGCGGGAACGAACGCGGGAGATTGGCGTGCGTATGGCCGTGGGCGCCCGGCGCGCCGAAATTCTGTATCAGTTTCTGCTGGAGGCCCTGATTATCAGCGCCACCGGGGCCACCGCCGGCATCCTGATTGCGCTTACAATTCCGGCCATGTTGCGGGCCGTGCTGCCGGCCGGTATGGCGTTGCCGATTTCCTGGATCTCGGTGGTGGTTTCGTTTGCCGTATCCTGCCTGATCGGCCTGATTTTTGGAATTCTGCCCGCGCGGCGGGCGGCCTCCCTGCAACCCACGGAAGCCTTGCACTACGAGTAATCACCCGGAGGAATATCGGTTTGTCGAAGGCGGTGGCATTGCAGACGGAAGAGCCAGTGGTCCGGGAGACGCCTTCCGGCACGCGCACCCCATTCCGCCGGAAACTGCTGCTTATGGTGGCCGCCGGTTTGGCCCTGCGTCTGGTGGTCATGTGGTTTATGGTCCCAGAGCATCTTGATCCCTCGCGCAATCATTGGCACTTTGCCTGGGAAACCGGCATGATCGCCGGCGCTCTCGCTTCCGGCCGTGGTTTCAGCTCTCCGTTCGCCAACCCCAGCGGCCCTACCGCCTGGATGGGACCCTTGTTTCCAGGGCTTCTGGCACAGGTGTTTCGCATATTCGGTTCGTTCAGCCGGGCTTCGGCCCTGGCCATTCTTTCCGTGAACAGCTTCTTTTCCGCCCTGACATGCATCCCGATCTTTTTTGTCGCCAAACGGACCTTTGGCGCCAAGACAGCCACTTGGGCCGGCTGGGCGTGGGCCGTATTTCCCTATGCGGTTTATTTAGCCGCCGGGCGGATCTGGGAAAACTCCCTGACCGCGCTCTTCATGACCACTCTGTTCTGGCTGATCCTGAGCCTGCGGGATGGAACAAGCCCCTGGGTCTGGGTGGGTTTTGGACTGCTGGCTGGTATTGCGGCGCTGAGCAATCCCGTCGTTCTCGGCATATTGCCCTTCCTGCTGGCATGGGCATGCTGGGAATTGCGCGTGCACCACCGGCCGTGGAAGCTTCCCTTGGCGTTGGCGGCGGTGGCATTGGTATTGGTGGCAACGCCTTGGGAAGTGCGGAACTATCGCGTCTTCGGCAAGTTTATTCCCATCCGGGGCAATTTCTGGGCGGAAATGCGGTTTGGCAATACCGGCGATACTTCCGACATCTATCCTGACTGGGCGCATCCCGCCACCAGCGATTCCGAGTGGCGGGAATACGCACGGTTGGGCGAAGTCGCTTACATGGATCGAGAGCGACATTTGGCGCTCGACTTTATCCGCCAATACCCGGGCGAATTCGCCTGGCTCACCTTCCGCCGCTTCGGCTTCACTTGGACGGGATTCTGGAGCCTAAACCCCGCATACGCGGCGAATGAGCCTTTCCAGATTCCGAACGCGGTGTTCTGCTCCAGCCTGACCCTGTTGATGCTTCTGGGAATCCGGAAGGCCTGGCGAAGGCAACCCCGGGGAGCCATACCGTTTGTCCTGATCCTCGTGATCCTGCCGATGGCTTATTACGTCACGCACCCCTGCATGGACTACCGGCACATCATCGACCCGGAGATCGTGATGCTGGCGGCATATGGGCTCAGTTGGCAGCGGCTTTGAGCACCACCTGTTCATCCTGGACCGCTTCCGCCTGGCCAAAGAATCTGCGCAGTGCGGCGTAATACTTGGCCTCGACAACAAATCCATCCAAGCGGAACTGGCGCGTGGCATGCAGCACGCCGTTTTCGATCTTGCTTTGCGCGGAAAATTCCCCGATTCCATTGTGTTGGGACTTCGGGACCGGAAGAGCTTCGACCTGAAGACCCGCGGGCAAGGCAATGGTTATGCTGTCGCTTGCCACATAGGGATAGGGAAAGACGACATTGTTCGCCCGATTCTGATCCACGAAGGGACTGTGATAAGCACCGGCGAACAGGGCGGTGGGCAGCACAGTCTTAGGTCCCGTCACGGCGGCATACCCTGGAATCGTAATGTGGTAGGTGACAACCAGCGGCAGGCTGGACGACTTCCAGTCGTTTACCTTTTGCAGGTCGACGGTGGCTGCTGCCGGCACCCACTTCCGCAGCAGATTCTGCATGCAGTCCCGGCGCGCGGTTTCATCGGCGTTCCGTTCCTCCAGTCGGTGATCCAGGGCTTCTTGTCCGGTGAACGTCACCTCGATCATGCCCTCGAGCGATCCGTCGCTCTGCAGCCGGAGATCCGCCTTACGCGAGATTCCGGTGTCGTCCGTGCCCGGAGGGGCGGTCGGAATGAATACCGGCGGCTTCTTGTCCAAGCGCATTCCCATCACCTCGGTATCTTCCCAGGGGATAATTCCAAAGGGGCAGAACGGCGTGCCCGGATCGAGATACAGTTCCTTGTCGCCCTCGCGCACGAGAACAATTTCCGACCGGAGTTGCCACATAGTCAGTTTCGTTTTCTCGAAGAAGTCCTTGTCTCGCTCCGCGACCTTGACCAGGGTAGCGTCAAACCCGGCGCCCCGGGCCAGCGCCACAAAAGTGCGATTCAATTCGTCGTGGTCGCCATAGCCGTTCTGGAGCACGTCCGCGATGTTGTTGGTCGGTTTCTCGTCATCCCGCTTGATCTCCTGCTCCGTTTTCAACGGCTCGTAAGTAAGATTGCGAAGAGATTGTACGCGATCGTAGATCTTGCGAAGTTTGGCGTCACTGCTGTCGGAAGAGCCTATCAGCGAGTGCAATTCCTGTTGTGCGGCAGCGCCCTTGTTCATGAAGCCTTCTGCCGCACCGTTCCACCTGCGCCCCTCCTCCTTCCAGAACTCGTCGGTGGAAGGAACATTAAACCGGTGGATGAAGTAGAAAAAATGAACCGAGGCGCGCACTTCATCCAGCGGCGGCATCAGCGGTTCCACCCTGTATCCTGGCAGATCATTGATGTCCAGAGTGACTTCCTCGCCGCCTTGGGTTAGCTCACCGTGATTCCCCCCGCGGACCGTCCGTCCCAGCACCGGCACTTGATTGGGAGGAAGCAGATAGGACGACCACGAGAATACCGCTTGCGACGGCGTACTGAACACAGCGACTTTATTCGCGCCCACCCCGCCGGCGCGCTCCGGACTTCTCCCCCCGGGCGGCGGCATACTGGGCTCGCGTGTCGTACGCGCGGTACGGGGGCGCAGCTCATACTGCTCCATAGGAATGAACACAAAATGCGCCTTGCGCTGGAATAGCTCCGATTGCACCGGCCATACGACCCAATATGGGTAGCGTTTATTCCACGACAAAATGTACCGATATTCGATAACGCTGCCGGGGGTTACGTCCGGAAGGGCAAACGCTTTTTTTACTAACCGGGTCACCCCTCGCTTCGTGATGACCTTTTCCAATACCTCTCCGCCGAACGGCACAATGGATCCATCCGGATGGATGGTCCGGCCCTTGATGCTGTTGATCTGAGCTTCCGCGGAGCCATAGGACTGGGTTTCGACGTTGGCATAGCTCCGGCCACGGTCGTCAAAAATCTTAAGACGGACATAAACCGTCCACATTCCTTCGGAACAGTCGGTGCGTTCTTCGCGATAGAGCACCATGGCATGGTCGCCCGGTTGCTTCGGGTTGTCCTTTAGCGCCAGATCCTCCTGGGTTATGGGCAACCAGTCTTCCGCGTGGGAACGCAAGGGCACTGCCAGACCCAGCAACACGAAGAGTGCACACAACATGAGCTCGGGGAACGTTTTGATCCTCATCAACTTGCCTCCAAATTCTGGCCTTGAACCCAACCTTAACCAGCCTGCGGCATCCGCAACTATTGCGCCGTCACGCGCTTGAGCACCGCCGTATTGCGTTCGTCGCCGCCAATCTGGCGCATGAAGGTCTTGAACTGATTCATCTTCTCCAGCGGGACCATCACGTCCTTGATGGTATAGGTCCGCTGATAATGCAGCACGCCATCCTTCACCGAGACTTGGCTGTGGTACTCCGCAAAGTCATACACGGCATCGGTGGCGGAAGGCAGTTCATCCAGTTCGCTGCCCGGCGGCAATTTGATATCGAAGATATCGCTCTCCGAGGCCGTGCCTTCGTGGAATTCGACCGGGAATTTGCGCGGTTTCCCTTCGGCAATGGCCCAGGCCTTTTGCCCCAACACCCGCGGCCGTACCAGCACCAGCCCGCCAATGTTCCGGGCATAGCCGGGAGATTCAAAGGAGTAACTCATCGTCAGGGGCTTGTCGGTTTGGTCCAGGTCCTTAACCACGGCATGCGTGATCTCGTAGCGGGACAAGCTATTTGCCAGGAACTGCTCGAACACTTTGGCCCGATCCTGGCCGGTTTGCGACAACAGGGTTTCGCGTTCGGAGGTGGCAAAATATCCGGTACGAAGTTCCTGGATATCTCCATTCAGGGTACCGTCCGGCAAAAGCTCCAATTGCCCAACCCGCAGCAGGCGATTCAGCGAAGGCGCCAGCAGCGGCAACTTCACCAACTCCCCGCCGCCTGGCAACGATATCAATCCATAAGAGGCCTGGAGATTTGGTCGCAACCAGCCCAGAGGCGTATTTTGGTCTGTGGGATCAAAAATAAGAAGCTTGCCCGCCTTCTTGTCGTCCACGATCGCATACAAAGTGTCGGTGTTGGTCCCATCCGGAAGCTTGATGGCAAGAATCACATGATTGGAAGCCATTGAGGGCATGTCAGGCATCATGACGCCCCGGCTGGTATTCACACTGACCAGATATGAATCAATCCCGGCATCCATCAGCATGGTCGCCAGCAGGGTCGCCTTGTCTTTGCAATCGCCGTAACGGTTGGAAAAGATGTCGCCAGCCAAATGTGCCTGAAGTCCGCCGATTCCGACCTCGACGGCCACGTACCGGATTTCGCTTTGCACATACGCCGCCAACGCACGAATCCTATCCACCGGATCCGACTTGCCCGAGGTCAACTGAGCAACACGGGTGCGAATGGCCGACGTGGACATGCGCTGGCTTGCATTCAACTTATCTTTCCAAGCGCCAATTTCGTCCCAGGAAGTGATGCGCTGGTCACTTCGCCCGGGCGGGTAGAAGTGGACGACGATCTGACCATTGATTGCTTGCGGATCCGGCATGTAGTGCTCTTCTTCATAGCCGGGCACGTCGGTGAATTCCCAGGTCCATTGGTTCGGGCCGGTGCTCTGAGGCTTCTTTTCTGGAATATTGGCGAAGTGATAGAGGTACTCCCAACCAGCCGGCAACGCAATGGTCAAGCGCGAAGTCCGAACCGGGTTCTCCCCTTGGAAACTAGCCCCTGCCTCGAGGACATAGGGACGCCCCTTCTGTACATATTCGATGGCTAGGTAGGCGCCAGGTTCCGCCGCAGGCAGGTGCATAATCTTGACGCGATCATCGGCAAACAGCTCAAACGATTCAAAATCGCTGGTCTCAACTGTATCCTTTTCCTTCACCGTGTATTCTTGCCCGTTCGCGCCGATACTCCAGCCCTTGAGATAAGCAATATGCGTGTCCTTATCGAAAGAAACGCGCTGTATTCCCAGTTCGCGGCCACCGGGACGAAGTATCTTCGCCACCCACCGGCGGGTATACGTGATGTCATTGGCATCCTTGACCGTAACCGTGTTCTCATCGAGCACGATTACGGCATTGGCCTCCGGCGGGTAAGCTGGCAGGGGAACTTTCGCCAGTTCGCGAAACCAGTCGGGCACGGAATCCGCGCGCAACGCCGGCACAAAACTGACCGCCATCAGTGCGCCTACCAGAACAACAATCCTAGTTCGCAGCAGGTTTGAGCAACGCTTGTTCATCATCAGTCGCCTCAATCTGGCCAAAATAGGCGCGCAGGGCCGGGTAATATTTGGTATCAACTACGAATCCATTCATGCGAAAACGGCGCGCCGCATGCACCACATTCCGTTCGCTGGCATAGTCCGCGGAAAACTCGGCAAGCCCGTTCTTCAGCAACTTCTGTTTGGGGAGGCTGTCCAACTGGAATTCCGGAGCCAGGCTGATGGTCACATCGTCCGCGTTCACCCAAGGATACGGAAAGATCACCGTATTGGCGCGGCTCTTGGACGCAAACGGATTTCGATACGCGCCGGAAAAAACCGCCAGGGGCAACATGATTCTGCGGCCGGCAGCCTCGGCATATCCGGGGATTGTCACCTGATACGTGACGATCAGGGGAACCTTCGAGGACTTCCAGTCATTCACTTTCTGCAATTCCACCGTGGCGCTGGCCGAAATCCAACCGCGGACGAGATCTTCCAGGTATTTTTTTCGTGCCGCGTCGTCCTGATCGCGCTCTTTCTGGCGATAATTCATCGCTTCCAGTCCGGAGAAGGTAATCTCAATCGAGCCTTTGACCGAGCCGTCATTCTGCAATGCCAGATCCGCTTTGCGGGTGATGCCGGCGTTGTCAGAGGCCGGGGGCGGCATCTTGACCAGCGTCGAATTTTTCTCCAGTCGCATGCTGATCGTGGCGGTGTCTTCCCAAGGCAACATCCCGAAGGGGCAGAAGGCGGTGCCAGGATCGAAATACAATTCCTTTCCGCCATCCCGCACCAGCACAACCTCCGACGAGAACTGCCGCATTGTCAGCAGATTCTTATCGAAGAAGGCCTCGCTCCGATCCGCCACCTGCACCAGAGTGACATCAAAACCGGCGCCCCGGGCCAGGGCCGCGAATGTCCGATTCAAATCGTTGTGCCACCCGTATCCGTTATTCAATACGTCGTCCATGTTGCGGGCATCCTTCTGTTTTTCCCTTTTCAGCTCTTTGTCGGTCTTGTCCGGTTCGTAGCTGAGATTGCGGAGGGATTGCACGCGGTCATAGATCTTGTGGAGTTTCACATCATTGCTATCGGAAGGGCTTACCAGTGAGGCCAGTTCGCGCTTGACCGCGCCCTTTTTATCCATAAAACCGTCCGCCTCAATGCCCCATCTCCTGCCCGACGCCTTCCAGAAATCATCCACGGTAGCGGCAAATTCCTTGTCATAGTAAAAGAAATCGATTCGGGCGCGGACCTCGGCTTCCGGAGGCATATAGGCTTCCTCCTCGTATCCCGGCATGTCCTCTATATCCATGGTGATTTTGTCGCCCTTTTTTTGCGATACCGGGGCATGATCGGCGGTTACCCCTTTGGCGGACCAACGGATCGGAAGATAGATGGACGGGTGAAGGCTGAAATGCGCCTTCCGCTGAAACAATCCATCCTGCACCCACCAAAAAGTGCCGTACAGCCACGAATTGTCCCAGGATCGTGTGTATTTATATTCAATGATGCTGCCAGGGGTTACATCCGGCAGGGTAAAAGTCTTCGCCGTAAGACGCAGGAAATGATACTTCACGATCTGCTTGTCGAAGACCTTTCCATCGAAGGGAACAATCGCGCCGCCGGGATGAATCGTCCTGCCCTGGATATTGCTGATTTCAAATCCAGGCACATTAAAGGGCTCAATTTCCACATCGGCATAGCTCTTGCCGATGTCGTCGAAAATCTTGATGCGAACGTAGTTGGTTTCACGCCCCGCCTCATCGTCACCCACTACCTCGCGCCAGAGAATCATGGCGTGATCGCCCTTGTGCTTGGGATTGTCTTTCATCGCCAGATCTTCCTGGGATATGGGCAACCAGTCTTCCGCCTGCGCGCGCGATGGCGTCGCCAAGACAGGAAGGAGTAAGAATGCAAACCACAAGAGCGCGGAAAGTACCCGGACCTTCATCGATTTGCCTCCAAAGCAAGCCGGCTTCCTGAGCCGTGCCTATGCCGCCACGTCCGTAACGAGCATCTGGAAAGTGGAAAGAAGAGTCAGAGAATTTTACAGCCGAAGTCGCCAGAGAACAACAAAACTCACACTTGACCGGTCATTGCCTGCCTGGCCACCGGGCAGCGGGCGAAATGGCCGGGGGAGAATTCGATCAGCGGCGGCAGGGCGCGGGCACATTCGGGCTGACGTAAGGCGCAGCGCGGCTCGAAGGCGCAACCCGGCGGCAGGGCCATCGCGGGCGGCACCGTGCCCTCGATGGTAGGCAGCGGGCGCGTCCGATCCGCCGCCAGCGTGGGCACGGCATGCAGCAAGCCGCGCGTGTAGGGATGGGCGGCGGCAGCAAAGATGTCTTGGCGCGAACCCGTCTCCACGATGCTGCCGGCATACATCACGGCGATGCGGTGCGCCACCTGCGAAACCACCGCCAAGTCATGCGAGATGAAGAGCATGGCCAGCCCGAATTTCTCGCGCAAGTCCCCCAACAGCTCCAGAATCTGCGCCTGGATGGTCACGTCCAGGGCGGTGGTGGGTTCGTCGGCGATCAGCAGCCGGGGACGGTTCACGACGGCCATCGCGATCATGACCCGCTGGCGCATGCCGCCGGAAAGCTGATGGGGATAGGCGCGCACGCGCTGTTCGGGTTCGGCAATGGCGACCGTGCGCAGCGCCTCCACCGCCCGTTCCGCGGCCTGGCGCCGGGTGACCCGCTCGTGCGCCCGGACCGCTTCGGCAATCTGGTCTCCGACCCGCATCACCGGATTGAGCGCGGTCATCGGCTCCTGAAAGATCATGGCGATTCCCGAGCCGCGCAGGTGGCGCATTTCGGCATCGCTCGCCGTGCCCAGATCGTGGCCGTCGAACCGAATGTCTCCGCAAACGCGCGCCGGCGGCGGCAACAGCCGCATCACGGCCAGCGAGGCGACGGATTTGCCGGACCCCGACTCGCCCACGACTCCCAGCACTTCTCCCGGCGCAATTGCCAGGTTAAGTTCCCGCACCGCATGGCTTTCCCCTGCCGGCGTGGCGAATCGAACGTCCAGATCGCGAATTTGGAGGAGAGGCGTCAAACGATCAAAGTTTCGGGGTTTCAAGGTTTCAAAGTTTCAGGGCTCCGGCACGCCCCGAAGCCTCGAATCCCGCCTTCGCTCTGGATGTTAAATCATCCAACAAAAAAGCAGGCTTGCGCCTGCCTGGGAAAACCTGGTTTTCGGCCCTTTATTTTCTGTTGACCGCCTTCTTCAGTTCGAGACCGGGGAGGAATCGGGCCACCTTGCGGGCGGCGATTTTCAATACGGCTCCGGTTTGTGGGTTGCGACCGTTACGGGCCTTGCGCGGCGATACAGCAAAGGTGCCAAAGCCGACCAACGTTACGCGATCGCCTTTCTTCAAAGCGCTCATGACTCCCGCAATCATGCTGTCGATCGCCGCGGCGGCTTGCACCTTGGTGATCTGCGAGGCAGAGGCAACTCTGTCGATGAGGTCGGATTTATTCATGGAGGGCTCCTCAGACCCCAAGCCGCCCAAGCGTCTTGGGCTGTGCGCCAGGCAATTACCTGGCAGGCAGCAATTTGGCTCCCGCAAAGGACAGATGTCAAGCAAAACGTGATGGAAGGTCAACCGGGCTGGATTTGCATCTCTTATGGCGAAAGCGCAATCATAGCCAACGTGCCTGGTGTGCAGGTCACATGCGCTGACGGGGCATGGCTGAAGATTAAGAGCGGGCACGTTCTTAGTGGAGCGTGCGAGACGCCCGCACCGACAGCCGGCGGGACGCTGGGGGGCACTTACGTTTGAGGCTTCAAGGTGTTGAACTTGTTAAGACAAACAGAAAAAATTGTCATTCTGAGTCCCGGCTTGCCGGGACGAAGAACCTGCTTTTTCTTGCGCATGCACGAGACAGCAGGTCCTTCGCTTCGCTCAGGATGACAATTGTTTTGGCGTGGTGAGATCGTCCCGATCTCAAAAGTAAGGGACGGCCGGCGGGACGCCGGCGCTACGCTTTCAGAGCAGGATGGCAATGATGAAAATCGGATTCTGGGAAACCAAGGAATGGGAAAACGACTATCTGAAACAGCAACTGCCGGGCCATGAGCTTTTCTTCAACTCCGGAATCATCGGCCCCGGCCTGCTTCCGCAACTCATTGACTGCCATGTCCTTTCCACCTTCATTCATTCCCAGGTCACGGCCGGGGTGATCGCGGCGCTCCCGCAACTGCGCCTGGTGGCGACCCGCTCCACCGGGTTCGACCACATCGACTTGAACGCCTGCGCGGCGCGCGGGATCGGCGTCAGCAATGTTCCCAGTTACGGCGAAAATACCGTGGCCGAACACACCTTTGCGCTTATGCTGGCGCTCTCCCGCAAGATTCCGCAGTCGTACGCAAGGGTCCGCGGGGGCAACTACTCGCCGGAAGGCCTGACCGGTTTCGACCTGAAGGGCAAGACGCTGGGCGTGATTGGCGCCGGCCGGATCGGGCTGAATGTCATCAAAATCGCGCGTGGTTTCGGCATGCAGGTGCTGGCCCACGATGCCCGGCGCAATCCCTTTCTCGCGGAACTGCTGAACTACAGCTATGTGTCCCTAAACGAACTGCTCGCCGCCAGCGACGTCGTAACTCTGCACATGCCGTTTTCGCAGGAACTGCATCACTTCCTGGACCGCAACAAGTTCGCGCGGATGAAGCCGGGCGCCCTGTTCATTAACACCGCCCGCGGGCGGCTGGTGGATACCAACGCCTTGCTGGAGGCGCTGGAGAGCGGCCATTTGGGCGGCGCCGGGCTGGACGTGATCGAAGGCGAAGAGCTGATTCAGGAGGAGCGGCAGTTGCTGGATGAGCACCAGAGCCTGGAGCAGTTGCAAACCGTATTGCGCACCCATGTGCTATTCCGCCGGGAGAACGTGATTTTCACGCCGCACAATGCCTTCAACAGCCAGGAGGCGTTGCGGCGTATTCTGGACACCACGGTCGAAAATATCCTGGCTTTGCAGGATGGCCGTCCGATCAATGTAGTGAGCGGAGCAGACGGCCAGCGGTCCGCCGCGTGACCGGAAAACCGTAGCCGGAATTCCCGCGTACCGCTTGGTGGAAGCGCCACACGGCTGTGCTTCCGGGCTTTTGTTTCGTAAGGTGAGTTGACGGTTGCGCTATGCCTTCAGGAAAGGTAAATTCCTGATGGCGGAAGGAGAATTGACGAACGGTGGCTTGTCCCTTGTGCGGTGATTCCGGCTGGAAATACGTGGGGTCCGACGACCAGCGCCGCGTGGCGTCTTGTGAGTGCCGCTTGGCGCTTCGGGGCGACCGCCTGATCAAGGCGGCACGCATCCCCAAGCGTTACACACACTGCGAATTGTCGAATTTTGAGGTGCTTTCGGGCCCCCACGAGGGGGTGATGGCCAAGGCTCGTCTGACGGCCGGAAAATTCGTCGAGGAATATCCGCTGGAGAACAACCAGGGACTGCTCTTCATCGGCCCCGTGGGCGTGGGTAAAACACACCTGGCCGTCGGCATCGCCAAGGAGCTCATGCGCAGCAAGGGCGTGTCCTGCCTGTTCTGGGATTACCGGGAACTGCTGAAGGAAATCCAGAACTCCTACAATTCCTCGGTGCAGGCCACCGAGATGGAGGTGCTGCGTCCAGTGTTCGAAGCCGAACTGCTGGTGCTTGACGAACTGGGCGCCATCAAGCCCACCGAGTGGGTGTGGAACACCGTCAGCCTGGTTCTGAACAGCCGCTACAACAACCAGCTCACCACCCTGATCACCACCAACCTGTTGGATCTGCCACCGCGCGATGGCGCGGGCGGCGACGATCCGCGCAGCGCCGCCGCCGCCCGCCGCGCGGCCGGCGAACCTACATTGGGCGACCGCATCACCGAACCCATGCGCTCCCGCCTGCATGAAATGTGCCGGGTGGTGGAGCTGAATGGCGTGGACTGGCGTACGCACGTAAAGAAGGCAAGCTTCAATGCGATGTAGCCTCCGGACGCCAGCGCTACCCCGTTTGCCTTTGCATTCCTTTTAGTCCTCTGCGCCCTCTGCGTTCTTCCTGTTCTGATGATTCGTGCGCGTAAAATCTAGTCATGCTCCCGCAGACCCTGGAATTTGCCGTCTCTCGCGACGCGGAGATCTTCGCGGCGATTCCGGCGGCGCCCGCCGTGTTCCTGTTGCGCGGCGATGCGGGCACCCAGCCGTACGTCAGCAAGACGGCAAACTTGCGGCGACGGTTGCTGCGGTTGCTCTCGCCGCCGCAGCCGGGCAGCAAACGCCTGAATCTGCGCGAACGCGTGCGCGGCATCGAATATGCGGCTACCGGCGGCGATTTCGAATCCGGCGTCGTGCTCTACGACCTTCTGCGACAGGAGTTTCCCAAGACTTACGCCCAGCGCCTGCGCCTGCGTCCGGCGCCGCTGGTGCGCCTGTTGCTGGAAAACGAATATCCGCGCGCCACCGTGACCACGCGCCTGGTCACGTTGCGCGGGCGCTCGCTTTACTACGGGCCGTTTCCCACGCGGGCGGCGGCGGAGAAATTCGCCAATGACGCGCTCGACTTCTTCAAGCTGCGCCGTTGCGCCGACGATCTGCACCCCGATCCCGCCTTTCCCGGCTGTATCTATTCGGAAATGAAGATGTGTCTCGCGCCCTGCTTCCGCGGCTGCACCGATGCCGAGTATCGCCAGGAAGTGGAGCGCGTGCAGGCTTTTCTGGACAGTGGCGGGCAGTCGTTGGCGCGGGAACTGTCGGCCCAGCGCGACCACGCCTCAACCGCGCTGGAGTTCGAGAATGCCGCGGCGCTTCACGTGCGCCTGGAGAAGCTGGCGCCGGTCCTGGCCCAGCTTCCGGAAATCGTGCACCGCATCGACCAACTGGCCGGCGTGGTCGTGCAACCCTCGGCCCAGCCGGATTGCGTGGCGCTGTTCCGCATCGAAGCCGGAAGGTTGAACGGCCCCATCCCGTTTGCCTTACAGCACAAGTCGGCTGAGCATTCCAGCAAGCCGCAATCGATGGAGTCGCGCCTGGTCGAAACCTTGGCCACTGTGCCCGCCCTCGCCTCCGGGTCGGCCCTGGAAACTATGGAGCAGCTTGCCTACCTCAAGCGCTGGTACTACCGCACCAGTAAAACCGGCGAGATCTTTTTTGCGGATGAAAAGGGAGACTTGCCGTTGCGCCGCCTGGTGCGCGGCATCTCCCGCGTCTTCCGCGGCGAAAAGCCCGCGGGGGAGCTGAACGAAACCACGCGCGACTACTGGGTGAACCGGGGCCGGGCGGCCGAGTTGAATCCGGAAGACTACAACGTATAGGACTTTTCACCGCAGAGGGCGCAGAGGACGCAGAGGAAAACAACGGGAGGGTTTCAGCAATTCTTCCGATCCAGCAGAGAATTTGCGGTGTAGCCAGCATTCGCCAGCTTAGCCGTGTCAAGAAACTTGTCACCCGACCAATTCTTTGATTCTCCACTTGCCTGGTTTCAATATCTTCATCTACCTCTGCGTCCTCTGCGCCCTCTGCGCCCTCTGCGGTGAAAAATCAAAGTTTCTTGCGGAAGACAACCTTCACGCCCTGCCTCCAATGTTCGTCGATGCCCACCAGCGTGCAATCGATTTCCGGGGCCAGATAGCGCAACAGCGTGTCGGTAGCGGGATGAACGTGCAGGGCCGGGGCCACCAGCAACAGCAGAGCCGGTTCGTCCGCCAGTTGACGGCCGGGGAAGTACCCGAACTGACGGAACTCGCCGCGCTGACGATGCCACTCCACGCGCGCCCAGTAATCGATCCCCTGCAGCGGCAGATGAATATCCTCCCCGGCCTTGAGTTCCAACACGGCCAGACGGCCGTTCCGGGTAGCGCCCAGCACATCGATCATGGCCCGGTCGCCGGCGGCAAAGGCCGGCACTTGCGAGTACACGCAATCCGGGTCCAAGCGCTCATCCACGGCGGCGGCATTGCGCATCACCACCGACTCCAGCCAGCGTTCCGGCGTCATGCGCCATAACGCATGCGCCCGCGGCCCATCAGCCTGACGAATGGCGGACGCCTGGCGGCCCAATTCGGCAAACAGCTCCGCGGTGCTTTCGGTCAACAGGGTTTCGTTGGCTCCGGCGCCAAACACGACTTGTTCCGCCATGCGGAAGGAACCGGCCTCCGGCTCCATACGGGCGCGCGCAACTTCCAGACCGCGCAGACGGAATGCGATTTCCGCGGCGGAAAGAACCACGACATCGGCGTCCGGCGCCACGGCAAGCACGCGCTGGATGGAGGCGGCAAAACGCTCGCGCGTGGCAGCGCGATCCAGGCAATGGATCAGGCGAGTGGCGATATTGCCGCGATCGGCCGTATCCACCTCCACCAGCTCACCCTCGCGCTCGTCCAATTCATATAACTGCCAGTGCGCCACCGCCCGATTCAGGTGGGCCATGCGCTCGCGCACGATGGCGCCGGCGCCAGCCGGCACGATCACTTTCAGCCCCTCTATGTGGCTCAGCCGCCCGCGCGGCGGCACGGCCCGTTCGCGGCAATAGTCGAACCAAAGCAGGGCGAAGGTAAGGGCGCCATCGATGGAGGCTTGCGGTTCCTGCGCATTGACGCCGAGCACGGCAAAGCCGCCGGCGCCCTGCAACAGCAGTCCGCGCGTATATACCGGGCTGAAGCTGTGCTCCAGGTCCATGCTGCCGGTGAACCGCTCGGCGCGAGAACCGGCGAAGTTGCGTTCCAGCACCACGCGGAGACGCTGCTGATAAGCTGCCCGCGCCGCTTTGCGCTGGCTCGGCATGCGCGGATCGCGGTCGCGGCAGATTTCCATCCTGCCGGGCTTCGCCTGCCCGAAGCGCAAGACGCTCAAGCGCAGCGTTCCGTCCTTCCGCTCCGCATCCACCACGCGGCGCACCGCATTGCGTTCCGCCGACCACAGATGCAAGACGCATTTGCCGTACTCGGTGGATAGCGAATAGCGGGTATTGGCGAAATCGAAGACCGGCTCGCCATCTTCCAGCACCATGGCCGTCTCCGCCTGGGCCAGAAATTCCTGGATGGCCCGCGCGAGTTTTTCCGGGGAATCCATTCGTGCAGAAGAATACACCAAGTCGCGAGTCGCGAGTCGCGAGTCACGAGTCACGAGTCGCGGGCCCCAGAATCGCCTGGCCATTGGCGCCGCCTCGGAGCGCGACTATAAAAAGGTTGTTCTAGCTGCGTTTATCGGCGTTAATCCGCGGCGAGGGGGGTGCTCGCGACTCGGGATTCGCGACTCGCGACTTATTGAGATCAGAAGTTGGTACACTGGCATCGAACTTAAGATATGCCCAAATCTCCTCCGCAATCGTTGCTTGATCGATATGGGGTGGCGGCCAACGACCTGGAGCGCTATCTGGCAGTGGCGCTTTCCGCCGGCGGCCACTACGCCGATCTCTATTTCGAGTACCTCACCACCACGTCGATCAGCGTCGATGAGTCGCTGGTGAAGTCGGCCACCCAGGGCATTTCCGCGGGATGCGGCGTGCGGGTGGTGGCGGGCGAGCGTACCGGCTATGCCTATACCGACGATCTGGCGCCGGAACGGATTCTGCACGCGGCACGCACGGCGGCTCTGATCGCCAGCGGCCCCGCGAAGACTCCCGCCGTCAACCTGAAACAGAATCTGGATCGGAACCTGTACCCCGTGCCCTTGCCGTCGGTGGAGGCCGAGGTCGCGGCCAAACTGGAACTGGTAATGCGCGCCGACACGGCGGCCCGCGCCTATGATCCGCGCGTCAAGGAAGTGCGCGTCGGCTATGGCGACGAATTGAAGCAGGTGCTGGTGGTGGGCAGTGACGGGAGTTTTGCCGAGGATTCGCAGCCGCTGGTACGCTTCAACGTGTTCATCATTGCCCGGTCGGAGGGAAATTCATCGCGCGGCACCTCAGGCGGGGGCGGGCGCGTCGGTCTGGAGTTTTTCGGCGGAGAAAAGTCGCCGGAGTATTTCGCCCGGGAAGCGGCGCGCCAGGCCCTGATTCAACTCGATGCGCGCGAGGCCCCGGCGGGCGAGATGGAAGTGGTGCTGGGTCCCGGTTGGCCGGGCATCCTGTTGCACGAGGCCATCGGCCATGGCCTGGAAGCGGACTTCAATCGCAAAGGCACCTCGGCCTTCAGCGGATTGCTCGGCAAGCGTGTAGCCAGCAACAAGTGTACGGTAGTGGATAACGGCGTCATACCCTCCCGTCGCGGTTCCCTGAACATCAGCGACGAAGGCACCCCGACCCAGAACACGGTCCTGATCGAAAACGGGGTATTGAAGGGCTATTTGAGCGACAAGCTTTCCGCCCGGCTGATGGGCTTGCCCGATACCGGCAATGGCCGCCGCGAATCCTACGAACATATTCCCATGCCCCGCATGACCAACACCTATATGCTGGCGGGCGAGGATTCGCCGGAAGACATTCTGCGCTCGGTGCAGCACGGCGTTTATGCGGTGAACTTCGGCGGCGGGCAAGTGGACATCACCAACGGCAAGTTCGTGTTCTCCGCCTCGGAAGCCTATCTGATCGAGAACGGCAGAGTTACGGCGCCGCTCAAGAACGTCACCCTGATCGGCAATGGACCCGATGTGCTGACGCGCGTGTCCATGGTCGGCAACGATCTGAAGCTGGATGAAGGCGTGGGCACCTGCGGAAAGGATGGACAATCCGTGCCCGTCGGCGTGGGCATTCCGACGCTGAAAGTGGACCGGCTCACCGTCGGCGGAACGGGGCAACCCTGAGATGGGCCGGAGGCGCGCACTTTTTTCGCGGACTCTGACCTGGACAACAGCAAGGAATCATAAAGATGGATTTAAGGGAAGTCGCAAGTGATGTAGTCGCCCGCGCGATGACGGGCGGAGCCTCGGCAGCCGAGGCCGTGGTGCGGGAAGGCAGCGAGTTCGCCACCGTGGTGCGCCTGGGCGACGTTGAAACCTTGAAGGAGTCCGGCTCGAAGGCGATCGGGGTGCGCGTCTTTTTCGGCCAGCGCGCCGCTTCCACTTACAGCAGCGATTTTTCCCTGGCCGGTTTACAACGGATGGTGGACTCGGCCCTGGCGCTGGCGCGCGTGACCAGCGAAGATCCCTATGCCGGATTGCCGGAAGCCGGCGAGCAGGGCGTACTCGACAGCGATCTCGATCTGTATCACGAGGATGTCTATTCGCTCTCGACCGAGGACCGTATCGACTATGCGCGGCGGGCGGAGAAGGCGGCCTTGGCCGTCGATCCCCGCATCCGCAACTCGGAAGGCGGCTCGTTCGATGCCGCCACCGGGAAGAAAGTGCTGGCCACGTCCAACGGATTTCTCGGCGCATACTGCCAATCGTATTGTTCGGTGTCGGCGGTGCCGGTGGCCCAGGATGAGCAGGGCGGGATGCAGCGCGATTTCTGGTATTCCGTGGCGCGCACTCTGACCCGGCTGGACTCGCCCGAGCACGTGGGCCAGGTGGCCGCGGAACGCGCCGTGCGCCGGCTGGGCGCCCGCAAGGTGAAGACCGCGCGCGTGCCGGTGGTCTTCGATCCGCAGGTGGCGCGCTCGCTGTTGTCGGAAATCTGCGACGCGGTGAACGGCGACATGATTTATCGCGGGGCTTCCTTTCTGGCGGGAAAACTCGGACACCGTGTTGCCGGCGAAAACGTAACCATCATCGATGACGGCATCATGCGCGGAGGTTTCGGCACCAGTCCGTTCGACGGAGAGGGCGTGCCTTCGCGCCGCACCGTCGTAATCGAGCGCGGCGAGCTGAAATCCTATCTGTTGAATACCTACACCGCGCGCAAGCTGGGTTTGAAGACCACCGGCAATGCCTCGCGCGGACTGGCCGGCAATCCCGGCATCGGTTCCGGCAACTTCTTTCTCCAGCCCGGCGCTCGCACCCGCGAGCAGATTATCGGCAATGTTCCCGACGGGCTCTATCTCACCGAATTTCTCGGCTTCGGGGTAAATCTGGTGACCGGTGATTTCTCGCGTGGCGCCAGCGGAATGTGGATCCGCAACGGCGAACTGGCCTATCCGGTGGAGGAAATCACGGTGGCCGGCAATTTGAAAGACATGTTGTGCAACATCGCCGAAATCGGCAGCGACCTGGAATTCCGCGGCGCCATGGCCTCGCCCACCATACGGATTGACGGATTGACGGTAGCGGGCGAGTAGATTAAAAGGGTTACACCACAGAGTTTCTGGCCCGCCTACCGGCGGGTCGATAGTGCCGGAAACTTTGCGGCGCCGGTGTAGCGCCGGTCTCCAGACCGGCTGTCGCGGGGGCGTCCACGCCCGCGCAAATGCTTGCAGGGTGCGGACTGGAGTCCGCACCGAAAGCCGACCTGGAGGTCGGCGCTACAAGTCTCCGGAGACGGCGCAGAGGAATCCTAAAAACAAGGTTTCGGAGGTTTCGAGGGTTGTGGAACCTATGGGTCTTTGGGGAAAAGATGCCGACTAAATTGATCGAATTGGCGGAAAAACAAATATGGCTCCGATGGATCTTCAATCGGCGTATCAGCATAAATGCGCTGTGGGCGATTTATGTGCTTCTCAATTTCTGTATCTATTTAAATTACAGTATTGGAACCCCCATCTGCTTTGACGATTGCCAAGGATATATCGGGCTAATGGGCAGGCCGCTAAACGGAGAGTACGTCCATATCTTGAGGAGGATGTTCCGGGCCTGGTTTGTGCCTGTGTTTTTCTCGCTCTTCGGGAAGTACAGCTTGGCGAGCGCGATGAGCATAGTTCTCGCGCAGACCGTGATCCTCTACATTTCCTGGATCGTCTTCGCCACGGTGGTAGCGCGGCAGTTTGAGGGCCGGCTGTCGAAAGTCGTCTTCCTGATCCTCTCTCTGTCGGTTTATGGCCAGCACTATTTCGTTCTCAATGCATTTCTACTGTCGGATTCGCTGGCGTTGTCCAGCCTGCTTCTGTTTCTTTCGGTCTGCATCGGTTTTGGAAGTCTGTGGGAGAGCGCGGGGTTTGGGGCGACTACCGGCGTGTTGTTGTTGACGGCGCTGATAGCTTCCGGGAGTCGGGATGCAAACCTCCTGTTTATCGTCTTGTGGGGTGCCTACGTTCTGTTGCGGAACTACAGGCATCTGAAGTCATGGCAAAATGGGGTAATCGTAGCCGGTCTGCTTACCATTTGCATCTTCCAGTACCCGCATGCCTCTAAGAGGCATATGGTGAACATGAAGAACCTCATGGTGGGGTTTGTTCTGCCTAATCCGGCGGTTAGCAGTTTCTTCGTCCGGCACGGAATGCCCGCGAGCCTCGATGGAGGCGCTACCCTCAAGCCACAGAAGTGGTGTTCCGCCGACATCCGGGAGATGGAGCAACGGCTGAACAGGTTGGAGATATCGGATAAGCAACTCAAACAGGCCTCTCGGATTTATGCTTGGTGGCTTCTGGCCCATCCCGGGTACGTGATGAAGCAGGCCCTCGCCGACCGGGAGTGTATTCTGGGACAGTCTGTGGCAAGGGAGCGCACCAGCGATGCACTTTTCACGCATCCCGGCGACAAGGTCACCACCATTCAGGAGGGTGTCGTGCGCCTGGCTTTGTCCGACTATTTTGGCGTCAGCGAGCGGCTGATCGCCGCACTTTCAATCTCCTGTCTGTTCCTGGCGATCTACCCCGTCAGGCGAAGCGTGTACATGCCAATGTGCGTGTTTCTAGTGACAAGCGGCCTGGCTGACGCGGTTAGCGCTTATTTCTCCGACCTGTGGGAGCCTGGGGAGATGATCCGCCATGCGCTAATTGGCGCGGTTATTTTTAATGTCGGATTCCTTGTCTCTGCCGTTTCCCTGGTGGAATTTGTGCGCTGGCGGATTCCGCGAACTCACGATCGATCTACTGCGGATCCGGTCGCGCTAACGCTGGATCATGTCAGGTAGTAGAATCCTGCCATGGGAGCCTTCTCGCAGTACACTGAGCCGGAACCAAGTTCCAGCTGGCGCCCGATTGCGATCGCAACCGGAACCGTCGTGGTGGTGTTGGTTCTGGTGTACGCCTTCAGTTGCCACGGAAAACCGCCGGCGGGCGCCGCCGCCGCTCCCGCCTATGCCGCGAATCTGGAAATCAGCGAGCTGCACTTGAGCACCGCGGAGAATTTCGTGGGCAGCCAGGTCACTTATCTGGAAGGCAAAGTCGCGAATCACGGTGACAAGGTGGTAATCGGCGGGGACGTGGAGACCGTTTTCCGCAACATGCTCGGCGAAATTGTAGACAAGCAGACGCAACCGTTGAGCATCGAGATTACCGTTTTGGGCAGCCCCGACTGGGTTGGGCTGAACGCCGCCCCGCTCGTCCCCGGACAAATTGCCAGCTTCCGCCTGACCTTCGAACATATTTCCGCCGACTGGAATCAGGGATATCCGGAAGTGCGGTTTGTGAGCATAAAAACAAAGTAAGTTTCAAAGTTACAAGGTTTCAAAGTTTCGAAGTTGCCAAGCGCGGTTTGAGATTATTGCGCACTCTATAGTTCTTTTCCTCTCGAAATCATCGCCTTCTGAAAACCTTGAAACCTCGTTCTCTTGCCAATTGCTAATTACCCCTTCTTCAACTACAACTTGTTCTGATGACGACGAAGCCCATACGTCTGACGGAGACGGTAAAGGCTGCGGGTTGAGCGTCCAAGCTTAGTCCGGCGGTGCTGGACCAGGTGCTTGGGAAATTAGCCCGGCAGCAAGACTCCAATGTCCTGGTCGGCTTTGATAAAGCCGACGACGCTGGAGTGTACCTGGTCACTCCCGATCTGGCATTGGTACAAACCGTCGATTTCTTCACCCCGATCGTCGACGATCCCTACACCTTCGGGCAGATTGCCGCCACCAATGCCCTCAGCGACATATACGCCATGGGCGGCAGACCGATCAGCGCACTGGCCATGGTCTGCTTTCAGGAAAAGGGCGAACTGGAAGTCCTGGAGGCTATTCTGGCCGGCGGTTTATCGAAAATGGCCGAAGCCGGCTGTACCGTGATCGGTGGGCATTCCATTCGCGATGAGGAGATCAAATTCGGTTACGCCGTCACCGGCACTCTGCATCCCCGGCGGGTGCTGACCAATGCCGGCGCCCAGCCCGGCGACCGCCTGCTGTTTACCAAGGGGCTGGGCACGGGCGTTATCTCCACCGCCATCAAACGGCAGAAGGCCGAACCCGCCTGGATCGCCGCCGCTGTCGAGTCCATGACCACCCTCAACAAGCGCGCCTGCGAGGTGATCACCGGCAGCCCGGGATTTGCCGTTCATGCTCTGACCGATGTGACTGGATTCGGCCTGATCGGCCACGCCCGCGAGATGGCGCTGGCCAGCAACGTGAGCCTGCGCATCTCGGCCGCGCAAGTTCCGCTTTTGCCGGGGGCGCTGGAGTGCGTGCGTGCCGGATACGTCCCCGGCGGACTCAAGGCTAATCGAGAGTTTGCCGAATGTATGGTGGGCTGGGAGAGCGCAGTTCCAGATGAGCTGAAGACGATCTTGTTCGATCCCCAGACCGCCGGTGGATTATTGGCGGCCGTAGCCAAGGAGCACGCCGACGCCCTTCGTCAGGGGCTCAAAGAGGCCGGGGTGATGGCGGTCCAGATTGGTGAAGTGGTGGAACGGAGCCAGCCTCTCATCACCGTTGGTTGAATCTCCTCGGGCAACCATCTACACAACTAAAGCGACAAGGATCCTTCAATCCGACGCCAAGCCTGCGAAGCAGGCAAAAGATGGTAGCCCCAGGCGCAAGCCTGGGGTAAGTAATGGATCGATGGTAGGAGCCTGCGTAGCGGGCGAAAGAAACCCTCCGGCCCAGGTCGCACCATTCTTACGCCCTCTTCGAGGGCTTACCGTTGCCTTTTTCCCCTACCCACGGCTCACGCCGTGGGCTATCATTTTTCGCCCGCCTTCGCGGGCTGTGCCTTCAGCTCGAAGAGGATCACGCATCACATTGCTGTCTCGGCTGGCACGTGGGTTTATGCCCAAGGGGTTGGCCGCAATGGTGCGGCCGGAGACCGGCGCTACATCAGCCAAAAAGAAAACGGACCTTCCGGAATCGATCCGTGAAGATCCGTGTTAAATCGGTGCGGCCTTGTCTGGCCGACGGCCGAGAGCCGACGGCCCGTTTACGCTTGTGCCGGGCGCTCGCCGGGTTGCACGGTGGTGGCGCGTCCGGGTTCGGGTTTCAGTACCTGCTGCACGCCATCGTCCGGCGGTGGGGGCGGCACCACGCGCGTGGGCAGGTCCTTGCCTTCCAGGATCAGGCGCACGTCGTTGGCGTCGATGACTTCGCGTTCCAGCAGCGCTTCCGCGAGCTTGTCCAGATGCTCGCGATGACTGGTGTTCAGATCCACGGCAATCTTATAAGCGGTATCCACCAGACGGCGGACTTCCTGATCGATCTTGATGGCCGTGTCTTCGCTATAGTCGCGGTGCTGGGAAATCTCGCGGCCCAGGAAGATTTGCTCTTCCTTTTTGCCGAAGGTCAGCGGTCCGAGCTGGCTCATGCCGAATTCGCAAACCATCTTGCGGGCGAGGTCGGTGGCCTGTTCGATGTCGTTGCCTGCTCCGGTGGTCATGGTTTGCAGCGCCACCTGCTCGGCCGCGCGCCCGCCCATCATGATGGCCAGGCGGGTTTCCAGGTACTCGCGGGAGTAGGTGTGCTTGTCGTCCACCGGCAACTGCATGGTGACACCCAGCGCCATACCGCGCGGGATGATGGTCACCTTATGCAGCGGGTCGCTGTTCTTCATCAGCGCCGCCACCAGCGCGTGACCGCCTTCGTGGAAGGCCGTCAGCCGCTTTTCCTCTTCGGACATCACCATGGACTTGCGTTCGGCGCCCATCAGCACCTTGTCCTTGGAAATTTCGAAGTCGGACATGGCGACGCTCTTGCGATTCTGGCGCGCCGCATTCAGCGCCGCTTCATTGACCATATTGGCCAGATCGGCGCCGCTGAATCCCGGGGTTCCCCGGGCCAGCACGGAAAGATCGACATCGTCGGAAATGGGAATCTTGCGCGTATGGACGCGCAGAATCTCCTCGCGTCCCTTGACGTCGGGCCGGGGCACCACTACGCGCCGGTCGAAACGGCCGGGGCGCAGCAACGCCGGATCAAGTACGTCGGGCCGGTTGGTGGCGGCAATCAGGATTACGCCTTCGTTTGATTCAAAGCCATCCATCTCGACCAGCAACTGGTTCAGCGTCTGTTCGCGCTCGTCGTGCCCGCCGCCCAAGCCGGCTCCGCGATGACGGCCAACGGCATCGATTTCGTCGATAAAAATAATGCAGGGGGCATTCTTCTTGCCCTGCTCAAAGAGGTCGCGCACGCGGCTGGCGCCGACTCCGACAAACATTTCCACGAAATCCGAGCCCGAAATCGAGAAGAAGGGCACATTGGCTTCCCCGGCTACGGCGCGGGCCAGCAAGGTCTTACCGGTGCCCGGGGGGCCTACCAGAAGCACGCCTTTGGGAATGCGCCCGCCCAGTTTCTGGAACTTCTGTGCCTCGCGCAGGAACTCGATGATCTCCCGCAGTTCTTCCTTGGCCTCGTCCACGCCGGCCACGTCCTTGAACGTAATCTTCTTTTGCTGCATGGACAGCAACCGGGCCTTGCTTTTGCCGAAACTGAGAGCTTTGTTTCCGCCGGTCTGCATCTGGCGGATCATGAAGAACCACAGGGCGCCCAGCAGCAGCAGCGGCATCAACTGGACCATCCAACTGGACCAGCTTCCGCTCTGGTTGTCCTTGATGGTTACGTTGACGCCCTTATCCTGCAGCGTCTTGTACATGTCCGGATAATTCGACGGAACCGTGGTATGGAAGCTGGACTTGTCGTCGCGGAGCCGGCCGGTAACTTCGGTGCCATTCACCGTCACATCGGCAATGCCGCCCTGATTGACCCGGGTCATGAAATCCGAAAAATTGATTTCCTTCTGCTTGGCCCCGGCGCCCCCCGCCTTCACGACCTGCCATAACAGAAGACCGGACAGGATGATCACTGCCCAGAATATCGCTGTCTTCAGTTTCGAACTCACTAAGAAACTCCTACCGGCAAAGGACCTTCATATTCCTCTGCACCTCTAAGCCCACTTTTACCGAGGGCTGCTCTCCGCCCCTTGCCAATTAGATGCCGGCACGACGGATTTCAATCCAGCCAATTTTCCATCTTCGATTCTAACTCATTGCTACTGCAAAGGCTTACTGCCCGGACAAAAACTTCGGTAACCGCGCCGCCAAGTTCCGAGGCCGGCTGGGGTTTCCCGCCTGTGCTCTCCGGAAGCTGGCCTCTAATGAATCTGGAAACGTTCCTTCATGAGGCGCTGGAGGCGGGGTCGGTAAATCAAATCGTATGTGAATTCCTTGTCGGGAAACATGGCCAAGGCGGCACGCTTGGCGCCAGCCACCAATTCGGACGCTTCCTCGATGGTCAGGTTGGGATCCTGGCCTATGGCCGCCATCACCATGCTCATCATGATCTGCAGACGGCGGATTTTCCGGTTTTCCTCGGCTATTTCCTCTGCCGTCTGTATCGGCTGGATGGTTCCGGATTCCGGTAGCTCCATGTGGCCCTCAATGAGCGTGCGTATATTCCTGCGCCGTCAGCCGGCAACGCAAAGCTGCCGGCCTTTCTATGTTTAGATGAGATAGCCGGCATCAAGGTCGCCCCCGTCCTCCAAACTTCCATGTTTCCCTGGGTGCATGACAGCCACCCGTTAAGAAATGGGCATCTCATTACCAGCGGCACGCCAGGGCGAAGGAACCCTTGTGGCGTCGAGGGAACGATCCTGATACATTGACTCGGACGGTAATCTTGAACGGCCGGTTCGCAAACACTCAGGAGGAGCAATGGCAACGCCTGGTAAGCCTGAAGTCCCCAATCCGCAGGAAAAACTGGTAAAGGTATTCGATTCGGACCTGGAATCGGAAGTCATGGTGGTGCGCGGTTTGTTGGAGTCGGCGGGGATCGAGACCGTAACGACCAACCTGGAAGCCCCCCAGGACATCCTGCCCGGCGTGGGTGGCGTGATTCTGCAGGTACGCGAAGAGCAGGCTAATGAAGCCGTGCAGGTGATCGCGGACTATCGCGCTACCGGCGAAGAAGCGGCCGATGAGGCCGAAGAAGGAACCGTCGCGGGATCGGACGCGTAGTCTGGGTGGCGCACCACGGAAACCGAACTCCCATCCAGCAGAAATGTAACTGTGCCTGCCGTATCGGTGCGGTAGGTGAAGACGTGTGCCTGGGCCAACCGTTGCAGCACTTCCACCCGCGGATGGCCAAAGCTATTGTGCGCGCCCACATAGATCACGCCATAGCTGGGCCGAACGGCGTCGAGGAATTCCTGCGTGGTTGAAGTGTTGCTGCCGTTATGGGCCACCTTTAAGAGATCGGCGTGCGGCTGCTCCAATACCATTTCCTGCTCGACCTTCTTCTCCGCGTCCCCGGTCAGCAAGGCCGAGGTATGGCCATAGCTGACCAGCAGCACCAGGGAATCGTTGTTGCGTGGCTGGGTAGCGACCTGCCAATCCCGTGGCGGGGCCAGCACCCGGAACTCGGCGCCGCCAAACTCGAGCCGGTCACCGGCCGCACGCGAGAACACCTGTGCGCCCAGGCTCTGGACTTGCCGGCGCAGGCGATGAAGGGCCGGAGTCTCCGGGTTGACACCCAGCCAAAGCTCGCGGGGATGGAAGTTGGCCACCACCCCGGGCATCCCGCCAATGTGATCGGAATGCCCATGCGTAACCACCACCGCATCCAGATGCGAGAAACCGCGGGACCATAAATAGGGGGCAACCACGTCCTCGCCGAAATCGAAAGCCGACTTCCATGGCCCCAACGGGCCTCCGGCATCCACCAGGAGGGTCTTTCCCTGCGGGGTCACCACCAGGGTTGATTCCGCCTGCCCGACGTCAATGCCGGTAATCTCCAGAACGCCAGGCGTGATTTGCGGATGCACGGGAACGAGGGTAAGCCACAGAGCCGCCGCCGTAAGCCCCGCCACGCCGGAAGCGGCCAGCAGCGGGCGGCGGCGTATCAACAGCATGGCCGTAATCATCGCCAGGAGGAACACGATTACCGGCAGCCTGTCCGGTTCCGGCAGGCGCAAGTCGCCGAGCTTCATGGCGGAAAAAGTCCTTGCCGACCAGACGATGGCGCGTAGCGCCCAGGCGGCCACCGCGGCCGGCAGTCTGGCCAGCGGCACCCACACGCAGGAAAGCAGCAGCGCCAGCGCGGCCATCGGAACCAGCACTCCGGTGAGCGGAACCGCAATGGCATTGGCCAACACGCCGACCAGGGTCCCGCGATGAAAGTAGACAATCATGGGCCAGGTCATGCTCATCTGCAGGACAAAGGACAGCACGAGAATGTCATAAGCGGCAAATGCGCCCCGCACCAACAGGCACAGCACGGACAACATAACCGGAGTTGCGGTTTTCTCCCGCACCGGCAATAGTCTCGCCAGACCTTGCGCCAACCTGCGCAGGTCGAGCCGAAATTGCGCCATCCGGGGCGACACTCGCACGTCATAGTCCGGGGACGAGGGATAACGCAAGGCGCAGCGCCAATGCTGCGACGTCCGCTCCATAATCGGCACCGCCAAGCCGAGGATGGCCAGCATGGCAAAAAAGGTCAACTGAAAACTGGCCTCGAGCACGGCGCCGGGATCCACCGCCAGCAACACCAGGGCGGCGGCGCCCAGCGCGTTCAGCGCAGACCGGCTGCGGTAGAGCAGCCGCGCAGCCAGATACACGCCCAGCATGAGTACCGCGCGAGCCGCGGGAGCCGGCATTTCCGCCAGACCGGCATAAGCCAGGGCGGCGAACCAGGCGATCAATGAGGCCACCGCTTCGCCCGCCCGGAAACGGCGTGCCCCCCAGAAGACGGCGAATGCCAGAATCCCGACCTTCAGCCCATCCACCACAAGAATGTGATACAGGCCCGTACTCTGCCATTCGTCCCGGGTCTCGGGATTGATCAGGGATCGCTCGCCGATGAGGATGGCTTCGAACAGCGGCTTTTGCCGCGCTGGCCAGAGAAGGTAAATATGTTCCAGCACGCGGTGACGCGCGCGGTCACGCCATTCCCGCCAGGGGAGCCTCCAGCGCGCCGGGGCGGATTCGAGCAGCAGTTCGATCCGGTCCTCGCGCACGGAGCCGGTGGCTTCAATGCCCTGCCGCCAAAGATAACTGCGAAAATCCGTCGCTCCCGGATTTTGAAAGTTGCGGGGCTCGCGCAGCTTTACCGGAAAACGCACGCGTTGCCCATAGCGCAGCAGGCAAGGCTGTGGGCAGGCGGAGAAAGCGTTGCCGGCCGGCTTGATGTCTTCTTCGCCCTCCGCAGACTGCCCGTGAGGATAGAGTGTCAGCCGAATCCCGGCGGCAACCCGGGTGAGGGTGCCCTGGTCGACAATTTCTTCGGTCTCGACATCGGTCTCCACCCGCTGCCAAGGAGGCTGGCCTTGCAGGACGCCTTCGCGAATCACATGGGCCGTAACTATGACCGGCGCGCCGGTGGCAAACTTTGAGAGGCTGGGCAGACGGGCGGCGGACTCGGCGGCCTGTATGCACCACGCGCCCAGAGCCAGGAAACCGGCGAGCACGAGACTCCACGCCAGCCCCAGACGCCAGGCTTGGCTCTCGCTCCTGCGCTCGATCCAGAAGTTCAGGGCGGCAAGCAGGAAGACGGCACAAGCGGCAAGCCACCAACCCGCGGGCCGCCAGCAGCGCTCACCGACAACAATGCCCGCGGCAAAAGCCAATGCCGCCCACAGGAGAGGCTGGCGCGTTCGTACAGTGCTGTTCACGGAAGCGCAAGCAGGTTAGCAGAAGGAATTCGCGATTGGCAATGGCAGGGAAACCGCTCACAGTTTACAGTTCACAGTTCGCCGCCGGACCGGCGAGATCATGTGCCCAGGGTGGGGGTTTTTGGCTGCAAACTGCAAACCGTGAACCCCTTGCAGCCTGAGCCAATTGCGGTCTTACCGCACCAGATGCGCGATGCTTTCAATGTGATAGGTCTGGGGAAACAGATCGACCGCGTGCAGCTGCTCGATGCGGAAGCCGGCGGCCAGCAGCACCTTCAGATCGCGAGCCAGGGTGGCGGGGTCGCAGGATACATAGGTAATACGCGACGTGCGCAGGCGGCCCAGGTCGGCCGCGGTCTTTTCCCCCAAGCCGGCGCGCGGCGGGTCCACGATCACCAGATCGAATTCTTCCGTGGCATCCGGGCGGGCCAGGAATTCTTCCGTGGTTTCGCGATGGGCTTTGACGTTGGAAGGCGTATTGCGCCGCAAGTCGTGGAACGAAAAGGGAGCGGCTTCCACGGCCGTCACCTCGCGAAACGACTGCGACAGCGGCAGCGTGAACAGCCCGGCGCCGGCATAGAGATCCAGGGCGGCATCGCCATTGTGTCCCGCGGTCACCAGGTCGAGAAGCGTGCTCGTCAAATAACGATTCGTCTGGAAGAACGATCCGGCGCTGACGTGGTATTCGCATCCGTGGGTGTCGTACACCAGTTCGTCAGCGCCGAAGGCGTCCCGCAACTGCTGCGGCACTTCTTCGCGCACCAGCGGCCCCTGCGCCGTGGTGCGGAAAGCCGCCACCCCGGCGACCTCGGGAACCAGATGACGCAAGTCGGTGACGAAGTCCGCCAGGCTGGGCTGGCGGGAACGCGTCCAGTACTGGTCGGGCAGGGTAAATTCCAGCAGCAACTGGTTATCGGCGGCGTTGGCGAAGAACTCGATTTCCACCAGGGCATCGCCCACCATATGCGCGCGGCCCAGTTGCCACACCGCCGTCATGGCCCGGTTGATCAACGGCGAACTGATGGGGCAATGCTCAACGGGCAGCAGGGTGTGGGAATTGCCGCGAAAATAGCCCAGCGCGAAATTGTCCCCGCTGCGCACTTTCATGCGCGTGCGGTTGCGGTAATGCCAGGGCACGGAAGGATGCGCCTGGACCGGCGGCCCTTCGATGCCGCCGATTCGCTGCAGGGTTTCACGCAGGATGCCGGTCTTGATCTGCAGCTGGGATTCGTAGGCCGCATGCTGATAGTGACATCCACCGCATTCGCCAAAGTAAGGACATTGCGGAGCCACGCGCTCGGGTGTCGGCTGCAGCACCTTGTGCACCTTGGCGCGCACAAAGCCCGGCTTTTCCTCCACGACGCGCGCTTCAATCCGCTCCCCGGCGAGCACAAACGGCACAAACACGGCCTTCCCCTTGCCGTGCCCGGTGGCGGGACCACGCGCCAGACCATCTCCGCCGTATATCAGTTTTTCGATCGTGAGGTGCAAGGAACCTGCCCTCGGCTCTCGGCCTTTGGCCGCGAAAGCTTTCTCCGCCTCCCTATGTTAACGGTTCCTGGGGGTCCGGATTCGAAAATCAGCAGTCCGTTGATTTAAAGCCGCGGGGCGGCGGCGCCTTCTGGCCGACGGCCGAGGGCTACATATAAAACAGCGATAAACGTGGAATGCCGTAGCGCTCCAGCAAACGTTTATGGATGTACTGCTTCTGCAGGTGATCGATTTGCGCGGGGATCATCTTACGGCGGTAAGGAGCGAGTTCGCGATCGGCCTCGGCGCGCACCGCCATCAGTGCTTCATCGGCGGTAGCGGCCAGTAAGGCGGCAAACAGCTTTTCTTCCACCACCGTCAAACGGCGCTCCAAGTCTTCCAGCGGCACGGTTTTCGCCTGCTTCAGGCCGGCCGCCAAGTCGTGCAGCGTAGCTGCCGCTTCCCGCACCAGGGGCACGGCCGAGTCCGGTATCGCCGCGCCTTTCCGGCCGGCGGCAGGCGCCAGCAACAATTCCAGCCGTGCCGCGTTGCCCTCCATATAGACCGCTATGGGAGGAAGCTCCAGGCCGGAATCGGGCTTCTCGCGATGTCCCGCGCCCACCGACGCCTCCTGCATTTCTTCGGCGGCAGCCAGCACCGCCTGGGCGCAATAGGCCAGGGAGTTGACCTTCCGCGTCTTGCTGGGACGAGCGTCATGGCGGTCAAAAGCGGCATCGATGCCGCGCAACACCGCCTCCAGCGGAATGCCGGCGTCTTTCCAGGTCTCCATCAACGCCCAGTCCAGGGTGGAGCATAGAACGACGGTGCCCCGCCGCTGGCAGAAACGCTCTTCGATCTCGGTGAAGTAGTTGAAGTAGTCGTTCACGTTTGTGCTGACTGATTCTAGTATTTTTCACCACAGAGGACACAGAGGAAGATTTGTAATTTGGTAATTTGTAATTTCAAATTGAAAAGCGGGACGTGCTCTCAGTTGTGCGGCAAAGCCAAATTACAAATTTGAAATTGCAAATCTAAAATTCCTCCGTGTCTCCGTGTCTCCGTGGTGAATCGTTACGTCCTTCGGCGGGTAGCCTGGTTGCGTTGCCAGATGATGCGCAGACCTTCGAGGGTGAGCAGGCCGTCGACGGCGGTGATGTGGGCGGAACTGCCGCCGAAAAGTTCTCCCAGTCCGCCGGTGGCGACCACCTTGGTATTCTTGCCCAGTTCGACGATCATGCGTTCGAGAATGCCGTCCACCAGGCCCAGGTAGCCGTAGAACATGCCGGCCTGCATGCTGCCGATGGTATTGGTTCCAATCACCCGCGGCGGCTTGCGGATTTCCACCCGCGGCAGGCGCGAGGTGCGTTCGAACAGCGCGTCGGCGGAAATCCCTATGCCCGGCGCAATCAGGCCGCCCAGATATTCGCCCTTCGCCGAGACCGCGTCGAAGGTGGTAGCCGTGCCAAAATCCACCACCACACAAGGGCCACCGTATTTTTCAAAGGCGGCGACGCTATTCACGATGCGGTCGGCGCCTACTTCCGCCGGGTTTTCATATTTCACCGGCATGCCGGTTTTTACGCCCGGCTCGATGAATAACGGGTGACTATGAAAGTACTGTTCGCAGACCTGGCGCAAGGTGGCGTCCAGCGGGGGAACCACGGACGAGATAATGATGCCCTTGATATCGCTGATGTCCAGATTGGCCATGGCAAACAGATTGCGAAACAGCACCCCGTATTCGTCAACGGTTTGCGCCTTGATGGTGGAAACGCGCCAGTGGGCGGCCAACGCCTGATCCGATCCGGACTCCTGCCCCGCTACGCCACTCCCGGGCTTGCCGGGGGCTTCGGCTTTGGAACTCTGTGGGTCGGACGGAAAGCGGAAGACACCCAGCACCGTGTTCGTATTGCCTACATCGATGACCAGAAGCATGATGAACTTTAAATTCCTCTGACGGTTCCCGAGAGCACTGTCCGCAGTCTGCCGTCCTCGGTACGCAACTGGAGAAAGCCGCGCGCGTCGAGGCCTTCGGTGGTTCCCGAGTAGCCGCCCTCTTCCTCCACATGAACCCGGCGGCCGCGGGCGAAAGAAGAGCCTTCTTCAAAGCGGCGGAGTAAAGCCTTGCGGCCCTCCGGCTCGGCAAACCGGCGGTACTCACGGTCGAACGATTGTAGCAGGGCCACGGCCAACTCCACGCGCGACCACTCCCGTCCGGTTTCCAAACGCAGGGAAGTGGCAATGCCGGCGAGATCCGGGGGAAACTCCTGCTGGTTGACGTTAATGCCGATGCCCACTACCACAAAACGCACGCGCGTGACCTCGGCGTTCAATTCGGTAAGGATGCCGCAAAACTTCCGCTCTTCGCTGACACAACCGCCCTCGGCCGTATACGCCGTACGGCTGACCAGCAAATCGTTGGGCCAGCGCAGGTCCGGTTTGAGCCGGGTCGTCTCCTGCACCGCGGCCGCGGTCGCCACACCGGCCAGCAACGAAAGAGGCAGGACGTCGGCGGGCGCCATTTGCGGCCGCAACAGGATTGAAACATACACCCCCGTCGAACGCGCCGAATGCCAATCGTGCCCGCCGCGGCCGCGGCCGGCCGTTTGCTCCTCGGCGAAGAACACCGTGCCTTCCGGTTCGCCCGCCTGGCCCGCCTGCATAGCCAACGCATTCGTCGAATGGGCACGAAAATAATGGCGGATCTGCCCGTGGAAGATGGTGCCCTGGAGAAGCGGATCGAGAGCGTCGGGCAGGAGCAGATCGGGAACCGCTTCCAACCGGTAGCCGGTGGCGGGATGACCGGCAATCTGCACTCCCGAAGACCGTAACTGCTGCACCAGCCGCCATACCTCGGAACGGCTGATACCAATCTCCTCGGCGATCTTGGTGCCGCTGACCACCAGCATGGCATTATCGCCCAACACCCGCACGATGCGGCTCAGGCGCTGATCGGTATGCGCCGGGAGATCGGACGGCGTCCGCGTTGCGGCCATCTTCATGATGCCGCAATTATAAGGTTTGCAGTTTACAGTTTACAGTTTGCAGCCAGACCAAAACCGGCCATCGCTGACTTGGCTGCAAACTGTGAACTGTAAACTGCGAACCTTTGGCCAATCGCCAATCGCCAATTGCGATTTTTCGACACCTGGTCTTAGTAACGTTACTGGGCTAGGGCTTCCTTATTACATATCCCCGCCATTAACCCGAGTGCGCGGGACTTGCCTGCCAAATAAACTCCGCTCAGGTTGATGGCGTTTGATGTGGGTTCAAGGGCTCGAACCGGGGTTGGCAATGGCGCCGTGCGCAAGTTCGGCGGTCATGTCCTTACAGGTACTGCGCTTTCTAAAGTTTTGCTCAACTCAAGCCGAATTCACCTATTGAGCCTTGGCTTGTATCGCTCTGCGCGCTGCGCCGCAACTTGGGGAAGAAAGATTTGGAGGTCCGGGGTCATGTCAGGTCGAGTACTAAAATCGCTATTATCAATTTTGCTGTGCGCGAGCGCAGCGTGCGCCTATGCCCAGCTTCCATTGAGCCTGCCCGACGCGCCGCACGTGGTCGCGGCTGACCTGGGGGCGGTAACTCCGGAACCACCCAACGTGACGCGGGAATCGGCCGCCAGCCCCACCTTGCCGCCATTGACACCCGCCATGCTGAGCCTGACCCAACCCGCACCTCCGCCCCAGGTAAGGTGGATGGACAAGAAGTTCATTGGACTGGGCGTGGCGGTCTTTGGGTTGACCTCGATGGACCTGGAATTCACCCAGCATTGCCTGCATCAAAACACCTGCCGGGAGCTGAACCCCACTTTGCCGCATTCCCGTCTGGGCATGTATGCCGTCAACACTCCCATAAATCTGATGGTCATGTATTTCAGTCACCGTCGCCGCGCCGAGGCCAAACGGGCCTGGTGGCTCGCACCGGCAGTCGATGCCGGTTCACACATGGTTGGAGTGGGATCGAATATACGGTTTATCGGAAAGTAGTTTAGTCGCGAGTTGTAAGTTGCGAGTTGCGAGCACGAAACCATCCGTCGCCCGTCCCTCGCAAGGTACCAAGATGCTGGCGCTGACCAGTTGAGCCAATCGCCAATAGCCAATTGCCAATGGCGGGTTTGTCACAGCTCGCACAGGCGCATGCTTAAATCCACGGCTTGCACGGAGTGGGTGAGAGCGCCGACGGAGATATAGTCCACTCCGGCCTCGGCGTAGGCACGAACGTTTTCCAGGTTGATGCCGCCGCTGGCTTCCAGAGGGATGCGTTGCGACTGGCTCTGTACCCTCTCCACGGCACGCCGGCAATCGCCGGCGCTCATGTTATCCAGCAAAATTGCCTCGGCGCCCGCCGCCAGGGCCTCTTCCAGTTCCGCCAGCGATCGGACCTCAATTTCGATAGGCTGTGCGCCCCGCCGGTTGCGATGGGCCCGCTCCAGCGCGGGGCCGAC
>Ga0326728_10005651_pt1 | contig 34693 bp, 29 predicted proteins | sample MB3enrmetagenome_FD_207602 | JGI IMG/M metagenome (GOLD analysis project Ga0326728, IMG submission 207602) | Lab enriched peat soil microbial communities from McLean, Ithaca, NY, United States - MB31MN | ecosystem: Environmental > Terrestrial > Soil > Wetlands > Peat | place: USA: New York...
AGCCCAAGTAGGTCCACTCGGAAGAAGCTTTTTCGCGAACTTCGCGAATCCGCGAGGAGACTGTGGCCCCATGATCTGCTAACCCGTTTATATTCAAGGTCCAAACAATTGGCGCTCGCATTGCATTGATACATCCGAGGAACTGCTGGGAAGAAAGCTGAAAAGGAGCAAATCTATGGACAGATTGCTGGTAGTGGTTTTTGACGCGGAAAGCAAAGCGTACGAAGCAAAGAAGGCGCTTCATGAATTGGATAGGGAGGACGTCATCACAGTTTTCGATCAGGCCGTGGTGGCGCGGAATGCAGATGGTTCCGCATCGGTGAGGCCCGGTGACGACCTGACTCCTGTCCGGACTCTGGGCGGAACCCTATTGGGTGCGCTCATCGGTCTTCTGGGCGGACCGGTCGGCGTCGGAGTTCTCGCCGGTGTGGGCATGGCTGCCGGCGCCGCCATGGACGTGAGCAGCGCCAGGCTTTGTGATGACTTCGTCGAGGACGTGAGAGAGAAACTGACGCCGGAGAAGTTCGCACTCGTCGCGGAGATTAGTGAAGACTCGACGACTCCGGTGGACGACCGCATGGAGGCGTTGGGTGGAACGGTATACCGGCGCGCGCTGAAAGAAGTGAAGCGCGCGTTCCACGACGATAACGTCGCGGCGATGAAAGCCGACCGCGCACAGTTGACGGCGGAACGTGCCAAGGCTGACACCGACCGGAAAGCGAAGCTGCTGGAAAAAATCAACGAGCTCGACTCCAAGATAGAGGCGCGGCTCGAGAGAGCCAAGCAGCGGCGACAGGCGGCGGAGGCCCAAGAAAAGGCCAAGGTTGAGTTCCTTCGGGCCAAGGCCGCCGTTATGAAAGCCAACGCGCCTCACAAACACGTTGGTCCTCCTGCATGATTTATGTCGGTGGAGGGGAAGGCGCGCTGACATGAAACTCAAGGAATACAGGAAGAAGCGTCAGTTCGATTCGACGCCGGAACCGCGCGGCTCCTCAGCGCCGGCACGAAAGGCGGGAGGATTGCTCGTTTACGTTGTGCAGAAGCACATGTCTTCGCATCTGCACTATGACTTTCGTCTGGAATGGCGGGGGGTACTCCTCTCCTGGGCGGTGCCCAAAGGGCCTTCCCTCGATCCGGTAGTAAAGCGCCTGGCCATGCAGACGGAAGATCACCCGCTCGAGTATGCCAAGTTCGAGGGGGTGATTCCTGCGGGCCAATATGGTGCAGGCACGGTGATGTTATGGGACCGAGGAACCTGGCAACCGGAAAACGCTGACGTGGACGCTTCATTGCAAAAGGGAGAGATCAAGTTCACTCTTCACGGGAAAAAACTTCAGGGCTCGTGGGTCTTGGTTCGCACCCGGGGCTTTGGGAGCAATCCCGCTCGGTCTACCTGGCTGCTCATCAAGCATCGCGATCGGTACGCCACCACCAAGGATGTAACGCAGGAAGAGCCACGCTCCGCAGCAAGCCAGCGACTGCTGGCAGAGATCGCACGGGATGAAGGCGGCGACATCGAAAGAGCCTCGCTGGGCGATCCGGGCATCAAGGCGCGACGTACAACTCCGTTACTGTCAGCGTCAGGACGCATCGCGTGAAGACGGGAACAGTGATGACGAAAAAGATTCCATTTCGCAGCCGCCAGTCGCTGAAGGAGGCAATGGGCGCGCTGAAGAGGCTGTAAGGAGAAAGCCGACCGGCAGTGTGCATGTGCCGGGAGGGATTTGAGCTGACTAATCTAAAAGAAGAGTTGGAAGGCCACGCTGAAAATCAATCGTATTCTCTGCCCAATCGATTTCTCGGAACTCTCCGTACTGGCATATGACTACGCGCAGTCGCTCGCCTGGCATTACCGAGCGACCCTGGTGTTGGAGCACGTAACCGAGTCGCTGACGCCCATGTACCCGTACTATGCATTTCCAAATGCCTACCTCGAGATCAGCCAGGAACTTCGCACCCATGCCGAGCAGCAGCTCAAGGAGTTTGCGAAGGCGCATACGCGGCACGGGGTACAAACCGAATGCAGCGCGCACGAGGGCGTTGTGGCAAATGTAATCCTCGACCTGGCCGAAGTGCAGGGCGTGAGCCTCATCGTCATGGGAACCCACGGTTTGCGAGGGATTGACCGTGTGTTGCTGGGATCAGTTACAGATAAGGTACTTCGAAAAGCCCACTGTCCGGTGTTGGCTGTTCGTAAACCGGCCCACGATCTGGTCACCCAGACAGGAGTCCCGGATGTTATGCCGCTACAACGGATACTTTGCTGCACGGATTTTTCTGATCAGTCCGAGCAGGCCCTCGAGTATGCCGTTTCCCTCGCAACGGAGTATGGAGGCGAACTCACCCTCCTCCATGTGCTGGAGGATGTGGCAGATTCTGCCGATATTCAAAATGAAATCGCGAAAGCGATGGAGAGCTTGGAGAAATGCATCTCCCCTGAAACGCGCAGGAACTGCAAGACGAAGACCCTGGCGCGTATCGGCAGGCCCTATCAGCAGATCCTCGAGCTTGCCTTAGAGTCTCGAACCGACTTGATCGTCATGGGGGTGCGGGGGCGGAATGCCTTAGATCTCGCCGTGTTCGGTTCGACGACCTACCGGGTGGTTCAGTTAGGCCCATGCCCGGTACTGGTGGTACACACGCGAGAGCGTAAACCCTCATCGCCACCGGATCAAAAGATTTCCTAGGAATCGCCCCGCAATTTTAAATCAGAAGTTCATAGGGAAAGAGGGAAATTCATGACCGAAGAATCGTATAGAGTTGCAAGCACTGAGGGACTTCCGCCCGTCGAACCTCATCGCGATCGAAGCGAACACACTAGCGAAATAGATGGGCGGAAATCAGCCGAAAGCCACGTACTGGAGAACATTCTTGCCCGGCCTTTAGCAGGGATGGTTCTGGGCTGGCTGCAGATACGGATCCGGGCGGAGTCAGAGTTTCTACATCCACTTCACCTCGACCTCGCCGAGTCGGCCAATGCGTTCACGGTTCACGCCGAAGTGCCGGGTTTCAGTGCCAAAGTACTCGAGCTTGGCGTGGAGCCCCATCGGCTTACGATTAGTGGCAAGCGGGAAATTAGTGAGGAGCATACAAGCAAGAAGACGATCTACAAAGAACAATGTTCGAACCAAATCTATCGGGCGATCGACTTGCCGGCGGAGGTTGACACCTCGAAGGTCACCGCCAGACTGAAGAATGGAGTGCTGGAGCTTTCGATGCCCAAGGCCGCCAAAGCGGAGAAGGTCCAGATCACAGAAAAGGCTGCCTAACGCGTAGCGGCAATCTTTCTGGTTGTGAGGACGGCTAGAAAGGATGCCTCACGAGATGTCCCGCGTCGCCCGATGCGTCGGGGAGGCTGGCGCAGGTCCGTCTGGGACCTCCAAAATAAAAGGCCACAGAAACTGCGCAAAATCTGCGCCAGCCTCACGCTAATGCAAATGCCATATCTGCCAAACAAAAAGGAGAAGAGCCATGAAGACTGACAGGGAAATTCAGTTGGATGTTCTTGATGAACTCAGGTGGGAGCCGAGCGTCAACGCCACGGACATCGGGGTCACGGTGAAGAATGGCGTTGTGACCCTTGAAGGCACGGTGGATAGCTTCCCTGAAAAGTGGGCCGCCGAAAAGACCGCAAAAAGAGTGCCGAGCGTTAAAGGACTTGCCGTCGAGCTGGAAGTCAATTTGCCCGGCTTTAGTGAGCGGACTGACGCGGATATCGCCCGGGCCGCAGAGACTGCTTTGGATTGGGACATTTCCGTGCCCAGTGACCGGATTAAGGTGACGGTGGAGAAGGGCTTCCTTGCATTGGAAGGAGAGGTGGATTGGCAGTTCCAAAAGTCGGCCGCCGAGCAGGCGGTGCAGCATCTTACGGGAGTAAAGGGGGTGTGGAACCACATCACCATCAAACCGAAGGTGGCACCGACCGACGTCAAGGAAAAAATCGAGGCCGCCCTTAGGCGTAACGCTAATCTGGATGCGCAGCGGATCAAGGTGCAGGCTGAAGGGGGCAAGGTCACCCTGACCGGCAGTGTGAGGTCCTGGGCTGAGTTAGACGAGGCTGAGAACGCAGCCTGGGCCGCGCCCGGGGTCAGTGAGGTCAAGGACCTTCTTACGGTCTCGTACTGACCCTGGACAGCTTCAGGAGCCACACGCTAAGTGTAGGGACAAAGCGGGGCAGGGCTAGGTTTTCCAGGTCAAACCGACTCGCTCTGTCCGCACTGCAGGAAAAAAGGCGCGCCCAACGGATCGTAGGTGACCAGCAGAGTTGGCAGAACCTGCGTATGGAAGAAGTGGGCGACATCAAGCTCAACATTGCTGCCCGCCTCGCCGCACGCCCGAAGGAGCGATAGCTCGTAATCGAGAACTTCGAAATTTAAGCCAGTTCCTGGCGCGAACCGGTCTCATCTGCCGATTTTCCTGATTGTCGCCGGCATTCTACGCCAAGATGCTGTCCTCCAGTCCCTGCTATTCGCAGTGGCCCTGACCGCCGGCTAGCGGCCCCGGTCGGGAATCCTGTGCGCCAACCCAACGGCTGCTGATCCACGCCGCCCTCTCTCCCGCGGTCCTGAAACGTTGCAGAACCGTAGCAGAATGGCATTTTCATCGTATGTAAGTGTAAGAAAACAGGTTCTACTCTTTGAGCGAAAGCAGAACCCCTGAATTGGTGTAAAGGTATGGAAAGAATGGAGTAAGACTTAAGCAATGGAAAAAGATTGGCTGCCTCTTAATCGGTAGGTTGGGGGTTCGATTCCCTCACGGCTCACCAAGTCTTTAGGTACAGCAGGTCGGCAACGCCTAACCACATGCCAGCTCCCTCTTCTACGTCGCATTCTTAACCTCTCGAAAATCGATTAACACTCCCTTTTTCAATGATATAAGCGCAACAGGTAGACCTACTGATCAAAAGGCAGTGGGTTGGGTCTGGGCGGCCCTGCATCCTTAAGCAACAAAACGCCTTAGATCCGTGCGCGGTTTGGGCATGTTGCTGTGTGATCCAAAAGTCGGTTGGTGTTCCAGAAGTCCGCGATTCAGCCACAGTCGTGTCGAAGCCTTGATCCGGCCGGTGTCGATCAGAACTCGGGAGGATACCTTGACAACGCCTCAGCACGCTGCAGTGCGTATAAGGGAGCCGCGAGAATCTCCTGCGCGAACCCAACGGAACTGCCGCGGACGACTACGCTGCTTACGTCACTCCTTTCGATCGTGGCTCCTTCCTGATTTACATCACCCATGGCGGCCCCCTGAAGCCGGGTTTGCCCCTAACGAGGGTTGCCATCTGAGGATTGGTAAATGGACGGCAATTAACCGGCCATCGAAAATCCAGCCCGGCCACAGAAAACGAATTCAGAATGCAGCCGTTTCGATCAGCCTCTTCCACCGTTGCGAACGGAATCCACCGTGGCACCGGAATTCTCAACGCGCCTTTCCAACATTCGACCGGTGTCGCTGGCCTGAGATCGTCTTCGTCCCTTTTCGCAGGGCCTCAACCTGCAGCCTTGGGGAGCCAGCCTTTCAAATCGGCGGCACGGAAGGGGCCGGGCTCGGCGATCAACTGCCGCGCCGCGTCCACCTGCCCCCAGACGTTCCACAGAAGCACGCCGCGTACCCGAGCGTCACGAAGATAGTAAACCACGCCTTCACGGTACGCTTCCTTCCAGTCCTCGAGGGTCTCCAGGCGCGGGTCCAGCTCACCTATAGCTTCATACCCCAGGTCGAACAAATCCGAATAGAAGAAGGGGAGGTGGTGGTAGGGGCTCGCCTTGCCCGCCATGGCCCGGCCCGCCTCACGGCCCATGGTGTTGGCGTTGTCCTCGTGCTCAACCCTCAAACGCTTTTCCAGTGCCGGGTTATGGAAGTTCGCAACGTCACCGGCGGCGTAGACGTCCGGTGCACTCGTGCACAGAAACTCGTCGACGACGATGCCGTTGTCAACTTTCAGGCCCGCGGATTGGGCCAGCTCCACATTGGGTGTAACGCCAATTCCGGCCACGATCCCGTCCACCAGAAATTCGCCTTGAACTTGGGTTTTCACCTGGGTGCCCCGGGCCGTTTTCTCCAAGCTGACGACCGTGCTGCGAGGAACTACATTCACTCTCTTCTGACGATAAAAGTCGTTCAGGAAGCGGGCCAGATCGATGGGATAAACGTGGTCGCCGATAGCTTCACCGGGAAAGAGCATCACCACTTCTTTCCCGTTCATCGCCAGCGCTGCGGCCATTTCCCAACCGATGAATCCGCCGCCGATAACGGCGAACCGGCGCCCCTGCTCGGTGAGGGCGCGAAGGTGACGGTAGTCCTCCAAAGTGCGGTAATAAATAATCGAGCCATCGTCGAAAGGAAGCCGGCGAGGCGTGGCGCCGGTCGAGAGAAGAAGCTTCTCGAAGCTGTGAACGTTCCCCTGGTCGTCGGTCACACTCTTCTTCGACGTATCGAGAGACTGTGCTTTTCGGCCCAGGTGAAGGGCCACGCTTTGTTTATCCGTCCCGCGCCAGATGCTGTCCGGCTTGTCACCTTTCCAGAGACCTTTGGAAAGAGGCGGGCGGTTATAAGGTGCATTCTGCTCCGCGCTGATCAGACCGATGGACCCCTCGCGGTCGGCCTCGCGGATGCCGTTCACCGCCGCATCGGCGGTCATTCCACCGCCCGCGATCAGGTACTTGTAGTGTGGCATTTTGCCCCTTTTCCAATCGAGGATTCATATGAGGTTGACCGAATTTGCGATGTTCGTCCGGGCAACCAGGAATGCGGGCCTTACCCCCATCACGCCCCGCTTCGATTACGAATCAAAAAGTGTGAACAGATTGCTGAGCGATTCGGCTAGTGCCGTTCGAAAGCCCGCACTTGCGAGCGCCCTACGCAACGGCGTTCCGCCCTGACCTGAGCCGATGAGGATCGCCTGGTATGAGTTGGACGCACTCATTGAAAAGTTCCTTAGGCGAGGGCTTCTTCGATGGCTCCCATCAGATCTTCATATTCAAATGGGCCGTCATGACGCTGGCCATTGATGAAGAATGTTGGTGTGCCATTGACGCCGCTTCGGACTCCGCCGCTAAAATCCGCGCGCACCCTTGCCCGGTATTTTCGTTCTTCAAGCGCGCGTTGCAAATCCGCTGGGGCAAGTTGCAGTTCCTGGGCAAGTTCGAGGTAGAGGTCACCACTCAAGCGATCCTGGTTTTCAAAGAGCAGATCGTGCATTTCCCAGAACTTCCCATGGGCGCCCGCGAACTCCGCCGACTCCGCAGCGGACTCTGCGTGAGGATGACTTTCGTTCAAAGGGAAATTCCGGAATACAAACCGCAGGCGCTTCCCGAAGTGCTTCTGGATAAGCTTGACGATCGGATAAGCGTGCCCACAATGGGGGCATTCATAATCCCCATACTCGACCAGCGTGCATCCCGCATGTTCATGCCCCTGGATATGATCCGTGGGATTGACCGCCACTTTGAGACTGCTCATGAAACGCTCCTAGTTCGGCAAGTCCTCCAGCGCCTGAAGTATCCCGTCGGCACCGGGGTTCACTGCGATCGGAGAGACGTAGCTCCACGTGATGATTCCGTTCTTGTCGATGACCAACAGCGCCCGTTCGCAAACGCCGTCGGTTTTTCGATATACCCCGTACATCTGGGCGACGGCTCCCTTGGGCTCGAAATCCGCCAGCAGTGGAAAATGCAAGTGCCGGTCTTTTGCAAATGCTGCATGGCACCATACACCGTCGACCGAAATACCCAAGAGCTCTGCCTGGTATTTCTGGAACTCGGGAAGAATTTCGTTGTACAGGGCCATCTGATCACCGCAAACCGGACTCCAGTCCGCCGGATAAAAGGCCAGGATGACGGGCTTGCCACGCAATTCGCTGAGAGAGAGGCTTTGATCGGGAGTGACGTGAAGAGTGAACTCGGGAGCCGGAGTTCCGGGAATCAAAATTTCAGCCATAGCATCCTCCGTTGGATTCGAACCCTTCTGCTTTGGATATTGTGAAAAGCTTCTCGCATATTCTGTCATATTTCTTCAGCGGACGCCGCTAACTGCTAGAAATAACTCACGGTTATCCCCTGAGATCAATGGGCGACACCCTTCTGGGTTAAAGAGGATCGCCCTCGAATGTGACTGTCCGTAGTAAGATTGTGGCCGATCGTTGCGCCCAGGTTGCCTCTGGTCGGCGGAAGCGGATAATTGGTTGTGCTTTTCATCGAAGGTGCTCCTTCTTGTTCGTACGTCGAAACGGTGCTTACATTGGCTGTGCGCACGGTGAATAAGGGAAAGCTCCGCCGCCTTCATTCTTGGGGCTTCACCACGGGGTGCTGTTTCCCTATGATTTCTCCGATAAGAAACATGTCCGTGAGTAGCGCGCGAAGATGAATGGAGGCATTCAGGTTGTCGATGAGTTGAGAGCTGATGACCGGTTGGGCGAGAACCAGCTCCAGGGCGGCGAGTGAGTCGTGGGCGTCGCGAGCCAGAACGGCAAGGAACGCGCGGTATTTCGCGGCGGGTTCCAGGCGCTCCTCTTCTATCGACGCGCCAAAGCTCTCCGCCAATCCCTCCACTGCTTTGACGGCACGATTCAGGAATTCGCGCACTTGTCCGCCTGCCCGGCTGCCTTCGTCACTCGGAAGCCCCTGCGCCGCGTAAGCCAGCATGAATTCATAGCATTCTTCGATCGTGTTGCAGCGTTGCCCGATATCATTCAGCATCTGCCAACACCTCCGTCTTTGCTCCCTGGGGTCTCGGAGGTGACGCGGGAGTTTCGACCGGCCAGCGCGCCGGATCGTGTTCTTTGAGATAAAAGTCGCGACTCATCCAACCGAAGATCATCGACGTGGTGATCGGGCGCTTCTCCGGTCGAAGCCCGAAGTAGACGTGCATCATGATCATCGCGATCAGGCCTACGCCCGCCAGCCCGTGGAGCACATACATCATCCCCCAAGTCATATCACTGAACAGATACGGATTGCGGGGGAAGAAGATCGTGCGCACGCGAGACATCATGAATACACCTGTTACGATCGCAGACAACCCCGCGGCGATGATGGCAAGGTGATAGAGTTTGTTCTCCAGAGGATACTTGGCGAATCTGTCCGGTGGCGGCGCAGACTTCCCCATAAACCGCAGTATTCTTCTCCACGCATCCCGCAGGTCAATCTTGTCCGGCCAGATCGACCAGAAGTCCATCAAGAAGGAGGCATGGATAATGTGAAATAGGATAGAGGCAGTCAGGACGGCCCCCGCGATCAGATGATAAGTAACCCAGTCGAACTGAATACCGACCCTGGGCAGGAAGGCGGTGAAAAGCAACGTGAACATGGCGGCGGCCATTATCCAGTGAAATAGCCGCGCGGTAAGCGAGTGTCTGGGAATCCGCTCGGGTGTGCGCGCCGCGACGGCTGGCGAAATACTGCCCTCAAACTCCTTGGGCTTGGCGAAATATCGCAGGTAGGCGGCGTGAACGATAAAGAAGAGCAATCCCGCAATCACCGCGACCCATATTAAGAACCAAGCAATGTGGATGGGGACACGCTGCCCCCATGGATCTATTGCCCATTGTAGGGGGTCCATGTTGCCTCCTCCACGCCTCCGATGGCGCGCTTCACCAGGTTCTTCATCAACGGGATCTTGTAAGCATTGAACTGCAGGGGAACGGCGCCCTCGACCGCCAGTTTTCCCGCCATTGCGCCGGTTTCGGCATCAGGGGGTTTGCCGCGAACGGCATCTTCGACGGCCTTCAAGCGCAGAGGACGAGCGGCGGCGCCGTTCACCGCGATTCGGATTCGGTCGATGCTGCCACCTGACACCACCATCGCTGAGGCCACGTTCAGCAGCGGAAAGTCCCACACATTCCGGTCCCGCACTTTCTCAAAATAGAATTGCGCGCCCGCCCAGGTGGAAGGAATACGAACGGCCGTCAACAGGTCTCCGGGCTTCAAGATGTGCAGGCGGGTGATGTCGATTTCAGGTCCGATGAAATAGTCCTCGGCGTCCACAACGCGCTCACCCTTGGGTGTGCGCATCACGAATTTGGCGTCGAGCGCGATCAGAGCAGGGGCCGAATCCGAGGGATTCACGGCCACGCAGCGGTCTGCGTACAGAATGGCGTGCTCGCGGTTGCGGTCCTCTGGTGTATCGGCATAGCAGATGTTGCCGCCGGCGCGGTAACAGGGCCAGCCTGCCCGGTAATACCAGCAACGCGCGTCCTGCGACACATTGCCCCCGATCGTGCCCTGGTTACGGATCTGCGGTGACGCTACCAGTTCCGTTCCCTGTGCGAGCAGGTTGTAATGCTGCTTGACCAGAGAGTTGTTCACAACTTCCGTAAGCGTGGTCATCGCACCGATTTCGATGCCGTCGCTGGTGGGGCGAACTCCCTTGAGTTCCTCGATTCCGCTCAGATCGACGACCACTTTCGGTTTCTTGATGCGGTCCTTCAGCCAATCGAAGGAGTCCAGTCCACCGGCCATGACCCAAGCGTCGGCGCCATGTCGTTCCAGAAGCTTCTGGGCGTCGGCGGTGGAAGTCGGCTGAAGCAGCTCAAAAGCGGGCATCACGTCTCGTATGACAGCCATGACTCTCTCCTTTCATTTCTCGATCAAATGTGGGCCACCAAGGGATTCTGCATGGGACGCCCCGCTTCCAGTGAGGTCAGGATGGTGTCCGCGTTGACCGGAGCACGTTGGAAGATCTCGTCTCCCAGCGCATCAGATAGGGCGTTCAAAATAGAGGCGCATCCGCCTCCCACGGGCGGCTCGCCGATGCCTCGTGCGCCAACTGGCGTCTCCGGATCCGGAATGTCCAAGGCCGTCCACTGCATGTTCACCGGGACATCCAGGATGGTGGGCGGTTTGTTTTGGTAGAACCTCTTCGAAATCATCTCGCCGTAATGAGAATCGAACACCCACTTCTGGCCGATCGCATGGCCGATGCCGAGCGTCGAACGGCCGAGCATTTGGCCGCCCAGGGCACGGGGATGAATCACCGTTCCGACATCCCCGGAGGCAAGGAAGTCAACAATGTAGTACTTGCCGGTTTCGACATCGACTTCAATCTCGGCGAAGCTGGCCACGTAGGAAAACGTCGTGCCGTCGCGCGAGTAGTTGTCCTTGGCCGCTGCCACTAGGCCCTGGCCCGCCAGCGCTGCCACGGACGCCTTCGTCAATTTGTGGACATCGGCGGGCGCCTCGTGGCCATCGTAGATGCCACCCAGTTGAATCGCGTAAGTCGCTGCCTGCGCGAAAGTCATGCCGGGGCCACCGCCCTTGCGGAAAACCCGCTCGTTGGCCACCTCGTACTGCTCGGGTACGCCGCCCAGCTTTTTCGCCGCGATTTCCTGGAGCTTCTTCCTGGCGTCCATCGCCGCCGCATGCGCGGCCCGCGTCATGGCGTGGGTCGTCTGGCTTCCCCCGGATACACAGGTGAAGGGAAAGTTCTTGGCCGTGTTGCCCCAGGTGACGTCGCATTTCTCCCAGGGCACGCCCAGAACCTCTGCCCCCGCGCGGTGAACGTCGATCACCGACTCGGTTCCCAGGTTGCCGATTCCCGATTGGAAGGTGACCCGGCCGTCCGGCTTGATAATGAGAAGCCCATCGAATCCGATGGTGCCGCCCACGTAACAGCTCAGCGAGACGCCGACACCGCGCACTTTGGTGCCCATCCTTTTTGGAGAGCGCGCTACTCTCTCGCTCCATCGGAATTGCGCGGCGCCGCTGTCAAGCGCCTCTTTGATAAAGGCGCTCGTCGCATGCTGACGCACGCCGTTCGTCGCCGAGCCAAACTCCGCCTTGCCCTCCGGGCAGTTGATGCGGCGAATGGCGACCTGATCGAGCTCCAGCTTGCGCGCGGCTTTGGCGATGATTGGTTCGATGATGACGATCCCTTGCAGCCCCCCCGGGGAGCTCTGCGCGCTGCGGGGCGGCGTATTGGTGAGCACCGTCACCCCGCGCCAGCGCATGGCTTGCGGCTGGTACAGCAGAGAGACGATGCGTCCCGATGAGGGCGCGTCACCCACGGCGTCGTAGGGACCGTTGTCACAAATCACGAACATATCGAGAGCCGTGATCCGCCCCTCTTTCGAGAAGCCGACTTTCATGCGTCCCTGGAAGCCGGGCCGCGCGCGTCCGATGAAGGTCTCCTCCTCACGGCTGATGCGCATCATGACCGGAGCATTCGTTCTCTTCGCCAGAAGCGCCGGGATGATCATCGACACGCCGCCAGTGATCTTGCTGCCGAAGCCGCCACCTGTGTATTCGCTGATGAGCACCACATTACCGGGATCGATATTCAACCATCGCGCGATAGCGGGCACCGTTTGCGCCGTGCTCTGAGTGCCCGTATGCATGTAGACCTTGCCGTTCTGCCAGTAAGCCAAAGCGCTCCGGGTCTCCAGGGTCTGATGGCTGGTATCCGGCGTGACAAAGGTTTCGTCCAGAATGAGCGCGGCATTCTTAAACCCGGCGTCAAGGTCTCCATAGTGCCATTCGTCTGGAGCCTTGCCCATCGGCAAACGGCGCTCGCGAAGTTCCGCGAAGTCCGCCTGGGTCCATTTGAGTTCTTTGACCTCGGGTGGTCCCGGTGGCGAGTGAGGTGTAACCCAGACATTCCCGTCCGTTCTGGGGTTCGGCCCGCCGGGCCGCAACGTATCCAGCGGATCGGTGACGAAGGGAAGCCGCTCAAAATCGATCTGAATTTTTTCGATCGCATCCGCGGCCGTGAGTTCGCCGACTGCGGCCACCGCAAGAATCGGTTCGCCGTGATAAAGCGGCTCATTGGTAAGACCGCGTTCGCCCCACTTGCTGGCCTTAATCACTGTTCCGTTGTCGGTAAGAGTATCGGCCGGGGCGGGAAGATCATCCGCGGTGAGAATGCCTTTGACCCCGGGCATGGCAAGCGCCTCGTTCGCATGAATGCGCTTGACCCGGGCGTGCGGCATTGGGCTGAGCAGCAGTTTGCAAAACAGCATCCCTTCCGCTCGAAAGTCCTCGGCATATTTTGCCTGGCCGGTAACCTTCGCATAGAGATCCGGCGTCGCATAGTTCTTACCGATCAGCTTGTAGCCCGCCCCGTACTGGCGCTCAGAGGCTTGAGGAGTCACCACAGCCTTTTTGTTATCCATGCTCCGACCTCCGCAAATTATCGGCGCCGCGCATCAACGCGGTCAGAATCTTGTCGTAGTCCTGGCAGCGGCACAGATTCCCCGACACCCCTTGCGCCAGTTCCTGGCGGGTGGGATTGGGGTTGGTCTTCAGGTACCCTACTGCACTCATAATGAAACCGGGCATACAGAATGCACATTGAAATCCCTGTTCGTCGATGACACCCTGCTGCACCGGATGCAGGGTTCCGCCGGGGCTTGCCAGGCCTTCGATGGTCACAACTTTCCGGGCTCGCACCGTGTGGGTGAGCACCGAACATGCATAGTGCGGAATATCGTCAATCAGGACGGTGCAAGACCCGCATTCAGCGCGGTCGCATCCCAGCTTGGTGCCGGTGAGACCCAGTTTGTAACGCAGCGTTGACGCCAGCGTCTCTTGCTTCATGGCGTCTACGCGCCGCCGCTGGCCATTGATGTTGAGAGTAATCAGCCGCTCGCCTACGGCAGCGGTCGACTGTTGGCTCTGCAGGAGGGAAGAGCCGCGGAACAGATAACCTGCGGTTGAGACGGCTGCCCCGCCGGCGATGACGCCTTTGATGAAGTTTCGCCGGGATATCGCTTTTGACGCGCCCGCAGTCGCGTCTTTGTCGATCTTTTCGGTCATTGCGAGTCACCTCTCGTTTGTGTCCATACCCTTATCGATAACTGCACACAATGTCGGGTTGCACCTTCTCCGTCCGCGCAGGGAAAACTCCCTTTTGTTAAATCGACTCCTCTTAAAGGCCGACGATGCGGGTCCGCCCTTTGCTCGAAACATCCAAAAGGGCTCGCTCCTCCATTTGCAGAATCACCGCGGAGAAATCTTGCTCGTTTCCGTGCGCCGATTGGGCCGTATTAACCTCGAAAGCAGCTTGTGCCGCGGGCATTTGCGCGACGACCGCAGCCGCGAGTTTTAGAATCAGCCCGAAATCCTTATTCATGAGCCTTAGCGGAAATTGCGGGCTATAGTCGCCTGTCATCGCTCTCTGCAGTTTTCCAACATGGGCCGGAGCGACGACGGCAGTCTGGGACAGCACCTCGAGCAAACGATTGCGATCGAGACCAGCTTTCTCACCGAGTGCCACGGCCTCCGCAATCGCCTGCATGCCGATTCCCAGGAGGGTGTTCACGACGAGCTTCATCGTCGCGCCCGAGCCGTTCGGCCCCAGGTAAAAGTACTTTCGCGCGATCGCGCGAAAGATCGATTCGGCGGCGGCGAAGCGCTCCGAGTTTCCACCCCCGAAGAGGGTCAGCGCCCCTTGCTCAGCGGCCGGAGTACTCCCCGATATGGTCACGTCCAGGACATCAACCCCTGGCTCGGCGCCCAGTCTCGAGAGTTCCCCGGAGGTCTTCGGGTATACCGTGCTCATCTCGATGACAAGAGAGCCCCGATGTGCATTGGCAAAAACACCGCCCGGTCCTCGATAGACGTCGAGGACCGCCTCATCGTTCGGCAGGCACGACAACACGACATTGCATTGGGAGGAGAGTTCCGCAATACTTTCCGCGACCGATCCGCCATATTGAATGAGTTCTTCCGCTTTGTCTCGGTGCCGGTTGTAGGCGGTCAGTTTGAAACCGGATTGAAGCAACCGCTGGGCAATCGGTCGGCCCATGTAGCCGATCCCAATAAATCCGAGCGTGTCTTTTTCCGACGTGATTGGATTTATACCGATCCTTTCCCTCACACCCGCGATTTCAGCAGTTTTGGCTTCCGCGATTTAGCGACACGACGGCAACTCCTGTGCCGCGTTGCAAGGTTCCAACGTTGGCAAGAATTGACGAAGGGGAATCGGGGCCGGTATCGGTGACAGGAATGTTTTCCAGGTCTTGCAAGGTATCCGCACGATACTGAGGGGTTTGCGTGGCGATCTGATAGCTGACGCGATTTTTCGGATCGACCCAAAACGTAGGTGAAGTCTGGAAGCTGCCGCTCAAGGAGACCAAGAGGTTCTGCGCGACATCGTGAGCTGTGTAACCAATTTCCTGCGCCTTCGTGCGGTCGACGGAAAGGTGCATGTAGGGCTGATCGAAAGGTTGTTGTATGCGTGGATCCGCGATGCCCGGGACGCTCCGAACCTGCTGGAGCAATGTGTCCGCATACTTGCGGTTGCCCTCCGAGTCGTTGCCCACGATTTGAATGTCGATGGGAGACGGAAGGCCGAAATTGAGAATCTGGCTCACAATGTCGGAGGGAAGAAATGCAAAGGTTACGCCCGGGAACTGTATCTCCGGTAACCCTTACGCCGGCGTAACCTCTGGCCGATGCACGCGCGAGTTTCTCATTCCAACCGCCAATGACTCGGTTGAGATCGAACTCACTCTCCTGCAAATACCAGTCGCGAGCCGCGATAATCTCTATGCTGTGGTCCGCGAAGTATCGATCGAATTCAGATACGGCTCGCTGCAACGCACGCCTTGCGTCCTCCAAAGCGAGGGGTTCGGCAACGACCCACAGGCAGAACTCGTCGCTCTCCAATCCAGCTTTGCAGTAGGAGACCGTTGTTTCGAGGAGATCCTCTTTCGTTTCATAGAAGAGACAAGAGTGCGTACCCCAAGGCATGCCGCCTACGACGTCGAGTCCGGTCTTCCGCAACTCGGTGGTCATCGTGGTAACCTTTCAATTTCCAATTTTGGGTAGCTGCTTAATGCTGGTGCAATCGTGGCGGGAACGTGTGAAGAAATCACCAAGTCCTGTCATTCTGAGCGAAGCGAAGAATCTGCAGTTGTTTGTTTTCAAGAAGATAAAAGCAGATTCTTCGCTTCGCTCAGAATGACAGACGATTTTTTCACAGCTTCCAGACACAATTATCCTCCCATGACCCAAAATCACGGGGAGGGAGGCCAGTAATGAAATGTCGCGATGCGCCATGGTTTGCCGCGCCCTGATCGGCAGACCGTAGTCTAGGTATCATAGCGTGGCTGCTTCAGCGTGGCAAGTGCCCAAGTGCAGCGCTTCGTCGGGATCTCCACGCAGGGAACAGTTGGATCTCGGCTTGGGGCACAGAAGAGGATTGGACCTGGACATCCTGCCGCTCCCGCAAGGTAAGGTGTCGCTTCCTGCAATCCAAATCTTATCAGTCGCTCATACCTCGGAGATTTTTTCTGTCCATCGACCTAATCGAAACTTAGCACCTGCTTCGCTTTCGTCTGTGCGGCGGCCACGCGACCGTACGCGTCCACAGCTTTCTCAAATGGAACGATCTCAATCGGCGGGGGTTTCAGAGCTCCCGTTTCAAAACCGGGGCGAAGCTCGTTGGCGATTTCCGCTGTCTGTCGCGATGTCAGCATGGCGGAGTGTGGAAGGACCTGTGCGGAACGCCGTAATCCGGTTGAGAGGGGAGGGACCGGAGATCCGGGGTATTACGTTTCTCGCACAACGGCTGGGTCCCGACGGGCTTGGCTACGCCGCATATAGCGCTTGCAGGCCGAAACAAAATCACCCTGCGTCACATTGGACTGAGAGGGTGAACTGTCTGATGGTAAAATAAATCTACGCCTATTGTTACTCGGCGGCAGACGGGCGCTCCGCAAGTTTCAGGGTTTCTCTGGTGGCTGAACGTTCAAACTGCTCGTTAAGGAGAAAGTAACTATGAAAAGTGTCGCTGGAGTTTTTGTTGCACGGGTTGACGCCGAGCGCGCCGCCCGGAGGCTAAGCTCGATAGGCCTGACGAATGACCAAATCACTTTGCTGGCGCCCGGAACAAGCGAACAAGTATCCAACGAGGTGAGATCTGTCGCCACGGACGCAACGGAGCAGCCCGGTATGGCGAAGGCTATGGGGGGTGTAATCGGCGCGGCAGCAGGAATGGCCGGCGGGTTCGAGCTGGGTGCTTTAGTGAGCGCTTTCATTCCTGGCGTGGGGCCGGTTGTCGCCCTTGGTCTTTGGGGAGCAGCTATTCTAGGTTTAGCTGGTGCTGGCGCGGGAGTCGCGGCTGGAGCTGCCGTGGATGACGCCGCCAGCGAAGGCTTGCCTGCCGACGAATTGTTCGTTTATGAAGACGCCCTTCGCCACGGGCGGACCGTGCTGATTGCCTTGTGTAAGGACGAAGCCACGGCGGCCTCCGCCCACGAATTGCTCAAGGCGGAGGGGGCGGAAACGGTTGATGCCGCGCGGGACGAATGGTGGATTGGTTTGCGGAGCGCGGAACAGGAACACTATTTGAAACTGAACAAGAATTTCGACAAACAAGAAAAATTCTATCGGGCCGGATTCGAAGCTTCGTTACATGCCAAAAACCGTTGCAGGGAATTCGATCAGATCGCGTCCGAAATGGCAAATCACATCGAGGAACTCCACCGTCGGCACCCGGGGGCTGAGGTTGAGGATGCGTACCGGCGCGGGTACGAGCGCGGGCGCACTTATTATGAGGCCTTGTGTGCCAAGACCCAGGCCCCTGCCCGCTAAACTTATGTTTTGCGGTTAACAGGAGGGTAGCCTTAACCGCCTGGACGAACTCGACGTCCTCCCACGCATTGATCGTCGTGCGATCGAACGTCGGGAGATCGCCAACCACCTTGCGAAGCTGCGGTATGGCCGGTTTGTTCAAACCGGTCTTGACGTTGACCGTGGAGTGTATGATCGGCACGCCGAAAGCGCGGCTGGTTTTCGCGACGCCGACAATGTTGTCAATCAGCCCGACTTTTATTGTTCGCTTCCCCCTGTGGCTCCCGACTTGCTTGCTGTCAAGCCAATGTGACGGCACGATACAACACTGCGGTGCGGACGAGACGGTGCCCCACTATATCGAGAACACCGGCACGGCGAAACTGCGTTACCTCGAGATGTGGCAGTCCGACCACTTCGCCGACATCTCGCTGGCGCAGTGGTTGGCATTTACACCGTATGATCTGGTGCGGGCACACCTCAATATCGACAAGTCGGTTCTATTGAAAGTCTCGACGCAAAAGACGCCGGAGGTGGGGCTCTGAACCGGGGCCTAGTGGCGAGTTCACCTCGCCAAATGGCGCCTTAGAGCCAAATGGCGGCGTAATGCCGCTTCTGCATTGCCCGGCCGAGGGAAAAACAAGATGACGGAAATTCGCAAAGAAATCGACAGCCTCGGCGAAGTGGATGTGCCTGCCGACAAGCTCTGGGGCGCTCAGACCCAGCGCTCGCTTGAACACTTCAGCATTGGCAGAGACCTCATCCCCCGCGAAATGATCACGGCGTACGCCATTCTGAAGAAAGCTGCCGCCAATGCCAACTATGCCGGCAAGCGGCTTGATGACCAGCGCCACAAGCTGATTGTTCAGGTCTGTGATGAAATCCTCGCCGGCCTGCATCAGGATATGTTCCCCCTGCACGTGTGGATGACGGGCAGCGGCACGCAGTTCAACATGAACGTCAACGAGGTCCTTTCCAATCGCTGCTCCCAACTGGCCGGGACGCCGCTAGGGAGCAAAATGCCGGTGCACCCCAACGACCATGTCAACATGTCCCAGTCGTCCAACGACTCCTTTCCCTCCGCCATGAACATAGCGGCGGCGGTCAATGTAAAGGGGCGACTGATTCCCGCGGTCGAAGCGCTGCGCGATGCCATTGCTGCGAAGGCCGAGCAGTGGAAGGACATCGTCAAGATCGGCCGCACGCACATGCAAGACGCCACCCCACTCACGCTCGGGCAAGAGTGGTCGGGCTATGCGGGCATGCTCGCCGACGACCTCGATCGGATTGAAGATGCGCTTCAAGGTATCTATCGTCTCGCGCTCGGCGGCACGGCGGTGGGCACCGGCATTAACGCCGCGCCGGGATTCGCCGAGGCCGTTGCCGTTGAGATTGCCGCGCTCACGGGTCTGCCGTTCGTGAGCGCGCCGAACAAGTTCACGGTTCAAGGCGCCCACGACGCTCTGGTGCAACTTTCCGGCACACTCCGTACACTGGCCGTGTCACTCTACAAGATCGCCAACGACATCCGGCTGATGTCCTGCGGCCCGCGAGCGGGCTTCGCCGAGCTAGTGATTCCCGAGAATGAACCCGGCTCCTCAATCATGCCGGGCAAGGTGAACCCGACCCAGGCGGAAGCGCTCGCGATGATCGCCGTGCAAGTGATGGCGAATGACGTGGCGGTGGGCTTCGGCGGCGCGGGCGGCTACCTGGAGATGAACGTATACAAGCCGCTGATCATCTTTAACATCATCCACTCCATTACCATCATGACTGACGGGTGCACGAACTTTCGCAAGTTCCTGATCGAGGGGACGAAGCCGAATTTAAGGAAGATCAAGGAGTATGTGGAGCGCTCCCTGACGCTCGTAACCGCACTCGCGCCGGTGATTGGCTATGACCGGGCGTCGAAAATTGCGCACTACGCGATGGACCACGACCTTACGCTGAAAGCCGCTGCGCTAAAGCTCGGCTTCGTGACGGAAGATGAATTCGACCGCGTCGTCGATCCAGCCAAGATGGTCAAATCGTACGTCCCGACTGCCCAGTAGGGCCGAACAGCGTTCGGCCCCGGCCCAACGCCGTCGGGCCCCACAAAGGGCCGAAGGCTCTTCGGCCCTACGGCGTCCGGTATCACGTAGCCAGTGTTCCTGAGAATGTGCTCGCCCTTTGGCCCCAAAATCCAGAGAATTCCGTGAAGATGATTCGGCATCACGGTAAAGGCATCGAGTTCAATCTGCGGCCGGATTCGGACAGTGTCGAGCCATTGTCCTTGCACAATCCTGCCGCAAGCGTTTTCGCGCATCTGGTCACCAACCACACTGCCAAACACGCAGCGTTTCCCGAACGCGCAGACCGTAACAAAATAAGCTCCGGGGAGAGAATAGTCGTAATGAGTTAGGCGGATCGAGCGGCGATGATGGACCTTGGGGTTGTATTCCATTGCAGGCCCCGGATTTGGACCACGCCCGTAGGGCCGAACAGCGTTCGGCCGGTCGTACGGCCGAGCAGCGCTCGGCCTGGGCCGAGGGTACTTCGCCCCTACGTTCGGCCGAACAGCGTTCGGCCCTACGTCAGTCGCGGTCGCGCTCAACCACCGTCCATGTCCAGCAGCCGTATCGGCTGTTGCCGCAACTGGGCGTGCTGGTGTCGATCTGGATGGGGCACTCGCCGCTCGAGGCGTTGGCATAGAGCTTGTACAGAGCGCGGTTGTCGCCGCCCCAGGGGTTCGGATTCTGAAGTTGGAACGCCGTCATGGTTAGAGGCGGAGTTATACGCCTAATCTCAGACTGGATTGCAACACGGTTCCGAGTCTTTATTGCAACCGCGCAGGCCCGTCTTCTGCCATGGAGGGCTGCGCATGGCGGTTCCGTGACTAAGTCAGACTTTTTGTGCTCGGCGCATTTTTCTCTTGACAAATGGGAAAGTATAGGCTACAATTGTCGTGTGGGGTTGGGCGGGGGTCAGGCCCTGCCGGTTAAGCCATGCCAGAAAGTCCTCTTTTGTTTTCGTCCGTAGTCGCTGCCTGTGGTTTCTGCCTCCAAGTCCAGTCGAGAAGTCGAGGAGTCAAAGAGTCGAGGAGTTGGGAAGTCAACCATCGACCCCACCTTTCGGGTAGCAGCTTGGGGAGACGGCGGGCCATTCCTGGACTTCCCGACTCGGCAATTTCCCTGACCCGGAACCTAGCGAGCGAGCCGGGAGGTACGACGAGATCACAAAAATAATACGAACGAAGCCAGTATGTTATTGAAAACACAAGGAGCGTTTTGAAAACAAACTCAAAACGAACTCAATTTCGAGCGCCAAATGCACAGGTTGAACCCAAATAGTGAGCTTTCCCGCGCAGCACGCGTCCGACCCGGAGGGTCGCGCCGCGAAATGCGGTCGGGCACAGAAGCGATCCGGTCTCGAAAGCCCCAAGCATCCCGAGAAAAATACAAAAATAATACGAACGAAGTCAGTATGTTTTTGAAAACACAAGGAGCGTTTTGAAAACGAACTGAAAACGAACTCAAAACGAACCCAATTTAGGGTGTCTAAGGCGGGAACCAATGCCGAATTCACAGGTTTCGAGGTCCGACGGGAAAAAACCCCTCACCTGGCTCGCTACGCTCGCCACCCTCTCCCCTCGGGAGAGGGCTGTGGGTTGGTGGGTGGCGGTCCGCTGTAGCCGACTTCTGCTCATTCGGCCTGCCCCTTTCCTCAGGGAAGAGGGCTGCTGACGAGGTTTGGCCGGAAAGGCGAAGCAATGCGAGAGAATGCAAGAATCGGGGGAACAAAGCCAAGAAGTCGTTGAAAACAAAGGACAAGTACAAAATGTCGCTGAGTCGTACGCGCTAACCTGGCAACACTGTATGGCACTTGCGCTTGATCGCCAACGAATTCGAGGATTCCCTGATAAGCCCATGAAAAATGACCTCCTTGACCCCAGCGTTCACCTTCAAGCGGATACGGTTGACCGTCGCCGATTCCTGCAATCTGCCGTGGCCGCAAGCTTGGCCCTCACGGGAACCAGCCGCGCGCAGACGAAGCGCCCGCCGTCGCCCAACGCTCTGATTCGCGTAGGATTGATCGGCAGCGATGGCCACCGCGAGGTCCTCCTGAGCAGCATTCCCAACCTCCCTGGCGTTCAGTGGACTGCCTATGCCAAGGGAGAACCCGGTGAAAACTGCGCGTGGGTGCAAAAGCAATTTTCCGGGAGCAGCCAAACCCGCGTGTACGAGAACTATCACCAAATGTTGGAGAAAGAGCCGCTCGACGTGGTGGGAGTTTGCCTGCCGTTTTACCAGAATGCCGAGGCGTCCATCCAAGCCGCTCGCAAGGGTATCCATGTGCTTTCGGAAAAGCCCGCGGCCATCAATCTCTCGGATCTCGCCCGCCTGGAGCTGGAGATCCGCCAGAGTGGCGTTTGTTACAGCATTATGCTGAACATGCGTGCGCTACCCATTTTCCAGGCCGCTCGCAAGGCCGTCCAAGAGGGGGCGATTGGCGAACCCATTCTGCTTTCCAGTCAGAAATCCTACCAATTCGGCGCCGAGCGACCCTGGTACTACAAGGAAAGGAAAACCTACGGAGGCACGATTCCTTGGGTGGGCATTCATGCTCTGGATTACATGCGGTGGGTTTCCGGGCAAGAATACTCCCAGGTTGCCGCTTTCGAAGGTAACAAGGCCCACCCGCAAACTCCTGGCTGCGAGGACCACGCCGGCTTGTTGTTCCGCTTGGCCAATGGCGGCACGGCGACCTGCCACCTGGATTTCCTTCGCCCGGAAAGTGCGCTCACCCACGGAGATGACCGCCTCCGCATCGCGGGGAGTGAGGGAGTGCTTGAGGCTGAGGATTTGGACAATAGGGTGAAGCTGATTAGCTCCAAAGGCAGGTCGGGAGAATTGCCTCTCGGACCGCCCCTGGATTTCTTCGGAGCGTTTATTGCCGCCCTACGCGGTGAGGGCGAGCCTTTGGTTTCGACCGAGGATGCGTTCGCCATCACGCGAATTTGCCTGCGTGCCCGCGACGCCGCCGATACAGGAACCTGGGTAAAGCTTTAAGCCCGTGTAACTCAACGCGAACTGTAGGCTAGAATGCTTGCACTTGCCCCTACGGTTCGCAAGCCATGCATGCGTCGAAATACGTGACGTATAGCCGCCGCGATTCTCGAAGACAAAAATCCACGACCGATAGTGAGGAACAGTCTGGTCCTTGTGGGAGGCGCCGATGGGCCACCCCGTGGCCTGCAACTGGTTGTGTGGGTATTCGATAGCCGAATAGTTAATACACCCGTTTGGACTTGGCAGTGTATGGAGGATGCGCTTAACTGTTAACAGGTGTTGTCGGAACCAAAGCTGCGCGGGAAATGGCAGCACCGGCAGTGGTACTGGGGGATGCGCTGTACAAGCGTCGCAGGCAGCGCCGCAGGCTGAACGTCGTGCTCTCACCGCGCACGCCACCAACAGCCGGAGCCCGCAAGAGATTTTACCACGGCGGGACGGAGACACGGTGAGTAGGTGCCAGGTGTCAGGTGCCGGGTGTGAGGCAATCGTAAATCACAAATCAGCAATGCAGTATTTCCCTAAATTCAGCCAGGAGACAAGACTGTGAAACCCCCGAGCCGCAACGATTGCAGTTTGGCCTTTCTTGCCGTTGCCTTTGTAATGGTCATGGGCCTGACGGCTGTGAGCAGCGGGCAGGAGATTCCGGCGCAGAGCGCGGCCCGGATTGACGATTGGACGCACCACCACTTGGTGTTCTCCAACCCCGGCAGGGAGGCCGACGCCATAAAGAACCGCAGGTACGAGCACTGGTACAACATCACGCACGATCCGCGCTACCAGTTGCAACAGTTGAAGCGCCGCCACTCCCAGCCAGCGGCGGCGTCAACTACGCCGCCGGCGCCGGCGGATTTTAGCTCCCGCCTGGCCGCGGCCATGGCCGCCAAGCCTACCTCGAACCCGAAGGGCAACCCGATCAGCAAAGACTGGAGCGTGGACCTGAACGGGCCAAGTGCCGCTGGCCTCATCACCTCCAACAACGGGTCCAGCAGCTCCAGCGTCACGATTGCCAGCACGACGCTGAAGGCCAGCCCCCCGACGCCGGAAAAGGCAACTCTCTCGTTCAGCAGCAGCGCGGCGCCGGCGGCCAACTCCAGCGTCACCTTCGGCGGCATCGCCTACACGTTCTCCACTTCCAGCATCGGCAGCGCCCCGTCATCCGGCTGCAGCGTTTACTCCGCGGCGGGCAGCACCGGCGCCACCAACCTGCAGGATGCAATCACCAACTCCGGCGCGAGTAGCACGACCTTTCAATGCGCAAATGGGGTGGGTGCTAACAGTGTGGCCACCTCCACTCAAAGCGGCTCTCAAATCACCCTGACGGCGGTCATTCCCGGTTCATCGGGATTCCCCGTAACACTCAGCACGACCCCGAGCACCTACATCACCTTGGGCGGCTCCATGGGCACGGACGGCTCGACCAACGGGACCACGTGGGCTTACTGGTCGGGTGCCAACTACCTCGGCACACAGCAAGTGGCCGCCAACATCGCGTACACGATCAACAACTCCACGCTGGCTACGGAAGTTGCGGCGGTTGCGAATGGCAGCACCCTCACCGTCACCGCCCTCAGCGACGGATCAGGGGACGATTACGCATTGGCGGCGTCTAATTTCGCCCTGTCATGGACTCCCTCGAAGCTCACGGGAGGCGCCGGGTCTACCGTGCAGCCGAACACCTACCCCGCCGAGTATGGGGTGAGCCTCACTAGCGCCAGTTGCGCCGATTTCATCATCTACCCCACGGGCATGGCGGGTTCGTCCACCGCCGCAAGCATCGCAGCGTACGACAACCTGTATTCCTCGTGCAGTTCCAGCGGCTCCGTGCCCGCGGAATATTGGGCCTATAACACCGGGGGCGCGGTGACCACTTCTCCGGTGCTCTCCCTGGATGGCTCCCAGGTGGCCTACATGCAGTCCAACGGCTCGACGGCCAGCCTGGTTCTGCTGAAATGGGCGGCGGGCGGCACGCTGACGGCGCCCGGGACCATCACCCAGGCGACCGCCTCGAGCTATCGGGCCTGCTCTGCACCGTGTTACGTCAGCCTGACGCTGAGCGGCTCCCACGACGACACGCTCTCCGCGCCTTTTACTGACTATAACAATGACATCATCTACGTGGGCGACGATAGCGGTTATCTGCACCAGTTCACGGGGGTGTTTACCGCGGCCCCGGCCGAGTCGACCAGCCCCTGGCCCGTGCACCTGGGCGCGAACAAACTCTCATCCCCTGTCTACGACTCCGAAAGCGGCTTCCAAGGCGGGTACATCTTTGTGGGCGATATGGGAGGCGTTTTCTACTCCGTGGGCAGCGGTCATGGGGGAACAGCGTCCGGCACGATCTACGGCAACACGGGCAGCCTTGGGAATGCTATAGCTGACGCTCCCCTGGTCGATTCGTGGGAGGGAACGGAGTTCGTCTTTGTGACCTCCAATGGCAGCTACAGTTGGCAGGGTTACGACGCCGTGTGGGAGTTCGTGAGCATATTCACCACCCTCGTTGCTCCAGGCCAGCCCGGCGCCCCAGGGGTGGTGCCGGTGGGGTTAGGCGGTGCCGGATATTACCTCTACGCCGGGACGTTTGATAACGTCTACTACGACAGTGGGAACCCCGCTGCCGGCAACATTTACGTCGTGGGGAATACCGGCACGGCGGGCGGCGCGACGCTCTACCAGGTGAAGGTGGCGTACAGCTCGTTGACGGGCACCGTGAATACCGTGGCTTCCGGCTTGAACAGCACCGGCTACCCGTGGCCCTCCCCGGTTACCGAGTTTTGCAACAACGGCGTCAACCCGTGCAGCCTCAGCCAGCGCACCGCGACAGGATCTCTCAGCACCAGCAGCCCCAATGTAACCCTCACCAGCGGAGCGTTTACCTCGGCAGACTTGGGGGCTCAGATCTGGGCGTCACCCTCCAACGCATTGTATGGGGCTACCATCACCGCCGTGCTGAGCTCGACCACCGCGAACCTGGAATTTGGTTCACCGGATAACGAGACAAACCAGACATTCACGATCCAGGACGGCGTAACCACCTCCGGCACCGACTACATCTTCTTCAGCGTCAACCGGGGCACCGCGTCGGGTTGTGCCAGCACTTCCGGGAACGGGTGCGTGTTGGCCTACAACGTCACCAACCCGACGTCGATCAGCCCGGCGGGCAGCGGCTTGAACGTTAAAACCCCTAACGGATCGTCCGGTTGTTGGGCAACGGGCGGCATCGTGATTGACAACTCGGCCACCAGCTCAGGCGCTTCCCAGATTTACTTTTTGAATCTCGACGGGATTGCCGCCGGCGGCCCCGTTGCCGGCAGCAAGACCAGCAGCAAGTGTACCAGCGGGGCGGCGACAGCCGTTATCAATGCCGTGCAGGCATCGCAATCTTCTCCGTAAGGGGCAAGTGCGGAAGTGGCACGGGCGTCCCGCCCGTGAAGGGAGCATGGCGGGGACGGCCATGCCACGAGGTCCCGCCCGTGACACCCGCCCGTGAAAGGGGCATGGCGGGGACGGCTATGGTACAATGCGCGATCTATTTGCCGGGCCCTGCCGGCGCGGACGGTTTTCGTTTCTTACCGGTCGGCAGAAGTTAAGTCCGACGAGACCAGCAGGAGGAATAATGCAGCCTCAGAAGCGTGCGCTTTCAAGCGTCGTCCTTATTGCCGTGGCCTTTGTCATGGTCATCGGCCTGACCGTCTTCATAACCGGGCAGGAAGCCCCGGGGCAGCAGCCAACCGGCTGGGTGGATGATTGGACCCACCACCACCTGGTCTTTTCAAACCCCGGCACGGCCGTCGAAGCGTTACAGCAGGGCCGATTCGAGGAATGGAACAAGATCACTAACGACCCGCGTTACCAGTTGCAGCAATTAAAGCGGAGCCATCCTCAGCAAGCCGTGGCGCCCGCAGTATCGGCAGCGCCGGCGGATTTCGCCACGCGCTGGGCCGCGGCGATGGCAGCCCCGCCCTCGGCCCCGCAGCCCAAGCGTAACCCCATCAAAAAGGACTGGAGCGTGGACCTGAACGGCCCGAGCTCGGTTGGCACCATCAGCACGAACAACGGTTCCGGCAGCCCCCTTTCAAGCGTGACGATTAATACCACGACCCTGGATGCCAGCCCCCCGACGCCGGAACAAGCCACGCTGACGGTCAACAGCCTCCCGACTTCAACCAGCGACACGGTAACCGTGACCAACGGCTCCAGCAACACTTTCACGTTGACCGAGAACGCCGCTGCCGCATCCGCCACGGGCGCGTTTGGTGCGGCCCCGACGACTGCCGCTACATTGTTCACGATCACAAATGGTTCGAACACATTGAATGTGGCGACGTCCGCAACCGCATCGTCGTCTACAGGGACCTTCACGTCTCCGCTGCTATACAACGAATCGATCACGATCCCAAACGGGCCTGGGACGAACACCGTGGCGTTCACTTCTGCGGGTACCGCAACGGTTGCTTTTAGCGGCGAGCCAAGCAGTGGCGATACAATCACCATTGGCAGTACTGTGTACCAATTTGAGGGCTCTTCAGGCAGTTGCACATCGGGGGACCGCTGCGTTCGCAGGAACAGCAGCTACCTGACCAACTTTATCAGTGCGATCGGAGGTTCTTGCTATAACACTTGCTCCGGCAACGATCCGGACGTCAAGGCGGTCCAGCAGGGCAGCAACAGTACTGTGACTCTTGTCAACACGCTAACAACAGCTATCACTACATTCAGCACAACAAGCTCAGCTGTTACCCTGGCCTCGTCTGCCGCTGGCCAGATAGCCGCCCCCAGCACGACGAACGGGTGCTCAGGTTCCAGCGCCGGGACATTCATTCCGGACATCAGCACCACGAATTTGGCGACCAACCTTGCCGCTGCGATTAATGCCTGCCATAATTCCAGTTACGCGACGGGCGCCACTGCGACTTCGAGCACGAACACCGTTGCGGTGACCAACGCGGTGGGCTCTTCCGGCTCCTTTGCCCCCAGCACTGCTTACACCCAGATCTTCGGGTGGAGCAGTACAGTGACGGGGGCCAACGGCTCAAACACCTGCGGCGCAAGTTCCCCATACGCGGTCGCATACCAACTCAGCACCACCTTCTCGACCTTGGCCTCAAACCTCGTCGCCGCAATCAATGCCTGCCCAGCCGCAGCCGACATCCATGCGACCGCGGGGAGCGGATCATCCCTCACGATTAACAGCACCATACTCGAGTCCGGATCCTTCAGTAATCCCTCACCCACTGCCGTCTTCAACTGGACCAGTACATCCAACGGCAGCGCCGGTTCATATGCCTGTTCGAGTTCAACTGGCGGCACTTTTGGCGTCGGCACCGGCACCCCCACCACATCGACCGTAGCGTCACAGATTAGTCTGGCGATCAACGCCTGCGGGTCGACCATCCAAGCCGCTACCGGCATCAACGCCTCCTCCAGCACCGGCGGGGGGAGCGGCGTAACAATCTACGCTTACACTCCCGGCACCACGGGTGGGAGCGGCGTCTCTGTCAGTTCGGCCGGAGGATTCGCGAGTGGGGGAGGTGCCTTAAGCGGTGGCTCGAATGGGACAACCAGCAGCACCACGTGGGGTTACTGGGCGACCGGCAGTTATCTTACTCCTGCGGAAGTGGCCGCCAATATTGCAACTACGATCGACACCAACTCCACGCTCGATACGCAAGTTACGGCGGTCGCGAATGGCGATACCGTCACCGTGACCGCCCTCACCGAAGGGGTTGCCTATGGTGTTTCGGCAGCTAATTTCAATCTCACCTGGAGTCCGTCGACTCTCACTGGGGGCGCGCAATCGACCGTGGAACCCAACACATACCCCGCAAAGTACGGAGCGAGCCTGACCAGCGCCAGTTGTTCGCAAGATTTTGTAATTTATCCGACAGGTATGACGGGCTCGTCCGGTGCGGCAAATATCGTCGCTTATAACAATCTGTATTCTTCGTGCAGCACCAACGGCCCGGTGCCCACGGAATATTGGGCCTATAACACCTCGGGCGCCGTCACAACTTCTCCCGTACTTTCGTGGGACGGCACAAAGGTGGCATTCATTCAATCGAACGGCACGACGGCCAGCCTGGTCCTACTCACATGGGCGGCGAACAGCGGGACCCTTACGGCGCCTGTTAGCCCCGCGACGGTGACGAGCTCTACGTACTACGATTGTACGGCCCCGTGCACGTATAGCATGACGCTGAGTGGCTCCCCTGACGACACGTTCTCCGCACCGTTCTACGACTATAGCACCGACACCCTCTATGTCGGCGACGACGCCGGAAAGCTCCACAAGTTTACAGGGGTATTCGAGGGCGCGCCGGCCGAGTCGGGAAGTCCTTGGCCCGTGAGCTTGGGCACTAATAAACTGGGGTCCCCTGTCTACGATACCGTTTCCGGACACGTGGTGGTGGGTGACTTCGGAGGGTATCTCTATTACTCGACAGCCGATGGAAACACGCATTCCCCTGCCACTGGCGGCTTGACGGGGAAAAGCCTGGGCAATGCCATCGCTGACGCTCCCCTCGTGGACAGCACCACGGAAAGCGTATTCGCGTTTGTCGCTTCGAGCGGCAGCTATAGCGAAACGGGCTATAGCGCCGTCTATGGCAACAACATGAGCCTGAACGCGCCATACCCCGGTGTGGCAGGGCTAGCTGGGGAAGGCGGCATAGCCGCAGCGTTCTACCTTTACTCCGGTGCGTTCGACAACGTCTATTTCCAGTCCTCAACCCACACTGGGAGCATTTACGTGGTAGGAAACCTCGGCACTACTACTGGAGGGGCTTTATACCAGGTGGGCGTCTCAAACGGTAGCTTGAACGGCAGTGCTACCGCGGTGGTCAGCGGCCTCACTCCCAACGCCACCGGCGCGTATCCGTGGCCATCTCCTGTAACTGAGTTTTGCAACAACGGCGCCAGCGCGTGCGCCCTCAATCCAGAGCGCACTGTCACTGGAACGTTGAAGACTTCGAGCCCGGAGGTAACGCTCACGGCGGGAACGTTTACCTCGGCAGACGTGGGATCCGTGATCACAGCGCCAGCGGGAATCACAGGTACAAGTGATACCATTGCCACCGTCTTGTCTTCGTCCACGGCGAATCTCACCACTGCGCCAACGGCCACCGAGGGAAGCCAGACGCTCACCATCGACGGCGAAAACTCTACCACCACCGGCACCGATTATATTTTCTTCAGTGTGAACCGTGGGAATGTCGGTGGCTGTACCACCACTGCTGGAAACGGCTGTGTTTTGTCCTATAACGTCAGCTCCCCAGGAGCAGTCGCCATCTCCAATAGCGGCTTGAACGTAACAACTCCTACGGGTAACGGTTGCTGGGCGACGGGCGGGCTGATCATCGACAACGCGGGGAGCACGTCAGGCGCTTCCCAGATTTACTTCTTAAATCTCAATGGAATTGCTGCGGGTGGCCCCACCGTCGGCACCAAAACCAGCACCAACTGCGCCGCCGGGACGGCGACAGACGTTATCAACGCCACGCAAGCGTCGCAATCGAATCCGTGATATGTAGCGGCGATCTCTGATCGCCGAGCACGTTGGTCAGAAACGCGGCAACGCCGGTCGGATATCCGCCGCGGTAAATGTTCCGCTGGTGAGGGTTACATAAGGGCTGCCGGTGCTCAGGCTTCCCGTCGCGGTTCGCTGGCCGTGGTGTTTGACGGGATCCTGAATCGAACCCCAACCTCAGTGAGGCAATTGAATCCGGGACTGCCGAAGGAGTTGGAGCGGATCATCGGCAAAACGCTGGAGAAGGACCGCGAGGCACGCTACCAACACGCCGCTGACATTCGCGCTGACTTGAAGCGAAGGTGATGCAAGCTTATTTGGCGCCCCGGGAGATATTCTTCCTTCTCTCAGCCCACCGCTTCTTCATCATATCCGAAATACGCTTTCTGCCTTCCGCGGTGAGGTGGTGACGCTTCTTGGCTGGTGGTGCAAGAACATTGGCAACTGGGGATGCTTTCGGGGGAGTAGGCGGTAAGTCTGTTCCTTCTAAAGCTTCAATCGCTGTGTTCAGCCGGTCACGTTCACGTTTCAACTCTTTCACGATAGCCTGAATATCCAAAGGTTCCTCCGTAGTTATCTCATTTCATGCCCAAACCGTAGGTCAGAGTAGCATGGTATGAGACAACTGTCGAAAATGAGTCTCAGAATTACCCTTCCGGAAAGGATTGTGGCCTCCAGCGGAGGGTCCCAGACACACTTTCTCCAGTTGCGAGTATAATGAAGGTGCGGGTGGCCACTCTAAGCTTGTACAACTGCGAGGAGGCTGGGATGAGCGGGCGGAACAAGGCGGCTCGGATTCTGGTTGCGATGGGCAGCATCGTGCTGTTCGCCAGCGCCGCGCTGCATTCGCTCGCTGCCTACCCAAGACTTTCGACTGCGCTGGGTGCGTCAAATTTGAGTGTGCATTTGCAGGAGTCTTTGCGCGCCGTTATGCTATTGGTGGGATGGGACTGGATCGTCATTGCGATTGTGGCGCTATTGGCTGCTTTTACGGAAACGAAGCTGCGCAAGATCCTCGTCTTGTTCTGCGGCCTGGCCGTTCTGGTCGAAACGGCCTTGGCTCTCGCCTTCATAGGCGTGTTTGTCGGCAACGAGCTGATTGGTTCGGCGGCGGTGTTACTTATGGTTGGCGGCCTACTGCTTCAGAACGGCCCCGCTAAACAATGAGCATTCGCTGCACGATTATCACCGACAACGTGATCGCGGGAACTAGGTTGCAGCAGGGCAGCCGCAACGATGGCCATCAGCGCAGTCTTCCACCACGAATTCGGCCGCGTGAGTCCTGCCACACCCCATCCGCCGTCGCGAAGCCGAAGTGAAAACCAGAAGAGCACAAAGAGGATTGGCACCTCATTCGGTACAATGTGGAAGATAGTGTGGCCAATGACGATGAATGCGCCGAGCACGACTTCAAGAAGAGACAGCCAGCGTGCGCGGTGGGTGAGTTCGGCAGGGGACGGCCATGCAGGGGGTCGCACGCATAGATACTAGCAGGAGTGTGGATTCAATCCAAATGGCCTCCGAAACCTAAGCACTGTCGATAACAGGTATTGCACACCGACCAGTGAACGCCTTCTGAGTCTGCTGCTTCCAGCCGGACTTAGTCGTAGGGAGCGGCACACCGCTCGGTCTGTGGTGAAACTCGTCATTTAGGAGCGAGGCCGAACCACAGTATGACTCTGGCGAGCGCGGTGTAAATCGTAATCAAGCCGGCACCATATATCGCGGCGCGCAAGGCCAACCGAACGAATAGAGTTGGGGAGTCCTTTTCATCCATGGGCTCAAAATGTCTCAAGTCTCGCTTCGAGGCAATGGTACCGGAGTGCCAGATCAGTCCTTGGGACTCTCCGGCCGTAAGCAGAGGCGGCTTGCTCTGGAAGAAACTGCGGCGACTAACGGTTATGACGCGGTCACTGCCAGTCTTTTCTGGCTGAGGCTTCTTCTCTCGCAGACTTGGTGACGCGGGGCTGCTCCATCTCTTTCTTGATGCGGGCGAGTATCGCTTTGCTAGATTCTTTCCTGGGTTTTCTTGTGGTTCCCATGTCCTCGCGCCAATTGTAAGAGGAAGTTCTCCGTACTCTTTCCACGAACATCATGATAGAAGCGACGATGAGGCATGTCTGTCCCATTTTGCACAGGTGCCTGTACGATTTCTCCAACTCTCTTATCTGGGTTGGCCATTCGCACTGTATTTTGCAATTCTGAATTGGTGAGGTATCCTTGGCTTCTAGCGCCAGCCGTTTAGTGGAGCGGAGCGTCCTGAACAATTCCGCGGGGGTCGCCGCCAGCGGTTTCGCCTTGGGCTGGCCAGGACCGGGTTTATCCAAGTCAGTCTAAACGTGAGTTGGGCTGCTTCCTGGAGGACACCATGGCAGGCCTCGGAGCGTGGCTTCGCGGATTCTTGGGCAGTAAAGAGGAATCAGACACCCGACGCTTGCTGCCACTCACGCCCACACGAAGCAGCGGGCCAGAGTCGTTCGCCGAAGACAACAACGACTTTGCGCTCGCGATGTACAGGCAATTGCGGCAGCGGCCCGGGAACCTGTTCTTCTCTCCATTTAGCCTTCGTACTGCCCTTGGCATGACCTACGCCGGAGCTGGGGGCGAGACCGCAACGCAGATGAGAGAGACGCTCCGCCTCTCGTCGCCAGAGGAAGCGCCGCACGTGGCCTTCGCCGAGATCGTCGAGCGGCTCAGCGCAGGTGGCGGCAGCAAGTACGAGATGGCCGTGGCGAACTCGCTCTGGGGCCAGGATGGTGCGCCGCTCCAGCCGGGATTCCTGGATCTGACCGCCCACCATTATGGTGGCGGCATGAACCTCGTCGATTTCCGCCGCGATGCCGAGGCTGCGCGCCTAACCATGAACCAGTGGGTCGAAGGCAAGACGAGACAGAAGATCCGGGAACTCATCCCTTCCGGCGTCCTGGACGCTGACACGCGTCTGGTCCTGGTCAACGCCGTCTACTTCAAGGGGATGTGGGTGTTGCAGTTTCCCAAGTCGGCCACGCGCGACGAGGCATTCCGCCTGGAAGGCGGCGGTAAGGTGCGGGCGCCCCTGATGCATCAGCGCGAATGCGTCCGGTACCTGCAGGCCGCAGGCTACCAGGCGGTGGACCTGGTTTACGAGGGCGGCGACCTGTCTATGCTCGTGCTCCTTCCGGACCAGAAGGTCGGGCTTCGGAATCTCGAGAAGCAGCTCTCCGCCCGGATGCTGCACGACTGCGTGGCGCAGGTGCGTACCCGCGAGGTCAAGCTCTTCCTCCCACGGTTCAAGATCGCTTGGGGAACGGTCGACATGCGCGACCAGCTCACCGCACTCGGCATGCCGCTGGCGTTCACCCGCTACAGGGCCGACTTCTCCGGCATCAACAGTCACGAGCCGCCGGACGAGGAATCGCTGTTCCTCTCGGGCGTCTTCCACAAAGCCTTTGTAGAGGTGCAGGAGGAGGGCACGGAGGCCGCGGCGGCCACGGCGGCTCATTTCAGGCAGGCGAGCGCGCCCTCTCGGCCTTTCACGCCGCCGCCACTTCCCATTTTCCGGGCTGACCATCCCTTCCTGTTTGCCATCCGCGAGCGCAAGAGCGGCGCGATCCTGTTTCTGGGGTGCATCATCGATCCCACGCGAGAGATCTGATGCAGGGTCGAGTTATCGTGCGTCGTAGCCACGGCTGTCCACCTGTGAGCGATCAGCGGCCGAGCCACTAGGCATACGACACATCAAAATTGTGAAGATTCTTCTTTAGCTTCTGACATTCATGTTTGGCCTTTTTCGCCGGGATCGGCCTCCAACTTGGCAGCTGGGTTCTGCCTGGACCGCATGGTTGGACACCATGTGTTATATTGGTCAGTGAAATTACATTCAAGCTCTTTGGAATGAGTGGGTTATATGGTGGACCTGGGGAGGTTCGAACTCCCGACCCCATGGTTGCAAACCATGTGCTCTCCCAACTGAGCTACAGGCCCGTAGTGCCACTTTAATGATAGTGCCCGCGAAACGATCGTCCGTCAAGCAAAACGCCGATCGCGCCCTGTCCCAATTTGAAGGTAGCGCTGACCTTCAGAGCCTGCCCTGAGCGAAGCGAAGGGTCGGCAGATGCCGGTCTGAAGCGCCAGAGCTGCGAATCAAATCAGGAGAATGCGGCCAGACAGTGCTGTGGTTCACACAACGGCGCTTGACGTCAACGCTTTCGACCAACTGGATTGAGCCACATCAGGTCGTCCCTGCACGGTTGCAGAAGTACTTCGCACGATCCCCGCACTTCAGCTAAAGATGTGGGACGCGCTCACCCCTGAGGCGTTATACTCTGGCCTTTAGAAGCTTTTCAAATCTGTAGAGGGGGAAGAACTCTCCATGAAGCTAATGTGTGCACGTGTGTCAGTTCTCGTTTTATTTCTGGGCTCGCTTCTCTTTGCCCAAGGCGTGCAGGCCCAGTTGCCTGAAGCCGGCACTCCGGCAACGGCGGAGATTGGGAACACCCAGTGGTTTCCCAATTTCTGGCGGCCCTATGGGTCGCCCTATATCCCGGCGCCCAAGATGAGCAACTCGGAGCGTTTGCATTCGCTCCTCAGCGACAATAAGCTGCGGCTTTCGATCGAGGACGTTCTTGCTCTGGCAC
>Ga0326728_10005653_pt1 | contig 34689 bp, 27 predicted proteins | sample MB3enrmetagenome_FD_207602 | JGI IMG/M metagenome (GOLD analysis project Ga0326728, IMG submission 207602) | Lab enriched peat soil microbial communities from McLean, Ithaca, NY, United States - MB31MN | ecosystem: Environmental > Terrestrial > Soil > Wetlands > Peat | place: USA: New York...
GAGGAGAAAACATGCGAAATGAATCCAAGCAAGGCACGAAAGTAGACCGGCGGTCATTCCTCGGCACAGCCTTAGCCGGTGCTGCGGCCGCAGCATCGGCCGTGGCCGGGCAACGCGACTGGAGTGGTAAAAACCCAATCCATTATCCCGACCCGGACATCATCTCGCTGGATAAACGCTTCGATAAATACAGGGTGAAAAGCACGCCCATCGAGAGGCTCTACACGGGGCTGCTCTGGGCCGAGGGACCCGCATGGAACGGAGGCGGGCGCTACCTCGTTTTCAGCGATATCCCCAACGATCGGCACCTGCGATGGCTGGAAGAGGACGGTCACGTCAGCGAGTTCCACAAGCCCTCCAATTATGCCAACGGCAATACGTTCGATTATGAAGGCCGTCTGCTGACTTGCGAGCACAACACGCGCCGCGTGGTTCGCTATGAGCATGACGGTTCGGTGACCGTCCTGGCGGACCGCTGGCAGGGCAAACCCTTCAATGCTCCCAACGATATCGTGGTCCACCCCGACGGAGGCATCTGGTTCACCGACCCCGGCTACGGCATCCTGACCATCTATGAAGGCCACCTCGCGCCGATGGAGCTCAAGGAGGCCGTCTATCGGATTGACGGCAAGACGGGAAAAATGGATATGGTCACGGATGAGGCCTATAAGCCCAACGGCCTCTGCTTTTCACCTGACTACAAATTGCTCTACCTTGTGGACACTGGCTGGACCCATTATCCCCAGGCTCCCAAAATCATTAAAGTCTTCGACGTGGTGGACAGCAAGGGCCTGCGCAACGGGCGAACGTTTACGTCCATGGAATGGCCGGGCCACGGCACGGGGAGTTCGGACGGCATCCGCGCCGACAAGGACGGCAACATCTGGTCCGCCGCCGGCTGGGTCGGCCAAGGATACGATGGCGTGCACATCTTCGCTCCCAGCGGCGAGCGCATCGGCGTCATCCTGCTGCCCGAAATCTGCGCCAACGTTTGCTTCGGCGGCACCAAGCGCAATCGCCTCTTCATGTGCGCCAGCCAGTCGCTGTATGCCGTTTACGTCGATGCCCAGGGAGCGCACATAACGTAGAAGGCAGAAAGCAGAAGGCAGCCGCCGACTGAGCAACCTCTTGCAGTCGTCGTTTGTTTTCATAGACATTCCGGCTTCGTTCCAACGATTGGTCGGTCTGGAGTGTGCAGGGCGTGTAAATTACAGTACTTGACACTGTCATATTATTGTAGTGCTATCCTGACAGAAGCGGAATGCATCAGTACTTGACACTGTAATATTACAGCGCTAATCTCGCCTTCCGGGTGGCCGCTTGGGCCGCCCGTCCATACTAGCGAGGAGCGCTTAGCGAATGGCTGACGACGATCGCAGCGGACGAGGCTCATTGACATTGGTCGAATTGGCCGAGGCGTCGGGTGTGCCGGCCCGCACCATCCGTTATTACATCGCCAAAGGGCTGCTGCCGCCGCCGCTGGTCGGAGGGCGGTCGGCCTGCTATGGCGAGGAGCACCTGAAAGAGCTGGACAGAATAAAGACGCTACAGGGGCAGGGGCGGACCTTGGCGCAAATCGCCTGGCAACTGGGCGAGGGTCAGAAGGAAGTTCGCCTCCCCGACGCGAGCGTCTGGTGGAATTACCCTGTCAGCAAGGACGTGGTGGTCGAGGTGCGCTGCGACGCGAGCCCCTGGCGCCTGAAGCAGGTGCGCTCGCTCATCGCCCAGATGATCCAGCAACTGAACGAAAACGAAAAGGACGGAAGTAGGCAGTAGGCAGTGGGCAGGTAGGCAGTAGGCAGCGAGTAGCGCGGACCTGCGTTTTTGAGGTCCGCGGCTTTTCTCCGGCGCAGGACAAACCGCGGACTCCAAAACCAGGGGCCGCGCTACTCGCTGTCCGAAGGAGTATAGGATGGGGGAGACGGCGGGTGTAATATTGTCGGGCAATTTCTGACTGGCGAAACCTCACTCAAAGGTTTCGCAGATGAGGTGAGAGATGGAAGTCGACGATGTGTTTCTTAGGAGCTTGCGGCCGGAAGTCCTGGACCAAATTGCGGGGCACCTTCGGTGGGATCCAGTCGTTTCAACTTCGCCGTTTAAGGTGCTCTCGCAGCTCGGCACTCAAGAGCGGCTTGCGTGGCTCGATAAACACCGACCAGAGCTTGCGGATGAAGTGTGCGCTGTCGGAAGCCATACCTTCGGAAGACGGAGACCCTACCCGGAGATCGTTAGGGATTTAGCCCAGAAGGTCGGGGCCGAATTTTCGCCGGCCGACTCCGTCCGTGAGGTCGAAGTGAAAATAGTCAAGAAGGTGAGCCAAGACACGTGGAAAAAGCTCAGCCCAGAGGAGCGCGCTAAATTCCAGGCTGAAATTGAGAAACTCGCGGCCCAGCACGGCAAGAGCGCACTGGGACCGGGACTCGGTTTCGCTGCCCTCGCCACTGCCCAGCTTTCGGGCTTTGGGGTCTACGCACTGGCGGCCAGTCTATTTGGTGGCTTGGGGCTGAGTTTCGGCTTCTTTACGGGACTCTCCACCCTCATTTCGGTGGCGATCGGACCTTTGGGTTGGATAGGAATGGGGCTGGTAGCGATCAGGAAACTTGGCGCGCCGAATCACAAGAAGCTGCTGCCCGTAGTTGTGTTAATTGCCATCGAGAGGCAGGGCGGCTCAGAGTCAGGCTGGTTGCGGAATGAGCGGGCAGAGCCCTTTGTGCCGATCGTCTCGGTGCCCACTGCGTCGCAACCACCGGTACCTCCGAACCCCGACCTCGCGCCTGAGCTGCTGGCTGATTACGATCGAATCAGTGGAGTTGTGTGTGACCGCCCATATTCTGCCCTCAGCCCTGAGAACCAAGAACTAATCAGAAACCTACATTCTGAGAGTTGTCAAATCGACCGTCCGAGGAGTCATTCCGACACGGTCGCCGCAGTCAGCGCGGCCGGAGAGGATGGGGCGACTTCCACCGAGGGCCGTAATCCATCCCGGTCGAAGGCGAAAGTCGTGATCATCCGGGACGGTGGCGGTCCTTCGAAGCCGCCCGAAAAGCGGCTTCAGCCCCTGAGGCGGCGGATTAGGAAATCGTTCCTACACCTAGACTTCACGGATGCCACGCTGGAAGCTCTGTCACAGATGGATGAGCGAGAGCAAGATCCCTTCTGGGCCAAATTTGGGCAAATGAACATCGGGCAAGTCGACGCCAAGGACAAGGTGGAGGGGACAAACCCTGCGATATATGAGGACGAGGTCGGTCGTGATGGACGGGTCTATTTTCGTCAGACGGGGGCTGATCGATATCTGATTTACTTGGTGGGCGCGAAGGGCTCCCAGAAGCGTGACTGCAGATTCCTGCGACGAAGCCATGCGGCGTGAACCTCTGGTTCGAGCGTTGCTCGATTGTCGTCAATACAGCCTGTCGTTTAGCGTCCGTGGATAAGCCCTGAAACCTTAGCACGCAGAAGGTAGCGCGGACCTGCTTTTTTGGAGGTCCGCGGCTCTTCCGTGCTTCGCATATGTTCCAAGGGAGCCGTTTTATTTGTTTTCAGAGGGCGTAAGGCTGTGATTTGCAAAAGCAGCATTTGAGGAGGGTCGATTGAAACAAGGGAGACTTCAGTTGGGAGACGAAGTTATTTCGGTCGAGTATCAATTGCACACACAATGGAACGGGAAAAAACGGCTAATTACGGGGAAGTGCGTCATGACACAAAAGCCGGGTCCCAAATTATCAAACGCAATCACGCTACTTACCGGCGCGAATCTGCTTACCGCTGATGGCCAAGTCTGCTATGTCGAGTTTACGAACATGACAAACAGCACGGAGATTGAGTTTTCTGTCCGCCCTCCGACCGGGTTCGTCGTTAACGATTAGCATCGAGTAGCGCGGACCCCCGCTATGAGGTCCGCGGCTTTTTTGCCGAGCCTACCGAAAACGACAAGGGTAGCCCGCGCCATCAGCGGATTTCCTCCTGCATCGCTTTGCGAAGCATTCCGTTCAGCCTCGACTGGTAGTCGTCTCCCTGGCGCTGCAGCCAGGCGACCACGTCCGCGTCCAATTGCACCGTGAGCCGCTGTTTGGCTTGCCGGCGAAACGGATTCCGGACAGCGTTTTTCCAGAACTTCTCCGTGAGCGGGGGAATCTCGGAAAAGTCAATTTGCGAATCGGGCTGCGCCGCTATCCGAGCCAGCTTTCGCTTGCGCGCGGATGTCCTGGGGCGGTCAGCCGCCGTCGTGTGCACGAGTTTCCTCGTAGCGTTTTCGGTCGATTCTGACTCGTGGCATCGCCTTGACTTCTTCTCGCAGCATGTCTCGCCAAAGCTCGGTGTAAAGTTCGCGATCGCTCAGGTGGTTAGTGCTCTCGAGGAACACTCGCAAGAGCGCCAGCCCACGCTCTATGGCCAGTCCTGTGCTGCGTGGTAGATTCGGGAGATTTCAACGGCGTGTTCCTTGGCCTGATACACGAGGATGTAAGGCAGGGAGGGGAAGACGAGTTCGCGCCGCCCTTGCATACGTGGGTGGCGCAGAGCGAAGCTCTGCGTTTTTCGGGAATTGAGGCCCCCCATCGCGGATCTGCGCTCCGCGCCAGCCCCGAACGCTGATCCGCCTTTGAACACCAACGTTTTCTGATTAAGCTATACTCCTAACATGGCATTCACAGTTGTGCCTCTGCACAATATGCACTTACCGCGTGGCACGAACGTCTCCTTTGGAAACGATTTTGTCCTCGGAGATCTGCCTCAATGGGTGAAAGATGATAAAGGCATCCTTGGGGACATCAATTACTATGACCGCCAAGCCATTCTCGAGGACAAGCACGCACTAATTGCTGAATATGAAGCCAATTCCATAGGTGAGCGAGATCCCGCATGGGAGAAGGAATCTCACCGATCCATTCAAGATTCTAAGAGTGAAGCGGCCGTTCTAGCGAATCTGGCCATCTGGCTGGAGAAACCATCCACTGTCTGCTTTACTACCGTCCTTCACGCCATCTCAGTCATCCAGCGCGTAGACGCGCGGCTTCCTCTCCGATGCCTCCCGACAGATGCTCGGAATCTTGTTGACGAAGACGATATCGCCAACGCAGGCCAACTTCACACCACTCTATGTTCCATCCAACGGAAAAACCCGATATGGACGGCACTGCGGGCGCTTTGGGCAGCCCTGACCACCAACGAAGAGGACATCCGTTATTCTCTCCTTTGGATCGCGTTGGAAGCATTGTTCGGAGACGAGAGCAACAGCGGGGAGATTAGCCATAAACTCGCCGAGCGGATCGCTCTCTTTCTTGCGAATACTCCGGATGAGGCTCGTGAATATTACCGCAAGGCAAAGCGCAGCTACAACAATCGGTCAATTATTGTTCACGGAAGGTTTAATTTCGATTCCGCAATTGACGAGTTTATGGCCGACACGGAGTCAATTCTGCGAACCGCGCTTCGTCATATTCTAGATAAACCGGAGCTTATCAAGGTCTTCATATCGAGTCAGCGAAATCAATTCCTGCATAATTTGATCTTTTTCCAAGCTGCAAATCTGGGGCCCCATCAATTGACGCGTTGAATACTTTTGGGTGGAATCGAGCGAGTAGCGCGGACCTCCGCTCTTGAGGTCCGCGGCTTTTTCCGTCGTGTCAGAAACCAAGAAGCGGGGCCAGTCGGGCGAGTACTTCGGATATTACCTCGGAGGGGACGCGGGCCGCGAACTCCGCTCTTCGCTGCGTCCAATCCAGGCTCTTTAGATGATCAGAGAGGACCACTCCCGAAATCGCCAACCCTTCCGGCAAAGGCACCTCGAAAGGATAGCCCTTGATGCGGCTGGAAATGGGGCAGACGAGGGCGAGGCTTGCCTTCTGATTGTATGCAGCAGGTGAAAGGACAAGTGCAGGACGGCGTCCTGCTTGCTCGCGCCCCGCCTGCGGATCGAACGTCAGCCAGATCAAGTCGCCGGCGTCCGGGACGTAACTGCGGGTTACCAAACTTCTTTGCCCACTCGCGGACCCCATTCGCTCTCTTCGTGGCGGTTGCGGGCCGTGATTTTGGAGATCAGCTCGTCAAGCTGGTACTTACGCTGGGCGGGTCTGATCATGATCGCGCCGTTCTTGCCCACCGCCAGCGTGAGTTCATCTCCCTCCCGAAGCCGGGCCGTTTCCACCACTCTCAGTGGGATCCGCACTGCGAGGCTGTTCCCCCACCTTGCAAGTTGCGTCTTGGTCGTCGCGTTCATACGTATCTACGCCGAATATACATGGCTGCATGCCAGCTTGTCCAATCATTCCGAAGCAGAAGGGAAATGAGCGGCCTGGACCCGCGTTGTCTTCAGGTCTGCGGTCTTTGTGCGGTTACCACGTTACTGCGACTCCCCACCTGCTTTTTGCCTTCTGCTTTAGTTCACAGAGTCTGGCTCGCCGGGCGGGCCGTAGTCGGGTTTGGGAAGTAACCGGTCGCGGTCGTAGGGCGGGTCTTCGTGCTCCGGCATGACGAAGTTCGGAAACTCCTTTTGAAAGCTCCGGCGCCATTCTTCGTCGGCATAGTATTTCATGTCCAGTTGGATATCCTCTTCGCTACACCCGCCCAGCGGACTGAGGTGCCAGGCTCCATCGGGGTCGGGCGGCATCGCCTTGACTTCTTCTCGCAGCATGTCTGACCAAAGTTCGGTGTAAAGCTCGCGATCGCTCAGGTGGTCAGTGTGCTCGAGGAACACTCGCAAGAGCGCCAGTCCGTGAATCACCTCCCAGAGCTTCTTGGTGAGCTGCTCATCATTGAGCGTTTCAGGGGCGGGCAACTGGATGCCGGCTTCCTCGAGCTGCTTGAAGTTTGTGGTCCAGGGAGCCTTTTCATAATCGACTACGTGTTTCCAGAATCCCTCGGCGACTTCGGGCGGGGTGTCTTCCGCTTCACCTTCCACCATTTTTCCGCCCGCCAACTCCTGCGCCTGGCGCTTCAATTCGGCGATTCTCTTTTCCCGTTCAACCTCGTCCTCATCGTTGTCCTTTGTCCCCATGGCGCTCCCTCCTTTGTCTCCGCCGCTCAAGAGCCACGATTATAGCGCACGGCGCGACGACCGAAGGCGAAAAGACCCGCTAGAGAGACCACAGAGCGGCAAGGCCACAAGCAAAAGCAGATTCTTCGCTTCGCTCAGAATGACATGTGGCCCTGTGGCTTAGAATGACATGTGGCCCTGTGGCTTAGAATGACGTGTGGTCCTGTCGCTCAGAATGACATGTCATCCTGAGCGAAGAGAAGGATCTGCTTGTCTTCCCGTCAAATCTTTGCGGTACAACACCATCCGCTCTCTGGTTTCTGTTATTCTGTCGAGTTCGGACCTTGGATCTACTGGAGATCGTTCATGCACACGAGAGTTCGCCTAGCGAGCGCCTTGGCGCTATGCATCGCCGGCGCGGCAACTTGTTTCGCCGCCCACAAATCTTCAATCGACGACGCGCTTGACTCGCTTTACGCCGTGCGCAACTTCAAGCAAGTGGCAATCTCTCCCGACGGCAAGGAAGTTGCCTGGGTCGAGTCTCTGGCAGGAGGCAGCTCGGCAATCTACGTGGCGACTCCTGGGTCTACGGAGCAGCCACGCCGCATATCCGCCGGGGACGGCAACACCGAGTATGCCGAGCACGACATTGCCTGGTCGCCCGACAGCCGCAAGCTCGCCTTTCTTTCGGACAAAGAGGGTTCGGAACAGCTTCAACTCTACGTTTGGGAGTTCACGCGACAGTCGGTTCGCCAACTCACCCACCTGGCCGGATTTCTCGCTTTTCCCTCCTGGTCGCCGGACGGTAGGCAGATCGCACTCCTTTTCACCGAGAATGCCCCACGCGCGGCAGGCCCGCTCGAACCGATGACGCCGCCCTCCGGCCTCATCGAGCAGCACCTCTACGAGCAGCGTTTGGCGACGGTCGACCCGGCTTCGGGCCAAGTCCGCCAGGTATCTCCCGCCGACCTCTACATCTACGAATACGATTGGTCGCCCGACGGTAAGAGCTTCGTTGCCACGGCCGCCCACGGCGCCGGCGATGCCAACTGGTGGGTCGCCCAACTCTGCACAATTGCCATCGCCTCCGGCGAGGTCCGTTACATTTACAAGCCGCGCCTGCAAGTTGCTCAACCCCATTGGTCGCCGGACGGCGGAACCATTGCGTTCATAGAAGGCCTCATGAGCGATGAGGGGAGCACGGGAGGCGACATTTACACAGTCTCAGTAGGGGGCGGGGAAGCTCGCGATCTTACCCGAGGCCTCAAGGCCTCGCCGGCAACTCTCACTTGGCTCTCGTCTCCGGAGAGGATCCTTTTCACCGAGCAAATTGACGGCGCGAGCGGCATCGCCACCGTGGACGCCCGCGAGGGGAAAGTGGAAACTTTATGGCGCGGGCTCGAGACCATTTCCACCGGCAGCGCCTGGGACTTCGGGATCTCTCTTGCGACCGATGGAAAGATCTGCGCGCTGGTCCGCCAATCGTTCCAGGAGCCGCCGGAGATTTGGGCAGGGGAGATCGGGGCCTGGAAACAAGTCACGCACCAGAACAGCAATATGCATCCGGAGTGGGGAAAGTCCGAAAGCATTCATTGGACGAGCGACGGAATGGAAATCCAGAGCTGGCTCCTCTACCCGGTGAATTACGATCCCTCCAAACGATATCCGATGGTGGTGTCCGTGCATGGGGGCCCGGGCGCCGCCGAGAAGCCTGCGTGGCCCGGGCCGTTCTTCGACCTCGCGCTGCTTTCAGAGGAAGGCTACTTCGTGTTCTTCCCCAATCCGCGCGGCAGCTTCGGTGAGGGAGAAGCCTTCACGGCGGCCAATGTCAAAGACTTCGGTTACGGCGACTTTCGGGACATTCTCGCGGGCGTCGATCAGGTCGTGAAAACGCTTCCAGTGGACGACCAACGGGTGGGAATCGCGGGCTGGAGCTACGGCGGCTACATGACCATGTGGGCCGTGACCCAGACCACCCGCTTTCATGCGGCGGTGGCCGGCGCAGGCATCGCGAATTGGCAGAGCTATTACGGCGAAAACGACATCGACCAGTGGATGATCCCTTTTTTTGGAGCGTCAGTCTATGATGACCCACAGGTTTACGCCAGGAGTTCGCCCATCACCTTTATCAAGAACGCTCGAACCCCCACGCTCATCCTGGTGGGCGACCGCGACGGTGAGTGCCCGGCGCCACAGTCTTTCGAGTTCTGGCACGCTTTAAGAACCGACGGAGTGGAAAGCCAGCTTGTGGTGTACCCTGACGAAGGGCATATGATTTGGCAGTCGGCACACCAGCGAGACGTTACCAAACGCACGGTTCAATGGTTTGACCAACACTTGAAGTAGGCAAGAGCCGAAAGTCGAAACTCGAAATTCGAAAATCGGGGGTGGTGCAAACGTTAGCATCGCACCCCAGTTCGACGTGCCCGCACTCGATTTTCGAATTTCGATTTTCGTCCCGGAGGTGGGCAATGGGTGAACTGGTTCGAACCGGACTTTCCCTGGAAAAGGAACTGCTCGAAAAGTTCGACGCGGTCATCCACCGCAAAGGGTACCAGAACCGGTCCGAGGCTATACGTGACCTTATTCGCGAGCACCTGGTCCACTCGGCGGCGGATGAGAACAAGGTGATTGTCGGAACACTGACCATGGTTTACGACCACCACCAGCCGAATCTTTCCGCCAAGCTGATTGAAGCCCAACACGCGGCTGCCAGCAAGGTCCTTGCAGCTACCCATGTCCACCTGGACCACCACCACTGCCTCGAAGTGGTCATCCTGAAGGGCCGCAGTGGGACGGTCAGAGGCCTGGCGGACCGGATCCTCAGCCTGCGGGGGGTCAAACATGGCGAATTAACCGTGACCGCGACCCACGACTGAACCCCCGAAGCTATGCGAAACCGACGCCGCGCGACTCCGATATTTTCCAGTTGACGCGAGCGCTTCCGGACTATAGATTTACCGTCTTAAACATTCACAAAAGGAGACACGACATGAAGGTCGGACTCTTTACGGCGCTCCTGGCCAAGCTAAGCCTGGATGAAGTCATCGAGAAGGTAAAACCACTGGGTATCCATACCCTCGAGTTGGGAACCGGCGCCTACCCTGGCGATCCCCATCTCAAGCTGGAGTGGTTGAAGCAACCCGCGAAGCTTCGGGAGTTCAAGCAGAAACTTGACGACCAAGGCATCAGCATCAGCGCCTTGAGTTGCCATGGCAACTCGCTGCATCCCAACAAGGAGATTGCGAAGGCGCACGAGGAAGCCAGCCGGAAGACTATCTTGCTGGCTGAAAAACTGGGCGTCACGCGGGTCATCGACTTCTCCGGATGCCCGGGCGATTCGGACAATGCCAAATACCCGAACTGGTCGCCAACCCCGTGGCCTCCGGATTTCCTGGACCTGTTGAAATGGCAGTGGGAGAAGAAAGTTATACCCTTCTGGGTCAAGCGCGCCAAGTTTGCGCAGGACCATGGGATCCGCATTGCCATCGAGATGCACCCGGGATTCACGGTTTACAATCCCGAGACGATGCTGCGCTTGCGGGAGGCTGCCGGACCGGCGATCGGGTGCAACTTCGATCCCAGCCATATGTTCTGGCAGGGGATCGACCCTTGCGTGGCGGTGCGCAAGCTCGGAGACGCCGTCTTTCACATTCATGCCAAGGATACTCGACTTTACAACGTCAACATCACGGTGAACGGCGTGCTTGATACCAAGCCCTATAGCGACGAGAAGAATCGTTCCTATATCTTCCGCACCGTTGGCTACGGCCACGACATGGATTTCTGGGCTGACTTTGTCTCGACACTTCAGATGGTCGGCTACGACGATGTGCTCTCCATCGAGCACGAAGACAGCCTGATGTCTGTCGACGAAGGCCTGAGCAAAGCGGCCGCGTTTCTGAACCAGATCATTATCAAGGAAAAGTTGAAGGAGATGTGGTGGGCGTGAGAAAGGCAGTGACAAGTGACAAGTGACGAGTGACGAGCCGGAAGAACAGTGGCGAGTGAAAAGTGACAAGTGACGAGCCGGAAGAACAGTGACAAGTGACATGTGACGAGCCGGAAGAACAGTGACGAGTGAAAAGTGACAAGTGACGAGCAAGAATTGACAAGCCGTGCGGACAAAAGAGCACTGCAGGACCCAGGGTCAGCGCAGCATGTCCCTCCAGTCGTAGCGAAAGCGCGCGGGTACAAAGATTTGCTTGTCTGGAGGAAGGGGATTGACCTTGTTAAGGAAATCTATCGCATGACCAAACCTTTTCCGGCAGATGAACGATTCGGCCTGATATCACAGATGCGGCGGGCTGCAGTCTCCGTCCCTTCTAACATTGCCGAGGGCCAGGCACGGAGGACAACTGGAGAATTCGTTCAGTTTCTTTCCCAAGCGGAGGGCTCGATTGCGGAATTGGACACTCAGCTAATCCTGGCCGAGGAACTGGGTTATGCTAAAGCCACTCAGGTAGCGTCGGCAGCGGAACTGGTCTCAGAGTTGAGAAGGATGCTTAATGCTTTGAGGAGGACTCTGTTGAAGCAGTAACCGGCAACAAATGTCGAGTGAACTGCGCTTGGATGAGCCTTTCTTTGTCGTTGTCTTTCCGGCTCGTCACTTGTCACTCGTCACCGGTCACTGTTCTTCCCGCTCGTCACTCGTCACTTGTCACTCGTCACTTGTAGAAAAGGAGGAAGTATGCCCGAAATTAACGTTGCACTGATCGGTCACCAATTCATGGGGCGCACGCATTCCAATGCTTACCGGCAGGTCAGCAGGTTTTTCCCCAGCAAGTTCACTCCGCGCATGAAGGTGCTCTGCGGAAAGGCCTGCACGGAGGAACTTGAAGCCACGGCACGGCAGTTAGGTTGGGAGGAGTCGGACTGCGACTGGCGACGGGTTGTCGAACGCAAGGACATCGACATTGTCGACATCTCAACTCCCGGGTATCTGCACCATCCGATGGCCATCGCTGCCGCCCAAGCCGGCAAGCACGTAATTTGCGAGAAGCCGCTGGCCAATAACTTGGCCCAGGCCAAAGAGATGCTCGCCGCAGTGCAGAAAGCGGGCGTCATGCACATGGTGAACTTCAATTACCGCCGGATACCCGCGGTCTCATTTGCCAAGAGGCTTATCGAGGAGGACCGGCTGGGCCAGATCTATCACTATCACGGTGCTTACCTTCAGGACTGGATCATGGACCCGAACTTCCCCTTGGTCTGGCGGCTGGAAAAGAAATATGCGGGCAGCGGCGCCCTAGGAGACATCGGAGCGCACGCTGCAGACCTGGCCCAAATGCTGATTGGGTACATCACTTCGGTTACGGGCCAGATGACCACGTTCATTAAAGAGCGGCCCCTTCCTGGAACTGGCGAAGGAGCTTGGGGGGCCAAAGGCGCCGAAGGGAAAAAGGGCAAGGTCACCGTGGATGATGACACGAACTTCCTGGCCCGCTTCAAAAACGGCGCAGTGGGAGTATTCGAGTCGACACGCTTCGCCGGGGGCCGCCGGAATTTCAACACCTTCCAGATTTACGGTAGCAAAGGCAGCCTTGCGTTCAACCTGGAGCGGATGAACGAACTGGAGTTTTTCGATCGCACGGAGCCCAATCAGCAGCAGGCTTACAAGACCATCATGGTGACCGAGGCCAATCATCCATACGTCGGCAACTGGTGGCCGCCCGGACACATTATTGGTTACGAGCACACCTTCGTCCATGCTGTGCATGACTTCCTCGTAGCCCTCGAGACCGGCCGGCCGCCCCAGCCCGGATTCGACGAAGGCGTGAAGGTGCAAGCCGTCCTCGAGGCGGTGGAGCACTCGGCCAAGTCGGGGCAGTGGGAAAAGGTGAAAGTCTAGGAGTCAGGATTCGGGATTCAGGGAAAGGAGCGGGGCTAGGGGCTGGGGCCTAGGGGCTAGGGAGTAAGAAGAGACGGGGCTCGAGTTCAGTTTATTCCCTAGTCCCTAGCCCCCAGCCCCCTCTTTCGATAAGGTACAAGCTTATGGCATACGTGATGGGAATTGATGTTGGAACCACCGGCACACGGGCGATCATTGTCCGCCCGGACGGTCATATTTTGGGAGCGGCCACGGGCGATCACCAGCCTATGAAAATGCTCAAGCCCGGCTGGGCGGAGCAGGAGCCCGAGGACTGGTGGCGTGCAACTTTGGTTGCGATCCGGGGTGCCCTCGAGCAGGCCCAACTCAAGGGCGTGGACATCGACGCCGTAGGATTTTCAGGGCAAATGCACGGCGTGGTTTTGATGGACAGCACCCCGGCAGTCCTCCGGCCTGCTCTGATCTGGTGCGACCAGCGAAGCCAGGCGCAATGCGACTGGGTCACGTCGACCGTTGGGGCGGAGCGATTGATCAAGCTGGTCTCCAATCCCGCCCTCACCGGTTTCAGCGCGCCCAAGCTGCTCTGGATACGAGATGAGGAGCCACGGGTCTTCGACCGCGCCGCTCACTTCCTGCTGCCGAAGGATTTTGTGCGTTTCCGTCTAACGGGCGAATTTGCCACCGATGTCTCCGACGCTTCGGGCACTTTGCTGTTTGATGTAACGAACCGCCGCTGGTCGAAGGAGATGCTGTCGGCGCTGGATCTGGACGCCAAGCTCCTGCCCCGCGCCTACGAATCGGTTGAAATCACCGGACAGATCACTCGCGAAGCCGCCGTGCTCACCGGCCTGAGCGCCGGAACGCCTGTGGTAGGGGGCGCGGGCGACCAGGCGGCCAGCGCCGTGGGTAACGGAATCGTCGAGGCCGGCCTAACCTCCGCCACGCTGGGCACCTCCGGCGTGATATTCGCTTACACCGAGGCGCCCAAGCTCGACCCCAAGGGCCGCATCCATACTTTCTGCCACGCCGTTCCCGGCAAATGGCACGTGATGGGAGTCACGCAGGGCGCGGGGCTATCGCTGCGCTGGTTCCGCGATAATTTCGGAGCCTCGGAAAGCTGGTACGCCCGCCACACTGACGTCGACCCCTACGACCTTATCATCGATGAGGCAAGGAATATTCCGTCTGGAAGTGGAGGCCTGCTGTGGCTGCCGTACCTGATGGGTGAACGAACCCCTCACCTTGATGCCCAGGCGCGAGGCATGTGGTTCGGACTGACTGCCGCGCACACCCGCGCGCACCTGATTCGTTCCATCCTCGAGGGAGTGGCGTTCAGCCTGCGTGACTCGATTGAGATCTTCCGAGAATTGAAGATTCCCGTGGAGCAGATTCGCGCCTCGGGCGGCGGCTCACGCAACTTCACCTGGCGGCAAATCCAGGCTGATATCTATGGCACGGAACTTGTGATCCTGCGGACTTCCGAAGGATCTGCATTTGGGGCAGCTTTGCTCGCGGGCGTCGCATCAAAAGCCTATTCCAGCGTCCCGGAGGCCGCTTGCGAGGCCATCCAGGTTAAAGAGAGCATGGCCCCCTTGGCGGAAAACGTCAAGGCTTACGACCGCTATTACCAGGTGTATCGCGCCCTTTACCCCGCCGTTCGCGATCTGGCGCATACGCTGGCGAAGATCGACTAGGGAGTCGCGTTGAATGACGAACCCACTTCGCACAGGAGATGACAGTCTCTCCGGCTTGTAGGTGCCAAATGAAAACTCGTCTAGCGTTACTTGCGTCAGTCTGCTTGTTCCCATTGTTTTCTCTGGGAGGCTTCGCCGTGGAGAATTATGCGGTCAAGAAAGAAGTCGTGGAAGGTCACGCCACATACCATCTGCTCGATTCCAAACTGAAAATGGACATCGGCATAGTGCCGGACATCGGCAACTTTGCTTACCAGTTCAAGGTGGACGGAAAAGACGTACTGATTCCGGTGGAGTCCTTTAGGGACTACCTCGATAAGCACACCTTCGGCTGGGGAATTCCCTTTCTGGCGCCGTGGGCGAACCGGCTTGATCAGGACTACTACTACTTTGAGGGCAAGAAGTATCTGCTGAATGATAGCCTGGGAAACATCATTCGCGATAATTTCAAGCAGCCCATGCACGGCCTGCTGGTTTTCGAGCCCCGTTGGGAAGTAGTGAAAACCGGGGCAACGGCCGCGGACGGTGCGTTCATTGCTTCGCGCCTGGAGTTCTACAAGTACCCCGATCTGATGGCGCAGTTTCCCTTCGCGCAGGTTTATGAAATGACCTACCGCTTGAAGGAGGGGAAACTCGAGTGCACGACCCGAGTCACGAACGTCGGCCATTCCGACCTTCCCGTCCATTTTGCATTTCATCCCTACTTTCACCCGGACGGCCCGCGCCAGGAATGGAAGGTGACCATTGGCGCTCAGAAACACTGGATTGTCACCCGTCAACTGATTCCCACGGGCGAGACTGAGCCCACCGAGAAGTTTCTGCCCGGCGTGACCAAGGGGGTAGCGCTCGACAAGACCTTCATCGACGACGGCTTCTCCGATTTTGCCCGCGACTCAAAAGGTCTCGGCCACGTCGTCATTCACGGCAAGAGTCAAGAGATCGAGGTTCTGTACGACAAACAGTTCGATTACGCGATTGTCTACGCTCCTCTCAATAATGATCTGATCTGCGCGGAACCTCAGTTGGGCCCGACTGACGCCTTTAACCTCCAGCACGAAGGGAAATTCAAACACTTGGTCGTCCTGGGGCCGGGCAAGATCTTTGAGGCTTCGTTCTGGATTGTCCCGACGGGGTTCTAGGCTCGGACCTGGGGCCCTCTCCCTTGGGGAGAGGGTGTCTCGCTTCGGTGCTTTCACCAGCCGAAGCGAGACGGGTGAGGGGTCGTTTGCGGAGATTGGCATCGCGGGCCGCGGGTTTGCGCGGCCATTAGACTTCAGTTCGCCGGAGAAATGGCGAGGGGGAACATTACCGATGCGAACGCTTGGTGCGATAACGAAGCTCACAAAGGGAAGTAACCCCTCACCCGACCTGCGACGGCTGATGGAAACGCCGTCGCAGGCCACCCTCTCCCCGAGGGAGAGGGCAGTCTTTCAAAAAGTTGCGAGGGTTCTCATTGGCTGCGCCCTCGGTGGTTTGCTAGCATCCCTTATCGCCCCGCTCGGAACGCAGCACAAGCAGTCGGCGTCAAGTTTGTTGACTTTATTTTCAGCGAGGTTGGTCATGGCAGCACAGACAGATTCCTTTTCCGCAAGATTAGAAAAGACTCAATTCAACGGCTGGAACGCTTATCGCCTGACGAACGGCATCATCTCCCTTTATGTTACGCCGGACATCGGTGGCCGCGCCATTCAGCTTGAGTTAGGCGGGAAGGGGCTCTTCTTCGTCAATAAGGAGTTGGCCGGCAAGGTCCTGCCCGCCGAACAGAACAATCTCAAATCCGGCTGGGCCAATTACGGTGGCGACAAAGTCTGGCCGGCGCCGGAAGGCTGGATGAACGACGAGCAGTGGCCCAGCATTCCGTATTACATTCTCGACGGCAGCAGATTTGCCGCGGAGGTGGTTACAGAGACGCCCGCCGAAGTCGCGGTCCGCGTGACCAGTCCCGCCGACCCGCGCAGTGGCGTGCAGTTTGTGCGGACGTATCACGTCTACGCGGGAACCACGCGCCTGAAGGTTGACCAGGTGATGCGCAACATCAGCCATCGGCAGATTCGATGGGGCATCTGGCACCTCATTCAGAACGACGCTGCCGATGCTCACGACCCCACAAGACCTAACCCGGACCTTTACATGTATCTTCCACTCAGCGCCCACAGCCAGTATCCCCAGGGCTACTACAATCCGTACGGCGATGCGCGACATCCCAGCTACCAAGTACAGCACGGTGGCCGGATGTTGCAGGTGCATTATCTCTATCGGGTGGGCAAGGCCGCCGCGGATACCGACCGTGGCTGGTACGCGGTGGTCAACGGACAGAAAAGCGTCGGCTTCGTCGAGAACTTTACACCCTTTCCGGAAAAGGAATACCCGGACGGGGCCGCAGTGGAAACCTGGAATAACGGTTCGGGCGTTATCTCTCGCGGCCCCTGGGATCAGACCCTTCCTGATGACCCGAGGCAGAATCCTTACATCCTGGAAACCGAGGTGCTCAGCCCCTACGCGGCCCTCAACCCGGGAGAGGAGTACTCCTTCCCGGTTTATTGGTCGCCCACCAGCGTCACGAACCCTGTGCGCAACGCCGTTTGGGCCGGTGCCATCTCCGAGCCGCTTACCGGAAAACTGGAAGGCGGCCAGGTTAGTCTGAACGGCGTCTTTGGCGTCTTTGGTCCTGGCGGACTGGTCGCCTCCGTTTACAGCGTGATGGGAGAGGAATTGAGTCGAGTGACGTTGCAATCCGTTGACCCCAGAGAGGTTGTTCGACTCGACAAGTCCATCCCGGCGCCCGCCGGCGCTTTCCGCGTGAGCGTCTTTGTGCAAGACCCGCAGGGAGAGAACCGCGGGTACCTCGGCAATGTGGTATTGAAGTAGGCAGGTTGGCAGATGGGCAGGTCGGCAGGTAGGCAGGTCGGCGGATGGGCAGGTAGGCAGTAGGAATGGGTTGCTGAAAGGTCCCCCGTAACAGGAATCCCTCGACGAAGCCCCCCTCTCCCTCGCGGCCCGAGACAGATGGAATTCATTAAAGCAGGTCCAACGATCTTCGACTGCCCACCTGCCCATCTGCCTAGCTGCCGACCTCCCCATCTGCCGACCTGCCTGTTTTCTAGTACCGTCGTACTGTTGCCATCTCACCCCACTAAATAGACACTGCTAACGAGGCGGCACCCGTGCCAAACGCTTGACTGCCATCGCGTGCGGAGGACCGCGGAGCTCAAAAGTGGGAGATCCGCACTTCCAAGTTGGCAATCGGCGGTAGTTGGGGGGCCCACTTGCGGACTGCTATTGCTACACACCCGAAGGCCGTTTGTTCTCCATCGACGACAGTACATTCGCAAGGAGTAGAGTGGTCGAGAAGCTGTGCCGGTGTGGGGACGGCCGCCGGATGGAATAGCAGTTTGTCAAGCGGCGGTCAAGTTTTGGAGGGGAAAACCGCCAGGCCATGACGTTCGTCTGGCGGGCCTCAACCCGCGGGTCCTCACGCGTCGAGTGGATGGTGGTGGCGGTGATGTCAGTTCTTGCCGCCATCGCCATCCCGCGGGTCTCAGGAGCGTTCTAGAACGGGCTTAACGACCCACATGGTACGCACGTACCGTTGTCAGTTCAGCCCATTGGATCAATGCTGATAGCTAGAAGGCGGCCGGGGGAAACGCTTGACGGCCAGCGGCTGCAGAACTACGCGGATCTCGAAAGCCGGAGGTGCGCGCTTTCAGATTTGCCATCAGCGGAGACTCGCAGGTTTTCCGTGCGCGCGGATATCGACAAATCGCCAAATGCTCTCGGTTGCGGACGTAGCCTCGTGCAATGGCGGTGGACACTGCGCTCCGGAGGCCAGGGCGCCGGCCCATCAGGTCTGGCGCGGAAAGTTAGCCTGCCATGGGAGGGGGGCTTTTCGCTAGTCGAACTTGCGTTCACGCTGGCCATTATCTGCATTGTCGTGGTGGTGGTCTTTGAGGCGTACGCCAACGCTTACCCCGCCTTCCGGGCGACCTCGGCGGTGCAACTCTTGCAGTCCCAGTTGCGCCAGGCCCGCGAGGTTTCGATCGACCAGCGGCGAAGCGTCCAGGTCACATTTAAGGGGACAGCGGAACTTGTTGCTGTAGTTCAGGGAATCAACGGAGGCTCTAACACCCAGATCTACGATTACTTTCTTCCGGAAGGGTTGAAGTACGTGCTGCTGTCCGGAGTTCCGGATACGCCCGACGGCTACGGAAACTCGTATGCCGTCAACTATAACTGCCCCAGCAACACTCTCCCCTGCACCATTACCTTCCAGAGCGACGGATCCGTGCTGGACGGCGGTGGCGCTTACGCCAACGGTTCCATCTTCATCGGCATCACTGGTCAGGCCCAGACGGCGCGCGCGGTGACAATTCTCAGCGCCACTGGAAGAATCAAAGACTGGTCCTACAACGGAAGCGCGTGGCATTAGGGTGGAGTTTATGGATTCAGCGAACTCGATCCCGTCTGACGAGCGTGGCTTCACCCTGCTCGAAGTGTTGATTGCCTTGGCGGTGCTCATGGTCGGCCTGATGTCACTTGCCTATGGAATTGGGATCGGGCTGGCCGTGGTGCAGATGTCCACCATGGATACCATTGCGCGCGAAAAGGCCCGGGAAGCTATGGAGGACGTCTTCACGGCACGCGATACTTCAACGATCAGTTTCACCCAGATTTGCAATATCCCTACGGGAAGCAATCCCAATAATTGTCTTTTTGTAAACGGCCTCACGCCCATGTATACCGCCGACAGCAGCGGGCTTGTGAACACCAACGCGGCAGCAACACAAGGGGTGCTTGAGACCTATGTGACGCCCGGGCCGGATGGGATCCTGGGCACCGCGGATGACATTACTTACAATCTCACCGGTTTCCAGCGCTCGATTCAGGTGACTTCGGTCAGCTCGAGCGATGGTTATACTGTGCTGGCGCAAGTTACGGTCACGATTCAGTACAACCCTCTCCCGTGGCTGTCGCGGACCGTTACCATGGTCACGGTGATGTCTCCCTATGTCTGAACGAATTCACAGTCCGTCCGGGCCGCCTTCTGCGGCGGGGTTCAGCCTCGTCGAGTTGCTGACCGCCATGGCGCTATCGCTGCTGATGTTTGCCATGACCTTCGTCCTGGTCCAGCAGCTCGATAACACCGCCGATGTGGTGGGCAGCATGAGCGACGTCAACCAGAATTTGCGCGCCGCCGTGAATATGGTGTCGCGTGATCTCTCCCAGGCCGGGGAGAATATCCCTTTGGGTGGCATTCCCCTCCCCTACGGTGGCACGGCGACCTCGATCAAACGGCCCTACCCCTCGACGTCGACGTTTCCCACTCCCCTCTCCGGGAGCGCGCTATACATGCCCGTGCTGATTGCCGGCAACGGCCTGGGGCCGTCGCAAGGCAGCGGAAGCACGGCGATCTCGACGGACGTGGTCAGCCTGATCGGAGTAAATCAAAGCTCGAGCTTCAACCAGACGGTCGTGAGTACAACGTCCCCAAACCAGCCCACCTTTTCCTCGACCTCGGCCACCATCACCGTCTCCACGACGGCGGCCGGCTACGTCTCGCCCGGGCAGTTGGTCATGCTGAGGAATGCCAATGCCAGTTGCTTGCTGGCGGTCTCCTCGGTGAATACCACCACCGGCGTCATCACCTTTGCGCATGCAGACACCACGAATGACCTCATGGGCGTCAACCAATTCCCGACCGTGTCGGGGACCACTGGCGCCATCACTTCGGGCCCGACCAGTGGAACAATTCTCCAGCTTGAAACCGCGACGGTGAACAGTGGCAAGACGACGTATGCCTGGCCTACGACTCTGACGGCCTATCCCATCTCGATGATGACCTACTATGTGGATAGTTCCACTCCCGAGAGAAATCTTGTCAAGCTGACTTCCATGGGCACGAACGCGTGTGCGGCGGTCTCCTGTACGAACGTGGTGGCTTTGGGCATTGACGTCATGCAAGTTTATTACAGCCTTTCGCCCCCCGCGACGCTGAACGGTGTAACGTCGGACCCCACGGAGAATCCCTGGCCAACCACCACCGATAACACCAATACCCCCAACGATATCCGTAAGGTGGTCTTGAACATAGTGGGCGAAACCAACCACAAGAACTTTGCGAATAGCCAGTGGTACTCGAAAGAGATCAGGAATTCGGTGACGGTTCAGAACTTGGACTTCTACAACAAGTACAATCTTGGCTCCAACATGACGCAGAACTGAGGGATTCTAGAGAGGAAGCATGAAAAGCCATGGAGTTCGGGAATCGGGAGCAGCTCTTATTGTCGCCATGCTTCTGATGCTGGTGTTCACCATCATGCTGATCGGGTTTTACTTTGTCACCAGCGGCGAGCAGAAAGTCGCCTGGAGCAGCCGGGATAACGGGGTGACTTATTACTGGGCCGTCGCCGGGCTCGAACAGATGAGTAACCTGATTGCCGACTATTTTGCCCACACCGCATCTCCAACACCGGCCACGATCTCCAACTGGGTGACCAACTCTTCCAACTTCCAGACGTACCCGACCACCATCAGCACCTCCGGCATCCCCTTAGTAACAGCCACCTACACGCTCTATTGTGCGGCGCCGCCCACTCCGGGCCCGTGCAGCGATACGACCATGGTGATGTCCCTCTGCTCTACGGTGGGCAGCACGCTGGGAACCTGCACCGGAACCATCGGAGGGAACGGCCCGCTTGCCGGCCTGGAGGGCCTGATCGCCCCCTTCCAGCTTACCGTGGTCGCCGATGGCCCCAGCAACACGGAAGTCAAGTTAACCCGGACGGTGCAGGAAGTCGCTGTCCCCATATTCGAGTTTGGCATTTTCTCTGACAGCGACCTCTCGTTTCACGCCGGCGCCGACTTCAATTTCGGCGGCCGCGTACACACCAATGGCAACTTGTATCTGGCGGAAGATGGCGGCGCCACGCTGAACCTCAACGATCACGTCACCGCCGCTAAGGCAATTATTCGGGAGCAGCTTGTCAATGGCTACACAATGGCGACGTACCCAAACGTTTGTTCCGCTTACACGAACTCCTACTGTAGTTACGTCAACGTGTTGACCACCTCGAACGGCTGCCCGGCGGGGACTGACGGGTCTCAATCGGGGAATTGCCTGACCTTGGCGCAAAACCAAGGCAGCGTCGAGAACGGGCCGTCGAGCACTGCGAACCCCAACTGGAAGACGCTTTCGGTGAGCACATATAACGGCTATATTCAGGATGGCACGACGGGAGCGAAGGTGCTCAACCTGGCGATTGCGCTCCCTGGCATCAACTCTCAGCCCATCTCCATGATTCAGCGCCCCGCCGTCGGCGAGTCACCGACCAGCGCGCTCGGCATGGCACGTTTTTACAACCAGGCCAGTTTGCGCATCTTGTTGTCCGACACCCCTTCCGACATCATGAACCTCCCCGGTATTGATACGACGGAACAACCCTACCCGCTTGCCGAAGCGGGAAGTTCAGGTACTTCTTACGCGATTCAGCGAAACAATACCATCCCGGCCACTTACTGCCCTAGCGGGGGCCCCTGCACTCTCCCGGTTCCCACGCCTTGCACTCCGCCCATGGCTGAGTCGGTCGGCTACACCATCAACAACAACTACATGACGACGACAGGAACAACCCTGCTGGGCGGCTACATTAAGATTGAAATGAATCAGCAATCCTCCCCAGGAACCTGGAAGGATGTGACCGAGGAGATCCTGGCGCAGGGCATCTCGCGCGATATGGCCGCGGGTGCGTTGGATACGCTGCCGGCTCCAACGCTGACGCCAACCAGTGGCGGGTCTCTCTCTGCTGGTGCGACGTACTACTATCTGGTCACAGCCGTGAACACGACCGCCTGGGGCGAAAGCGCGGGCACCGAGGCCCACGCTCAAACCTCAAGCAGCAACAAGACGATAACGGTCAGTTGGTCAGCCGTATCCGGCGCCAGCGGATACCACATCTACCGCGGCACGAGCGCCGGAGGAGAGGGCGGTTACATCAACATCGCCAATGGCACGACATCGGGCTATACGGATACAGGGTCAGTCTCGCTGACCGCAGGATCGCCTCCCGCCCCCTGCAGCAATACTTCCATCATTCACCTGGAGGAAGCTGCGCCCGGCGTCAGCCTGTGCACGGCGGCCGTGGGCGACGCGCCTGCACCGGCATCATGCCCGGCCTGGAACGCAGGGGCCTTGGGTGCCGCCTCAACGTCTTCGAGTTTTGTGCCCATCAATTTCTACGATGCGAGAGAGGGAGAGGTGCGAGATACTCAAGCCAGCACTAACACCACCTCATCGTTGAACGGCATCATGAACGTCGTGGAAGTCGATGTCGGCAATCTACAGCAATGGTTCGCCGGCGTGATTGCAACCAGCGGAAAATACGCCTTCAACGGCCCCGACGCCCTCAACAACTCGGGATATATCCTCTACACTTCGGACCGGAGAATGAACTGCAACGACGCAGCGAACGGCCACACCGAAGTGAATTGTTCGGGTTCCGAAACCGCTCAATTCGGCAATGAAGACATCATCAACCCTTCCAGCACGACGGGTACTCCCAACGGCCAGTTGGACACCGGGGAGGATGTGAACGGCAACGGGGTGTTGGACACCTACGGCGTATATCCGCATCCCATCGCCGCCGGCTCAACCACAATCAGCCCCACCGGCACCACTCCCAGCGGGACTTGGTCATCCATCATTAACTCCGTATCCTCGAGCAACCCCGCTTTCGTGCGCCTCACGCCCACACAGGCACAAGATAACAGCGTGATCATATTCCGGCGCGCTCTCCGCTTGGTGAATGGCACGCTGGGCAACCTGCCGCCCGTGTCGGCCGGCAACCCTACGACCGGGTCGTCGTGCTCCGGCGGCACGGCGGGCGGGTTCACCGTGGTCTCCGAGAACCCTATCTACGTCCAAGGGGATTACAACGCCACTAGCTTGCCCACGAGTGCCCCCAACGGATTCAATGACGCGTTCCCTTTGTGTCACGTGCCGGCTTCGGTGATGGGTGACGCTGTGACGCTGCTTTCGAATGCCTGGCAGCCGGGCGCTCAGTCAGGATATACATCCGGAGATGCAAACGACTTTGCCAACCCGGACAATCCCAACTGCCCCAGCCAACGTTGCGCGACCAACACCTACTACCGCATGGCGGTGATGGCCGGAAAGACCATTCCCTTCCCGGCCTACAGCGGCACCTCCGCCCTGCTGAGTTGGGGAGCTGTGGACACCGGAACGGATGGCGGAGTCCACAACTTTCTCCGTTACATCGAGGACTGGGGAAGCGCGAATCTGAATTATGATGGCTCTCTCGCCAGCTTTTACTTCTCGCGCCAGGCCACCGGAATCTATAAGTGCTGCAATAACGTGTACAACGCCCCTAGTGCCCGCAACTACACCTTTGACACCGATTTCCAGAATATTGAAAAACTGCCGCCGGGCGTGCCGCGTTTCACCGACGTGAACGCGCTTTCCTACTACCAATCCATCCTGCCTACCCAGTAGTAAGGAAAAGGGTGAAGGGTAAAGGGTAAAGGGTAAAAGCCAAACGGTCGAGCATACAGGCTGAAGACAGATGAGACTGGATTGAGCCATTCTTGATTTAGCTATTCAAGGCGCTCTCCTCTGGATTTACCCTTTATCCTTTACCCTTTACACTTAACTCTTTCCCCGACACCTGGCCCCTGAAACCCGGCGCCTGAAACCTATTTACTCCGCTGCAATTTCCCCGCATCATATCCAGTCGTCAACTGCCGTCCTTTTCGCTTTTGACTGTCGACGGTCAACTGTCGACTGTCAACTCTTCGGAGGCTCATTGTCTGAGACCGGGTCAAGCGCGCATCCTTCACGAGCCGGCCTCGTGCTCGCCTTCGCCGCCGTTTACCTGATCTGGGGGTCTACCTTCCTGGCGATTCGCTACGCCGTGGAAACCATCCCTCCCTTCTTCATGGCGAGCTGCCGTTTTCTGACCGCCGGCGCCTTGCTGTACCTGTGGACGCGCGCGGGCGGCGCCGCCCGGCCTTCCCGCCGTGAGTGGGCAGGCACGACCCTTATAGGGTTCCTGCTCCTCGTCAGCGGCAACGGAGGATTGTGCTGGTCGGAACAGCGCGTGCCTTCGGGCCTCGCGGCTTTGCTGCTGGCGGCGATCCCCATCTGGATGGTGCTGCTCGATAGCCTGCGAAGGGACGGCACGAAGCTGGGGGTAAGGGTGATCGGCGGCATGGTCATGGGGCTGGCAGGAATCGTCCTGCTGGTGGGGCCTGCCCACCTGTGGGGCAGTTCACGCGTGGACCTGGCCGGGGCGGGAGTGCTGATGCTCTCCTCTTTCTCGTGGGCGCTCGGCTCCGTTCTTTCACACAAGGTAAGCCTGCCGCGTTCTCCCTTCCAGGCGGCAGCCATGGAGATGTTGGCAGGCGGCGCTCTGCTGTTGGCACTGGGTTTCCTGAGTGGCGAGAGCAGGCATCTCCATTTCGGCGCCGTCGCTCCTCGGTCTCTCCTCGGCCTTGTCTACCTGATTGCCGCCGGTTCGCTGCTCGGTTTCACCGCCTACTTCTGGCTGTTGCGAACCGTCCCCATGGCGCGGCTTTCCACCTACGCGTTTGTGAACCCCGCCGTGGCGGTGTTCCTCGGCTGGGCGTTTGGAAGTGAAGTTGTAACCGGTCGCGTGCTGTTGGCCAGCGCCACCATCATCGCCGGGGTGGCGCTGATCATCACGCACCGGCTAACTCCCGTTGCCGTCGCCCCGCCTACTCAAGACGTTCTGGTTACGGAAGACGCAGACTAGGGTGCATTTTCCGCGTTTCGCTGCTTTAAACTTGACAAGCATTCGACACTCATGATAGCCTATTATGATGGTCTTGTTGCGGACAGTTTGTCGTAGGTATGCGCCGCTCCAGCTAAGGCGCAGAAGATTCGGGACGGTTCGGAGCAGGGGCGCAAGGCAGGACAAGACAAAGAATGGAAAATCGTGGGAACGAACTAAATAAATGCTTTAGAACTAATGGAGTAGCTTTTTTAACGACAGTTAATTGTGCGCGTTTTGCGCCCAAATTAACGGTTATCTGAGCCCAGATGGAGCAAAGAGAGGCACATTTGAGGAAAATGAGCCGGGGTTGCGCGACCCGCGGTGGCACTCGACGGGGACAACCAGCCGGCTAGACAGACCCCCGGGTCCTTCGCAGCGCTGACCTTCAGGTCAGCATGTTGGCTTCCCCAAAATGCCGACCTGAAGGTCGGCGCTACTTTCGGCACTCGACTCCGCAAGAATCGGGTTGCCTGGCGCTCCTCCGTCAACGATGATGGGGCCAGGAGGGAAAATGCAAACCAACGCAGAAGATTATCGGCGTATCGAGAAAGCCATCGAGTTTCTGGCGGAGAACTATCACCAACAGCCGAGGTTGGACGAAGTCGCACGCAGTGTCAACCTCAGCGAGTTTCACTTCCAGCGGCTCTTTCGCCGTTGGGCGGGCATCAGTCCCAAGCGCTTAGTGCAGTTTCTGACCTTGGAGCACGCCAAGCAAGCGCTGGAGGAATCGCGCAGCGTGTTGGACGCCGCCTACGACGCCGGCTTGTCCGGTCCCAGCCGGCTGCACGACCTTTTTGTGACCACGGAGGCCATGACACCCGGTGAGTTCAAGGCCAAAGGCGCAGGCCTCGAGATCGCCTACGGATATCATCCCAGCCTGTTCGGCGAATGCCTTCTCGCGGTTACGGAGCGCGGGATCTGCGGATTGGGCTTTGTGCGGGAAGGGGACCGGAAGCAAGCCCTCGAAGATTTCAAGCAAAGATGGCCGGCGGCGAAGTTCCAGGAGAATCCTGAAAAGACCCGCAGTTATATGGACGGGATCTTCAATGCCAAGAAAAGGAATGTCTCGCATCCCCTAAAACTGCTGCTGATGGGTACCAACTTCCAGATCAAGGTTTGGGAGGCCCTGCTGAGAATCCCCTCAGGCTCGGTGGTGTCTTACGAAGATCTGGCGCGCCGGGTGGGGAAGCCCTCAGCCGCGCGAGCGGTGGGCGGCGCCGTGGGGCAAAACCCCATCTCCTTTGTAATCCCTTGCCACCGGGCCATCCGCAAGATGGGGATCACAGGCGATTATCATTGGGGAGCGGCGCGCAAGAAGGCCATCCTGGCCTGGGAAGCCGCTCGCCAAAGCAGTCGCTCAACTCGGTCGGCTGAAGTGCAGTCAGAAACTATGGGAATTGGCTGATTCCCCTCCTTGATAAGGAGGGGCCAGGGGTGGTTGGCCGACGCACCACCACCCCCTACCCCCTCCTCCTGCCGAGAAGGGGAGTCATTTTCGAAGCTGAGAATCGGAATAACAGATGGTCACCTCACCCTTGATGCTTGATGCCGGCACGCGCGCCGAACTTTGGCGCAGGCTGACGGACGCAATTGAAACCTACGCTGCGAAGCTGGAGAGCAGCCGGGTCACGCCGCCGCTCGATCCTGCGACGCTTCGTGCCTCGCTCTCCCGCTTCGATTTCTCCGCCCCGGTGGGCGCTTTCGACGCCTTCGATTTTCTGGTCGAAGGCCTTTGGAAGTTTCAAACCCACACGCCGCATCCCCGTTATTACGGGCTCTTCAACCCGGCGCCAACGACCATGGGCATCGCCGGAGACGCGCTGGTGGCCGCATTTAATCCCCAGCTTGCCGCCTGGAGCCACAGTCCTCTGGCTATCGAGATCGAACAGCACCTGGTGCGCGCCTTCGGGGCGCGGTTCGGCTACGACCCCGCGCGCACCGATGGCACTTTTGCTTCCGGCGGCATGGAGGCCAACCACACGGCGGTGCTTACCGCTTTGGTTCAGAAGTTTCCGGAATTCTCTAGCCGTGGTCTGCGGGCGCTTGAGGCGCAGCCGGTTCTATACGCCTCCACGGAGGCCCATCATTCCTTGCTGAAGGCGGCGCGGATGTGCGGGCTCGGGACGGACGCCGTGCATGAGATCCCGGCCGACGGCGACCTTCGCATGGATGCGGAAGCTCTTGCCTCGCGAATCGCGCTGGACCGGGCGCAAGGCTTCGCGCCCTTCCTGGTGGTGGCCACGGCGGGCACCACCAGCGCGGGGGCCATCGACCCAGTGCCCGCCATCGCCGAGGTGGCCGAGCGGGAAGAACTCTGGCTGCATGTGGACGCGGCGTGGGGAGGGGCGGCGGCGCTGGTCCCGGAGTTGCATCCTCTGCTCGACGGCATCGAGCGCGCCGACTCGATTACCTTCGACGCGCACAAGTGGCTTTCGGTGCCGATGGGAGCAGGAGTTTATATAACACGTCATGTAGATATACTTAAGACTACATTCAGTATTGCCCAAACATATATGCCGCGTGAAGCGGCGGGACTGGATGTGGTCGATCCCTACACGCATTCGATGCAGTGGTCGCGCCGGGCCATCGGCCTGAAGGTGTTTCTCTCCCTGGCGGTGGCCGGTTGGGAAGGCTACGCCACGGCCATCCGCCACATGGTGGCCATGGGCGCGTTCTTGCGGGAGCAGCTTGAGGCCTCAGGCTGGCAGGTGGTCAACAAAACGCCTTTGCCGGTATGCTGCTTCGTTGACGCACGGCACGCCGCCGGACGCTCCGAGGATTACCTGCACAAAATCGCCATGCAAATCGTCGCCTCAGGAGAAGCCTGGATTTCAACCACCCGCCTGGGCGGTTCGACGCCCGTGCTTCGCGCCTGCATCACGAACTACCGGACTGAAGCTAGTGATATCGCGGCGTTGATCGCCGCGCTCGAGGAAGCACGAAGCCAAATCAGATAAGCTTGTCATTCTGAGCGAAGCGAAGAATCGCCGCGGTTCGTTGTGCCTCACCGAGCGCAAGAACAACCGCAGAGATTCTTCGCTTCGCTCAGAATGACAGTTCGCTCAGAGAGACAGCACGCACGCTTACCGAAAACCTCTTGCTCCCTCGCGGGGAATCTGCGAACATTTTCAATTCAGCACAAAGTCGCGGTGTTGGCCGGAGGGTCAGCGCTGCGGCAGGGCAGCAAACAAACTACCCCGGAGGCAAGTATGCCACTTGATCCAAAGCACCATAGTCGCATCATGACGGAAGGGCGAGACCGCGCGGGCGCTCGGTCCATGTTCAAGTCTATCGGATTTACGGACGCCGACTTGGCCAAGCCGATCGTAGGAATTGCGAACACCTGGATTGAAACGATGCCATGCAATTTCCATCTGCGCGAGCTGGCGGCGAAAGTGAAAGAAGGAGTGCGCGCAGCAGGCGGAACGCCCATGGAGTTCAACACCATCGCCATTTCCGACGGCGAGACCATGGGCACTGAGGGCATGAAGGCTTCGCTGGTGAGCCGCGAAGTCATCGCCGATTCGATCGAACTGCTGGGGCGTGGTCAAATGTTTGACGCCATGGTGGCTCTGGTGGGATGCGACAAGACGATTCCGGGCGGCGCCATGGCGTTGATCCGCCTCAACGTGCCGAGCGTTCTTCTGTACGGCGGAGCGATTGCTCCGGGACGGTTCGAGGGCCATGACGTAACCATCGGGGACGTCTACGAAGCCGTGGGCGCGCATGCCGCAGGGAAAATGACCGACGCGGAACTCAAGGATCTCGAGGACCATGCTTGCCCCGGGGCCGGCGCTTGCGGAGGCCAATTCACGGCCAACACCATGTCCACGGTGATGGAATTCATCGGGCTCTCGCCCATGGGGGCGAACAGCGTGCCCGCGCTTGATCCGCGGAAGGGCGAGGTAGCGTATCACGCCGGGCAACTGGTGATGGATCAGCTTCGTCGAGGCGTGCGCCCGCTCGATGTCCTGACGCGGAGGGCGTTCGAGAACGCCATTGCCAGCGTGGCGGCGACGGGTGGTTCAACGAACGCCGTGCTCCACTTGCTGGCCATGGCGCGCGAGGCTCAAGTCCCACTCAAGATCGAAGACTTTGACGCCATCAGTTCGCGAACCCCAATCATTGCCGATCTGAAGCCCGCTGGGCGCTATGTCGCCGTGGACGTGCATCGTGCCGGCGGAATCCCCTTGATTGCCAAAAAACTCTTGGATGCCGGACTTATCGATGGGTCGCAGATGACCCCCAGCGGGCGAACCATCGCCGAGGAAGTCCGGTCTGTTATTGAGACGCCGGGACAGGACGTGGTAAGGTCTGTCTCCAATCCGATAAAGAAGACCGGCGGGCTCGTTATCCTGAAAGGAAACCTCGCGCCGGAAGGCTGCGTGATCAAGGTGGCGGGCTACGAGAAGACCCACCATCGCGGACCGGCTCGGGTTTTCGACTGCGAAGAAGACGCCATGCACGCTGTGATCGGAAAGAGCATCCACGCGGGCGACGTCGTGGTTATCCGCTACGAAGGCCCGCGCGGCGGCCCGGGTATGCGCGAGATGTTGGGCGTGACGGGGGCGATTGTGGGTGAGGGGCTGGGCGAGTCTGTAGGCTTGCTTACCGACGGACGGTTCAGCGGCGCCACCCACGGACTGATGGCTGGGCACGTGGCTCCAGAGGCTGCGCGCGGTGGTCCCATCGCTGCCGTCGCCAATGGCGACGTAGTCGTGTTCGATATCGAAAAGCGCCGCTTGGATGTCGAGCTTTCCGATGCGGAGATCCAGAAGAGACTGGCCAACTGGCATGAGCCGGAGCCGCGATACAAGTCCGGCGTATTTGCCAAGTATGCCGCGCTGGTTTCCTCCGCGTCCGAGGGAGCCATTACGCAGGCACGCTGAGCGTTGATTGCCGATTGTCGATTGCCGATTGAAAGTGGTCGCGCGATACCGGCGTAAGGAGAATCCGAAAATGGATTCCCGCGTTCGCGGGAATGACAAACAATAGGGATTCCAGCTTTTGCAACGATGACGGGCGAGAACGATCAATCACCCATCACAAATCACAAATCGCAAATCGTCAATCGCCATTCGGCAATAACGGCAGGGGCACACCTTTCTGGGAAGTCCAAGCTTTCAGGTAATCCGCGAACACATATTCGATTCCGACGGTTTTAAGCGCCGTGGGCAGGACCTCGTTCAACATCCGATACTCTTTCCCCGCGCGCTCGCAATTCTCGTTGACGAACTCCTGAAGTAGTTTTACCGCGCCCGGTTCATTGCCGGCCTGAATCTGCCTTAGAGCCTCGGCTTCCACGGCCGCCTGGCGGTCCATCTCCCACCGTTCGGTCTGGTCGAACACTCCCCGGACGGTCGGCGCCAAGGCGCGGTAATTCAGGTCGCAAAGCAGCTTGACGCGATTGGCCCACCACCACGGCGCATCGCCTGCATACGTGCTGCTGCCTGCCGCGTAGGAACTCGGAAGCCTCGGGCCGTGCATGTAGAAGGGCTTGAAAACGTTGCAGCAGGGATTGGAGAAGCTCGCCCAGTAAACCTGGCGCAGGAGCGGCGGCATGTAGGCCCGCAGGTGCGCCACGACCGACGCCGCCGTATGGTAGGGCGAGTGTGCGTTATCGTGCATGCAGGGTGTGGGCCAGAAGGTTTCCGCGGCTCCCCAGCGCGGCTCCGCGACGGTCCCCTCCAGATGGCTGCGGCTGATTTGCATCATGCTGGCGGGGGTGACGTGCGCAAAGTCCCTGAGCAGGCAGGCCAGGGTCATATTGCGGCGGATCTGCATATTACCGGCGTTGCTCGAGTCCTTCCGCCAGTAGTCGCCGTAGTCGCGGGCGAAGTTGAAGTCCGTGGCGGACTTCGTCCAGCCCATTTCTATGGCGTGCTGCACAAGCTTCGGGTGCGCTTCATCCCAGTCCCTCTCGATGGAATAAACATTGGAAATGGAATAAACCCCGTGCTGGATTGACTTGGCCGCCCAGTATCTGCCCGCGGTCTCAAGCACCCAGGCCTGTTCCGGGTCGGCGATGATGAAGCTATTATGATAATTGGCTTTCCCCCACTCGCCGGGGCGTTCGCAGTCGCCGCTCTGGCCGTACTTCTCGAGCAGGTCAATCATCACGTGCATGGCTTCGTAGGCCGTTTTGCCCCGCTCCAAGCCAAGCCGGACAAGATCCATGCCCAATAGCCCGTCGCCCCACTGCATCGGCTCTTTGGACCAGACGGCTTCGTTCCCGATCGCCACGCCGTACTCGTTCATGCCGTGCTCGTAGCCAAACGCCCACCAAATCTTCGATCCGATGTGTTCGTAAGTTTCGGCGACTTGCGGGATTTCGATGTACGTACACTTTAGTCTTTCGCTTGGGTCGTGCTGCTGGTGGGGAACCTGCACCAGGGGTTGGGCCTCCATGGGCGGGCGGTCGCTATTCTTGCAGAGAATCACCGAGTGGTCTCCGGTGGCGTCCCGCACTGCCACCCACGTATCGCAGGGGCGGGCGCTGGTTACGAAGCCGGTCAGGCAACTGAACGCCACGACTCCCAGAATGACTGTAAAGCGGTTTGAGTTCATACCCGATCTCCTGAAATTCTCCGGCTCGACATAATGCGTCGGGACGTAAGCGCCACTCGTGATTGGGGCCGGGGGGTAGGGCAAGCCCTACCCCTACGAACGGATGTGTAGGGGGACGGCTTGCCGTCCCCTCCCCCGCCCGCGTTGAGGAGAACAGACTATTAGGGCCGAAACGGCGTGTCAAGGTAGAATGCTGGATGGAGCACGAATCGCTGTTCTGCTCGAGTGGCAGGTCGCCGGGAATGAGAAGAATTCGACAGGCTAATCTTCTGGCCATCACCCTTCTATGCGTTGCCTTGAGCTGTGGAACGGCAATGCCGGCCCATGGGGCTGCAAAGCCGCAGCGAATGGAAAACCAGCCGATGGCCGTTCGGGGGATGAACAAACTCATGGACGGCGATTTCGACGCTGCTGCGGGGGCTTTCCGCCAAATCCAGAAGTCCGACCCCGACTCGCCTCTGGGCTACCTTTTCGAAGCCGACGAGAACTGGTGGAAGATCTACCTGACCGAGGGCGATCTGGTTGATCCGGACGTTTTCGAAGCCCGCACGGAAGCCGTCACTCCTTACGACAGTGACTTTGCGCGGGCAGTCGACCTTGCCATCACCAAAGCCGAGGCGCGAATTAAGGCGCATCAGGATGAGGCGCTCAACTACTTCTGTGAAGGCCTGGCCTACGGACTGCGTTCCCAGTTAGAAGCCTTGCGCGACCATGTCCTGGCCACCGCGCGGGCGGGCAAGCGGATGCGCAATCTTTCTCTTACCGCGCTGAAACTCGATCCCAACCTCAACGACGCTTGGTTCGGAGTCGGACTTTACAACTACTTCGTGGATACTCTTCCGACCTATGTGAAGATGCTGCGATTCTTGATTCTGCTGCCGGGTGGCGACCGGGTCGAGGGTCTCCGCCAGATGCGGGTGGCTATGGATAAGGGGCAACTCGTGTCCGCGGAGGCGAAATTCCACCTCGCCAAGAACTACTGCCGCACCTTCGATCGGCAGTACGTCGCGTCTCTCGAGCTATTCCGTCAGATGCAGAAGCAATATCCTCACAATCCGCTCTGGGATTTGCTTGCCGGAAGCACTGAGTTGCGCTTGGGCAATGTCAAGGACGGCGAGGCGCTCTACCGGCAGGTCATCAACGAAACCGCTCATCCACAATCGGACTGGTGGAAGCCCCTCCACCAGCAAGCAGAGAAGGCATTGGCGCGCAGGTCAGGACAATAGCGTGTAGGGGTAGGGCTTGCCCTACCCGTTCGCAAGGGGACGGCAAGCCGTCCCCCTACAAGCGGCTGAAAAAGGGGGAATCGTTCTCATAGGTCGCGCAGTCACGATTGTTCAAGGGATCTTTCCTCAAGGTGTCAACCCTACTGACTCAACTGCTGGGTCTGCTCGTGGGCGTGGTAGGAACTGCGGACCAGGGGGCCGGACTCCACGTGGCGGATGCCCAGGCGGCAGCCTTCCTGCTTGAAAGCGGAAAACTCTTGCGGAGTATAGAAACGCGCCACCGGCAACTGTTCGCCGGAAGGTCGCAAATACTGGCCAATCGTGACGATGTCGACTCCTACGCCGCTCAAATCCTTCAGCACCGCCAGCATTTCTTCAAACGTCTCACCCAGTCCCACCGTGAGGCCTGACTTGGTGGGGATGGAAGGCGCAATTTCGCGCGAGCGGCGGAGGAGCCGCAACGAGCGCTCGTACCGCGATCCTCGCCGTGCCACCGGATAAAGGCGCGGGACAGTTTCGAGGTTGTGGTTCAGGACGTCGGGCCGGGCGCGCAAGACAATCTCCAGCGCTTCATCGGACCCTCGGAAGTCAGGAATCAGAACTTCCACTTGGCAGTCGACCATCCGCTGGCGCAGGGCTTCAATCGTGCCCGCAAAGATCGTGGCTCCCCCATCTTTCAAATCGTCCCGGTCGACGGAAGTCACCACGACATACTTCAATCCCATCTGCGAGGCGGCTTGGGCCACTCGTTCAGGTTCTTCCCAGTCCAACTCGCCCTGCGGCAGGCCCTTGGGCACGGCGCAAAAGCCGCAGCGGCGTGTGCACAGATCGCCCAGAATCATGAAGGTGGCGGTTCGATGCGCCCAACACTCCCCGACGTTCGGGCAGCGGGCGCTTTCGCACACCGTGTGCAATCCCAGCCCGCGCATCAATTGCTTCAGCTCAAAGTAGTTCTCCCCTGTCGGAACGCGCACCTTCAACCATTCCGGCTTGCGCGCCTGGGCGTGAGCTGGGGCAATATGAACTAACTCACTCATGCTTTTATTCCCGGCTATTTCCCACTCGCACTAGCTGCCTGAAAGTGGGCGGCCGACGCCACTCTGGCCGATGACGAGTTCAGCGACGCGGGAGCCTTCGCGGTAGCGTGATTCCCAGTCGCCCTCAAGTTCCCGCCGCCGAAGTGGTGCCACCTGCCATCCCCTGCATACGCCAGGCGCGTCAATGGTCGAGCGCTCGATCGAGGAGAAGCGACCTTCGCATCCGCCGCCGCCACCTCGGCATTCCCGCCGAACCGGTGCCATCTGCCGTCTGCGACGAAAGCGTTGTGCGCCGGAGGAGGATCGTCGTTTGCAGCGTAAGGAGACGACGCGGGCGGATCGGCAGGATCACCTACGTACGGGCTATTGGCATACGGGTCGTAGCCGGACGCGCCGTAGCCATTGGGATCGCAGGGATAAGGCGCATAAGGATCGTCACACCCGTAGTATGGATTATAGGGATAATCGTAGTCGCCAAAGTACGGTCCGGGCCAATAGGACCAGGGATAGAATCCAAATCCGAAGTAGGGCCAACCGAATCCACCCCAACCCCAGCC
>Ga0326728_10005654_pt1 | contig 34682 bp, 27 predicted proteins | sample MB3enrmetagenome_FD_207602 | JGI IMG/M metagenome (GOLD analysis project Ga0326728, IMG submission 207602) | Lab enriched peat soil microbial communities from McLean, Ithaca, NY, United States - MB31MN | ecosystem: Environmental > Terrestrial > Soil > Wetlands > Peat | place: USA: New York...
AAGCGCGGACCAAAGAGGCTCTCGATCAGGCCATTGCTCAGTTGCTGCCCCTGCTCACTGCCGAGGATGCACAAGCGTGGTTCCGCCTCCCATTTAATGCTCTACAGCAATAGGAGAAATGCTCTAGACGAATTCAATGGCTGGAGGCCGCGAGGCATTCGCTCGGCGGCTTTCAGCCACTTTCAATTGAATGGGCCGCTGGCCTGAAGCTGGCTATTCGAGTACTCCAGAATACCGTAGACTGAAATCACTCCAGTTTGTGGGTACTGTAACAGTACAGCCGTCAGCTTTGCCCGATCACAGAAAACTGCGTCAAGTTGCGTTCGCCCAACCACTTCCAGCTTATCTGGAGCATTTCTCCTGAAGGTGTATAGTATCGGTGGCGATGCTCCGCGCACATGCTATGGCGCGACCTTATTGGGATGATTTGCGGCGCAAGCTGCTTGAGGCCTTCGACTAGGGCAAGGGAAGCCTGTCGGAGTTAGCTGGGCGTTTCGGTGTGAGTTTGGGCTGGGCGTGGAAGGTGTCGGTGGCGAGGAAACGTACCGGGCGGATGGAGCGCCCAGTTATCGCCCGGGAGCCAAGCGCAAGATCGATGAACAGGCCTTGGCGGGGTTATTGCGTTCTCACCCCGACGCGACCTTAGTCGAGTTACAGGCTGAGTTGGAGAACAAGACCGGCCTGCGGGTGAGCACACAACATTTGTGGCGCGTGGTGAAGCGGCTAAGCTTGCGGCTTAAAAAAGTCGCTCCACGCCCAATAGCGCGACAGGGAAGAGAACCGCAAGCGGCGCGAAGAGTTTGTCGAGGCGATTGGCAGCATCGACCTGGAACAACCGATCTTTCTCGATAAGAGCGGCGTCTCTACGCAGATGACACTGTTTAGTCCCGGCATTTGATGGGTTGGATCGAGGATAAATCAAATGGGTAATCCCCCAGCTCTGCCGGGGTGACAGCCAAAGTTTGACAGTTCCGGGAGTATGCTCCGGTTTTGCTTGTTGTCGCATTTGCTGTTGCGGTTGCTTTTGCTTTCAAGCGGTTGCGTAAAGGCCCCCTTGAGGGGCCAGCAACCGTAAAGCCTCCGGCTCTGCCGGAGGATACTTATTCTGTCAGGCTCCTTTTGCCAGCATTTGCAGATGAATTTGTAGCTGGTAAGGCCACCAAGAGTCTTCAGCCGTTTGGCGAAGTTGTGGGCGGCAACGAAGTCGCTGAGGTGCGTCCGCAACTGGTTATGGTTGTGGTAATGGTAGCGCTGAACGGTTGCTTCCAGGATGGTGCGGTTCATGCGTTCCACCTGACCGTTGGTCCAGGGATGGTTGGGCTTTGTTAGGCGGTGATCGATGTCGTGTGGATTGAAAGCAGCGGGTTAGCGCTCGCTGGCGCGGGGGATGGCGAGTTGGTAAGTTAGCGGGGCCGGTGGGGAGTCCGGTTGCTTGGGCCTCTTTGGCGGCCTGAAATCCCAGGTCCCAAAGGCGGGCCTGGGGCACTCCTGGGCCTGGGGCGCCCGGCTAGCGTTGAGATGGTGCTTTCGATGTAGATGGGAATTGCTTGGGTGCTGTAAACTTGCAGCCGGTGGGGGCGTCTACCTGAGTGATGGCAGCCGGCACAGCAATGGAACCGATGATTCGGGCCACGGCGGAGGAGATAGCCGCGCGGGAATTGGAGTCTGCCAACGAGAAGTTTTCGCGCGTGGTCGAGCGGCACCGTCCGCAGGTGTTCCGGTTTCTGCTGGCATCGACGCGCGACCTGGACCTGGCGGAGACGCTGACGCAGGAGTGCTTTCTGAAGGCGCACCGGAATTGGGGTAGCTTCAGGGGAGAGTCGAGCGCGATGACGTGGTTGATGCGCATCGCGATCAACCTTCAGAAGGACCACTGGCGGAACCGGCGGATGCAGTTCTGGCGGCAGACGCGGACCAACGCGGTGGATCTGGATGAGGCCAGCGAGTGGTTGCCCAGCGGCGAGGGTTCGGTGGAGCGGCAGTTGCTGGCGCGGGAGCGGGTAGGCCAGGTGTGGAAGGCTGTGAAAGGGCTCAGCGAGCGGCAGCGGACGGTTTTTCTGCTGCGCTACATTGAGGAGCAGGAGTTGAGCGAGATTGCGCGAGCCACGGGGTTGAGCGAGGGCACGGTGAAGGCGCATCTTTCCCGGGCGCTGATCAGAGTGCGCGCGGAGTTGGGGGGCGGGCGATGAGATTCAGAGTGAGATTTGGAGACCGGCGGGAAGAGCCGGCGGGACGGAGCCGGCAGGCGGAGCAGGGCGCGGGCGAGACGGGGGATCTGGCGCTGGAGCAGGCTCTGAAGGACTTCCGCCTGAGCGTCTGTGCCTGGAGCGAGGCGGCGTTTAGCCGGCCGCGAACGGTGGCGCGGGTTGTGCGGCACAGGAGTTGGCGGCTGGCGGCTGGTTGGGCGCTGGGGTTGACGCTGGTGGCTGGCGGCGTCTCCGGAACGGTGTACGAGCGGCATCAGCGGCAGGAGATGGCGCGGGCGGCCGAGCAGCAGAGGCTGGTTCAGGAGCGGCAGAGGCTGGTTCGCGAGCAGCAGGTTCGGGAAGAAGAAGAGGATTTGCTGGCCAAGGTGGACAGCGACGTATCGCGTGCGGTTCCAAGCGCCATGGAGCCTTTGGCTCAACTGATGGCAGAGGACGAGCGCAAGTAAGCAAACGGGGAGAGGGCGGGAAAACGAAACACTGGGGAACTTCGAGGGGATTGAAGGGGGAGGAGAAGACGATGAAGGGCAGCATGGCGGTGCGGTTGGGTTTGGCGATTGCGAGCGTATTGATGGCGGGATCGGCGCTGGCGCAAGCGCCGATGGGTGGCGGGGGCGGCATGGGAATGGGTGAGCATCGGCCTCCGATGGAGCGGGCGTTCGGGGCGCAGGGCGACCATGGACGCTGGTGGAACAATCCGCGCATGGTAGCGGAGTTGAAGCTGACCGACGAGCAGCGGAAGGCAATGGACGGTATTCTGCTCGAGCACCGGGAGAAGTTGATCGACCTGCGAGGCAGCCTGCAGAAGGCGGAGTTGGAGTTGGAGCCGCTGATCAAGGACGACCAGCCGAACGAGGCCAAGATTCTGGCCCAGATCGACAAGGTGGCGCAGGCGCGGGCGGAGCTGGAAAAGGCGAATGCGCGCTTCCTGCTGGCGATTCGGGGCAAGCTGACGCCGGAGCAATGGAAGCAGTTGCAGGCCGACCGCGACCACCGTGGGCAGCAAGGACGCGGCTGGGGACGGGATGGACAGGGTCAGGGCGGTCCGGGACGCGAAGGCTGGAAGCAGGGCGGCCAGGGACCGGGCGCGCAGGGACCGGGCGGCCAGTACCATCGTCCGCAGATGCTTCCACCGCCTCCCTTCCCTCCGGAAGGTGCGGCTCCGCCGGCAGCGGGACCGCAGAGCAAGGTGGACGACGGCGCGGGAACGGATGAGTTTGGCGTGGGCGCCGAACAGTAAGAGGAGATTGAACGCAGGCTTACAGGCAGAGAGCAACTACGGTTGTTGTTGAGACCGATGGCGGCAAGGGGCGATCCTCTTGCCGCCGATTTTTTTGCTGCGTTCAAGGTGGGGCTGAGCGGTTGTGCGTGGGCTGAATCGGTCTTTGAGGTTGTTTCCGGGTTCCGCAACCGGAGCCAGGCTGGATCGAATCGGGACAAATGGGTGGAGCGCAACGGGACAGCGATTGAAGCGCATTGGGACAGTGGTTGGAGCGTCCTGGGACAGCAAGTGAACGGTACCGGGACAGGTTGAATCGAGGCGCTACAGCGGGGGCCGGGAGCGTTCGTTGAATTTATGACTAAAGTTATTTTCGCGGGGACCGATGAAAGGGGTGGATGCGAGAACGCTCATCCGGTGGTTGCGGAGAACCTGGCGGAGGGAAAGATGCACCGCAGGCAAGAGAGCGATTGATGGCATCCTGAAAAGGAGTCCTTCCATGGCCCTCGGTGTATTGAACAATCTGTCGGCGATCCAGGCAGCGAACAATCTGAACAACACGAACAACAGCTTGCAGACGGTCTTGCAGCAGTTGTCGTCGGGATCGAGGATCAACTCGGGAGCGGACGACGCCGCGGGGCTTTCGCTGGTGAACGGCCTGGAGGCCAACCAAACCGCCCTCACGCAGTCGGAGACCAACGCCACCGAGGGCGTGGGGCTACTGGATGTGGCCGACGGCGCGCTGTCGCAGGTGACCAACCTGCTGGACCGCGCCATTACGCTGGCCACCGAAGCCTCCAACGGCACTCTCAACAGCACCCAGGAGGCGGCAGCCAACCAGGAGTACCAGTCGATCCTCTCGGAAATCAACAACATTGGATCGACGACCACCTACAACCAGGAACAGGTCTTTGCCGGCAACACCATCGCGATCTACACGGGCGATTCCTCGACGACGGGCTCGTCGATCGACGATCTGTACATTCGCCCGCTGTCTTCATCCAACGTGGGCGACACCGACGGCGTAATCTCGTACAGCAGCGGAGCGAACAACGTATTCATCGACCTGTCTAAGGACGGCACCAACGCATCGGCCAGCGACAGCCTCGGCGGCACCTCGACCACGATCGACGTGAGTTACCTGACCAAGGGTACGGACGGCTCGGTGGTGACCGCAACCGCGCCGATCACCGTGGGCGCCGGCACCACCTATGCCAACACCGCCCAGGGATTGATCGACGCAATCAACGATGCGGGCCTGGGGCTGAATGCCAGCTTTGCGACGGCGCAGCAGGCAGGCACCGCGGCAGTGAATACGGCGGAAGCGGCCAACGGCACCAAGGCCGGCACCGGCTCCGATACCGGTATTGAGATCTCCGGCACGGGCCTGGGAACGGGCACAATCGGCGCGGGCGTGGTGGGCGCCCTGACGGTCACTGCGGCAGCGGATCCCCTCGCGGGTACGATTAGCATCGTGGGCTCAGACGGCAAGACCCACACCATTACCCTGGGCGCGGCCAACTCCACCGACACGCTTGCCCATCTGGCGGCCACGATCAACACCGACGACTATGGAGTGACGGCCTCGCTCAATGGCGCCGGCACCACCATGACGCTCACCACGGCGAACTCCGCGGTGACCGTCTCCGGCGCAAACATCACCGATAACGGCGTTGCGACGGCCCTGACCGACATACCCACAGTCGATACCCCATACTACGGCCAGGTGGGCACCTTCACCGTAGCCAGCGCCGCCGATGCCCTCACCGGCACACTTGATATCGGCCAGAACGCCATTACCCTCGGCGCGGCGGGAACCACGGACAATATCAGCGATCTCGCGACGTACATCAACGACGGCAAGTTCGGAGTGACGGCCACGCTCAATGCCGCTGGAACGGAGATCACCTTCACCTCGCCAAACTCTTCGATGACCTTCGGCGGCGCGCCGAAAGACGCCGGCGCCGCGGACCCTGTAGTTACCACGGCCAATGCGGATAATTCCGAGTATTACAATGTTGGGATTACGGGCACCGTGACCGACTCCAGCACCGGCGGTGGCGCAGGCGTCACAGCCATGACCACAGATACCAACGGCACCGGCGGGACGGCGACCATCAGCTACTCGGACGGCGCGGGCGCCAACCTGAGCAACACCGACCTGAACAACCAGCCGGATGCGGAGATTGCACTGACGGCGATCAACGGGGCCATCAGCGACGCGGCAGCACTGGACGGCTATGTGGGCGGCCAGATCAACACGCTGAACGCCATCAGCCAGGTGATGAGCACCCAGCAGGAGAACGTGGTCTCCGCGCAAAACGCGATCCAGGCCACCGACTATGCTTCGGCGACGTCGAACATGTCCAAGTACGAGATTCTGAGCCAGACCGGCATCGCCGCGTTAGCGCAGGCTAACAGTGTGCAGCAGGAAGTGACCAAGCTCTTGCAATAAGGGTTTAGCAAGACTGCAATACCTTCAAGACAACCCAGGGACGGGCGGCGGCAGAGGGCGACCTTTGCCGCCCATTTTTTGCAGGGATCAGGGGTCAAGGATCGGAGATCAGACCCGTTCGCGTCTCCCAAGTCTCTCCGCCGCGGTCCGCCACGGCGGAAGACCTGGGGCACCCGGCTCGTACTGCCTCCCGGAGGGCGAAAAAGCGGCCTTTTCTGGCTGAAACGGCCTCTTTCTTGGCTAAGAACTGGGCAGAATTCGAGGTTCTCGGTTACCTGTTCGTCAATATGTAGGAATTACAAGCTCATGATTCAGGGCATGTTATAGGCAACTGGCTGGTTAAAAAACGGCCTCCACAGGGTAGGGGGGTGGGGGGTACCGAGGGTATAGACCGGGCACATACCTGACAGATTGGGCCGGCCGGGGTGGGATCTCTTCGCTCATCCTTCTATTGTGCGCGCTGGACGGGAAATGATCTGCAAGCACCCGGTGGTCAGTGGTCAGTTATCAGAGGTCAGTTGTCAGTGATCAGTTGTCAGTTGGCCCGGTTGAGGTTGGTGGTGTTCCAGGCGTCCGAGATCGACAGCGACGGATTGGGGTTCATCGTCTCCCACATCTCAGAATCGAGATGTGGGGTACCCGGCCGTCTGGTCGCGGAGGGGAATGGGACGGCCGAGGTTCGTGGTCTCCCACCCTTTCCGCAAAAAAACGCGGAAAGGATGGGGCACCCAGCATTTGAGGGAGGGTTATGATTCCGAAAAACTCAGGGTGCGCCACCCGCCAGCGTCTCAAATTCTACCCTAATTCAAAATGCCCGGGAGATCGCTTTTTACCACTTGCATGTCATCAGATTCTCGTGGATTTATGCGTATCCCAGGTCCCAAAAGCGGGACCTGGGGCACCCGCTCCCCAGACTCCGGAACAGCGCGCCCGATCATCCCTTGATGAGGTGGGCGAAATTGTGACGCGACGGAAACAAAGGTTTTTCGGGCGGGACATATATTCGCCTCCACCTCTACAGATTCAATTTGTGCCCAAGGATCACGCCCTAATTCGGCCAACTGTTAGGCCAACGTCTAGCTGGTGAGAGTTGTTTCATTTCCTCGATGCCTGTTGGGGTATCGACGACCTCGAATTTCCCCATTACTGCAGTGGTGACTCGCCTGACGTAGTAAGTCTTTCCTGCCTCGACTTCAATCCAAAGTGGTGCGCTTACCGAGCCAGAAATCCGCTTGTTCTCTGGTGCTCCATTAAGAGCGTAGCGTACGACGCCAGCATGTCCCAGGAGACCAGGCCAATCGTTTGACAGCCCGTTCAGCTTAGGATTGCAGGCTGGAATAGTCATCGCAAACGGATTGTGACTAGGACGGGCCCCACATTCCTTCGAGAGTTTGGATAACCCGTCTCTACACAGCGCGATGTCGGACGGCGCCGCAGCAGCCAGCCGTCGCCAATTCAGTTGTGCGCACCCGGGAAGCGAAGCCCACTCGCCGGTTGGTGTTGGAAGGTCGACGCCGCGTATTCTTGTCGTATAGGCACCGACAATAACGACCTTGCCTGGCGGTACCTCTACCGAAGCGAACTCGGAAGGGTGCAGCTCAGCCAGAAGATAGTCGTTTACATAGACTAATGGGTCGGCGCCACCCCCGACTATTCCTCCTTTCCTGTAAACAAATACTCGGGCGTTGCTGGGGGCCGGTTGAGACACCGCGGCCTTCGAGATAATCGCTGAGATGACTTTATCGCTGGCGCCAGCGCTTCTGAGGGCAGATATTGCGTTGGGCGAGGTGTCGTAGGCGGGCTGTGAAGAGTTGATTTTGGCAACGATCACGTCGTCAGAGAGGCCTGCCTTGACCAAACTGATCAAGGCATCGTTGTTCAAGGCCTGTTGAGCTACAAGCAATGGGCAAGCTGCTAGAAATAGGCCCAAAAGCAACGAACGCTTCCGCAAGCGCATCTCTTTCAACATAATCATAAAAACTCCTTCCAATGGGGACGCACCCGAGTATATTGTCCCCCCCCCCCCGCGTCTGCAAGAAAAATCCTATGGAAAAGGCGGGAGCATCGGATACCCCCATTCCGGCCGGGTGCCCCATCCTTGCGGCGCATTCTGCCGCAAGGGTGGGAGACGACCAACCTTAATCGATACCCGGCAAGAGCCGGCAGCTAGTAATTGCCTCTCACCACTCACCGTTAATCAAATACTCATGGATCGACGCGGCTGCGTTGCGGCCGGCGCCCATGGCCAGGATCACCGTTGCGCCGCCGGTGACGATGTCGCCGCCGGCAAAGACGCCGGGCTTGCTGGTGCGCAACGACTTCTCATCGGCCTCGATGTAGTTCCATTTGTTGGTTTTGAGGTCGGGCGTGGTGCTCTGGATGAGGGGATTGGCGGTGGTGCCGACGCCGATGATGGCCACGCTGGCGGGGAGAATGTACTCCGAGCCCTCGATCGCGACGGGGCGGCGGCGGCCGCTTGCGTCGGGTGCGCCCAGCTCCATGCGCACGCAGCGCGCGCCGGTGAGCCAGCCCTTCTCATCGCCGAGGAACTCGATGGGATTGGTCAACATGCGGAACTCGATGCCCTCCTCGCGGGCGTGCTTGACCTCTTCAGCGCGGGCGGGCATCTCGGCCTCGCTGCGGCGATAGACCAGCGTAGCGGTGCGGGCGCCAAGGCGGCGCGAGGTGCGCACGGCGTCCATGGCGGTGTTGCCGCCGCCCACAACAATCACGTCGCGATCGCGGCAGTCATAGACCGGCTGATCGTATTCGGCGCGGTTGTAGGCGCGCATCAGGTTGACGCGGGTGAGGAACTCATTGGCCGAGTAGACGCCGTTCAGGTGCTCGCCGGGCACGCCGAGAAAGACCGGCAGCCCCGCGCCGGTGGCCACGAAGACCGCGTCGAAGCCCTCGCCGCGCATCAGCTCGTCGATGGTGACGCTCTTGCCGACCACCACGTTGGTCTCGAACTCCACGCCCATGCGGCGCAGGTTGTCCACTTCCTCTTTCACGATGGATTTGGGCAGGCGGAACTCCGGGATGCCGTAGACGAGCACGCCGCCCAGCTCGTGCAGGGCCTCGAAGACGCGCACGCGATGGCCCTTCTGAACGAGATCCCCGGCGGCCGAGAGCCCGGCGGGACCGCTGCCGACGATGGCCACGCTCTTGCCCGTGGGCGGGGCGTTGGCGGGCAGGCCGAGCTTGCCGCTGGTGCGCTCGAAGTCGGCGACGAAGCGCTCCAGGTTGCCGATAGCCACCGGCGCGCCCTTCTTGCCTAGCACACATCCGCCCTCGCACTGGTTCTCCTGTGGGCAGACGCGGCCGGTGATGGCGGGCAGGGCGTTGTCCTCGCGCAGCTTGGCGGCGGCGGCCAGATAGTCGCCGGCACGGATCAGGGCCACGACTTCCTTGATCTTTACGCCCACCGGGCAATCGACGACGCAGCCCGGCTTGGCGCATTCCACGCAGCGCGAGGCCTCGGTCAGCGCGTCGGCCTCGGGCAAGCCCAGGTTCACCTCGGCAAAGTTGCGGCTGCGGACTTGCGGGGCGAGCTCCGGCATGTGGCGGCGCAGAATCTTCATGCGCTCTTTGAGCGGAAGAATATTCATTGCGGAGCGGGGCAGCGGTGTGGTTTCAGGCATGATGGGCCTCCCCCGCGGCCAGTTCCTCGCGCAACTCGGCCACTTCCTCGTCCTTGTGCTCCTCGAAATACTTCAGCGACTGACACTCCTGGTCGCGATACATGGCGTTGCGCTGCATGAGCACCTCGAAGTTGACCAGCGCGGCGTCGAACTCCGGCCCATCCACGCAGGCGAACTTGCTCTTGTCGCCCAGCAGCACGCGGCAGCCGCCGCACATGCCGGTGCCGTCCACCATGATGGAGTTGAGGCTGACCATGGTTTTGATCGCGAGCGGAGCGGTGATGCGGGCCACGGCGCGCATCATGGGAACAGGCCCCACGGCGAGCACAAAGTCGATCTTGCGGCCGGCGGCAATCAACTCACTGAGCTTTTTGGTCACCAGGCCTTGTTCGCCGTAGCTGCCGTCGTCGGTCATCACATAGGCCTCGCCGCTGGCCTGGCGGACCTCGTCCTCGAAGACCACCATCTCCTTCGAGCGCGCCCCCTCGATGAAGATCACGTGGTTGCCGGCCCGCTTGAGCGCGTTCGAGGTTGGCAGCGCCATGGCCGTGCCCACGCTGCCGGCCAGTATCAGCGCCGTGCCGTAGTTTTCAATTTCGGAGGGCCGGCCGAGTGGGCCGACCACGTCCAGAATCGAGTCGCCCGTCTCCAGGCAGTTAAGCATCGACGTGGTCTTGCCGACGCCCTGCACCACAATGGTGACCGTGCCCGCCTCGGGGTCGGAGGACTTGATGGTGAGCGGGATGCGCTCGCCCTTCCCATGGAGACGGAGAATGACGAACTGCCCCGGCCTCTGCTTGCGCGCAATGCGCGGCGCCTCGATGACAAACTGCTTGATATTGAGGCCGACGCTGTGCGCTTCCACGATTTTGTACATACGGCAGGACTCCAATTTGAGCAGGCCTATGAGCAACTAGCCTCCGGGCGCGGTTGCGGAAACTGGCCGCAAGAACGAAAATCCGCCCCTAGATGGAGTGAGTACTAAGCCATCCTTCTCGATTATTCAGGATTTGGGAGGGCTGAGGTGTGATGCGAGTCACACTGGGGTTGCGGCTGGCGCGGGGTCATGGATGTGAGCCGGAAGTGGGATACTCGCGCATTGACGGGCGGGATACAATGCTCATATTCACAAGGAGCGTGATTCATGGCTACCTCGATCAGGCTATCGACGGAAGTGTCGAAGCGGCTGGATCGCCTGGCTGCAAAGACGGGGCGGTCGAAGGCCTTCTATCTTCGCCTGATCATCGAGAGCGGCGTCGCCGAGATGGAGAACTATTATCTCGCCGCCGATGTGCTGGAGAAGATTCGTAAGGACCAGGAGAAGGCCTATTCCACTCCTGTCGCAAAGAAAGACCCTGACGTGAGCGATTGAGCACGCCGGAATCGCCAGGAATCAACTCCGCAAACCAGACAAACACGCCGCAAAGCGCATGGCTGGTTTCAGCTTTGCATGCTATCGACATCAGTAGGCGGCAAGCGAGACGCGCAACACCATGGGATCCTTGTCAAAAAAGTCGAGGCCCCAGTCCGTCTCGCCGCCATTCACGATGCGAAGCAGCTTGAAGACGCCGTTTTCATAAGTTCCCTCCTCGACGCGCAGGAACTGCCGGTGCTGCCATTGGCCATCGATCAGGGCGGATGGATTTTGTTGGGTTCCTTCGACGATTTCTTGGGATTTCCGTTGCTGTTCGCTGACGGCCGGGCGGAAGTCGACGCGGCAAAAGTACCCGGCCACCAGAAACTGGTTGTCCTTGAGTTGAGCGACCAGAACGCGGCCGACCGGCTTGGGATTGCCCACGGGCGGACCCCCACCCCAGCGGGGCGATCCATAGGACACGATGGCATCCCAGTTTCCGAAGGGCAGGATCTGCGTGGTCTTGCCCCGCTCCTCGGCCACGGCCTGGAGCTTGCCTTCGAAGTTGAGACGCGCGATCTCGCGCTGCATGGGGCCGACCAGCCGGTAATTCATTGCCCAGGGAGCCAGAAATTCCTCCGGCTTGGTATCCTCGGCGTGAAGCGTCCATCGATAGAAGTCCGCGCCGCGGGAGTAATCCATGCCGAACGGCGAGACGCCGATGGCTTGAAGGCCAAGCGCCGAAAAGAAGAAGCGGTCGCAGCCGGGACAGCCGGTCTCCGGCAGGAAGAGAGCATTGTCGTCGCGGTGATACAACTCCAAGACTTTGAGATAAGCCGCGTCGTCGGCCTGGTAATCGTCGGGCGCCAGAATATCGATCGCCGGCGCGGCAGCCTTCCAGATATCGAGGACATTGTCGGTGGGGCCACCGCTCTCGTAGGCTCCGGGAGCGCCGGGACGGCCGGGAGGGCCGGGATGGAAGGGGTCGCGCAAAGCGACGTTGGCATACATGGGCAGCGGGTAGACGGCCTTGCCCGCGGCCGCGACCTGCCCCAGGTATCTCGCGATCGACCAGGCGTTGAAGTACTCGTCCGCGTTGGGGCCGAAGGCCTGCTGCCAGCTGGGGGATGGAGAAGCGGTCTTCACTCGCATGGCGGTGAGGATCTCGGGCGGCGCCGGGGCATCGAAGAGCTTCTGCGCGGCCGGAGAGAAATCGCGGACGGTGTTCCAGCTGCCGGCTTCATTCTCCACCTGGACCATGATGACGGTGCGCTGCGGATCGGTTTCCTTCAGGCGCCGCATGAGAGCGGCGAACGCGCTTTTGTCCGCGTCGAGCGACGCGGTCGCGAACGGTGACGGCGAGTCCGCCGCCTGGCCGTCGCGGTCGACCATGTGCGGATAGCGGACCAGGTCCAGCTTCATCCATTCGGGCATATAGTGCTGGCTGCCATCCTTATACGTTCCAAACCAGAGCAGCACCAGACGAACCTTATGCTGGCGAGCCTCTTTCAGGAGGTTGTCGACCATGGTGTAGTCGTACTTTCCGGGCTGCGGTTCGAACTGCTCCCAGTAAATTGGCATCTCAACGGTATTGACATTCAGGTATTCCATGGCGGGCCATACCTTGGGCAGCATGGCCGGCCAACTGGCGGTGTTCTCCACCTGCGCGCCCAGCATCAGATAGGGCGCATTGTCGACGAACAGAGCGAAGCGCCCGTCCTGTTTCACCAGGCGGGGAAGCGGACGGGCATCGGCCTGGCCTTTCGCGACCTGGGCGTGGAGCGCCGTGACGGCAATTGTGGCCGCAAGAGCGGCGATAACTGCGGAAGTCATTTTCATTTTGGTTACTCCTGCATTGCGCCGGGCAAAGCGCCCGTCGTGTCGAAGCGGCCTTAGCGGCCCGCGAATCAGCCGCTAATAGGTGGCAAGCGAGACACGCAGCACCACGGGCTCCTCGCCAAAGTTGAGGCCCCAGTCCGTCTCGCCCCCATTCCAGATGCGAATCAGCTTGAAAACGCCGTTCTTGTAAGTTCCCTCCTCGACGCGCAAGAACTGCCGGTGCTGCCATCTGCCGTCAATCCTGGCGGAGGGAATCTGTCCGGTTCCCAGTTCGACAGGCGTATGGCGCGCGGCGTCCGCCGGCCGGAAGTCGACGCGGCAATAGTATCCGGTGACCAGAAACTGGTTGTCGCCCAGTTGAGCAACCAGAGCGCGCCCCACCGGCTTCGGGTTCCCCGTGGGCGCGCCGTGATTGTAGCGGAGCGATCCACACGCGACCTCCGCGTTCCATGATCCGAACGGCAGCGTCTCGGTAACCTTGCCCTGCTCTTCGGCCACGGCCTGGAGTTTGCCATCGAAATTGAGACGGGCGATCTCCCGCTGCATCGGGCCGATCAACCGGAAATTCATTGCCCAGGGAGTCAGGAAGTCCTCTACCAGCCGGGAACCCTCCCAAGCTCTCAGGTCTCCCGCCTGAGTGCCCAACAAATACGGCTGCGTAGTATCGCTGGCCGGCGAGACTCCTATAGCCTGAAGTCCGAGCGCCGTGAAGAAGAAGCGGGCGCAGCCGGGGCAGCCGGTCTCAGGCAGGTACAGGGGATTGTCGCCGCGGTGATACAGTTCCAGAACTTTCAGGTAGGCGGCGGGATCGTTCTGGTAGTCGTCAGGCGCCAGAAAATCGAGGGCCGGGGCCGCGGCTTTCCAGATGGCGAGCACATTGTCGGTGGGACCGCCGCTCTCGTAGCTGCTGGCGGGGCCGGGATGGAGCGGGTTGCGCACAGCCGCGTTGGCGAACATGGGCAGCGGATAAACGGCTTTGCCCGCGGCGGCGACTTGCCCCACATATCTCGCCACCGACCAGGCGTGGAAGTATTCATCCGCGTCGGGACCAAAGGCCTGCTGCCAGTTCGGCGACTGAGTAACAGTCTTCACCCGCATGGCGCTGAGGACCTCGGGCGGCACCGGCGCATCGAAGAGCTTTTGCGCGGCCGGGGAGTAATCGCGGACGCAACCCCATGTGCCGGTTTCATTCTCCACCTGAACCATGATTACGGTGCGCTGCGGATCGACGGCCTTGAGGTGCCACATGAGTGCGGTGAAGGCTTTTTTGTCCGCGTCGAGCGACGCGGCGGCGTAAGGCGAGGGCGAGTCCACCGCCTGCCCGTCCTTATCGACCAGGTGCGCGTAGCGGACGGGGTCCAGCTTCATCCAGTCGGGTATGTAGTGCTGGCTGCCGTTCTTATAGGTTCCAAACCACAGCGGCACCAGGCGGACACGATGCTGGCGAGCCTCCTTGAGGAGCCTGTCGATCACCGAATAGTCGTACTGGCCGGGCCGGGGTTCGAACTGGTTCCAATATACCGGTATTTCGACCGTGTTGACATTCAGGTAATCCATGGCGAGCCACACCTTTGGACGCCTGGGCCAGGTGCTTTCCACACCCAACATCAGATCCTCCGCGCCCAAAACCAGATAGGGAGCATCGTCCACAAGTAGAGCGAAGCGTCCATCCTTTTGCGCCAAGCGGGGAAGCGGACGGGCGCCGACCTGGTCTTTCGCGGCCTGGGCGTGGAGCGCAACGGCGGCGTTCGCAGCCACAGAAACGGCCAGAAGAACGGCCAGAACAGCGGAAGTTATTTTCATATGTGGCACTCCTGCCTTATGGCGGACGAAAACGCCCTGCGTGTCGATGTTGCGTTCCCGGCCAGCGCATTTGGCGTAGGCAGGAGCCAGCTTACCAGCGCGTGGCGCAAATGTTCAAATCTCAGTTTAGCTGGCAGCGGGGTTTGTGATGCGACCGGCAAGCGGAGATGCGGGAACAGCGCCCATGCGGGATTCTACCGCGCCATGGGGTCAATACCGGTAGGCGAGTCACTCAAGAATGTGGCCAACACGAATCACGAATGGACCATGAAGTTCATCGAGTATCGGGTGTCAGATTGCCGGGCACTCCACGTGATCCAGAAATGGTTAGAAGCTGGGGTTTCGGAGGAAACCCAGCCTCGCTCCGTCCCACTGGTAGGTGTCCTTCATATACCAGCAGGATACTCCTCCGGGGGAATCCCAACCCAGCCGGCCAGGTAGGCGACGAAGACCATGCCGCCGGAGAAGAAGAAGCCGATTACCGTGAAGACGCGCACCAGAGCCACGTCCCAGTTATAGGCCTGAGCCAGGGCCAGGCAGACTCCGGCGATCCGGCGCCCCACGAGCGGCCGGACCAGCGGCTTGTAGGCCGTGAACTGCGGCCCGCAGACCGCCGCGCCGCAACTGGAGCAGAACCGCGCGCTCGGGGGCAGCTCTGTCCCGCAACGATTGCAGAAGATAGCCATGATCGCTCCTCCAGAAACCCTCGTCCCTCTCAACATACGGAGAAGAGTCCTGGATGGTTCCATCATGCTTGGTCCGATTGAGTGGCCCGGTTGTCTGAGCGCACAGAGTCGCCCGGGACTCCTGTTCCATACAAGATGACGAATGGGGCCGAACGCCTTAGGATGATCTACACCATACAAGTTTGCGATATGGTTCCTTTGCCAGCCCAGAAATACGTGAACATAATCTGGCGAGTTTCTGGAAGATAGAGTCTGCAGTGGCGGTCCAGGCGAAGGGTTTCGAGTTGCGGTTGTAATGCTGGACGAAGTGGTTGATTTTGGCGATCGGTTGCTTGACGCTTTTGAACGAACCGCGACGAATGGCCTGTTGAGTGATGAGGCCGAACCAGCGCTCGACCTGGTTGAGCCAGGATGAGTAGGTGGGCGTGAAGTGAAGATGGAAGCGTGACCGGGCCGCCAGCCATGCGCGCACCTTGGCGTGTTTGTGGGTGGCGTAATTGTCCACGATCAGGTGTACGTCCAAGGTTGCGGGCACGGCCTCGTCGATGCGTTTTAGAAATCCCAGAAACTCCTGATGCCGGTGGCGCGGCTTGCACTCGGTGAGCACGTTTCCAGAGGCGATGTCGAGCGCGGCAAACAAGGTGGTGGCGCCGTTGCGCACATAGTCGTGGGTAACTCCCTCGACGTACCCAAGTCCCATGGGCAAGACCGGCTGAGTGCGATTCAGGGCCTGAATCTGCGATTTTAAGGCGATTCTGGAACCTTTGTGATAGGGATTCCAGTCTCAGAAATGTTGGCGGATTGCCGGCAAACCGGAAGCTGCCTCGCGGCCCAGGCCGCAAGGAGGATGCTCATGAAGCAGTTGAGCCATCCCGATCACAGCCCCAGCTTGGCCCACAGCGCATCCACGCGGGCCTTGGTTCCGCGGTCCATCTCAATCATCGCCGGCCAGGGGCGCTCGAAGCCTTCGGCCTTCCATTTGCGCGTGGCGTCGATGCCCATCTTCGATCCGTAGTTGGGCAGGCGCGAGGCGTGATCGAGCGAATCCACCGGCCCCAGCGTAAACTGAATGTCGCGCTCGGGATCGATGTTGTTGGCCACGCGCAGCACCACCTCGGCAACGTCCTGCACGTCGCAGTCCTCGTCCACCACCACGATGCACTTGGTGAACATGGCCTGGCCGAGGCCCCAGATGGCGCTCATGACCTTGCGCGCCTGGCCGGGATAACTCTTGCGGATCGAAACTAACATCAAGTTATGAAAGACGCCCTCGACGGGCAGGTTGATGTCCACGATTTCGGGGATGGTCATCTTGATGGCGGGCAAAAAAATGCGCTCGACAGCCTTGCCCATCCAGGCGTCCTCCATGGGCGGCTTGCCCACGATGGCAGCGGCGTAGATGGGGTCGCGGCGATGGGTGATGCAGGTGAGGTGAAAGACCGGGTAGAGGTCGGTGAGCGTGTAGAAGCCAGTGTGGTCGCCGAAGGGGCCCTCGGCGCGCAGCTCGCCCAACTCCACGTAGCCTTCGAGCACGATCTCGGCGTGTGCCGGAACTTCCAGATCGACCGTCTCGCACTTGACGATCTCGACCGGCTTGCCGCGCAGAAAGCCGGCGATGAGGAACTCTTCGACCTCGGGCGGCGCGGGCACGACGGCGGCGAAGGTGGTCGCTGGGTCGGTGCCGATGGCCACCGCAACCTCGAGGCGCGAGCCCTGCAGGTTGCCGAGAGCCACCTGCGGCATGCCGCCTTGGGGCGAGTCGGGAATCGAGACCGCGCCACCCGCCGACTCGGCCATGGCAGCCACACCTGTGGTGCACGGGTCCTCGGTGGAGAGCGTTGCCACGGCGTTGCGCAGCGCTTCGCGATAGTGCTCCGCCGCAACCTTCTGCCGCTGCCAGTGCATGCCGGTGGTCTGGCCGTCATAGACCTGCATGCGATACATGCCGATGTTGCGCTTGCCGGTGCGCGGGTCGCGGGTATGCACGCAGGGCAGGGTGATGAAACGGCCGCCGTCGTGGGGCCAGCATTTGAGGATGGGGAAGTAGTTCAGATCGAATGTGTCGCGACGAATGACTTCCTTGCAGCGGGCGCCTTTGGCGGTCACGGTCTTGGGGAAAGCGCTGGTCAGCGCGCCCAACTGCGGCAGCATCTTGAGCTTGTCCAGAAAGCCTTCGGGCACCTTCACGTTCATCAGGCTCTTGATCCGCTCGGCGATCTCGTCCAGCCGGTTTACTCCGAGCGCCAGTGCCATGCGCCGCTGGCTGCCGAACTGGTTGATGAGCACCTTGTGGCCGGGATGGCCCTTGACGTTTTCAAAGAGCAGCGCCGGGCCGCCGGGGGCGTACTTTGCGGTCGGGGCGGAATCCTGCGCGCCCACGGGGGCGGCGGGACGCGATCTTGCGCCGATCTTGGAAACGCGATCAGTAATCTCGGTGATTTCCAGCTCCGGCGAAACTTCTTCGCCGATGCGCTTGAGTTCGCCGGCTCTTTCCAGTGCTTTGATCCAATCGCGCAAGTCATCGTAGGCCAAGGGGGCGCTCCTGGGATGGCATTTGTTCCCCATTCATAGTACGGCTTTTAGCGGCTGGGAATTCGATGAAGGCGGTGCTTTATGTAAGCGTGGCCTCGGTGGGGCAGGCGCGGAAGAACGCGATTCTACGGCTGAGCCTGTTGGCCAGAGGCGGTGGGAGCGGCGGCTGCTTCCCACGGATTCTTGCCGGCAAAGTAGTTGCGGTCCCAGAGATTCTTGTAGAAGGCGCCTGTCAGCTCCGCCGCGCGGGGGCCGAAGGTGGGCCGACCGCCTACGAGGAAGAAGACCGTCACCAAACTGCCCTGAGGCGAATCCGTGTAAGAGGCGAACCAGCCGTAGCGGGTTCCTTTGTCCGAGCAGGTTCCGGTCTTGCCGAAGACCGGCAACTCGTTGAAGGTGGCGCGGAGGCTGCGCGCGGTTCCGTACTCCACCGCGCCGGCCAGGCCGTCCTGCAGATCGGGCACGTACTTTGCGATATCCAGGGTGCGCTTGATCTTGGGCTCAAGGGCGGCAACTTCGTCGGGACTGCTGGGGTGCTGCAAGTAATAGAGGGTTCCGCCGTTGGCGATGGCGGCCATGAACGCGCCCAGTTGCAAAGGAGTGAGCGAAACGCCTTGGCCGAAGCTGCACATGCGCCCCACGCCGCCCTCGGAGGCGGGCAGTTCCTGGTCGGGATATACGCCTAGTTGTTCGCCGTCAATGTGGTAGCCGGCCAATTCGCCCAGCCCGAACTGGGTGGAGTAGTAGCGCACGCGCTCAAAGCCCAACTCCCGGCCAAGTTCCTCAAAGTAAAGGTTGTTGCTTTTAGCCAGGGCGTCGGTCATGTTCATGTGGAAGCCGCCCAACTGCACCGGCGTGTCGCGGGTTACCAGGCCCTCGGCGAGCGCCGCCATGGCCACGGTGATCTTGATGGTCGAGCAGGGCTCCGCTCCGGGCGAGAGCGCCAGCTTCTGGTTGACCATGGCCAGGATGCGGCCATTGGACGGGTCGATGACCACGGCGGTGCCGTTCATGTCGCCCAGCGCATCGATGGCCGCCTGACGGACCACCGGGTCCTCGCCCGCCGTCACGTCGCCGGCAAAGATGTCTCCCCTGGCAAAGGAACTGGCTGTAAACCGCTCGTGGTAACGATGGCGGCGTCGCGAGGTGGAGGCCACACGGCGCACGCTGGCTCTCGTCTGGCCTCTGGGGGTTAACCTGGCTTGCTGGCGGGCCGGCGCAGCTGTTGCGGCCGCATGGGCTGCTGCGCTGTGGGTTGTCGTCTGCGAGGCTGCCGGCTTGACGGCATACACGGCTGGATGATGAGGGCCGGCGCGATGAGACTCGGTCAGATGAGGCTCCGCGGCCTTGGCGTGGTGCAGCGTGCGCGGGGCGTCCAGCGCCCGCGCGCCCACGACGACCATGCCGGAACCGAGGAGAACCAATCCAACCGCCGAAACCCAAGACAGCTTCATCCAGCCACTTCCCTCTCGACGATGAGATTCGTGCCGCGCGCACGCCCGTGGGCGGCGAACTTCCTGCTTATCGGCCATCCCGCAGCCGCTATCAGTCTTCGCCGGGGATAGCAGTTACTGTAGTCCAGGTTCTCTCGCTCTTGATGTGATTTCAGTCACCTTCACAGGCCAGTCAATGATTCCTTACATATTACCCGCAAAGACAACAGATGACCACAATGCCTTTTAACTGCCGCCGGTCTTGCACGGCTATCTTGCGCTATGCGGCCCCGGCGCCCTATTCAGGCTAGGAACTGCTTCCCATCAGCATACCCCTTTCCTATAAAAACTACATTCCTAAAACTGCAATCGGCGCATGAAAGTGGGAGTATCCAGCTCCCGGAGCGAGTCCTCTTCGGTATCGGTGAAGAGCACCGCGGCCGGCTGGGCGAGGTGCTCGCCGGCGGCAGCGGGAACCCGCAGGCCGCTGCCGAAGTCCGAAGCGTAGTCTCTGGGCAGCGGCGTGTAGAACGGCTCTTCGGCTATCTCGGTGAAGTGCAGCCCGGCTTCCTCGGCCTCCGGTTCCCGCGTTGACTCGCGCTCTGTTACCGCCTCCACGACGGTCAGCGCGGACGCCGCAAGACCTGCGGATTCCACAGTACGGGGTTCTGCCGAAACCAAGCACGGATGGCAAACCGGCATCGCCCACAGCGTCTCTTCGTTTTCTTCTTCCTCCTGGCTCATGAAGCGCGGCGTAACAGGCGCTGGAGCCGGCTCGCGCATCCAGTTCTCGGGCGCCACAACGGGCACTGAAACCAGGGGGACTGAAACCACCGGCGCGTCTTCAATGTTCAGCATGCGGGCGCGCCGCTCCGGCATCTGGTTGCGGAAGCCGGTGGCGATCACGGTGATCTTGACCTCGTCGCCCATCCTCTCGTCCTGGACCGCGCCAAAGATGATGTTGGCGTCCTCGTGCGCGGCAGACTGGATCAGCGATGAAGCCTCATTGACCTCGGAGAGCTTGAGCGAGCTGGAGCCGGTGATGTTGATGAGGATGCCGCGCGCGCCGTCGATGGCGCCGGCCTCCAGCAGCGGCGAAGCCATGGCTGCCTGGGCCGCTTCAATGGCGCGATTCGAGCCAGAACGAACCGCCGTGCCCATGACCGCGTGGCCCATGCCGGCCATCGTGGTCTTCACATCGGCATAGTCGCGGTTGATGATGCCGGGGATAGTAATGATGTCGCTGATGCCCTGCACGCCCTGGCGCAGCACATCGTCGGCGATGCGGAAGCTCTCAAAGAAACCGGCGTCCTTGGCTACGGCGAGCAGCTTCTCGTTGGGGATCACGATCATGGTGTCCACGCTCTCGATCAGCTCCTTCATGCCGCGCTCGGCCTGCATCAGGCGGCGCTTGCCCTCGAAGCCGAAGGGCCGGGTAATCACGGCCACGGTCAAAATGCCCATCTCGCTGGCCAGTGAGGCAATCACCGGCGCGGCGCCGGTGCCCGTGCCACCGCCCAGGCCGGCGGTGACGAACACCATGTCGGCGCCTTCGAGGGCCTCGATGATCTTTTCCGAGTCCTCGAGCGCGGCGCGCCGGCCCACGTCGGGGTTGGCGCCCGCGCCCAGGCCGGAGGTGAGCCGCACCCCGAGCTGCAGCTTCACCGGAGCCTGCGACAGCTTGAGCGCCTGCACGTCCGTGTTGGCGGCAATAAACTCCACGCCCTCCATGTGGGCCTGGATCATGCGGTTGACGGCGTTGCCGCCGCCTCCACCGACGCCAATCACCTTGATGCGGGCGCCGCGTAAGGGCTGTTCGTGATATTGAATGCGCATCTCTCCAGCTTCATTCTTCTGCTGTTCCATAACGGCTTCAGTCTCCTGATTCATGGCGTAATTCCCGGACCTGGTTGCTGGTTGAAAGCTAAAAACTGGCTGCGAAGATAGCCCGCAGCTTGGCGCGCAGGCTGTTGCTTTCGGCAGCCCTGGTGACGCGCGTGCGGTGGGCATAGAGCAACATGCCGATGGCCGTGGAAAAATCCGGATGGACCAGTTCGCCAGGCATATGCGAGAGCCGCACCGGCACTCCCGTCCGCGCCGGAACCCGCAACTGGCTCTCGGTTATATCCAGCATTCCGGGCAGCATGGCACCCCCGCCGGTAAGCACGCAGCCGGCTCCAAGCGCCTCTAAGACGCCACCCTTGCGCAGGCTCTCCTTGACAAAGTAGAGAAGCTCGCGGGCGCGCGGCTCCAGTATCTCGGCAATCGTGCGCAATGGCAGGGTGCGCGGCTGCGGGTTGGCAATCTCGATCGACGCCTCCTCGGGCACGGCCGTCACTACCGCGTGGCCGTACTGGCGCTTCAGTTCCTCGGCCTGAGCCACTGGCATCTGCAGGCCCACAGCCAGGTCGTTGGTAAAGTGCGCCCCGCCGATGGGGACCGAGCCGGTGTGGGCTACCGCGCCCTCGAAAAAGACCACCAGGTCGCTGGAGTGGGCGCCAATATCCAGCAGGCACACGCCCAGCTCCCGCTCGTCGGCCGAAAGCGTGGCCTCGGCGGAGGCGATTGCCTCCAGCACCGCCTCTGAGACCTCGAGCCCCGCCCGGTTGGCGCAGGTGACTGTGCTTTGCAGCGCGCTGCCGGAACAGGTGGCGATGTGCAGATCCACCTCCAGGCGCGCGCCCACCATGCCCACGGGATCGAATATGCCCGGCTGCTCGTCGAGGATGAACTGGCGAGGCAGAAGGTGGAGAATCTCGCGGTCTGGAGGCCGTTCGATGGCCCGCGCCCGCTCCACGGCGGTGCGTACGTCCTCGCGCGTGATCTCCCTCATGCGGTTGCCCAGCTCGAATCCCCCGTTGGTGTTGAGCCCGCGAGTATGCGGCCCGCCCACTCCCACCGCGCACTCGTCGATGTTGGCCCGCGCCACCCGCTCTGCCTGCTCGTTGGCCGCCTTTACCGCCTTGGCCGCCGGAGCAAGCTCGGCGATCAGCCCCTTGCGCATTCCGGCCGATTCCACCACGCCGTGCCCGCGATAGCGCAGCGCGCCCTCGTTCAGGTCCGCCGCCAGCACCCGGGTGTGCGCGCTGCCGATGTCCAGCACTACGATCAGGTTGTCGTGCTTCTGGCTCATTGCGTTCACTCCCCCTCTGGCCCGGCAGCGGCTGGGCGGGTTGGGGGGATGGGCTTTCGCTTGCTCCCGTGCAGCGCGGCGCGTTGGGCCTCCGCGCGCTTCTTTTTGTTGCTTGCCGTCTTGTTTTTCGCGGACTGGCTCTTGGCTGTATTCACCTGCAAAGTGGTGTCTTTTGCAGTCGTGTCTATTGCCGCGGCATCGGCGGAGCTAGCCGGGGGTTTGGCCGCTGAGATTTGCTTTTCGGCCGATCCGCCCGCAACCTGTCCGTTGTCCGCGACCTTTCCGGCCGGGGGCTTGCCGTCGCCGCTATCCGATGCGGTCTCGGCGCCCGACACAGCTTCCACGGCGTTCGCGCCGCGGGCCATCTCCAGGACCATCTGTGAGTCGTAGCGCAAGTCCACCGCCGCCAGCTTCGGGTACTGCTGACGCCACTCGGCGATGTGCGCCTTGTAGCGCTGGTAGCGCTCCAGGAAATGGTCTTCGCCAAAATGCGCCAGAATGTCGGCGCCCTGCTCGGGCATGAAGACGCGCGCATCTTCGGGATCGGTCAGGTCGATCTCCGAAATCTGCTCGGAGATGTGCTGGCCGTTCGCGTCCAGCTCCGCCAGCAGGCGCTGGTACAACGCCATCCGCGCCTTGCGCGAGGGCAATGGGTCATGAGGGTCGATGCCCGTCAGCACCGGGAACGAGTAGTGATGCTGGGCCATCGTCGCCGTTGACATGGTGAGCAGAACCCCGCTTGCATCCACCAGGCCGATCTGCTGGCCCTGGCGTGTAAACGCCACCGGCTGCCGCTCCACCACATCGACGCCAATCCGGTCCGGGAGCAGCCGCATCACCGTTGCCCGCTCCACCCAGGGAATCTCTTCCAGTTGCCTGCGCCGCTCGGCCAGGTTCACATAGAAGATGTTCCGCCCAATGTCTTCGCCGAAAACCGGCAGCATCTCGGCGCGGGTCACTTGGGTCAGCCCGGTAGCCTCGATGTTGCCCGCCCCGGCAATGCGGAAGCGCGAATCGCTCTCGATGTATGTCTTGAGAAGAAAGCCGCCTGTGGCCAGGCCGCCCAGAACGATCAGAGCGCACAGCCCCAGAAACACGCGCCCCGCGCGGCTCGCCGGCCGCCACCAGCGGCCCCGCGGCTCGCCGGAGCGCTGCCCGCCAAGGCGCGCTTCTCCCAGGTCTGCGGAATCGTCGCCGTCGGGGTCCGGCATCTCCAGCGGCATGCCCGGCAGCGCGCGCCCGTTTGGGGGCACACTCTGCTCTATGCGCCGGAAGCGCGGCTCCACGGCTGCTTCATCGTCCCACGCGAAAGGGCGGGTTGAGTTGTCGATCGGTTTCATCACGCCCGAGCAAGGTCGTGAGAATCGCCAGGCTTCACTATACCCCGCAGTCTGGCGTCTTTTTTCCGCAAGCCGTTCTGGGGGAACCCGCGCCGTTAATGGCTATCTCGTTTTGAGAGAGGATTCGAACCTCCGATGCGCTTGATTGCAAGTGATCTGTCAAGTACGTTCTTGCTGTATTGAAGCCCAACTCATGATCCGCTTATCATTCCTGCTGGAGGTCAAGAAGCCCCATGAATCTTTCTGGCAACACCATCCTCATCACCGGCGGCGGCTCTGGGATCGGCCGCGGACTCGCCGAGGCATTTCACGCCCTGGGCAATCAGGTCGTCATAGCCGGCCGCCGTCAGCAGGCCCTGGACGAAACCACCGCCGCCAATCCCGGCATGAAGTCGCTCACCTTCGACATTCAAGATCCCGCCGCCATCCGTTCCTTTGCAGCCCAGGTGGGGGCGGAGTTCCCGGCGCTGAACGTGCTCATCAATAACGCCGGCATCATGCGCCCCGAAAAGATGCTCGCCCAGCCAGCCGATCTGGCCGACGCGGAGGCCATCGTCTCGACCAACCTGCTCGGCCCCATCCGGCTGACGGCGGCGCTGCTGCCTCTGCTCACTAGGCAGCCGCGCTCGGCCATCATGAACGTCTCCTCCGGGCTGGCCTTTCTTCCCCTGGCTCTGACGCCCACCTATTGCGCCACCAAGGCCGCCATCCACTCCTATACGCAGTCGCTTCGCTACCAGCTCAAGGCCACGGCCACCGAGGTGCTGGAGCTGATCCCTCCCTATGTCGCCACCCACCTGATGAGCGGCGCCGACGACCCGCGCGCCATGCCGCTCGACGCCTTCATCGCCGAGGTCATGCAGATTCTGAAAACCCAGCCCACGCCGCGCGAGATTTGCGTCGAAAATGTGAAAGGCCTGCGCTTCTCCGCCGAGAGCGGCAAATACGACTTCATCTTTCAGGGGCTCAACGCGGCCAGAACCGACGGTCATTGATTCCGGACGTCTCCGCTCCGCTTGCGGAAGACCACCTTCAACTCCCGCCGCCAGTGCTCGCTGAGGGCGATCAGCTCCCATTCGATCTGCGGCGAGAAGTAGCGCAGCACCGACTCGTTGGCGGGATGAATCCGCAAGGCCGGGGCGGCCAGCAGCAGCCGCGGCGCAAGCGGCGAAACCTCCGCTCCCGGAAAGTATCCCTGGCGCTCGAAGGCAGACAGCGGGCGGCTGCCCACATTGCCCGCGGCCGGCTGGCGGTCGTCGTTCAGCGCGCGCACCCGAATCCAGTAGTCGAGCGCCTGCAGGGGCAGGTGCAGGTCCTCGTCGGCCTTCAGTTCCACCACCGCCAGCCTACCGTTGCGGTCAAGGGTGAGCAGGTCCAGCAGGCCGCGATCCCCAACCGACAGCGCCGGCATCTGCGTATAGAGCATATCCCCGCGCAATCCCGGCAGCAGTTCCGCGATTCCGCCCCGCAGCCGCGCCTCAAGCCAGCGCTCCGGTTGCAAGCGGAAGAGCGGATCGGTGTGCGCCCCGTCAGCATGGCGGCTGAGGAAGAGCCGTTTGCAAAGGTCGCTGCAAAGTCCTTCGTTTTCTTTGCTTAGCGGGGTCTCGTTGGCTCCCGCGCCAAAGCTGATCTGGTCCTCACGGGTGAATGTGTTGGCCGCAAACCCGCAGCGCACCCGCGCAAACTCCAACCCATGCAGCAGCAGGCCCACCTCGGTCGCGGAGCCCGCGCGAACCTCCACCCGCTCCCTGGCCGCGGGGGGAACCAGCGCCAGTAGCCGGTCTACCCCGGCCTGGCAGCGTTCAATGGCCGCCGCGGCTGAGAAGGCGTGAACCAGCCGGAACTCCAGGTTGCCGGTGTCGCGAAAGTCCACCGCGGCAAGCTCTTCGCTGCGTTCGTCCAGGGTGAACAGCTCGAAGTCCGCGGCAGCGTGGTTCAGCCAGGCCATCCGTTCGGCTGTGGTCCGCCAGGCTCCTGCCGGAACGATCACCTTGAGCCCGCCAAAGTGCCGCCGTCCGTCGCCGTGCTGCCGGCAATGATCCAGCCAAAGAATCCCCAGCGTCAGAATGCCGGCTGCGGTGGCTGCGGACTCCGCCTCGCTCACGCCGATCACAGCGTCGGCGGCCGCGCCGCGCAGCAGCCGCCCGCGCACATAGGCCGGCCCAAAGCTGTGCTCCAGATCCATCGCCGAGCGCAATCCGTCCACCTTGGCGCCGATAAAGCTGCGCGTCAGCACTCGCTCCAGTAGCCGCTGATAATTCCGCCGCCCAGCCTCGCGGGCAGTCGGCGTGCGGCGGTCGCTGCTGGGCACAAGTTCCAGGGACTGGGGCTTGGCGGCGCCCATGCGGCGGGTGGTCAGGCGCAGGCATTGCGCGCGCTCCTCAAGATCCACCACCGTGCGCATCAGGTTGCGCTCCTCGCTCCACAGCTGCAACAGGCAGCGGCCATGTTGCTCGGTTACGGCGAAGTGGGCGGTGCGCATGTCGAAGAGGACGCGGCCATCCTCGAGCAGCGCGGCAGCCGGATGATCGGTTAGGTACTCTTCGATGCTTTGCGCCAGCAGCTGAGGAGAAGGAGCCGTTGCGCCGGCGGCCATGCCCTGCGCCTACCAACCCTGCCGCGCGCGCAGGCTGGTGATGTGCGCCGTGTGGTGGCGCGAGTGCCAGTCGTACATCGCCAGCGCCCTGGCCAGGTTCGAGCGGCCATACTCGGGGTGCTCGTAGCCCTTCTGGAAGTCCGCGTCGGAGAGCGACTCCAGCAGCGCCGCCCAGCGCGCGTGCAGCCCCTCGATCATCGCCAGCGAAACATCGATGGGCAGCAGGCGGCTATCGGCCAGTTTGGCCCACGCCGCCTCGTCGTAGGGCTTGACTGTGGGCCAGTCCTCGGTGAGCGCCAGCTTCATGCGGATGAAAGACACGGCATGGCTGTCGGCCACGTGGTGGACCACCTGCCGCACCGTCCAGCCGCCTTCCCGGTAAGGCGTGTCGAGTTGTGCATCGTTCAATCCGGCGACGGCCGCGCGCAGGCGATCGGGCAGCAGCCGCAACGTTTGAATGTGCGCGGCGCGGATGCCGGCCACGCTGCTGGCCGGCGGACTGAAGCGGCCTATGGGATACCGAAGATTGTCCAAAGGGTCTGTCATGGCTGGAAGCGTACCATGTTCGCGCCGGCCTTGCTGGCGGGCATAAGATGGCCTGGCCCCGGTTGTAGCGCTGCCTTGGGGCCGGGGTTCGTCTTAGGCGTGATGGTGGTGGTGATGGTGGTGGTGATGATGGTGCTTCGCGGCGAACACCGGGCTGGCAAACACCATCAATAACAGCGCAACGGCAAGAATCCTTTTCATGGGAAGAATGTAGCACAGGAACGTCTGCAACGGAAGGGGATTGAACGCCGCGCATCAAGAAAGCAACGAACGCGCCGCCAGCGTCCTGGAACCCCGAAAACAGCGTAAACTAAAGCAACAATGACGAATCCGGCTGCTTCCCCACGCGCCAGTCACAAGCGATTCTTTTTTGACAAGTTCGGCATCACCGAGCGGCTGCTGGAGCGCTGCCTGGGCGAGGCCCTCTCCGCCGGCGGCGACTATGCCGACCTGTACTTCGAGTCGGTGACCGCCACCTCGCTGGGCGTGGACGAGCAGATCGTCAAATCCGCCAGCCAGGGCACCAGCGCCGGCTGCGGCATTCGCGTCCTCTCCGGCGAGCGCACCGGCTACGCCTACACCGACAATCTCAGCCCCGAACGGCTGCTTCACGCCGCGCGCACCGCCGCGCTCATCGCCTCCGGGCCGGCCAAGCACACGGTGCAGGGATTCGTCGAAGCGCCTGCCGCCGATCTCTATCCCGTTCCGCTGGGCGGCTTCGATCTGGACCTAGCCGCGCGCCTGGAGCTGATCTTGCGCGCCGACCGCGCCGCGCGCGCTTACGACCCGCGCATCGTGCAGGTGCGGGCAGGCTACTCCGAGGAGCTGCGCCGCATCCTCATCGCCGCCTCCGACGGCGCATTCGCCAGCGATACCCAGCCCCTCTGCCGGCTCAGCGTCTTGGTCATCGCCAAGGAGGACGCGATCACCACCAAGGGCGCGGCGAGCGGCGGCGGCCGGGCGGGTCTCGAACAATTCACAGGGTCTAAAAGCCCGGAGGGCCTGGCTCGTGAGGCCGCCCGCGGAGCGATTCTCCAGCTTAGCGCCGTCCCCGCCCCGGCCGGCGAGATGGAAGTGGTGCTCGGCCCCGGCTGGCCGGGAATCCTGCTGCACGAGGCGGTGGGCCACGGCCTGGAAGCCGACTTCAACCGCAAGAAGACCTCCGCCTTCACCGGGCTGATCGGGCAGAAAGTAGCCAGCCCCAAAGTCACCGTGGTTGATAACGGAACCATCGCCGGCCGCCGCGGCTCGCTCAACGTGGACGACGAGGGCTCGGCGACCCAGGAAACGGTCCTGATCGAGGGCGGCGTGCTGCGCGGCTACCTCAACGACAAGCTTTCCGCGCGGCTCACCGGCGCGGCCAACACCGGCTCCGGCCGCCGCGAGAGTTATCAGTCGATCCCCATGCCGCGCATGACCAACACTTACATGCTGGCCGGCGGCGACGCGCCCGAGGATATTCTGCGCAGCGTCAAGCGCGGCCTCTACGCGGTCAACTTCGGCGGCGGCCAGGTGGACATCACCAACGGCAAATTCGTCTTCTCCGCCTCCGAAGCCTACCTCATCGAAGACGGCAAGATCACCGCGCCGGTCCGCGACGCCACGCTCATCGGCAACGGCCCCGAGTCGCTCAAGTACGTCTCGATGGTGGGCAACGATCTCAAGCTCGACGAAGGCATCGGCACCTGCAGCAAAGACGGCCAGTCCGTCCCCGTCGGCGTCGGCATGCCCACCGTGAAGCTGGACAAGATGACCGTGGGCGGCACGGGAAAGTGAAAGTATCTGTTATTGCCCCGGCCTGAACGATTGCATCACCACAAAGCTGTCATCCTGAGCGCAGGTCGCCGCGGCGACCGAAGTCGAAGGACCTGCGGTTGTTCTTGCTCCTCGCGCTTGGGAAGAGAAGAATGAAGGAGGAATCGAGAAATGTTGACTGGAAACGCTCTAATCCGCCAGCGGCTCGACGATCTGATTGGCGAGGGCGAACGTCAATGGGATGAATTCAAAGCTGCTGGAAAGGGGGTGATCGAGAACCCGGTCAGGTTCGCGCAGTGGACAACGAGCTGTTTGAACCTTCTCGACAAGCTCTCAGTTTCCACCAATCGGTTTGTGAGAGCATTCGAGGGTTGGTTGGCGCCGGCTCAAGACGGTAAGCTACAGTTTGGTGCCGCCTTGGGAACTTTGAAGTCCGCCCGGGTTGAGTATTCTTTGGGCCTGGCCGTCGAGTATCATCTCTCAGTTTCCGCCGCCGTTTTCGATGGACTCCTCGACGAAGCTGATTACCTATTATCCAAAGGATACCTGCGAGCGGCTGCTGTTCTTATGGGCGCAGCACTCGAAGAGGGTCTCAAGACTCGCGCCAGAGCTGAGGGCATAGAGGTTGGTCCGAGGGACACTCTGAGCCCAATCATCACCAAGCTCAAGGCCCCGGACGTGAATGTGCTCAATGAATTCGCAGCCAAGCGTCTGGAATCGTTGGCGAAGATGCGAAACGACGCGGCACATGGAGGCGACTTCAACTATCAATTGGACGAAGTCTCGGGAGCGCTTAGAGAAGTCCGTGCCACTTTGGAACAGACCCTCCAACATGCATAAGGTGAATCATCCGCGATTTCCGGGTGCCCCAAGTCCCGTCCGTCGCGGCGGATCGGACCTGGGACACCTCCGGGTTAGTCGAGAAACGCGATTTGCGGCGCGTGCCGCGCAAAGCGTTCCCGGTTCATGTAGACACGATGCCAGCCAGCGAGATCGATCGTCTTGTGATCCCGATGGCGGACTTCACCGCGTGCGTAGACTTCGGCCGGGTGCCCCATCCTTGACGCAGTTTCACCGCGTCAAGGGTGGGACAGCACAACCCTCCGCCTAGCGGCTCTTCCAGTCCCTAGGGCCCTCAGTCCCGTAGTCCCTTGGTCCCTCCTTGCAGGGAATTACCCTCCACAAGCGCAGGATAGTTGTATGCCAAACCTCCGCCAGATCGTCGCGCCGCCCGCGCCCGGGAACTACCCTACCCCCACCCCCTCCGCGAGCCCATTTTCCAACCCCATCTTGCCAGTAACTCCATATGGATGAATAGGTTAAGAGTTTCCCCTATTGACTGGTAATCAATGCCTGCCGTTTTCCGCCGTTTTTCGCGTGTAGAACCTCGTCCGTCGTGGCGGAAAGGCCTGGGAATGCACTTCCCGCCGCTCCTGTGCAACCTTGACCGCCCCGCTGAACCTGAGCGGCGGTAAACTTAAACTGGACGCGCTTCGCAACCGGAGCGTTCTTCCCCAGGAGGAATCATGTCCCAGAATCTGCCCAGAAACTTGCTTGACCAGTTGCGCGAGTACACCGTGGTCGTGGCCGACACCGGCGACATGGAGGCGATGGCGGAGTTTCGCCCCCAGGACGCCACCACCAACCCTTCGCTGATCACCGCCGCCGCCCAGATGCCGCACTACCAGCCCATTATGGACGGAGTGCTGCTCGCCGCGCGCAAGGAGCTGGGCGACGGCGCAACCGATGAAGCCGTGGCCAACCTGGCCTTCAAGGGCTTGGCCATCGCCTTCGGCAAAAAGATTCTGGAGATCGTTCCCGGCCGCGTATCCACCGAAGTGGACGCGCGCCTCTCCTATAACACCACGGCCACCATCGCCCAGGCCCGCGCCATCATCGCCCAATACGACCACGCGGGCATCGGCCGCAACCGCATTCTCATCAAGATCGCCTCCACCTGGGAGGGCATCCGCGCCGCCGAAGTTCTGGAGCGCGAAGGCATCCACTGCAACCTGACGCTGCTCTTTGGTCTGCACCAGGCCATCGCGGCGGCCGAAGCCGGCGTCACCCTTGTCTCGCCCTTCGTCGGCCGCATCCTCGACTGGTACAAGAAGGACACCGGCAAGGACTTCCACGGCGCAGAAGACCCCGGCGTCATCTCCGTGACCAGCGTCTACAACTACTACAAGAAGTTCGGCTACAAGACGCAGGTGATGGGCGCCAGCTTCCGCAACATCGGCGAGATCGAGGAGCTGGCCGGCTGCGACCTGCTCACCATCTCGCCGGCGCTACTGGCCGAACTGGAAGCCGCCGAGGGCGACCTTCCGCGCAAGCTCTCGCCCGACGCCGCCCAGGCGCTGCCCATCGAGAGGATCGCCGTGGACAAGGCCGCTTTCGATGCGATGCACGCGGCGGACCGCATGGCGACAGACAAGCTGAAGGAGGGCATTGAGGGCTTCTCGGCCGCGCTGGTCAAGCTGGAGACGCTGCTCGCCAGGCGCCTGGCCGAACTGGAATCGCGCGCGCCAGCAACCGCGTAACCAGCCGCGCATGGATGGGCGCGAACGTCGAACCCGCAGATTCCCTTCCCGTTTCAGGACGGCTTCATTTGCAGTCGTTCCATCACTCTGCCAGGAAAATCGTTCTTCCTTACGTGAAACTCATTTCTATTCCGATAAGGTATCCGATACAGCGGCATGAACGGGCGGCGGCTGGCGTCCCTTTCGCGCAAACGAGCAACCGGCCATCGCCCTCAGCAGGTCGGCGGCGCGCGGCCAAGGGAGGTTTGTATGCAGGCCCCGAATCATCCAGACCCGTCTCATCCACTCGAACCCTTCTTCCACCAGGCGGTCCGCAACAGTTATGAAGGCAAACTGGGACTGCACGATCCGGATGTGACCGGTTACGTGGCGCATCTGCTCTGCGAGTTTACCGAGGCCGACAAGCTATACAAGGTGCGCGACGCTGCGGGCCGGCCCATAGAAGAATTATCGGAGATGGTGATGGCTGCCGACCCGGTCAATGGCACCGCTTCGTCGTTCGACGCCGAGCGCGCCGTGCGCAAGCATATCGGCGACTATGCCCTCTTCATCGCCGGCATGTATCCCGAAGCCATGGACTCAAACCGCCATCGCCGCCGCCATCGTCCAAGTCTCGGCGAACTTATCCTTGCCGGCAAGGAGAGTTACTTCATCGTCAGCCAGTTCAACCTGTGCGAGTATGAGCGGGAAGCCCCTCTGTTTGCGCGCCTATCCGACCGCTTCGAGCGCTGGCTCCTCGGCCTCGCTCTGGTGCGCGAAGAGCTAGCGCCCGGCAAGTCCCTCATGCTGCCGCCGCGGGTGAACTGAATGTCTGACCGCTTTTCGTTGTACCAGGATTGGGTGCCCCAGGTCCCTTTTGGGGACCTGGGATCGCTGCCCCCTGACCACTGATCCCTGATCCCTGTCTTCCTTACTCCGACCAGACGCCCAGCACGTTGCCCACTCCATCGCTGAAGTGGAAGCGCCGTCCGCCGGGAAACTCGAAGATGGGCACTACGATGCTGCCGCCCGCGGCCACGACCGCGGCCTCCGTCGCCTCCAGGTCAGTGGAGTAAAGCACCACCAGCGGCGCAGTCTTTGGCTGCGCCTCATGCGGATCGGTCTTGTAGAAGCCGCCGCCCTCAACGCCCGCGCCGGCAAAGCTGATGTAGTCCGGACCCCAGTTCTTGAAGCTCCAGCCGAAGACGGCCCCGTAGAACTTCTTCGTACGCTCGATGTCGGTCGATGCGAACTCGATGTAGGTGATCTTGTGGTGCAGCTCGGAATTGCTCATGATTCTCTCCTTTTGCTCGGATGTAAGTGGAGTCGGGGAAAGGGCGGCGCGGATTCAAGGCGCGGGCACACCCTTTCCAGGCGTGCTTCTGAAGCGCCCCCATCCGCAATCCCTCAGAAGCGGGAGAGTGCAGGTAGAGCCCGCTGATTGAATGCAGCGCGCGGACTCGCGAGGTACGAGAAGAACGTACCAGACACCCGGACACAATGCAACCAAAAAAGGTACTTGGGAAGTTGTTTCCGAGTAGCCGACCATTCCCCCGAAGGCGCAACCCTGTCAGCCCACGGTGTAAACTGCGAGCATGAAAAGGGCAATTCGAGCCACAGTGTTGCACGCTTGTCTAATGGTGAATGTCCTCTGGCCGCCTTTGTTGTTGGGACAGGATGTCACCATTATCGTCCGATTGGTCAATGGGAAGAACGGGAAGCCTATCACAGACGAGAATCTAAATGTCTTCATTAACCACGCCTCCAGCTCCGCGCTCTTTCGACCGGATGGCGAAGGGCTCATCAGACTCCCGGTGGAACGTAATGATATCCTCTCGTTCGTCTCGAATATTCAAGTGACCTGCCACCCCTATGGCAAAGACGACCATGCGCTTCGAGAGTACCGAGTCAGCGATATTCTTGACCACGGAATCACGGATCAAAACATATGCAGCAATGCGATTCGAGTCAAAGCTAACCCGGGCGAGTTTGTGTTTTATGAGAGGCCGCGCACGTTTTGGGAATGGATGCGGCTCTAGTCAGGTCCAAACGCATATGCTGCGGCAAACTGAACCTTAGCCTGCGCCGCTGCCATTCATTTCCGAGGATTCGGCCTCATCCCTGGGCGACGAGCAAACCGGAAGCTGCGGTGCCCTGCGACGCGGTCTTGCTACAGTATGTACCGGCTCAAATCCTGATCCTTCACGGTGGACGCAACCATCTGCTTCACATACTCGGGGCCGATCAGGAAGACCTTCTCCGGGCCGGAGGCGGTCATGCGTTCCTCGTAGGGCAGCGGCGTGGACGACTCGCGCTTGATGGCCTCCGACAGCTTCGCGGCGGCTGCGTCGTCCTGCGCGCGCCGGGCCACATCCGGCGCCAGGAAGCTCACGTCCTCAAGCACCCGCTCCATGATGGTGTGCAGCCGCCGCGCTCCGATGTTCTCGGTTTGTTCATTTACCTTGAAGGCAAACTCGGCCATCTCGCGCAGGGCCTCGGGAGCAAACTCCAGCCTGACTCCCTCAGTCTCAAGCAGCGCCGAGTATTGCTTGGTCAGCGATGCCTTGGGCTCGGTGAGAATGCGCAGAAAGTCATCCACGGTGAGCGACTGCAATTCGACGCGGATGGGAAAGCGCCCCTGTAACTCGGGGATAAGATCGCTGGGCTTGGAGACATGGAAGGCGCCGGCGGCGATGAAGAGAATATGGTCGGTGCGCACCATGCCGTAGCGGGTGTTCACGGTGGTGCCTTCCACGATGGGCAGTATGTCGCGCTGCACGCCCTCGCGCGAAACGTCGGGCCCGTGCCCGCTCTCGCGCCCGGCAATCTTGTCGATCTCGTCCAGAAAGATGATGCCGCTCGATTCCACGCGCTCGGTGGCCGCGCGATTCACCGAGTCCATATCGATCAGCCGGCCCTCTTCCTCCTGCACCAGGTAATCGAAGGCATCGCCCACCTTCATCTTGCGCTTCTTCGAGCCGCCGCCGAAGATATTCGGCAGCATATCCCTGAGGTTCATCTCCATGTCCTCAAGGCTCTGGTTGCTGATGATGCCAAACTGTGGCGTATTGCGCTCGCGCACGTCAAGCTCGACCATGCGCTCGTCCAGCTTGCCCTCGCGGAACTGCTGGCGCAGCTTCTCTCGCGAACGCTGGTGGCTGTCGCTTCCAGGTAACGTCAGTTGGCCCTCGGCTGCCGGCTGCGCGGGCGGCGGAGGCGGCAGCAAAACGTCCAGCAGGCGCTCCTCGGCATTCATCTCCGCCCGGTCTTCCACCTCTTCCAGACGCTCTTCGCGCACCATGTCGATGGCGATCTCCACCAGGTCGCGGATCATCGACTCCACATCGCGGCCCACGTAGCCCACCTCGGTAAACTTCGAGGCCTCGACCTTGAGGAACGGCGAACCGGTGAGCTTGGCCAGCCGCCGCGCAATCTCCGTCTTGCCCACGCCCGTGGGGCCAATCATGATGATGTTCTTGGGCATGATGTCGTCGGCCATATCGGGCGGCAGCTTCTGCCGGCGCTGGCGATTGCGCAGCGCGATGGCCACGGCGCGCTTGGCGGCCTTCTGGCCCACCACGTGCTTGTCCAGCTCGGCGACAATCTCGCGCGGAGTCAGCTCGTCCA
>Ga0326728_10005657_pt1 | contig 34680 bp, 4 predicted proteins | sample MB3enrmetagenome_FD_207602 | JGI IMG/M metagenome (GOLD analysis project Ga0326728, IMG submission 207602) | Lab enriched peat soil microbial communities from McLean, Ithaca, NY, United States - MB31MN | ecosystem: Environmental > Terrestrial > Soil > Wetlands > Peat | place: USA: New York...
GAAGGTCGAACTGAATGCTCCCGCCAACGCATTGCCCGCCTCATCCGTAACCCCGGTGGACACCCCCACGGTGTAGGAGGTCAAGGTCGCCAGACGACTCACCGGCGTCAGCACCGCCGCAAACGTCGCGGCATTGTAAGTCACCGTCGCGGCCACCGGGTCGTGCGAAGCGTCCTGCAGCGTGATCGTCGTCCCATTCACCGTCGCCGCGTTCAGCGGCTCGCTGAACGTCACCGTCACCGCCGTCCCCACGCTCACCCCTGTCGCCCCAGCCGCCGGATTCACCGAAACCACCGTCGGCGGCGTCGGCGCCAAAAAGGCCACATCCACCCAGTAGTTGACCCCATCTTCACTCCGGCTTGGAAAAGCACTCGTCGAGCTTTGGATCAACACCCCGTTGGGCGTGACACTGTTGGCCAACGCGTGCAGTGGCGGATTGTCCACCCCAGCCAAGAGATTCCCCGGGTCCGTCGCCACATCCGCCGAATAACCACCCTGCGGATCAAAATAGGAGGCAATGTAGGCCGTGCCCGCCGTGATCGCCACCGGCGTCGCAAAGCTCACCTCCTGCCAGCCCGAGGCGCTCTCGCCAGTGAATGTCGCACTCGCCAGATTAAGCCCATCTGCAGTCCAGAGATTGCCGATATGTGTGCCGGAATTGCTTGGCCCCTTGTAAAAGCGCACCCCCGTCACATACCCGTTCACGTCACTCTCGAACGCCACCCCGAACTCATAAGAACTCATGTCGTTTGGATCAAACGTCGGATGCGTGGGAACCGCTGCATCGCTCCAGATGGAGAGCTCACCTGCATGACCCGTGGTGAAGGTCCACTGAAACCCGCTCCCCAAGGGATTCCCCGCAACATCCGTAACCCCTGTGGCTCCGCCCTCGACCTTCGCCGTGTAGGTCTCAAGATCGCCCAGAAGAATACTGTTCGGCTGCAAAATGGCCGTGAAGTTGGTCGGGTTGTAGGAAACCGTTGCCGGCACCGCAATGCCCCTAGCATCCCACAACGTAATAGTGCTTGCATTAATGGTCGAGGCATTCATCGCCTCGCTAAACTTTACCGTGACATTCGCGCCGCGGTTCACGTCCGTAGCACCAATAGCAGGGGTTACCTGACTGATGCTCGGTGGGGTGCTGTCGGTGGAGAACGTGACCCCGTAGTCTCCTGTCCCTGCCTCGAACATGACATATTCAAGACCTTTAACCGAGGCGTAGTAGTAGGTTATGGCGTTTCCGTTAGACAGGACACCGCTAACGTTGTAACCTGCTGGAGGCAGCGGCAGCATGACCTGGAGACCTCTGGCATTGGGGCCCGCTCGCACGGAGAACGTCTCCCGGGTATTGCTGCTATCCCAGACGATGTTCGTAAAGGAGGAACTATTGCGCGCGTCCACCCAGGTCAGCAACTGTCGCGCCGAGATGATCGGCACCCCGCGGTTCGTCGCCGACGTAAAAATCGCCTCTGCACCCAGCTCGGGTTCGCTATCCGTGTGCATGTTCGCCACAAACGCCCCGTAATACCCCTCTGCACCCAATGCCCCGTCTAACAAACTATCCACCGTGTAGGGATAGCTCTGCCCCGATTCATCCGTCATCTCCGTCGGCGCCTGATAGATGTCCATGATATTGCCATTCGTGTCCGCGAACCGCATCGGCATCCCGGAGCCCGTAAAAAAGCCCGGCTGGTTGGCGACCCACGTCGGCGGCCAATAGTAATAGCTCGTTTCCAGCCGGATCCCGTGCGCGCGCGACACACTGGCCGCCGTCGAGTAATCACTCCAGGCAACACAGTGGATGCGATGCGTCGTCTGGGCCGGCAGGCTCGGATACTTCGCGATAAACTGGTCCATCTGATCAGTGAAGAATGCGTCCAGGGAGGAACCAGTGTAATTCGAACAGCCCGTGTTCAGGTGCATGACGATTTCAAATCCCGCCGCGTTATACGCCGCTGCCTGCGCATCGTTCGCCAAACATGGATTAGGAGAAACAAAGATATTTGCAGTGCATCGCGGCACTGTCCAGTCGGCCACCGAGCCCCCCTGTGGACTGGCCGCCAGGTAGGCATCGAAACGGGTAGTGGCATACGAACCGCCGTATGTCCCCGCATGGTCGTCGCCCGTCATCACGACCACCGCCTTGTACCCATGCGGAAAATACCAGAACCGCGGCAACGGGCTCTTGGCGGAATGCATGGTCAGAATCATGTTGGCCAACAACCGCTGCTCTTCATCGGCCTGCGGAACGGCCACGTTGTTCAAATCCACCCAGTCGGGCTCCGGATCAAAGCTCGCCGCCCCATAAAAAAGGTCAACGGCGCGGATCACACCCGGTTCCCCTTCGACGGTCTGATCCAGTTGCCCGTCGCGTTCCTCACCCGACCAGGCTGGGTTGCCCTGCCGCGTATAGACAATCGAGCGGGCTAGATCAAACGTGAAGGCGGCCGCCTGCCCGAGGCCGACGCCGCGCAAGGTCACGGCCGGATTCCCCGCAGAAGTCTGTGCGTCCGAATACAAAGTTGCCAAACTCGTTGCGCCATTGAGAATGTATTGGTCCGCAACGCCGTGGAATTGAATGGTTTGGCCTACAATCCCCACGCCTGGGCCGGAGGATGTGTCCACCAACAGGTACGCGTTGGTGATGGTCCCGAGGGCGTCGGTTAGTCCCAGCAGCCCGGCAAGCTGTTTGTCGGGCCGCATCGCGATCAGGCGGCCACCGGCAGTCACCCAGTCGGTCAGCAGGGTCACCTGATCGGAGGTCAAAGCCGTTTCCCCGAGGAGAATCACGTCGTAATTAGCCAGTGTTCCACTGTCCACCGACGAAATGTCCTCAAGCGCAAACTCATTCATGCCTTCCGCTAAAAGGATCTCCGCATAATAACTGCTGAAGGGGTTGGCCGCATTCGCCAGCACGAGGATCGGGCCGCCCGGTCCGTTCCCGTAGATGTTCGTCGTGATGGCGATGCTCAGGGGCTGGGTTGCTGTGTGCACAGGATCGCTGCTATCACTCACTCCGGCGACGAAGTTGAAAACCCCCGTAGCGGTCGGCGTCCCCGCAATGGCTCCGCTGGTGCCATCGAGCGTCAGACCCGTGGGTAGGGCTCCGCCGACAACCGTCCACGTATTGTACGGGGCAGTCCCACCCACAGCCGTCAGTGCCGCCGTGTAAGGCACGTTCGTGCAGCCGTTGGGCAGGGAACTGGTATAGATGGCCAGCGACTCCACGGATGAGATAACGAGCTGCCCGGCTGTGCTCTCCACGGTGGCCGGATCTAAATTGGCGTCCAGCACCTCGATCGGAATCGGGCTTCCGTCAATGGTCACGCTGTTTGTCGTGCCCGGGCTGCCGTGCAACAGAAATCGCACCGCAAACATCGTGGTCCCGTCCGGAACGCTGTTCGTGCCGTACCCGCTCAAGTCGTACCAGAGCATCATTAGCGTTCCGCTGCTCGTTTCGTTCGTTCCAAATTCCTCACTGGTCAAGCCGGGCAGGCCAAATTGTTCCACGTCCACGAAGTCGGCGGCTGTGGGGTCCCAATGCATGGAGAACTGGAGGCTGCTGAGGTTGGTGAATCCATTCACACGCACGGGCACCACTACCTGTTGGGACGGCACCCCATTCGTCGAACCAACCACGAACTGGACCAGATGGATAACGGTCAGGATGCCCGAGTCGGTCCCACTCAATGTTCCCGAGGTTGCACGGATGGTTGCGGTGCCCGGCTCGTGCCCCGTGAATACCGCGCTCTTCTTGTCACCGGCCGCCACCAGGTCGCCGTCCACGACCCCGCCCGTCTTGGTCGGCAGGCTCCACGCATCCGCCGCCACGTTGGCCACAAAGTTGCCGTTTGGGTCGCGCGCGATCGCGTACACGGTGATCGAGTTGTTGATTGCCACATCCTGCGCCGGCACCACTGTCCCGGTCCCGTCGCTCTTCGTCTCCACTATGATGGCGCTGGCCGTCCCCGCCGAGAAGACAACGCTGCCGCTGGTCACTGGCGTCAAAGTGGTCTCGCCCGCCGTCGCCGTCGCCGTCAACGTCATCGTGTCCGCCTTCGAGTAAACCCCCGTCGCAATCGTCACGCTGTTGCCGCTGGTCGCAATCGTCCCCGTCAGCGTCCCGCTCAAGCTCCCGCCGCCTGTCGCCTTGCTCAGCGTAATGGTGGTGTTGCTCGTCGGACTGGAAGGATTGCCGTTGGCATCCTGCGACTGCACCGTCACGCTGAACGCCGTCCCCGCCGTCCCCGTGCTCGGCACGCTCGTGTACACCAACTGCGTCGCCGCCCCCGCCGAGAAGACAATGCTGCCGCTGGTCACCGGCGTCAAAGTGGTCTCGCCCGCCGTCGCCGTCGCCGTCAACGTCATCGTGTCCGCCTTCGAGTAAACCCCCGTCGCAATCGTTACGCTGTTGCCGCTGGTCGCAATCGTCCCCGTCAGCGTCCCGCTCAAGCTCCCGCCGCCTGTCGCCTGGCTCAGCGTAATGGTGGTGTTGCTCGTCGGACTGGAAGGATTGCCGTTGGCATCCTGCGACTGTACCGTCACACTGAACGCCGTCCCCGCCGTCCCCGTGCTCGGCACGCTCGTGTACGCCAACTGCGTCGCCGCCCCCGCCGAGAAGACAATGCTGCCGCTGGTCACCGGCGTCAAAGTGGTCTCGCCCGCCGTCGCCGTCGCCGTCAACGTCATCGTGTCCGCCTTCGAGTAAACCCCCGTCGCAATCGTTACGCTGTTGCCGCTGGTCGCAATCGTCCCCGTCAGTGTCCCGCTCAAGCTCCCGCCGCCAGTCGCCTTGCTCAGCGTAATGGTGGTGTTGCTCGTCGGACTGGAAGGATTGCCGTTGGCGTCCTGCGACTGCACCGTCACACTGAACGCCGTCCCCGCCGTCCCCGTGCTCGGTAGGATCGTGTACGTCAGCTTGCTCGCCGGGCCGGCGTTCACCATGATGCTGGTCGTGTCGTTGACTGTCGGGCTGCCCGTACTGCTGTCCGTGAACTTGAGCTGCAAACCGGTTTGCGCCAGCGTGGGTGCGGCCAGAGCGGTGAACGTCGCCACGCCGCCGGAGGCCGTCGCGGTGGTGGTGCCGGTCAATGGCCCAGTGCCTGCCTGGACCGATGCCGTCACCATGCTGCTGTTGTCGGTGGTCACCACGTTGCCGTAAGTGTCCTCCACATAAACCGCCGGCTGGCTCGAGAACGCCACACCTGCCGTGACGCTGGACGACGGCTCGGTCTTCATTGCCAGCTCGCTGGGCGACGCGGGGCCCACGGTCAGACTCACGCCTGCTCCGCCGGTGCTGGAAGTGGACAACGTTCCGTCAGTGGCTGCCAAGGTCGCCGTTTGGGCGTCATAGGCAATCAGATTGACAGTGCCCGAACTTACCCCGTTGACAAATGAGATGGTCGTTCCAGTGCCCAAACTGACACCCGCAACCGTTGGGACGTTGTTGCCGGGCGAATTGCCTAACCCACTAAACGTGAGTGTCTTGCTGCCCGTGAAGGTCGTAACCACGTTGCCCGACGCGTCCACCAGCTTGATGGTCAGCACATCGCTGGCACCGGCGGTTGGGGTTCCGCTGGCCGCGGTGATCCGATAGGCGTTGGCCGTGCCTGATTGAACGTCCAGAATGCCGGTCGCTGTCGTGCCGAAGTAAGTGCTATTCTTGTTGCTTGCAGAGGAGGCGGTGGATCCCCAAGTGCCCGAAACCTGGGGAGCGCCGCCAAGGTAGAGGGCGGCGACCGTATTGGTCGTGCCGTTGGTAAGCGTGACCGTCGCGCCGCTGGCCACGCTCAGCGTGCCGCCGTTAAGGCTGTTATTCACGTTGGCAGTAACCGAACCCGCGCTGACCGTCGTGCCCCCGGTGTAAGTGTTGGCCGAGCCGAGAACGAGCGTGCCGGTGGAGGTCTTGGTGAGGCCACCGCTGCCACTGATCGCTCCGCTCAACGTCACCGTGCCAACGGTGGCATTCTGGCCTCCGACTTGGACGGTCAGGGGACCGGTAAGGGCCGGATAGGCCCCGCTGACGGTAATGGCCGTGCTCACCTGGTCGTCGTTGTTGAAGATCATCGTCCCTGACGTAGGAAAGGTTACGTTGGCTGTGCTCACTGTCAATGTGCCTGCGCGGTTGGCCAGACAGGAGCCGGAAGCAAAGGTCATTGTATTTAGACTGGGTACGGTGTTCCCGCCGGTGCTGAAATCAAGAGTTCCGCCGCTTTGGACTGTTATCGAGGAATTGCCTATGGAATTGGTGTTAAACGCAAAGAGCCGGCCGCTGGTAACGGTGATCGGGCCGATCGCGTTGTTGCCCGAGGACCGGTCTAGAATGAGATCGCTGCCGCCATTCGTAAGCCCGCCATTACCGTAGATGTTGCCGGTCAGGGTAATAGTGTTGCCACTCATGGTAATAACTCCGCCACCCGCATTGTTCGTGATGCTGCGGGAGGTGGTTTGCGCGCCGGGGCCGGTGTTGAGCAGCGTGCCGCCGCTGGCGAAGGTGATCGCGCCGGTCCCGAGTTGCGTAGTGCCCGAAGTCGTGACGTTCGTAACCGAGACTGTGCCGCCGGTGATGGTCGTGCCGCCGCTGTACGTGTTGTTGCCGCTCAAGGTCAGCACCGTGCCCGTGCCGCTCTCGGCCAGGACACCGCTGCCACTAATGACACCATTGGCCTCGCCATTCCCGACGGTCAAAGTGAAGCCGCTGCTGATCGAAACGGTGCTGCCAGAATTGAGGACAAACAGACTTGCTGGAACCGACACCGACGCGTTCACCGTCACCGTGTAGCCGCCCTGCACGTTAATCTCTCCGGTGAATGTTCCGTTCGTGGGCGGGGAAACCGCCGTGAACCAACCCGAGCTACCCGTGCCGTTGTTGGTTTGCCAGGTGGCCGCAGCGGTCCAGTTGCCGGTGGCCTGCGAGCGATAATCGCCGATGAGCGGGTTGACGGTCGCGCTGGTATTGCCGGTCTTCCCGTTTCCATCCGTGGCGGTGATCGTGGCGGTCTCGAAATAATTGTCCAATGCGCTGAGGGTGAATGTGCCGCCGGAGGGGGTTGCTGGGTTGCCGCTGAACTGCACATTGCCGGTGCTGCTGGTCATGGTCACCTGGGTCGAGTTGTCCGTTGTCACCGTGTTGCCGCCCGCGTCCACTGCCGTGACGGTGACGTTGAAGGCCGTTCCCCGCGTCTGCGGTGTTGCAGCGGTCACGGAGTAGCTGGCAATCGGTCCGAGCAAGACCGTTTGCGTTCCCGAATCGCCGGTAAACCCTGAAGCAACCGCTTGGATGGTCGCGCTGCCCAACTTGTGACCTGTAAAGACGGCACTCGCACCGCCAGCCACCAGATCACCGCTCACCACGCCACCCGTAATGTTCTGCAATGACCAGGTTGCGCTCGGATTGGCCACAAAATTGCCGGAAGAGTCGCGCGTGATGGCATAGACCGTGATTGAATTTCCCGCCGTGATGTTCTGCGCCCCGACCACCGTGCCACTGCCATTGGCCGCAGTCTCCACCGTGGTGGCGCTCGCGGCGGCGGCACTGACAGTGAGATTGGAGCTGGCCACGCCCGTCAGCCCCGAAATGCTTGGCGTAATCGTCGTCGTTTGGGCATCCACCAGGGTGGTGGTCAAGCCGCTAGCCTGGCCGGCGGTAAAGGTTACCGTGGTCGTGTAAGTGGGGGACGCGCCGCCGGGCGCATTAGCCGGTCCACTGTAACTCACCGTTTGGGAAACAGCATAGCTGGTGTCCACGCCATTAAGACCGTCCACCACTCTGAGTGCGATGCTGAACGGAGTGCCGGCGGTCTGGCCGCTGACGGTCCCGCTGTTGCCAGTGCCCGAGGTGAACGTCTGACCCGGTAAAGTAACGATCAGTCGCGTCCCGGCCGCCCCGGTTGAGACGGTAAGGTAGCCGGTCGTTGCGGCGAAATAAGTGTTGTTATGGTTGACCGCGCCGGTGGCTGTGGTGGACCCCCAAGTGCCGGAAACCACAGGCACACCGCCCAGCGTGAGGCTGTTCACGGTGAGATCAAGACCGGTTCCCACGCTCGCCGTAGCTGTGCCAGTAGGCGCAATACTCAGGTTCCCGGTGGCCGAAATGCCGGTCGCCATGGACTTCGCGCCGCTGCCGGAAAAAACCAGATTGTTGTAAGTGGTTGCCACCACCGTCTGCGCGGCGCCAGTGTAGCTGACCGTGTTGCCGGTGGCCGTGGCCGTCAGCGTCGTGATCCCCGATGTGCCGCCGATGTTCAGCGTGGCACCCGCGCCTTGCGTCAGCCCGCCACTCCCGGAGAGCGCGGTGCCAACCGTCAGCGTCCCACTGTTGTTCAACGTCACACCGGTAACCGTAACACTCGGTATCGAGAACGTCCCAGTCAGCGTCTGCGAATTGTTGCTGAACGTATGAACTCCGGTTCCGGCATTCAAGGTGCCTGTGCCGTTCAAGGTAATCCCACCTTCGAACGTCACGGGCGAATTCGCCGTGGTGTTGTTCCAAGCGCCGCCCGTATTGATCGTCACCAACCCCGCGAAAATCTTCGTGCCGGTCGCTGACGTGATGTTCAGGATGCCACTGGTCCCGTTGCCAACCGTGGTCGTGCCGGTCACGGTCAGGGCGAAGCCCGCCGCGTTAAAGGTCGTGCCGTCGCCGATGCCCAGATTGCCGCTGATAGTCAGGCCGACCACCGTGGCCACCGAAACAGTCCCGCTCAAGGTCAGGTTGCCGCTGACTGTCGTCGTGCTGGTTCCCAGAGCATCTGTCCCACTGCCGCTCAGGGTGAGATTGTAATAGTTGTTGTTGTGCACCGTCTGGCTTGCGCCCGTGTAATTGACCGTGTTGCCGGTGGCCGTGGCCGTCAGCGTCGTGATCCCCAATGTGCCGCCGATGTTCAATGTTGCACCCGTGCCCTGCGTCAGCCCGCCACTGCCGGAGAGCGCGGTGCCAACCGTCAGCGTCCCACTGTTGTTCAACGTCACACCGGTAACTGTAACACTCGGTATCGAGAACGTCCCAGTCAGCGTCTGCGAATTGTTGCTGAACGTATGAACTCCGGTTCCGGCATTGAACGCGCCTGTGCCGTTCAACGTAATCCCACCTTCGAACGTCACGGGCGAATTCGCCGTGATGTTTTTCCAAGCGCCGCCTGGATTGATCGTCACCAACCCCGCGAAAGTCTTCGTCCCGGTCGCCGAGGTGATGTTCAGGATGCCACTGGTCCCGTTGCCAACCGTGGTCGTGCCGGTCACGGTCAGGGCGAAGCCCGCCGCGTTAAAGGTTGTGCCGTCTCCAATGCTCAGGTTGCCGCCGACGTTCAGGCCGGCCACCGTGGTCGCTGAAACGGTTCCGCTAAGCGTCAGGTTGCCGCCCACGCTTGTGGTGCCGGTCTGGAGCGTGACGGTGCCGCTGCCGGAAAGCGTAAGGTTACCAGCATAATTGAAAGCGGCAACGGTTTGGCTAGCCCCGTCATAGTTTACGGTAGAACCTGCGACCGTTGTCAGTGTCCCTCCGCCGCCCGACCAGAGTGCGCCGCCTAAATTGAGAACCCCAGCGCCGGAAAATATAATCGAAGGACTAGTGTCACCGGATACATCCTCAGTGACATTATTTGTAATGGTAACAGTTCCAGTAGAAATCGTTATCTCGTGTCTTACAGTTGTTCCAGAGCTGGTAAAGGCAATGCTTCCAGCATTCAAATTACCAGCGCCGACCGCAAGTGTATTCATGCCTGAAGTTGCTCTCGGGATGGTGATGGCTCCTGAAACGCTCAACGCAGCTCCCGAGCTGGCGTTGGTGACTGTAGTACTGTTCGCACTCGCGATGAATGTTAGTGAAGCACAACTTGCAGCAGCAGTATTTGTGATCGTATAGGCCCCTTGAACGTATACAGCATCAACGGAACCCGGAACGACGCCACCAGTCCATGTGGTGCTCGCATTCCAGTTGCCCCCTGTCGCATTAGTGATGTTCGCCGCATTGGCCGTCGAAGCGCCCAAGAGCGCCACAACCACTGCGCCAAGAATCGCAAGGCATTGAATTGTCTTCATAGGACGTAAATCGAATCTAAGCGTGCTATAAGTGATTTCGCGAAAGGCTTTGATCTTCATATCAGAAAGTCTTTGATCTGGATGGTTATTCGGCTTGCACCCGATAGAAGCGTTGCGGACTGCTGGCGCCGGGATCGGTCAGGATTTGCACCGTGCCGTCGCCCTCGACCACCCCCGGCAGGAGGGTCCAGTTGGTGCTATTCAAGGAATTCTTATACTCCAGGCTGTAGAGCCACCCGCTCGTCGTCTGGACCGACAGCGAGAAGACGCCCTGGGCGTAGCCGCTGCCGCTCACACTCACGGGATTTCCTCCCGCCACGCGCACCCGGCCATTCACGCCCGCAAAGGCGGTCTCCACGAAATCCTCCGTTACCTCGCGCACCGTCGGAGTATCCACCAGCGCCAACCGGGAGACGGTCGCCGCGCCGCCGACGACCTGGAAGCTCACCGTGAAGATCGTCGTGCCATCCGCCAACGTTACGCCCTTGGCGGCCATATCGTACCAGGAGAACGCCAATGTGCCTTGGCTGGCGGCCTGCGTGCCAAAGCTGCCTGCACCCAGGTTCCCCAACCCGTAGTCGCCCGTTCCAACATACCGCAGTACTGCCGGGTCCCATTGCAAGGTGAACTGCGCGCTGGTGACCTTCTGGAACCCGCTGACCAAGATGCTCGCCTTAAAGGTGTCGCCGGGGTTGGGCGTCTGGTTGCTCACCTGGAATTGCGCCGGAACGACGACCGCTGGCAAAACCAGGCCTGGCGCCCGGAGGGCGTTGCCCTCCGCCAACGGCCACGAGTTGTTTACATCCCCCAGCTTGATCGCCACGAAATCCTGGTTCGTGATATCCCATACCGGGTTCGGGAAAGACCGGCTGGTCGGCGCCGACCAGGGCTGATTTGTATCCGGGAAAATGTAGTCAGCCGGGACAAACCGCCACAGCCCCGCCATGAAGGTGTTCGAGATGCCTAGGACCACGCGCTGGATCGCCGCCAGATCGCCGGCCGTGATCGTGCCCGAACCGTTCACGTCCGCCGCTAGCAACTTGTACGGCGAATCCAGCGGCTTTACCAAGAGAATGTGCGCTTGAATCAGGGCCAGGTCCGCCGAAGTAATGCCATTATTAGGAGGAGCGTCGCTCGCCAGGCTCGGGGTGACCGAATAAGCGCCGCCGACCGGGACATTGGTCAGGGCATAGGTTCCATCGGTCCCGGAGTTCGTGCTGGCAGTGCTGTAGCCCGCCAGGTTGATGGTGACCCCCGCCACCCGCGTATCCGACAGACCGTTCGTCGGATAAGTTGAAGGATAATACGCGACCGTGCCGGTAATCGCCACTGCTGTTGGCGTAATGTCGGCCGTGAGAGCCGGCTGGGGCAACCCCACGGAATAATCCGCGCTCTGCCCACCCGCCGCCAGCGTCACCCCGCCGGTCACCGTCACCGCAATTCCTTTCCCCACGCCCTTGCTGGCAAAGCTGCCCGTCAACGTCCCCGTCGTGAAACTCACCGTGTCACCCGTGTAAGGCGCCCCGTCGGAAGTCGAACTGCCAGGCGCTTCTGCCGCCAGCGCCGCCGCCACTCCCGAGAGCGACGCCGTCGTGGTGCCATCGTAAACCTTGTTGGCCGCACTGATGCCCGTGTAATTCAGCGCCTTGGGCGTGATGTTGGCCGACAGTCCCGTCTGCTGCGTCAGCGTGTAGTCGCCCGCCCCGTTGTTCACCAGCGTATTGCCGCTCACCGTCACGCTTACCGGGCTGCCCACATCCTTGCTCCCAAACGTCCCCACCGCCGTGCCACCCAGTGTGATCCCGTCGCCCGTGTACCACAGCCCGTCGGTGCTCGTCCCACCCCCCGCCGCCTCCGAGCCCGTCAGCGCCGCCGCCCCGCCCAGCGTCGCCTTCGTCGTGCCGTCATACACCTTCGGGCTCACCGTCAAACCCCCCATCGTCAGCGCCTTGGGCGTGATGTTGGCCGACAGTCCCGTCTGCTGCGTCAGCGTGTAGTCGCCCGCCCCGTTGTTCACCAGCGTATTGCCGCTCACCGTCACGCTTACCGGGCTGCCCACATCCTTGCTCCCAAACGTCCCCACCGCCGTGCCACCCAGTGTGATCCCGTCGCCCGTGTACCACAGCCCGTCGGTGCTCGTCCCAGCCCCCGCCGCCTCTGAGCCCGTCAGCGCCGCCGCCCCGCCCAGCGTCGCCTTCGTCGTGCCGTCATACACCTTCGGGCTCACCGTTAAACCCCCCATCGTCAGCGCCTTGGGCGTGATCGTGCCGGTGTTGGCTGTCACCATGTTGTAGGTGTAGTTGTTCCCGCTGTTGCCATCGCTCACCGTCCCGCTGGGTGTGAGTTTCTTGCTCGTGCCCACATCCTTGGTGTCGTAGGCCTCGGTGAAATTGGCTGTGTCGCCCGTTTGGACGGCGCCAGACGTGATGTCCGGCGCGGTCGCCGCGCTAGTGCCGCCGTCATAAGTCTTGCTGTTAGCGTGCGCCGTCACCGTGAGCGGGCAGGCTGTGATACTGGCGCTCGGGTTGACCGAGGTCGTAGAGAGCACGTAATTGCCTGCGGTACTCCCGCTCAGGCTCAAGTCGGTGACACTGGGCGTGTAGAGGCCAACGTTCCTGCTGCCGAACGCCGCGACCGTGCCGCTGGTGCCGAGGCTCACGTCATCGCTGTCCACGATCCCGCTCAGGGATCGCGTGGCGATGGTTGTCGCTGCCGTCGTGCCGTCATACACTTTGTCGTTGAGCGTCACCGTCGGCGTTACCGTCTTCGGATTCACCGTGAAACTCTGATTCACCGGCGCCGCTGCGTGCCAGAACGTATCCCCAGCCTGCGACGCCTGCACCACTACCTGCCCCACCCCCGTCAGCGTAATCGTAGTCCCGTTATTCGTCGCCGGCCCCGACACAATACTGAAACTCACCGCCAACCCCGAATCCGCTGTCGCGCTCACGTCAAAAGGCGCATCCCCATACGTCTTGTCACCCAGCGCACCAAACGTGATCGTCTGGTAGGCCATCACCGCAATTGACGCACTCGTCGCGCTTTCAATCGAACCGTCCGTCACGTCACTCGCCGTCACCGTAGAATTGCCCATAGTGTTGAGCGCCAAACTGAATGTCCCCGTGCCGCTCACCAGCGCCGCATCCGCCGGCAACTGCGCCGCCGTATCCGTGGACGTGAATGTCACCGTGTCGTTTGTGCTCACCACGTTCCAGTCCGCGTCCACCGCGTTGACCACAACCTCGAAGAACACGTTCGTCGTCTGCGCCGCCGCCGTCCCCGCCTTGCCCGTCTCCGTCCCCGGGTCCGCCGTCTCGCCAGGCACCAGCACCTGCAGCTTTACAAAGGCCCCAGGATCCACCTCCACCGCCGCGCTCTCGTCGGCCGTCAACACGCCCGCCGCATCTGTCGCCGTGATCGTATTCGTCCCCGCCGTCTTGAACGTAAAGCTCGAAAGGGTGGCCGTACCCGCGACCAGCGTCACCTGCCCTGCCGTGTCACCGTTGTCGTCCGCAACCACCGCGTTGGTGTCGCTGCTCGTAATCACAACGTTTGGCGTCGCCGTGCTCACCACGTTCCAATACGCGTCCACTGCGTTCACCACGATCCCCCCGGTTATGGCGGTGCCCGCCACTTGCGCCGTCGGCGTCCCCGTCTTGCCCAAATCCGTCCCCGGCGCCGCCACTTCCCCGGGCAGCAATACCTGCAGCTTCGCCACTGACCCGACTGTCCCGGTCGCCGTGAAAGTCACCGGGCTGCCTGACAGACCCGACGAGGTCGCCTTCACCGTGTAGGTCCCCGGCAGGGTTCCCAATGTCAGCGTGCTTGACGCCTGGCCATTGCCGTCCGTCGTTGCGCTCGTGGAGCTCAACGATTGGCCCGTCGCGCCGCTGGGCGCCGTGTCCACAGCAAAGGTCACGCTCGTGCCCGATTTCGGATTCCCGCTCGCGTCAGTCACCGTCACCGCGAATGGACTAGCCAAAGCCGTTCCCACCGCCCCGCTCTGGCTGTTGCCCGAGGTCAATGCAATTGTGGTCGCCGCCCCCGCAATGACCGTCTGCACGCCGGACTGGCCCGTGAAACCGCTGGCGACGGCCTGAATGTTTGCGCTGCCCACCAAGTGACCCGTAAAAACCGCGCTCGCACCGCCCCCGACCAGATCGCCGCTCACCACCCCACCGCTGATGTTCTGCAGCGACCAGGTCGCGCTCGGGTTGGCCACAAAGTTACCCTGGGCGTCCCGGCTGATCGCATAGACCGTGATTGAAGTGCCCGCCGTCACATTGGCCGCCACCACCACCGAACCGCTCCCGTTGGCTGCCGTTTCAACTCGCGTCTGCGTCGCTGCCCCCGCCTTGACCTGAATCGAGGAGCTGGCCGCGCTGGCCGCCAGGCTGTCACCGCTGGTGCGCGAGGCCGTCAGCGTAATCGTCTCGGCCTTGGGGTTCTGGACCGAGGCGAGGGTAACCGAGTTGGCACCGGCGCTGATCGTCCCAGTGTTGCCGCTCAGTGTCCCTGCGCCCGAAGACCCCAGAGAGATGCCAGTGCTGGCCACCACGTTGGCCGGGTTGCCGTTGGCATCCTGCGATTGAACGGTAACCGAGAAATTTACCCCCGCCGTCGCGCTGGCCGGCACGCTCGTAATGGCCAGCTTGCTCGCCGTCCCCGCGTTGACCGTGATACTGGTCGTATCGTTGACGGTCGGGCTGCCCGTACTGCTGTCCGTGAACGTCAGCTCCAAACCGGTCTGCGCCGTCGTGGGTGCGGCCAGCCCGCTGAACGTCGCCACGCCGCCGGAGGCCGTGGCGGTGGTGCTGCCGGTCAAGGGGCCAGTGCCCGTCTGCACCGTCGTCGTCACTTTGCTGCTGCTGTCGCTGGTCACCACGTTGCCGTAAGCGTCTTCCACATAAACCGCCGGCTGGGGCGAGAAGGTCCCGCCCGCCATGACGCTGGACGACGGCTCGGTCTTCATCACCAGCTTGCTCGCCGTCGCCGGATTGACCGTCAGGCTAGAACTGGCGACGCCCGTCAACCCGGAAATAGTGGCCGTAATCGTCGTTGATTGAGCGTCAACCAAGGTGGTGGCCTCACTGGTTGCTTGACCGGAGCTAAAGGTCACAGTCGTGGTGTAGGTGGGGGTATTGCCTCCCGGTGAATTGGCCGGCCCGCTGTAGCTCACGGTGTGCGAACCTGTATAGCCCGTCAGTTGATTGTTGGATGCATCCACAGCGGTGAGCGTGATGTTGAACGAAGTACCGGCGGCTTGAGCAGTGGCAGATCCACTGTTGCCGGAGCCCGAGGTAAAGGTTTCTCCGGGCAACGTGGCTATTAATCGGGGCGCTCCCACTGACACGATACCAGTCGTGGCCGCGAAGTAAGCCGTATTGATTGTTCCCGCAGGGGACCCGGTTCCGCCATAAGTGCCGACTGCTTGAGACGTGCCGCCAAGGGTGAGACTCCCGGCGGTGTCAACGTAGCCGGCCGCAAGGCTGACCTGGGAGCCAGAGCCAATCGCGAAAGTGCCCGTGACCGCTGTGACTCCGGCCGTAGAGATCGTCAGGGCGCCGCCGGTGGTGCTAACGGTCAGGTTATTGACAGTGGCAGGCAGGTAGCTGCCGGTGACCTGCGCAGCGGTGCCGTTGAAAGTATAATTCGCAGCCGTATTGAGATTCCTGGTTGTGGTTGTTATCGTTCCATTGATCCCGCTCGTATTGGCTGTCTGAAGCGTCGCACCACTGGCAAGAGTGTAACCACCCGCCCCGGAGACGGTGTATGTTCCAGCAACGTGCGTTCCGTTGACCGTGAGCGTATTCGAGCCAACGGCGATATTGCCGCTCGTCTGCGTCAAGGTGCCGCTGACAGCGGTGCCTGCGGTTAGTGTCACGCCCGCGCTGGTGTTAATGGTCAGGTTGTTGACGGTAGCCGGCAAACTACTGCCCGTCACCTGTGCCGCCGTGCCGTTGTAAATGTAGTTGGCACCCGTGCTGAAGGTCTTTGTCCCGGATTCCGTGATGTTGCCATTGATCCCGCTTGCGTTGCCAATTGCCAGCGTGCCGCCGGAACTTAGCGTGAAGGCGCCGGTCCCGCTGAGGATGATGCTCGGGCCCAGCGTCAGGAGCGCACCATTGTTCACAACACACGACCCTGGGCTCGTGATGGTCGTGTTTTGGCTTAATGTGACTCCCGTGCCATTGCCATTGGCGATGGTCAGCGTGCCGGTGAGCGTCGTGGGCAGGTAGGTGCCGGTGACCTGCGCGGCGCTGCCGTTCAATGTATAATTCGCAGCCGCATTGAGATTCCTGATTGTGGTCGTTATCGTTCCATTGATCCCGCTCGTGTTGGCTGTCTGAAGCGTCGCACCGCTGGCAAGGGTGTAAGTGCCCGACCCGGAGACGGTGCCTGTTCCCGCAACGTGCGTCCCGTTGACGGTGAGCGTGTATGACCCGACAGCAATGTTGCCACCGCTCTGAGTCAACGTGCCGTTAACGGATATGCTCACGCCGAGCGTCGTCGTCCCAGCAGTGACGGTGAAATTGTTGAAAGTCGTTAGCCCGCTTGTTGGGAGGGTACTGGTGGCTGTGAGTTGAACCGTGCCAGCCCCGGGTGTCCAAGTGCCGAGGTCGGTCAAGGTGAAACCTTGGCAGATCAACGTCCCGCCATTCGCCATGTTGATGCTGCCAGTGCGAATGCTGCTCTGCCCGATGTAAACGATACCACCAACAGTCAGTTGCGAACCTGAGTCAAAGCTGATTGTGCCAGCTCCATCGCCCGAGGTTGTGGACCCAAGATACAGGGTCGTACAGGCTTGGGCGGCGGTATCATTCGTTACGGTGTACCCGCCCTCAATCATTGCCGTGTCACCGGAGCCCGGCACCGCAGTTCCCGCGGAGCCACCATGGGATGTTGACCAGGTGCTCGTCGAACTCCAGTTGCCAGTTGCTCTGGAATAATAAGTCGTTGCACTTGCCGTCGAAGCGACAAGGAGCGTAGCACCGAGCGCCAGGAGTAACAGTTTGAGGCAGGCGCGCCACGGGTAAAACAGGAGAGCAGAACGCGAAACTCCGCACTTCGCGGCAGACGGAGTCGTTGGGGCCAAGAGTAGTTGTTTCATAGCACCTGTGTTCATAAGTTCGTTGCCGAGGCGGCAGTTGATCTCTGGTTGATACGCATGCAGTTTCCCGGTTCTAGCAGCTTGGATGGCTGTGGAGTTGAAACTGGCACGTGCGCGAGGGAGGCGACTGGTTCTTGTCTCATAGCATTCTGCGATTTCTAAACATCACTCGATCTTGGAAAGCCACTCTAAGCCGCGCGCGAATCCCGGCAATCGGGCGAAGTCCTGAAAAACGGCTCGGGGAGACTGCGGGAACTGGCCCCGGGGAATCCCCGGGGTGCAAGGGCACAACCAACACCGGCTAATTGAGGCGGCTGCTGTGCGTTCGGGTATAGAAAGGGTGTCATTTTATGGGACAGCGGGAACACCCAAACAGGATGCTCCCCTGCTTCCAGACCGCCCTGCTGGGCGGTGGAGAAACAAGCCGCAAGCCCTGAAACGTGCCCGCAACCCACCCGTGTTCGGCTGGCACAAACCAAGCTCTCATCCCTATGCTTCCGCAATATTGGCACTTTATCACACCGCGATAAGCATATCCGATGCCCCGGAGGGGTTTCCATTCCAGCCATTACGGAAGAGACCTTCGTGGGATGTACGGATACCTGGGAACCCAGGACTGAGGCAGACGCCGTGCGGGGGAGTGGTCGTGAGGTTGGCACGAATGGGCAATGGGCGGGTATCACGGGTATTGACATTGCAGAAAGAGTGGCTGTTTCCGCAGGAATAGTGACACCGTCCGAAAGCTCCGTTAGGAGAGCCGAGTCTGCAGAAAACCAGCCCGCAACACGCCGCAAGCTCCGGCACCAGCAGCATTGACATGCGGCCCCTATTCCCCCAACCCTGCAGCAGACCGTCCTGAGGACCGCACCGGAGTCTCCCCGGAGCCTCCCCGTAGTACCCTCGATTCGGATCGAGGGTGCTACGGGGAGGCTCCGGTGGGGCTACCGAGGTATGAGCGGGCGGCAGGGGTCGCTATTCCGCGCATCCCACCGAACACAGCGAAGAGCCAAAACCTTGCTCGCAAGTACCTCAACCGCAGCATGTTACACGACCCACCTCAGGTACTCACTGGGGTGTCTCCGGGGTGCCCCCGGGAAAACACCGTCGCCGCGGGCAGAATGTAGAAGAGGCGGAGGAAGCAGCAGAAGTGTAGCGATTGCAACGGGTTACGCGTCAGCCGGAGACAAGGGTCTGGAGTTGCAAGCCTGCGATTCAATCCTTTACGGCTTTAGGCACCGACTTGCCGGCTGAACCGGAATGCCTGACACGCGATCAAAGCGAACCGGCACGTCCTTCCCCCCGAACGATTTCCCTTGCGATGGCGGTCACGAGGGTGAGGAAGAGGCTTCCCGCCTGACGCTTCGGGTGGGTTCGCCGATTTCCCCCGTGCCCGGAAGAGGCTGCCTTAGATCTCGTGATCCCCCCTCGGAATAGTTCGAGGCCTGGCTACGGATTGAGTGCCTGTATCCGGAAAAAGCACGCGCCAGCGGCCGGGCCGACGTCATAGAACATCATGGTGTTGGTGCTGACGACCGTGGCCAGCACGGCCCAATCAACCAGGTTCGTTGAGGTCTGGATCTGATAGGCCGCCCCAGGCACACCCAGCACGGTCAGTTGCGCGTTGGTTGGCCCGGCGGTCAGTTCAAGTCGGATTCCAGGTTGAAGAACGACTTGAGGCAGGTAATAAACCGTAACGCCCTCCTCTTGCAGGGTCTGAATCGTTGCCATCGCACTCGAGTCGCTGCCGATATCGAGCAAATTAAAGCTCACATCAACGAATGACAATTCCGCCAGGTTCGTGAGCGTCTGAATGTCCGTCACCAGGTTGTTCTGCAAATTGAGGGAATCCAGATTCGTCAGGCCAACTAGCGGCGAAAGGTCGCTGATCCAGTTGTCCTCCAGGCCCAAAGCCACAAGCTGGGTCAGGTTCTGCAGGAAAGCTACATTGCTGATGGAGTTGCCTCCGAGGTCCAGGTTGGTCAAGTTGCTAAACCCCGATAAAAAGGGCTCATAGTTGGTAATCAAATTCCAGGCGACATTCAGGTAAGTCAGGTTCGTTAACCACGCCAGCGGCGAAATATCTGTCACGAAATTGTTCGAGAGAGACAAGGAAGTCATCTGCCACAGTTTCGCCAGGGGTCCCAAATCGCTAATCGAGTTGCCGTCCAACTGCAGAGTGGTCAAATTCAGAGCGCCCTGCAACCCGGACAAATTGGTAATACCGGCGCCGTAAAAGTCCAGCCCAGTCAGGTTCAGGAGATCTACATCGGTAACAGACCCCGCCGGCTCTCCCACCATCGTGAGAATCGCCGCCAGGAGGTTCGTGTCCGGAATGTCGGCTACTTGCGGAACCAGCACGCTTACCTGGAGGTTGACCTCGCTGCTCAAACCGGCGTCATCGGTTGCCACCAATGTCACATTGACCGTCCCCGTTTGGTTGGCCGCGGGAGTTACGGCGAGAGTCCAGTCCCCATTCGCGTCCGGTCCCGAGAATAGCACGCTTTTATTCGGCACCAGATTCGTATCCGCGGAAACGGCTTGGACGCTGAATTGGCTGCCATAGACAGCGTTATCCGTAATGTTGAAAGTCAGGGAGGAGGTCGTGTTGATCGAGACGAACCAAAAGCCCGGAGCGGTGATTACCGGCGCTTCCCTCTGTGGCTGGTCATAGACGGTGGTGCCTTGATCCTGCAACTGCTGAATCGCCGCCGCCGCGTCCGAGCCGGAACTGAGATCCAGCAAGTTCACGCTCAAGTCCACGGTCTGCAAATCTAGCAAATTCGTGAGCGACGAGATATCCGTGAGCAGGTTTTGCTGCACGTCCAGCGAGTTTAGGTTGGTCAACGCGCTCAACGGAGAAAGGTCGCTAAGCCGGTTGTCCTCCAGCCCCAAAGTGGTCAATTGGGCCAGATTCGTCAAGAACTCAACATTGCTGATGGAGTTACCCCCGAGGTCCAAGCTGGTCACACTGCTGAACCCGGACGAAAACTCGTCGAGGTTCGTAATCAGATTCCACCCGACATTCAGGTAATTCAAATTCGTAAATCCCGACAGTGGCGAAATGTCTGCAATCTGGTTGCCCTCCAGTGACAGGGAAATTAGTTGGCTCAGGTTTGTCAGGACGCCGAGTTCACGAATCCCATCGTCGGGGAGATCCAAAGAAGTCAGTTGTGTTGAGTTCGTCAGAAAGTCCAGGTTGCTGATGACGCAGTCGCCGAAATGCAAGCTCGTGAGGTTGGAAAGCCACTGCCAGCCGGCGAACCCCGTTATATCTGCGTTATCAACATATAAACTGCTCAGATTCAGGAGATCAACGCTCGTGAGATCACCCTCGTACTTGCCTGCGGCCGCTCGGATTGCCGCCACGAAATCTGGATCCAGATTCGTGACCCCTGGCGCGACCAGGTCCATCAACGGAATCGGCACGACCGCGGTTACAAGCATAGCGGTGCTGCTGCTCAAACCGACGTCGTCCGTCACGGTTAGCGTAATCTTTGCGGTGTTGTTACAGCCCGCAGCCACCGTCAGCGTACGATACTGGTTCGTGCCCGGCAGCAAACCGCTCACGTTACTGGTCACGACCGAGATCAGGTCCGGGTCCGAGGAACTCGCGGTTGCCAGCAACGGGTCTTCCGAAGGCGGGTTCTCGGCGACCCAGACTGCGAGCGACGAATTGCTCGTGTTGCACGGAATGAACCACTGGCCCGGTATCGAAAGACTCGCGGAGATGCTCGGCGGCTGGTTGGTGGGCTGGTACGTCACCGCCAGCCTCTGGCATTGCAGGCCCTCGGTCGAATTCGTCCCCGCCATGCACGCGCACTGAAACACCCCCGTCGTTCGCCACTGCAGACCCTGAATAACCGACATGGCGGCTGAATTGGGGGTGAGATCCAGCAAGTTCAAACTCAAGTCAATGTTGAGCAGGCGCGCAAAGTCATTCGTGAGGGGCTGGATGTCGCTGATCTCGTTCCGCTGCAGATACAGGTTCTGCAAGTTCGTTAGCGCCCCCAGCGGCGACAGGTCAGCGATGTGATTGTGGTTCAGGCTCAAAAAGCTCAGTTGGGTAAAACTCGTCAGCAGCGCCAGGTCACTCATGGCATTGCCTTCGAGGCGCAGGCTGGTCAGATTGGTGAACGCCGCCATAGGGCCGTAGTTCGTGAACGGGTTGCGACTCAGGGCCAGCCCGGTCAGATTCGTCAGCGCCACTACCGGTGACAGGTCAGCAATAGAGTTCGCTTCGAGGTTCAGATAGTTCAGCCAGACCAGGTTCGTCACCAGGGCCGCATCGCTGAGGGAGTTGTCGAACAGCCAAAGATTGGACACGCTAGTCAATTGAGGCAATTGCCCGAAGTTGGCCAGCGGATTTCCGGCCAGGACCAACGCATTCAGGTTCCTGAGTCCCGCCAGGTCCGTGAGGTCGGTGATGTTGTTGTAAGCCAGGTCCGCGTAGCCCAGCCGAGACAGACTGGACAGGAAGCTAAGATCGCTGATCGAATTGCCGCGCATTTCGAGGTTAACCAGCCCGGTCAAGTTCGAGAGCACATAACAATTGCTGATCTGATTCACGTTCAAAGACAGGTAGGTGAGGTTGGTGAGGCTAGCAAGCGGCGAGACATCACTGATGTTGTTCTCGTCGAGGTTCAGGAGGGCAAGCCGCGTGAGGGGTTGCAGGAAAGGCGCGTCACTCAGGGAATTGCCCCCCAGATACAAGCTCGTCAGGTTGGCCGGGCCGGCGTAGTTGGCAAGAACATTGCAGTTCGTTATGGAATTCCACCTGACGTCCAAACGGCTCAAGTTGGTTAGCGCCAGCAACGGCGAGAGGTCGCTGACCCCGTTCCGCCACAGGACCAAAGAACCAAGCTGGCCCAGAGGCTGCAAAACGGTCAAGTCCGCCAGCGAACCGCCGCGCACCGAAAGGCTGGACAGGCAGCTCAAGTTGGACAAAACCGAGTAGTCGTTCACCGGATTCTCACCCAGGCTCAGGGAGGTGAGGTTCGTCAGCCCGAGCAATGGAGAGAGGTCGCTAATCTGGTTCTGCTCCAACTCCAGTGAACGCAGCCTAGTGAGATTTTGCAACGGCCCCAGGTCGGTTATGGCATTCCGGCTCAAATACAGGCCCGTCAGGTTGGTTGCCCAATCCAGGCCGGACAGGTTGGTGATCTGCCGGTCGCCGGCCGAAAGGCAGGTCAGCCCTTCCAAATCTGTAACGGTTAGCGGGTCACCTGGCTGAGCCAAGGCACACCGCACCGCGTTGCTGAGGCTGGGATCGGGAAACGCGACGGTTGTTTGCGCAGACGCCGTGCCCGACAAGGAAGCCAGGAGCATGACGACCGCAGGACGGCACATTGTCCGGTGCCCTGGTTGACATCGCTGTGGCTCTATGGTACGCAACTTATCGCCTGGCAGTTCTACGCCCCCTCGCGGATCATGCCGCCACGCTAGGGGCCGGTTGCCTTAAAGACCACGTCCACCCAAAAGTTTTCTGCTTCGTAGGTCTGATTGGGGAACGTGCTGCTTGTTCCGTAGCTATAGACGTCGTTGCCCCAGACGCCGTTGCCCCCGTTTTCGTCCGGCCCCAGCGCATGCAGCGGATAATTATCAACGCCCGAGATCGAGAAGTAGTTCTCATCGGCGCTGTAATGTCCGTTCTTGGCGTGGTACGAGGCGACATACACCGTGCTGGGGGTGATCGTCACGGGCTTGCTGAAGAGCACTTGCTGCCACCCCGACGCCGTTTCACCGGTAAAGGTGGCAGTCGCCAGCAGCGTGCCGCTGCTCGTCCAGAGGTTGCCGACGTGCGTGCCGGTGTTGGCGGCCGCTTTGTAAAACCGGATGCCCGTAATGCTTCCCGCGACGTCCGAACGGAACTGCACTCCCAGCTCGATCGCGCTGTCCGGGCCGGCATCCGCGACTCCGGGCAACGCTGTGCTCGGCCAGATGTTGGTCGCATACTGATTAACTGTGCCAAATGACCAGAGGAAATTACTTGGCAGCGCATTCCCAGCGAGGTCGGTCACCCCTCCCGCACCGCCTTTGACGGTGGCCGTGTAGGTAGTCGCAAGCGCCAACGGAGCCGCTGGCGTCAGGACGGCCGTGAGGGAGACCGGGTTGTAAGATACGGTGGCGGACACACCATTCCCCGAAGCGTTGTTCAACGTGATCGTGGCCGCGCTGATGCTCGATGGGGCCATCGCCTCACTGAAGGTCGCCGTGACGCTGGCAACTGGGCTAACCCCCGCGGAACCACTCGCAGGCGAGATCCCGGCCACGCTTGGCGGAGTCGTGTCCGCCACATAGCTGATTTGGTAAACGCCGGTCGTCGCCGGGAACCAGGCGTACTCGATGCCTTTGATCCATGTCGAGCCAAAGGCTAGCGAACCGCCGTTGTAGGTAACCGCACCGGCCTGGTAGCCCCCAGGCACAGGTAACATCACCTGAAGACCCGTGGCGCTTGCGCTCGCCTGCACGGAGAAGGTCTCACTGTTGCCGCTCCAGTTAATGGAACTGATGGAGGAACCATTCCGCGCGTCGAGCCACGTCAGTAGTTGGCGAGACGAGATGATCGGCACCCCACGGCTCGTCGCCGACGTGAAGATCGCATCTGCGTCCAGCTCGGGTTCGATATCCGTGTGCATGTTTGCCACAAACGCGCCGTAATACCCCTCCGCACCCAACGCCCCGTCTAACAAACTATCCACCGTGTAGGGATAGCTCTGCCCCGATTCATCCGTCATCTGGCTCGGCGCCTGATAGATGTCCATGATATTGCCATTCGTGTCCGCGAACCGCATCGGCATCCCGGAGCCCGTAAAAAACCCCGGCTGGTCCGCTACCCACGCGGGCGGATAATAGTAATAGCTCGTCTCCAGCCGGATCCCGTGCGCGCGCGACACACTAGCCGCCGTCGAGTAATCACTCCAGACAATACAGTGGATCCGGTGCGTCGTCTGGGCCGGCAGGCTCGGAAACATCGCGGTAAACTGGCCCATCTGAGCGGTGAAAAATGCGTTCAGGGACGAACCGGTGTAATTCGAGCAGGCCGTGTTCAGGTGCGCGCCGATCTCAAATCCCTGGGCGTTATACGCTGCTGCCTGCGCATCACTCGTCAAACAGGGATCAGGAGAAGTATAGATATATGCGGTGCATCGCGGCACGGTCCAGTCCGCCACCGAGCCCCCCTGGGGGCTGGCCGCCAGGTAGGCATCGAAGCGGGTGGTGGCATACGAACCGCCGTATGTCCCCGCATGGTCGTCGCCCGTCATCACGACCACCGCCTTATACCCATGCGGAAAATACCAGAACCGCGGCAGCAGTTTCCGGTTCGCTTCCATGTAAATCATCAGGTTGGCTAAAAGACGCTGTTGCTCGTCCGCTTGCGGAATGGCCACATTGTTCAAATCCACCCAGTCCGGCTCCGGGTCGAAACTCGCCGCTCCGTAAAAAAGGTCATCCGGGCGAATCGGCGTAAGCCCATCGCGTTCCTCACCTGACCAAGCCGGGTTCCCTTGGCGCGTGTACACAACGGAGCGGGCCAGATCAAAAGTGAACGCGGCCGCCTCCCCGCCATTGGGACCCACACTGTGCAGCGTCACCGCAGGATTCAGGGTGCCGGTCTGCGCGTTGGAATAGAGCGTCGCCAGACTGGAGGCGCTTCCCAGGCTGTAGACATCGGCCGTGCCGTGGAACTGGATCGGCTGGCCCACAATTCCCGCCCCCGGACCCGAAGCCGTGTTCACCAGCAAGTAGCCCTCCGAGAGTGTGGTGCCGGCATTGCTCAGCCCCAGCAGGCTGGCCAATTGCTTGTCCGGTCGCATGGCGAGCAACTTGCCGCCGCTATAGACCCAATTGCTGAGCGTGGTGACTTGCGCCGCCGTCAATGTCGTCTGCCCGAGCAGGACCACGTCGTAAGGGGCCAGCGTCGCACTGGACATCGAGGCAATGTCCTTGGTCGTGAATTCATTCAACCCCTCCGCTAACAGGATCTCCGTAAAGTACTGGCTGAACGGATTGGCCGCATTGGTCAGCAACAGGATCGGGGCCGACGGCGCTGCCGCGATCGTAATACCCAGCGACCCGGTCGCAGTCTGTATCGGGCTGCTGGCGTCGCTCACCCGCGCAGCAAAATTGAAGGTGCCCGCCGCAGTGGGCACCCCAGTGATGGCCCCGCTGGAGGTGTTGAGCGACAGACCCGTAGGCAGAGACCCACTGGCGATGGACCAGGTGTAGGGCGCGGTGCCGCCACTGGCCGCCAGCGTTGCAGAGTAGGCCACATTGATTACGCCGCTGGCAACCGAGGTAGTCGTTATGGCCAGTGGCGCCGCTGTCACCGTGAGCGTAGTGCCATTGGTCACGCCCCCCAGCCCCGCCGCGATCATCGCTCTGCCCGCCGAAACCGCTGTAGCCAAACCGCTCGCATTGATCGTCGCCACCCCCGTGCTCGACGACGTCCATGTGGCCTGGCTCGTGATATTCTGTGTGCTGCTGTCAGAATAGGTCCCCGTCGCTGTGTATTGCTGCGTCGCGCCCACCAGGTTTGTCGCGTTCGCCGGCGTCACCGCAATCGAGACCAGCGTCGGCGCAGTCTGGACGGTCAGCGTAGTGCCGTTCGTCACTCCCGCCCTGGCGGCCGAGATCGTCGTGCTGCCCGCCGAAACCGCCGTAGCCAAACCGCTTGCATTGATCGTCGCCACCGCCGTCTTGGATGAGGTCCACGCCGCTTGACTCGTGAGGTTCTGCGTGCTGCTGTCCGAGTAAGTTCCTGTCGCCGTGTATTGCTGCGTGGCGCCCACCAGGTTGGTCGCGTTCGCTGGTGTCACCGCAATGGAAACCAGTGTCGGCGCCACTGCCGCCTGGAATACCACATCCACCCAGTAGTTGGCCGAGTTGTAGGTCGAGCTGGGGAAGGCGCTGCTCGTGCCGTAGGCATAGACACCGTTGCCCCCTGACACCCCGTTGGTCAAGGCGTGCAGCGGCGGGTTATTCACGCCGTTGGACAAGAAATAATTATCATCTTCGCTGTAGTGGCCAATCGCGCAATGATACGAAGCCACATAAACCGCGTTCGACGTGATCGCCACCGGGCTGGCCAAGAGCATCTGCTGCCAGCCCGAGGCCGTTTCGTTGCTGAAAGTGATCGAGCCCAGCAGCGTGCCCGCGCTGCTCCAGAGATTACCGACGTGCGTGCCCGTATTGGCCGTGGCTTTGTAGAAACGAATGCCGGTAATGGTCCCAGCTACGTCTGACCGGAATTTCACCCCCAACTCCACCGCGCTGTCCGGACCGCTGTCCACCGTGCCGGGCACGGCTGTGCTCGGCCAAATGGAAACCACCGCCGACAGGGAGCTGATCGTGAGGCTCAGGGACTTGGTGGCCGTCTGTACGGGGCTGCTAGAATCACTGACCTGGGCGGTGAAACTAAGAGTCCCTGCCACCGTCGGAATGCCGCTAATCACCCCGCTGCCCGCATTCAGCGTTAAACCTGCAGGCAGTGACCCGCTCGCAATGGACCAGGTGTACGGCAAGGTCCCCCCGCTCGCTGTCAGTGTCGCCGAGTAGCTCGCGCTCAATACCCCGTTCGTCAACGAGGCGGTCGTGAGCGTCAGCGGCGCCGCTTGCACCGTCAGCGTAGTCCCATTGGTCACACCACCCAGCCCCGCCGAGATCGTCGTGCTGCCCGCCGAAACCGCTGTCGCCAAACCGCTTGCATTGATCGTCGCCACCGCCGTCTTGGAGGAGGTCCACGCCGCCTGACTCGTAAGGTTCTGCGTGCTGCTGTCCGAGTAAGTTCCTGTCGCCGTGTATTGCTGCGTCGCGCCCACCAGGTTCGTCGCGCTCGTCGGCGTCACTGCAATGGAAACTAGCGTCGGCGGAGTCTGGACTGTCAGCGCAGTGCCGTTGGTCACTCCCGCCAGCGCCGCCGAAATCGTCGTGCTGCCCGCGGAAACCGCCGTAGCCAGGCCGCTGGCGTTGATGGTCGCAACCGCGGTATTCGACGATGTCCACGCCGCCTGGCTCGTGATGTTCTGCGTGCTGGTGTCCGAGTAAGTCCCCGTCGCCGTGTATTGCTGCGTGGCGCCAACCAGATTGGTCGCGTTCGCCGGCGTCACCGCGATGGAGACCAGCGTCGGCGCCACCGCGGGCTGGAACACGATGTCCACCCAGTAGTTGGCCGCATCCCACGTCGAGCTGGGAAAGCCGCTGCTCGTGCCGTAGGCATAGACCCCGTTGCCTCCGGACACCCCGTTGGTCAGGGCGTGCAGCGGCGGGTTATTCACGCCATTGGACAAGAAATAATTGTCATCCTCACTGTAGTGCCCAATCGTGCAATGATACGAGGCTACATAGACTGTGTTGGAGGTGATGGCCACCGGGCTGGCCAAAAGCATCTGCTGCCAGCCCGAAGCTGTTTCGTTGCTGAAAGTGATCGAGCCCAGCAGCGTGCCCGCGCTGCTCCAGAGGTTGCCGACGTGCGTGCCTGTGTTGGCAGTGGCCTTGTAGAAGCGGATGCCGGTGACGGTCCCGGCCACGTCCGACTGGAATTTCACCCCCAACTCTACCGCACTGTCTGGTCCATCGTCCACCACGCCGGGGACCGTCGTGGCGGGCCAGATGGTATAGGAGGCTGCATCTAGCGACTCCAAAGGCAGCGCCAAGCACAAGAGCAGAAGCCCAAACCCAAAGGACCTGCTCACCAAATTCGCTTTCGAAGGCCCGCTAATGGCTCGCTGATTCATATTATTCATATCCATTTCGTAAATTGCCAAATTGCTTCAATGCACGAGGATTCAGTCCCAGCGACCTTGTCCATGCGCTGCGCGCAGCCGCCATCCAAGCAACGCCAGCATTACTGTCAGTAGCCAAATTACGCATCGAACTGGCCGCATCTCTTTGCCCGGGCTCACAAGGTTCCCATAATCGGCGAGAATCTTGCACACCATTGCGCCTCGGGCCAAACGGAATGATCACGTAAGACTCATCCGTAAAAGGCCCGACACGCTCTCACGGGGTGGCGAACACCACGTCCACCCAGTAGTTGGCCGCATTATACGTCAGTGTTGGAAAGGTGCTGCTCGTGCCGTAAGCATACACGCCATTGCCCCCCGATACCCCGTTGGTCAACGCGTGCAGCGGCGGATTATTCACGCCGTTGGACAAGAAATAATTGTCGTCTTCGCTGTAGTGGCCAACCGTGCAATGATACGAGGCCACATAAACCGTGTTCGACGTGATCGCCACCGGGCCGGCCAAGAGCATCTGCTGCCAGCCCGACGCGGTCTCGTTGCTGAACGTGATCGACCCCAGCAGCGTCCCATTGGTGCTCCAGAGATTGCCCACGTGCGTGCCCGTGTTGGCCGCCGCCTTGTAGAAACGAATCCCCGTAATGTCCCCATTCACGTCCGAGCGGAATTTCACCCCCAACTCCACCGCACTGTCCGGCCCGCTGTCGGCGGTCCCCGGCACCGCTGTGCTCGGCCAGATGGTCACGCTGGTCGGCGCGGAAGAGATGCTGATGCTTAGAGCGTTGCTGGCGACTTGTTGGGGGCTGCTCGCATCGCTCACCCGGGCGGTAAAGCTGAAAGTCCCCGCATTGGTCGGCGTTCCGGCGATAGCGCCCGTAGCCGTATTGAGCGCCAAGCCCCCAGGCAGCGTCCCGCTGGCAATGCCCCAGGTGTAAGGCGTGGTTCCGCCCGTGGCCAAGAGCGTCGCCGAGTAAGCTACGCTGACCGTTCCTGTAGGCATGGAAGTCGTGCTCATCACCAGCGGCGCGGCCTGCACCGTCAGAGTAGTGCTCCCCGTCAGCCCCGACAGTGCCGCCGATATGGTCGTGCTGCCGGCCGTTGCCGCCGTCGCCAGCCCGTTGGTATTGACGGTAGCTACAGCCGTCTTCGAAGAGGTCCACGTGACCCGGCTGCTAAGATTCTGTGTGCTGCCGTCCGAGTACGTCCCCGTCGCCGTGAATTGCTGCGTAGCCCCAACCACGTTGGTAGGATTGGCCGGCGTCACCGCAATGGACGTCAACGTCGGCGCTGGCCCGCCCTGGAACACCACATCCACCCAGTAGTTGGCCGCCTCCCAGGTCGAACTGGGAAAAGCGCTGCTCGTGCCGTAGGCATACACGCCATTGCCCCCCGATACCCCGTTCGTCAACGCGTGCAATGGCGGGTTATTCACGCCATTTGTCAAAAAATAATTATCATCCTCGCTGTAGTGGCCAACCGTGCAATGATACGATGCCACATAAACCGTGTTCGACGTGATCGCCACCGGGCTGGCCAAGAGCATCTGCTGCCAGCCCGAGGCGGTCTCGTTGCTGAAAGTGATCGAGCCCAGCAGCGTCCCATTGGTGCTCCATAGGTTGCCTACGTGGGTCCCCGTGTTGGCCGCCGCCTTGTAAAAACGAATCCCCGTAATCTTCCCGTTCACATCCGACCGGAACTTCACCCCCAACTCTACCGCACTGTCCGGGCCGCTGTCGGCGGTCCCCGGCACCGCCGTGCTCGGCCAAATGGTAACGCTAGTCGGCGCGGAAGAGATGGTCAGGCTTAAAGCGTTGCTGGCAACCTGTTGCGGGCTGCTCCCATCACTCACCCGGGCGGTAAAGCTGAAAGTCCCCGCATTGGTCGGCGTTCCGGCGATAGCGCCCGTAGCCGTATTGAGCGCCAAGCCCCCAGGCAGCGTCCCGCTGGCAATGCCCCAGGTGTAAGGCGTGGTTCCGCCCGTGGCCAAGAGCGTCGCCGAGTAAGCTACGCTGACCGTTCCTGTAGGCATGGAAGTCGTGCTCATCACCAGCGGCGCGGCCTGCACCGTCAGAGTAGTGCTCCCCGTCAGCCCCGACAGTGCCGCCGATATGGTCGTGCTGCCGGCCGTTGCCGCCGTCGCCAGCCCGTTGGTATTGACGGTAGCTACAGCCGTCTTCGAAGAGCTCCACGTGACCCGGCTGCTAAGATTCTGTGTGCTGCCGTCCGAGTACGTCCCCGTCGCCGTGAATTGCTGCGTAGCCCCAACCACGTTGGTAGGATTGGCCGGCGTCACCGCGATGGAGGCCAGCGTGGGCGGGGTTTGGACCGTTAGGGTGGTGCTGCCGGCGACGCCAGTCAGTGTCGCCGATATTGTCGTGCTGCCGGCCGATACCGCCGTCGCCAAGCCGCTGGTGCTGATGGTGGCTACATTCGTCTTCGACGAACTCCAAGTCGCCTGACTCGTCACATTCTGCGTGCTGCCGTCCGAGTAGGTTCCCGTCGCGGTAAACTGTTGCGTGGCTCCAGCCAAATCAGTGGAGTTCGCCGGCGTCACCGCAATCGAGGCCAGCGTCGGCGCCGCTGCCCCCTGGAACACCACATCCACCCAGTAGTTGGCCGCATTATACGTCAGTGTCGGAAAGGTGCTGCTCGTGCCGTAGCCATACACGCCATTGCCTCCCGATACCCCGTTGGTCAACGCGTGCAAAGGCGGGTTATTCACGCCATTGGACAAAAAGTAATTATCATCTTCGCTGTAGTGGCCAATCGTGCAATGGTACGAAGCCACATAGACGGTGTTGGAGGTGATGGCCACCGGCGTAGCGAGCAGTATCTGTTGCCAGCCCGAGGCCGTTTCGTTGCTGAAAGTGATCGAGCCCAGCAGCGTGCCCGTGCTGCTCCAGAGATTGCCGACGTGCGTGCCCGTGTTGGCGGTGGCTTTGTAGAAACGGATGCCGGTAATGGTCCCAGCCACGTCCGACTGGAATTTCACCCCCAACTCAACGGCGCTGTCCGGTCCGCCGTCCACCGTGCCAGGCACGGTCGTGCTCGGCCAGATCGTCGCCACCGCCGGCAGCGCCGCAATCGTCATGCTGAGCTGCCCGGCCGCGGTCTGTACGGGGTTGCTGCTATCCCACACCCGGACGGTGAACACGTAAACTCCCGTGTTAGTCGGCGTCCCGGTAATGGCCCCACTGGCGGGATTGAGCGACAGCCCCGGCGGCAGCGATCCGCTGGCAATGCCCCAGGAATACGGCAGGGTGCCGCCCATCGCCGTCAGCGTCGCCGAGTAGGTTGTGTTCACCGTTCCGCCCGGCACGTTCGTCGTGACGAGCGCCAGCGGTGGTGTCTGCACTGTGAGCGTGGTGCTGCCGGTCACGCCCAAGCTCGCCGAGATGGTCGTGGTTCCCGCAGAAACCGCCGTGACCACACCCCCGATGGCAATGGTTGCCACCGACGGCAGAGACGAAGTCCAGCTCGCCTGACTGGTAATATTCGCTGTGCTGCCATCCGAATAGGTCCCCGTCGCCGTAAACGGCTGCGAGGTTCCAGTAAGCAGGGTCGCGTTCGTGGGAGTCACCGCAATCGAGACCAGACTGCCGGCAGCGTAAATACAGTAATCGAAACTGCCACCGCCGGTGGTGGCGATTGGGTTGGGCCAGGTGCCATAGTTGTACTGGCCCCACCGAAGCGTGCCACTGTTATCCCAGTAATAGACCTCTGCGTTGGCATCATCGGACCAGATGGCCAACCAATAGTAGGTGCCGTTGTTTAGCGTAAACGACGACGTGAGCGGGAAAGCCTGCCAGCCGTCCGCCGGATTGCTGACCTCAGCCGTGCCGCACAGAAACGCACTCGGGCTGCCGCCAGCGTCGGCGTAAATCGCGCATTTGTAGTGGCCGGCAATTGCCCCCACTTTGGCGTACACCGTGGACGCCGCCGCATTGGACACGGCCTGAAAACGGCCCGCATTGATCCAGGCGCTGCCTCCCCAAATGTTATCGGCAAACTCCCCGGAGTTCGCGTTGCCGATGGGAACGACTGGCGGCGGCTGAACACCTCCTGCTTGGGTGACGATCTGCTGATACATGCTCAGCACCGTCTGGTAGCGCGCCTGCACCGCCGTCAGGGTGGTTGGGAAAAAGGAATTCCATACCCCACCAGGCGAGGTGTACGCCAACAGATTCTCCATCCATTGCACATAAAACTGCGCATCGTTCGAGTTGGCTCGTACCGGCGCGCCGTTCACCGTCACAAACACCGCTGCCGTGTGCGCCTGATGCCCGAGGTTGGGGTCCATCCGCCGCGCGCACAGCCACCCGCTGGCCGGGAAATTCACTGTGGTGCTCAACGTCACCGGCGCGCCCGGTCCCGCCGTGGCCTGCTGGCTGGCTACCACTACCCCGTTGCACACCAACTCGAGGGTCCCCGTCAGGCTGGTCTGCGCCGTCCAGGTCACCGTTACCGGCACACTCCCGGCGGCGCTCAAATGGATTTCGTCCCCCGGCGTGTTCGTGCCGTTGACCACCAAACTCACAAACTCGTTGCGCCCGTTGCGCGTGACCATCGTCCGCCCCAAGGCAATGGCATGAATCCAGTTGCTATACGTCAACTGACCCCCCGCCACTTGGCAATAGGTCAGCAGCGGTCCAATCGCTGGGGTACCACCCCCTCCAGATTGCAGTTCGCACGGCCAATCTGAACCGGCCGCAAAGCCGGGCCGAAAACCGCAGTTGAGCAGCCGGTAATACGCGTGAATGAAGTAATCGCTCCCGCCGACGTCCTCGGATATGAAATCACAGTCCCCCAGCGCCACTTCGACCGGGTAGTCTATTGGGGTGCAGCAAGTCAGGTTTGTCGGAAAGCTGTCATCCAGATACTCGAAATGCGCAAAGCCGCCAATGCCCCCCTGCTGATGCGCCCACTCGAAGATCGGATAGGTCGGCTCACTCCAGATCTGATAGGCATTGGTGAGCCCTAGGGCCACGATGTGCCCGCCCAAGGCCTGATGCGGATACTGCGTATAGTCCGCATCCCAATGCCATTCTGCATCCCAGTGCAACAACCGGCCAGCGGTCGAAACCGAAGCGTCCTTACCGTTGACCAGCGGCAAATCCGTCGTGGCATCTTGTACCTCACCATTACCCATGTCCGCCAACAGCGACAGAACGGCCATGTCCTGGCTGACCATGACGCTATAAAGGCCCGCCACGTTCGTGGGCGAGCTTCCACAATCCCGGTGCACATGAATGTCGCCGCAATACCAGCCAGCGGGCTCCGGACCCGCGGCCTGCCCTGTGACTCCACACAACCCCAGCATGGCGGGCAGCAGACAGAATACGGATCGAATTGGCACCATGACTTTGATAGTGTTCATAAAGGTCTTGGCGGCGCCGTTAATTGTCTTGGCGGCGCTGATGATTCTCCGGGCAGCGTTCATTAGGTCTTGGCCTGGTCACTTGCACTTTCGCACGCGAGAGCCCCGCAGCCCAAACCGAAAAAATACGTAGGACCCATCCGTAAAAAACCCGATAGCAACCAGGCGCTTTAGCCGCCCGTTAATAAACTGGCAGCCGAGGTAACGAGGTTCTTGAACGGGCTGGCAGGCCACGTCCAGTACGACGTTCATGAACCAGCAGCCGGTAACACGCGTTGCATCCCCCAGTGCGCCCAGGACCAAAAACTCCCGGGGACCAGGACCTCTCGCAATTCAATAGACGGCGGCCCGATAGAATCGGCTGCCCGAGCCGATGGGGGGGGTGTCCACGAATTGAAATTCTCCGGTCCCGTCGGACACGACGGTCGCAACCGCTTGCCAAGAGGGGCTGGCGAGACTATCGCTATACTGGATTGTATAGCCCTGGTATGGGATGCCGCTACCCACGATGCGCAACGCCCCCTGGCCACTACTGGCCGGGACGATGCTCAGCGAGGGTCCACGGCTCGGAGCAATACGGGTCGCGAAGATGCAGTAATCGAGGCTCGAGCCGCCCGAGGTGCTTATCGGGTCGGGCCAGGCGCCGTAATCATACTGCCCCCAGCGAAGGGTGCCACTACTGTCGGAATAGTACACCGTTGCGCTGGCATCATCCGACCAGATGGCCAGCCAATAGGCCTGCCCATTGGTCAGCACGAGGGCTGTCGCCAAAGGAAACATATTCCAACCGTTGGTGGGGCTCGTAACCTCCGCCGTGCCCGCCAGAAGCGCGTTCGGCGTGCCACCGTTGTCCGTGTAGATGGCACACTTGTAGCTGCCGGAAACCGCCCCAACCTTGGCGAATATCGTCGAAACGACCATGTTCGACCCAGCCTGAAACCGGCCTAGGTTGATCCATGCTCCGTTGTCCCACAGCGTGTCGGTGGAGGTCCCCTCCTTCGTGTTGCCGATCGTGCCCCCACCAACGGCAACCACGCTCACGCTGGCCGTCCCCGTGATGCCTCCGCTCGCCGCGACCACATTGAATGGCCCGCCGACTGCACTCCCGGCCGTGAACACCCCATTGCTGTCAATCGTCCCGCCCCCGCTCACCGACCACACAAACGCCGGCTGCGCATTCAGGGTATCACCGAGCAGGTCAGCACCCGTCGCGCTGAATTGTTGCTGCCCGCCTGGTGCCACGGTCGCGCTGGCCGGGGTGACGCCAATCTGCGCCAGGGGGCCCACCACCGTTACGTTCACCACGGCCGACGTGCCGACATTCCCCAGGCTGTCACCCGCGACAGCCGTCAGCCCATAATTGCCCATCGGCACGTTGTTCCACGTAAACCCATACGGCGCGCTGCTGACTTCGC
>Ga0326728_10005659_pt1 | contig 34668 bp, 33 predicted proteins | sample MB3enrmetagenome_FD_207602 | JGI IMG/M metagenome (GOLD analysis project Ga0326728, IMG submission 207602) | Lab enriched peat soil microbial communities from McLean, Ithaca, NY, United States - MB31MN | ecosystem: Environmental > Terrestrial > Soil > Wetlands > Peat | place: USA: New York...
GCGAGCGAGCTTTTGCTGCGCCGCCACGAAATCTACATCCAGCCGATCAACTATCCGACCGTCGCCAAGGGGGCGGAGCGTCTGCGCATCACGCCGACGCCGCGCCACACCGAGGCGCAGGTCGCGGCGCTGGTCGAGGCGCTGGTCGACGTGTGGACCGCTCTCGGCCTGCCGTTCGAGGAGGCGCGCGTCGTGCCGCTGCGCCGCGCCAACGCCGAGGCCGCGGCGAACTGCGCCTACCCCGAAATGAAGAAGGCGGCGGAGTAGGCGGCACGGTCTTGCGCGCATCCGAGCTTTCACGATAGAGCGGCCTCGCCCCGCTCTAGCCGTTATTGCGAGGAGCGAAGCGACGAAGCAATCCATGCGGCGGCGGCGCCGTGGATTGCTTCGCTTCGCCGGCAATGACGGCCGCCCCGGAAAGCCCCATGACGGCCGCTCTCTCGTCGAACGCCCCGAAGCCCTTGCTCGCCGCCCTTTGCGGCGTCCGCCAGCCGGTCCCGCCGATCTGGCTGATGCGCCAGGCCGGCCGCTATCTCCCCGAATATCGCGCGATCCGCGCCGAGGCCCCGTCCTTCCTCGAATTTTGCTACAATCCGCGCCTGGCGGCCGAGGCGACGCTGCAGCCGATCCGCCGCTTCGGCTTCGACGCGGCGATCCTGTTCTCCGACATCCTCGTCACGCCGCACGCGCTCGGGCAGAGCGTCAGCTTCGAGAGCGGCGACGGCCCGCGTCTCCAGCCGATCGAGAGCGCCGCCGACTATGCGGCTTTGCGCGAGGAGCTCGACTGGGCGCGGCTCGAGCCGGTGTTCGAGACGATCGAGCGGGTCAAGGCGAATCTGCCGGCCGAGGTCGCGCTGATCGGCTTCTGCGGCGCGCCGTGGACGGTGGCGAGCTACATGATCGCCGGGCGCGGCACGCCGGACCAGACGCCGGCGCGGCTGTTCGCCTATCGTCAACCCGACCTTTTTGCGGCGCTGATCGACCGGCTCGCCGACGTCTCGGCCGAATATCTGGCGCGCCAGTTTCGCGCCGGCGCCGAGGCGGCGCAGATTTTCGACTCCTGGTCGGGCGTGCTGCCGCCGGCCGAATTCGAGCGCTGGTGCGTCAAGCCGATCGAGCGCATGCTCGCAAGACTGCGCGCCTCGGCGCCGCGCCCGCCGATCATCGCCTTTCCCCGCGGCGCGGCGACTCGGCTCGCCGAGTTCGCCGCGCTCGGCGGGCTCGCCGGCGTCGGCCTCGACACGGCCGTCGAGCCGGCCGCCGCCGCCGCCGCCCTGCCCGCGCCGCTGGCGCTGCAAGGCAATCTCGATCCCGTCGCCCTCGTCGCGGGCGGGCGCGCGCTGGACGAGGGCGTCGAGCGCGCATTGCGGGGCTTCGCCGGGCGTGCGCATATCTTCAACCTCGGGCACGGCGTCCTGCCGCAGACGCCGATCGCGCATGTCGAGCGGCTGGTCGCGCGAGTGCGCGCGGGCTGAGGCGGGAAAGAAGGCGCGATGAACGAGCGAGCGCTGCTGGAGCGACGCAAGAGCGACGCGCAGGCCTGGTTCGAGGCGTTGCAGACCAGGTTGATCGAGGCGATCGAGGCGCTCGAGGCGGAATGCCCCGACGGGACGCAAGGACCGGCGCCGGGCTCGCCGCCGGGGCGCTTCACCCTGGAGCCGTGGCGGCGGGTCGATCGCACGAGCGCGCCGGGCGGCGGCGGGCGGATGGCGACGCTGCGCGGCCGGCTGTTCGAGAAAATCGCCGCGCACGCCTCGACGGTCTACGGGACTCTCGCGCCGGAATTCGCCAAGCGGATTCCCGGCGCCGAGGCCAACCCGCGCTTCTGGGCCTCCGGCGTTTCGGCGATCGCCCATCCCTGGAATCCGCACGTTCCGGCCGTCCACATGAACACGCGCTTCGTCGTGACGAGGCAGGCGTGGTTCGGCGGCGGCGCGGACCTGACCCCGATGCTGGAGGCGCGCCGGCGCGCCGACGATCCAGACGCGGTTCTGTTCCACCAGGCGCTGCGCGGCGTTTGCCAGCGCCATCCCGCGGTCGCGAATTACAAGAAGCAGAAGGCCTGGTGCGACGAATATTTCTTTCTGCCGCACCGCGGCGAGCCGCGCGGCGTCGGCGGCGTTTTCTTCGATCGACTCAACAGCGCGGGCGATGCGGCGAATTCCGCCTGGGAGGCCGATTTCGCCTTCGTCCGCGATCTCGGCGAGACCTTCGTCTCGCTCTACGGCGAAATCGTGCGCCGCAATTTCGCCGCGCCATGGAGCGACGCGGAGCGCGAGGAACAGCTCGTGCGTCGCGGCCGCTATGTCGAGTTCAATCTCATCTACGACCGCGGCACGGTGTTCGGCTTGAAGACCGGCGGCCAGGTCGCGGCGATCCTCTCTTCGCTGCCGCCGCTGGCGCGCTGGCCGTGAGGCGCTCTCCGCGCCATAATGGCGAGGCGGCGAAAACGGGGAGAGGCGAAATGGCCAACGCGGCGCAATCGGGAGTGTTCAAGATCGGCGGCGAGATCGCCGTCCATCGCCTCGGCTATGGCGCGATGCGCGTGACCGGACGCGGCGTCTGGGGCGAACCGGCGGATCGCGCCGAAGCCCTGCGGACGCTGCGCCGCCTGCCGGAACTCGGGGTGAACTTCATCGACACCGCCGATTCCTACGGACCCGACGTCTCCGAGCGGCTGATCCGCGAAGCGCTGAGCCCGTACGGCGAAATCCTGGTGGCCACCAAGGGCGGCCTGACGCGCGCGGGACCGAACCAGTGGAGCTCGTTGGGGCGGCCGGACTATCTCGTCGCGCAGGCGATGAAGAGCCGCCGCAATCTCGGCGTCGAGACGATCGACCTCTGGCAGTTGCACCGCATCGATCCGAAGACGCCGCGCGACCAGCAGTTCGCCGCGGTCCGCTCGCTGATCGACGCGAAAGTCATCCGCTTCGCCGGCCTCAGCAACGTTTCGGTCGCCGACATCGAGGCGGCGGCGAAAGTCTTCCCCGTCGCGACGGTGCAGAACCGCTACAGCCTCGCCGACCGCGCCAGCGAAGACGTGCTCGAATACTGCGAGAAGCGCGGCATCGGCTTCATCCCGTGGTTTCCGCTCGCCGCGGGCGACCTCGCCAAGCCCGGCGGGCCGCTGGAGCGAATCGCGCGCGCCCATCGCGCGACGCCCGCCCAGATCGCCCTCGCCTGGCTCATCAAGCGCAGCCCCGTCATGCTGCCGATTCCCGGCACGTCGAAAGTCGCGCATCTCGAGGAGAACGTCGCAGCGGCGGAGATCGCCTTGACGGACGCGGAGTTCGCGACGCTGGATCGCCGCTAGCCGCCGAGATCGTTCCAATGTAAACTATCGCTCGAGGGGAGGGGCGATGGAGGAGGTCGACGATCTTGTGCTCGGCGGTGGCTCGGCCGGGTGCGTGCTGGCCAGCCGGCTCAGCGAGGACCCGCGGGCGAACGTCGGGCTCATCGAGGCCGGAGGCGACGGCGCGAGCTGGGTTGTCGAGGCTTCGATCGTGCCGGAAATCGTCGCCGGCGACACCAATGCCCCGACGACCATGATCGTCGAAAACGCCGCCGAGATGATCAAGGCGGACCGGGGATAGCGGCGCGCCAAGCCTCGCGCCGTCTTGCGTAAAGCCCTATAACGATTTACGAGTTTGGCTGCCGGCCGCATCGAGCGAGCCGAGGAAGCCTTTCAGGAGCGCGCCATGGCAAGACCGTTGATCGTCGTCGATCCCAGTCCTCGCGGGCTAGCCGAGATTTTCGACGCAGCGAGTTGGGAGCGGCTGCAAGGGCTCGGCGAGGTCGTCGTTCACGAGGGCGCCGGGCGCATGCCGGCCGGACGGTTCGAGGCGCTGCTGCCAGAAATGGCGCTGCTGATCGGCCAGAGCGACATGCCGAAGGCGCGGCTCGATCGCGCCGGCAAGTTGCGCGCGATCGTCAACGTCGAAACCAACTTCCTGCAGAACGTCGCTTACGAAACGTGCTTCGAACGCGGCGTTCACGTGCTCGCGCCGAGTTCGGCCTTCGCGCGGCCGGTGGCGGAAATGGCGCTGGGGATGGCGATCGATCTGTGCCGGGGCGTCACCGCCGCCGATCGCGCGATGCGCGCGGGGCGGGAACAGTGGCTGCTCGACGGGGCGGCCGGCTGCTTCTCGCTTTACGGCGCCTCGGTCGGCCTCGTCGGTTTCGGCGACCTCGCGCGCGCCTTCACGCCGCTGCTCGCGCCGTTCCAATGTCCGATCAAGGCCTACGACCCCTGGATTTCCGATCATTTCATGGCCGGCTTCGGCGTCGCCGCGGCCTCGCTCGACGAGGTGCTTGCGACGTGCCGGGTCATCGTCGTGTTCGCCGCCGTGACCAGCGAGAACCCGGGCTTCCTCGGCCGTCGCGAGTTCGAGTTGATTCAGCCCGGCTCCGTGGTGCTGCTGATGAGCCGCGCCGGCGTCGTCGACTTCCCGGAATTCCTGCGCCAGATCGAGAGCGGGCGCTTTCGCGCCGCCAGCGACGTGTTTCCCATCGAACCCGCGCCCGCGGATGATCCGGCGCGCCGGATCGAGGGCCTGCTGCTGTCGCCGCACCGCGCCGGCGCGCTACCCGAATCGCTCCTTGAGATCGGTCGCCAGACCGTCGCCGACGCGGACCTCGTCCTGCGCGGCCTGCCGCCGCTGTCTTGCCGGCGCGCCCAGCGGGAGACGGTCGCGCGCTCACGCAGCAGGCCGATTGAGAAGAGCTGACCTGACAATCCCTGGCCGGCAGCCCGCGCTTGACTCGCAGCCTACTGCGACGTTAGACTTCTATAACGTTATAGGTCGGCACAATGTTTGGCTAAAAGGGCCTGCATGTCAAGGAGGGCGCCAACGATCCGGGATGTCGCCGTGCTGGCCGGCGTATCGGTGGCGACGGCCTCCAACGTCGTTAACGGCAATCGTCCGGTCGGCGAAGAGAGCCGCTGGCGCGTCACCAGCGCCATTTCGGCTCTCGGCTATCGCCCGAACCGTCTGGCTAGCGCGCTACGCGCCCGTTCAAGTCGGCTGATCGGCATGGTCGTGCCGGATATCACCAACGTATTTTTCGCCGGCCTGATTCACGGCATTGAGGAGCATGCAGCCGAAAGCGGCTACGATCTCGTTCTCGTTTCCAGCGGCGAGGACGAGGCGACCGAGCGACGCCGCATCGAAGCGCTGATCGATCGCCAGATCGATGGTTTGCTCGTCGTGCCGACAACGGACGCATCGATCCTGCCATTGCGCGAGGGTAGGCGCGCTTCGCTGATGCCGCCGACGGTGCTGCTCGATCGCGGCTTTGGCGCGCCCGGCTTCGATACCGTCGGTGCGGAATGCGCGGCCGGCGCTTATGCCGCGACGCAGCATCTGATTGAACTGGGCCACCGCGACATTGCGGTGCTGGGTCATTCAATTCATCAGGCAAACATCAGCGCGCGCATCGAGGGCTATCGACGAGCGCTTGACGAGGCCTCGCTCGGAGCGCGCGCACGCCTCTGCGTCGCGGGTCACGGGCTTGATTCGCTGCGCGGCGCAATCGACCAGGAATTGTATCGCGCCGATCGCCCAACCGCGATTTTCGCCTTGACCAATGTCGCCGCCCTTGCCGCTATCAAAGCGGTTCGAGCCCTTGGGCTGGACATTCCTGGCGACATTTCTGTCCTGGGTTTCGACGATTTCGACTGGATGTGCGCGCTGCGACCTTATTTGACGACCGTCGCGCAACCAGTCGAGGAATTCGCATCCTGTTCCTGGCGGCTACTCATGCAACGCATTTCCGGCGTCGCCGAGCTGCCTGAAATCAGGATCGAACTTCCCTGCACTCTCAAAGTCAGGGAATCGACAGGACCTGCCCGCGTTCGCATCCGGGCGGTCGCGGGAACCTGAAACTGACAAGCAAGACGCAAAAAGGAGGATGAAATGTTGAAAAGAATGTTTGCGGGCCTCTCGCTCGCCGCACTGGCCCTAGGCTTCATCGCCAGCGGCGCCGCCGCCGCCGACAAACCCGTTTACGCCGTCTTGATGAAGACGCTGTCGAATCCATTCTGGAACGCGATGGAGCAAGGGATAAAGGCGGGCGCGGAGAAGGCCGGGGTCGATGTCTTGGTGCAAGCGGTCGAATCGGAAACCGCAACCGAGGCGCAGCTGAACACCTGCAACACTATGCTGGAGCGCAAGCCGCCGGCGTTGATCTCCTCGGCGATCAATCCGACGATCTTGCTGCCCTGCCTGAAGCAAGCGACCGACATGAATATCCTGGTCGTTGACCTCGACTTCGACCTCGATCATGATATTGCAAAGAAGGCTGGCGTCAAAATCGCTTTTTCGATCGGCTCGGATAATTATGCTGGCGGCGGAAAGGCCGCCGAGTGGCTGGTGTCGAAGCTCGGCAAGGACGCCAAGGGCCCGGTGCTTGTGATCGAGGGCCTGGCCGGGAACGGCAACGGCGGCAAGCGGGCCCATGGTTTCGCCGATGCGGTTGTCAAGCTCGCCCCCGGTCTCAGCGTGGTCGGGATATTGCCTGGCGACTGGGATCGCCAGAAGGCGGCGAACATTACCAACGACATCTTGACCCGCAACCCTGATCTCGTCGCCATCTTCTGCTCGAACGACACGATGGCTCTCGGCGCGGTTGAGGCGGCCTACGCCGCCGGCAAGGGCGACAAGATTACGATCATCGGCTTCGACGGCACAACCGATGCCGTGAAGTCCATCAAGGATGGCCGCCTTGGGGCGTCGGTCGCCCAGCTGCCTTACCTTGTCGGCAGTCAGGCGGTCGAGAAGACAAAAGCCGTCCTTGCGGGCGGGACGGCTGACGAGATGACCTATGTGCCCACGCTCGTTCTGACCAAGCAGCTCTTCAGCGAAAATAAGGATCCGCTGCTCCAATATCTGCGCTAGTATCTCCGCTAGAGCGGATGGCCCTGCCGCAAGAAAAGCGGCAGGGTTGATTGCAGCGTCAAGGACGATCCATGTCGACCGAATCTGATGCGGCGAGCGTGCCGCCGCCGCGACGGCGGTCCGTCGTGCGGATCGAATCGCTTGCCGTCCTCGCGCTGTTCTGTGGGGTCCTGTCGTTCCTTTCTCCCTACTTCCTCAGCGTCGCAAACATCCTCAACGTCCTTCTTGCGACTTCGGTCATCGGCGTCCTCGCTTATGGCGCCACCTTCGTGATTGCGGCGGCCGGAATCGATCTATCGTTGGGATCGGTGCTTGGCTTGGCGGGCGTGGCTGGAGCGCTGAGCATGAACCAACTTGGCCTCCCTTGGCCGGCTGGCGTCCTAGTCTTTCTCGCCGCCGGCGCGGCTTGCGGCTGCATGAATGGATTGATCGTCACCCTCGGCAGAATTCCTCCGTTCATCGTGACGCTGGGCACGCTTGGAGTTGCTCGCGGCTTGGCGCTGGTGCTGACCAACGGCGCGCCGGTCTATGGCCTCGATCCGGCGTTCGTGTACCTCGGCCAAGGCCGGCCCGCCGGAATACCCACACCTGTGATCATCTTCCTCGGCGTCGGCGCCATCTGCCACTTCGTCCTTTCCTACACCCGCTTTGGCAAATACGCGGTTGTCATTGGCGATAATGAGAGCGCCGCTCGCGCGATGGGAATCCGTGTCGACCGCCTTCGCGTCGCCCTCTACTCTCTTGCGGGTTTGCTGGCCGGGGTCTCCGGATTGCTCTTCGCGGCCCGCACCAATGCCGGCGACCCAACTGCCGGAGTGTCCTATGAGCTGACCGCCATTACTGCTACGGTTCTCGGTGGAACCAACCTCTTCGGGGGTCGTGCGACGATCTTCGGCACGCTGGTCGGGGCGCTGATTATGGGGGTCCTGCAGAACGGCCTTAACCTTATGGCTGTGTCGTCCTTCTACCAGCAGATTTTGATCGGCGTGGTCCTAGTGCTCGCGGTGTGGCTGGATCAAATCAATCAGAGAAGGGCGAAAAGATGAGCCTCCTCGAAATTTCCGATGTCGAGAAACACTTTGGCCCAGTGCAAGTCCTGCGCGGGGTCTCGCTCACGGTCGAGTCCGGTGAAATCGTCGCCCTGGTCGGGGACAATGGCGCCGGCAAGTCGACTTTAATGAAGACGATCACTGGCGTGCACAACCTGGATGGCGGAACGATCCGCTTTGACGGGGTCTCTCTTGCGAGAAAGGAACCGGGCGAAATCCGCTCATTAGGAATCGAGATGATATACCAGGACTTGGCGCTGGCAAAGCTTCAGGACGTTGCGTCGAACATCTTTCTCGGGCGCGAGCCGACCATTCGCTTCCTGGGAACCCCTATCCGCATCATTGACCGATCTCGCACCGAGCGCGAGGCCGAAAAGATGATCAAAAAGCTTGGCGCACGGCTGCCGTCGGTCACATATGCCGTTGGCGAACTGTCTGGCGGTCAACAGCAGTCGGTCGCCATCGCGCGGGCGCTTACCTTCAATCCGAAGCTTGTCATCATGGACGAACCGACCGCCGCCCTTGCCGTGCGCGAAGTCGAGCACGTGCTCGAACTCATCCGCACCCTCAGGGCGCAGGGCATCGCGGTGATCCTGATCAGCCATCGCCTCACCGACGTGTTCGCGGTTTGCGACCGCATCGTCGTTTTGCGCCAGGGCGCGGTGATCGCCGACGATCCGACGCGAAACACCAGCATGAACGCCGTCGTCGCCCATATCGTCGGCGCCGTCGAGCCCGCCCACCAAGGAAACGCCCGGTGATTCGCTTCGGCGTGCATTCCAGCCTCTGGACTTCCGGCTGGACGCGCGAGGGCGCGGAGTTGAGCGTGCGCGAGACGGCGCGCCACGGTCTGCAAGTCGTCGAGATCGCGCTGCTCAAGCCGGACAAGATCGACGTCGCCCATTCCCGCGAATTGTTCGCGCGCCATGACGTCGCGCCGACAGCCTCGCTCGGCCTGCCGGCTGAAATCGAAGCGTCGCGACATCCCGACGAGGCGCGCGACGCCGGGGAGGCGCTCGCCGTCGGCGCGCCTTATCTGAAGAGCCTGGCGCAGGCGACGGGGCTCGTCGCGGCCTGAGCGCGGACGCGCCTCACTCGTTCGGCAGATGCCGCGCCAGCGCCTCCAGCACCGCCATGCGCACCGCGACGCCCATTTCGACCTGTTCGCGGATCAGCGACTGCGCGCCGTCGGCGACGAGCGAGTCGATCTCGACGCCGCGGTTCATCGGGCCGGGGTGCATCACCAGCGCGCCCGGCTTGGCGTAGGCGAGCTTTTCCGCGTCGAGGCCGAAATAGCGGAAATATTCTTTTGTGCTGGGCACGTAGGCGCCGCTCATCCGCTCGCGCTGCAGGCGCAGCATCATCACGATGTCGGCGTCCTTCAGCCCCGTCTTCATGTCGCGAAACACCTCGACGCCCATGTTTTCGATTCCGGGCGGCAGCAGCGTCGACGGGCCGACGACGCGCACGCGCGCGCCGAGCGTCCCCAGAGCCAGGATGTTGGAGCGCGCGACGCGCGAATGCAGGATGTCGCCGCAGATCGCGACGTTGAGCCCCTCGATGCGGCCGAGGTTGCGGCGGATGGTCAGCGCGTCGAGCAGCGCCTGGGTCGGATGCTCGTGCGCGCCGTCGCCGGCGTTGATGACCGAGCAGTCGACCTTGCGCGCGAGCAGGTGCGCCGCGCCGGCGCAGTAATGGCGCACCACGATGATGTCGGGCCGCATCGCGTTGAGCGTCGCCGCGGTGTCGATCAGCGTCTCGCCCTTCTTCACGCTGGAATTGCCGACCGCCATGTTCATCACGTCGGCGCCGAGGCGTTTTCCCGCGATCTCGAAGGAGGACTGCGTGCGGGTCGAGGCCTCGAAGAACAGATTGATCTGGGTGCGCCCGCGCAACGTCGCGCGTTTCTTCTCGACCTGCCGGGAAATGCCGACCGCTTCGTCGGAAAGATCGAGCAGCGCCTCGATTTCGGGCCGCGACAGGCCCTCGATGCCGAGCAGGTGGCGGCGGGTGAAGCTGGGCGGGGAATCGGGAGCGGCCATTAAAGGCACAGCCTATAGGAGCCGGCGCGGCGGGCGGCAAGAGGCGCATTGACGCGACCGCCGCATAGATATACATAGAACCACACGTATATCCAAGGAGACCACCGTGCAAGTCGCCAAATGGGGCAACAGCCTCGCCGTTCGCATTCCCGCCGCCGTCGCCGAGGCGCTGAAGTTGCGTCCGGGCGACGAAATCGAAATCCATGTCGAGGGCGCGCGCCGCTTCGCGCTCGCGCGCAAGCCCGATCGCGACGACTTGCTGAAGCGCCTGCGCGCCCTGCGCGGCCGCCTTCCCGCCGGCTTCGTCTTCGATCGAGACGAAGCGAATGCCCGATAGCTTCTTCGACACGAATGTCCTGCTCTATCTCGTCTCCGAAGATTCGAAGAAAGCGGATCGCGCCGAGGAGCTGGCGCGCCATGGCGGCGCGATCAGCGTGCAGGTCCTCAACGAGGCCGCGAACGTCGCTCGCCGCAAAATGCGCATGAGCTGGCGCGAGACCCATGAATTCCTGGGGCTGCTGCGCGGCCTGCTCACCGTCGAACCGGTGACGCTGGAGACGCATGAGAAGGGCCTCGAATTCGCCGAGCGCTACGAGCTTTCGATCTACGACGCTTCGATCGCCGCCGCGGCGGCGCTGAGCGGTTGCGCGACCCTGTGGTCCGAGGATTTGCAGGATGGAATGAAGATCGGCGCGGGGTTGAGGGTGGTCAATCCGTTTCGCGCCGTTTGAAGGCGAAGCGGGCCCGACGAGCAACGCCGGGCGCCGATCGCGCGAAGGGCGAACGACGGGCGTCATTTGACACTTTGCCCGCCCTCCACCATTTTCCGCGCGCTTCCCGGCCCCAGGGCCTTGAGATTTTCGGGAGGCGCGCCCAAATGGCGCTGCTCCCAGCGAGGACCCTTGCGGATGAAAGTCGTCATCGTCGAGTCGCCGACCAAAGTGAAGACCATAGGCAAATATCTCGGCCGGGACTACGACGTCTACGCCTCGTTCGGCCACGTGCGCGATCTCGCCCCCAAGGACGGCTCGGTCGATCCCGAGCACGATTTCGCCATGCGCTGGGAAATCGACCCCAAGGCCGCCAAGCGGCTCGCCGAGATCGCCGGCGCGGTCAAGGGCGCCGAACGCGTCATTCTGGCCACCGACCCGGACCGCGAGGGCGAAGCGATCTCGTGGCACGTCTACGAGATCCTCAAGGCCAAGAAAGTCCTCAAGGACAAGCGCGTCGACCGCGTCGTCTTCAACGCCGTCACCAGGGACGCGGTCGCCGAGGCGATGCGCAGCCCGCGCGAGATCGACGAGGCGCTGGTCGACGCCTACCGCGCCCGCCGCGCGCTCGACTATCTCGTCGGCTTCAACCTGTCGCCGGTGCTGTGGCGCAAACTGCCCGGCGCGCGCTCGGCGGGGCGCGTGCAATCGGTGGCGCTGCGCATCGTCTGCGATCGCGAACTGGAGATCGAGAAATTCGTCGCGCGCGAATATTGGTCGATCCTCGCCCATCTGAAGACGCTCGCCGACGCGCCGTTCACGGCGCGCCTCGTCGGCGCCGACGGCAAGAAGATCGCCCGCCTCGACATCGGCTCGGGCAAGGAGGCCGAAGACTTCAAAGCCGCGCTCGAGACGGCGAGCTTCAAGGTCGTCGAAGTCGACGCGAAGCCGCTCAAGCGCCACCCCTACCCGCCCTTCACCACCTCGACCCTGCAGCAGGAAGCCTCGCGCAAGCTCGGCCTTGCGCCGGCGCGCACCATGCAGATCGCCCAGCGCCTCTACGAGGGCCTCGACATCGGCGAAGGCGCCGTCGGCCTGATCACCTATATGCGCACCGACGGCGTCGACCTCGCGCCCGAGGCGGTGCAAGCCGCGCGCAAAGTCATCGCCAAGGACTTTGGCGACGCTTACGCGCCGGCCGCGCCGCGCAAATACGCGGTCAAGGCCAAGAACGCGCAGGAAGCGCACGAGGCGATCCGCCCGACCGAAATGACGCGCCGCCCGCGCGATCTCGCGCGCCATCTGGAGCCCGAACAGGCCAAGCTCTACGAGCTGATCTGGAACCGGACGCTGGCCTGCCAGATGGAGAGCGCCGAACTCGAACGCACCACCGTCGACATTCTCGCCGAGGCGGCTCAGCGCCGGCTCGATTTTCGCGCCACCGGCCAGGTGGTGCGTTTTCCCGGCTTCCTGGCGCTCTATCAGGAAGGGCGCGACGACGACGAGGACGAGGATTCGGTCCGCCTGCCGCCGATGCGGGCCGGCGAGCCGCTGACCAAGGAGCGCATCGAGGCGAGCCGGCATTTCACCGAGCCGCCGCCGCGCTACACCGAGGCGACGCTGGTCAAGCGCATGGAGGAGCTCGGCATAGGCCGCCCCTCGACCTACGCCTCGACGCTCGCGGTCTTACGCGATCGCGACTACGTGCGGCTGGAGAAGAAACGGCTGATCCCGCAGGACAAGGGCCGGCTGGTCACCGCTTTTCTCGAAGCCTTCTTCGCCAAATACGTCGGCTACGACTTCACCGCCGACCTCGAGGAGAAGCTCGACCGGGTCTCCAACAGCGAAATCGACTGGAAGGACCTGTTGCGCGATTTCTGGACCGATTTTTCCGGCGCGCTCGACGGCGCCAAGGATTTGCGCACCAGCCAAGCGCTCGACAGTCTCAACGATCTTCTCGGTCCGCATATTTTCCCCGCCCGCGCCGACGGCGGCGACCCGCGCCAATGCCCGTCGTGCGGCACGGGCCGGTTGTCGCTGAAGCTCGGCAAGTTCGGCGCCTTCATCGGCTGCTCGAACTATCCCGCGTGCAAGTTCACCCGCGTGCTGTCGCCGAACGGACAGAACGGCGCCGGCGCCGAGGGCGAGCGCCCCGGCGTGCGCGCGCTCGGGCTCGATCCTAAGACGGGCGACGAGATCACGCTGCGCGGAGGTCGCTTCGGCGACTACGTGCAGCAGGGCGAAGGCGAGAAGCCGAAACGCAGCTCGCTGCCCAAGCGCCTCTCGCCGGACGACGTCACGCTGGAGACGGCCGTCGCGCTGTTGTCGCTGCCGCGCGAGGTCGCCAGGCACCCGGTGAGCGGCGAGCCGATCCTCGCCGGAATCGGGCGCTACGGGTCCTACGTGCAGCACGGCAAGACCTACGCCAACCTGAGCCGCAACGACGACGTGCTGACGATCGGCGCCAACCGCGCGATCGACCTGATCGTCGCCAAGGAGAGCGGCGCCGGGCGGGGCTTCGGCGCGGGCGCGCGGGCGCTCGGCGACCATCCGACGCTCGGCGGCGCCGTCACGGTCAAGTCGGGCCGCTTCGGCCCCTACGTCAATCACGGCAAGATCAACGCGACGCTGCCCAGGGGAAGCGATCCGGCTTCGCTGACGCTCGAAGAGGCCGTGGCGATGCTCGCGGCCAAGGCCGCGGGCGGCGGGGGAGGCCGCGCGCTCGGCGATCATCCCGACGGCGGTCCGATCGTCGTGCGCGACGGACGCTTCGGCGCCTACGTCAATTGGGGCAAGGTCAACGCGACGATCCCGAAGTCGATTTCGCCCGAGAAAATCACGCTCGACGAAGCGCTCGCGCTGATCGCGGAGCGCGAGGGCCGTCCGGCGCACAGAAACGCCCGCGCCGGCGCCAAGGCGAAGCGCAAGGCGCCGGTCGCGAAGGCGCGCGCCGCCAAGACCGCGCCGGCGCCCGCGCCGCGCGCCAAGACGGCGAAGCCCGCCGCCGCGAAACGCAAGGCCGCGAAGGCGAAGCCCGCCGCCGGCAAAGCCAGGCGCGCCGCCGCGAAGCCCGCGGCCGTCAAAGGCAAGGCCCCGGCCGCCAAGGCCAAACGCCCAGCCGCCAAGGCCAGAATCGCGACGGCGAAGACGAGGCGAAAGGCCTGATCGCGGACCCGACGCAAGACAATCGGCAGTTGTCGCGCCGATGTCATTGGGCGTAGTGTGACATATTCTTGTCACCGCCCGCGCCGCGCGGGAGGAAGGGCGAAAGGGAGTTCGGCGTCATGCCCCATTCGGGCGCCGCGGGAGCGCGCGCTTCCGCCAAAGTCCTGAACGAAGCCGCCTACGGTCGCTGGGCGCCGGTCTACGATCTCATTTTCGATCTGCCGTTCCACCCCGGCCGGCTGGCGGCGACGCGGGCGGCGGTCGCGGCGGCGGGCGCGGACGGCGCGATCCTGGTGGTCGGCGTCGGCACCGGCCTGGAGCTGGACCTGACGCCGCCGAGCGTGCGCGTCACCGGCGTCGACCTCAGCGCGCCGATGCTGAAAATCGCGCGCGACCGAGTCGCCCGCAAGGCGCTGCGGCAGGTGAAGGGCCTCTACGTCATGGACGCCGGCGCGCTGGAATTTCCCGACGCGCAATTCGACGTGGCGCTGGCGCCCTACGTCATGAGCGTGGTGCCCAATCCGGCGCGCGTGCTCTCCGAGATGTGGCGCGTCGTAAAACCCGGCGGGCAGATGATCGTGATGAACCACTTCGCCGCCCGCGGCGGCCCGCGCGCGACGATCGAAGCGGCGATGGAGAAATTTTCCGGCTGGCTCGGCTGGCATCCTAAGTTCCCCTATGCGGCGGTCGGCGACTGGATCGCCGCGCATCCCGACGCCGAGCTGGTGGAGCGGCGGGAACTCGCGCCGCTGCGACTGTTCACGCTGCTGAGAGTGCGCAAGGCGGCGCGTCCGTAAGGGCGCGCGCCGAGGGTCTGTCGGCGAGCAACCGCGCTATCCGTCATTGCGACCCCGAGCGTAGCGAGGGGGAAGCAATCCGGATATCGAGGCGGCTGTGGGTTGGCATCGCGGCGGAAGCGCCCTCGCATCCGACGTCGCAATAAAGGGGCTAAGCGACGCGTCGCCGCAATTTGAGAGTTGCTGGGTGGCGTCCGGGCGAACCGCGAATTAGGATGGCGCCGAAGCCGGGGCGCGTGGAAGTGCGCCGCGGCGCCGGCGCCATCGTTGTGAAGAGAGTGGGAGGTTTGCGATGAGGAAACTTGAGACGTTCGACCTGACGCGGCGCGAGGCGTTGAAGGCCAGCATCGCCGCCGCGGCGGCCGCGGGGGGACTGTTCGGCGCCGTGCGCGGCGCCTATGCCGACGACACGCTCGCCGAAGTGAAGAAGCGTGGCGAGCTGGTCGTCGCCACCGAGATGCAATTCCCGCCGTTCGACATCTCCGACAACGGAACCTTTAAGGGCGTCGATCGTGAGCTCGTCGACGCGGTGGCCAAGGAGCTCGCCGTCAAGGTTTCGTATCTCGATCTGCCCTGGACCAGCATCCTGCCGGGCCTGGAGGCCAAGAAGTTCGATCTTTGCATCGCGCCGGTGACGATCACCAAAGAGCGCATGAAGCGCTACCTCTTCACCGTGCCGATCGCCGAGGCGACCGCGGCGCTGATGAAGCGCGCCGACGACGCCAGCATCGCCAAGCCGGAAGACATCGCGGGAAAGACGGTCGGCGGACAGAAGGGCACTTCGCAGCTCGAACAGCTCAAGGCGTTCGCGGCCAAGCTGCCCAAGCCCGTCGAAGTCAAGGAATACGTCGACAACAACCAGTCCTACGCCGATCTGGCGGCGGGCCGCATCGACGCCTCGGTCAATTCGCTGCCCAACCTCGCCTATGCCGCGGCGCAGCGCTCTGACACTTTCGCCGTCGTGCTGCCGCCTTTCGGCCAGCCGACCTATTTCTCCTGGGTCGGCCGGCTCGAAGACGCCACGCTGCTCGACGCGGTCAACGCGGCGATCGTCAAGGTCGAGGCCGACGGGACGATGGCGAAGATTCAGAAGACCTGGTTCGGCCAGACGATGGATCTGCCCAAGACCGTCCCCGAGCCTGCGATCTGACCCTTCGCTCATGAGGGGCGGCGCTCGCGCCGCCCCGTCCAAGCCGCCCGATGCACCCGCAGGTCATCCTCCATTCGTTCGGCTATCTCACGCAGGCGGCGGGGATGACGCTCGCCGTTTCGCTCGCCGGCATCGCGCTCGGCTTCGTCATCGGCGCGGCGGTCTGCATCGCGCGGCTTTCGCGCCGAGCTTGGCTCGTGCGGCTCGGCGGCGTCTACGTCAGCGTGTTTCGCGGCGTTCCGCTGCTGGTGCTGCTGCTGTTCATCTATTATTTCCTCGCCAAATTCGGCGTCGACGTGCCGGCGCTGGCGGCGGCGATCGGCGGGCTGGCGCTGTCCTCGGGCGCCTATCAGTCGGAAATCCTGCGCGGCGCTATCAATGCGACGCCGCCCGGCCAAGCCGAGTCGGCGGTCGCGCTCGGTTTCTCTGGCGTCGAGATCTGGCGGCGCATCCTGCTGCCGCAGGCGTTGCGCATCTCGATCCCGTCGCTGATCAACGAATTCATTCTGCTGCTCAAGGCCTCGTCGCTGGTCTCGGTGGTCGGCATCGCCGAATTGACGCGGGTGAGCATGAACATCGCCTCGCTGACCTATCGGCCATTAGAGGCCTATGTCGGCGGCGCCCTGTTCTATCTCGCGATCAATCTCGGCCTGGCGGCGCTCGGCGCGCTCGCGGAGCAGCGCCTGGCGGGGGAGCGCGCTTAAATGGACTTCGAAGTCCTCTGGCGCTACGCGCCTTCGCTTCTCAGCGGCTTCGGCGTGACCGTCCTATGCTGGGGCGCCGGCGGCGCGCTCGGCGTCGCGCTCGGCTTCCTGATCGCGCTGCTCAATCGGCTGCGCCTCGCCCCGCTGCGGCGGCTGCTCCGTGTTTTCATCGAGGTCTTTCGTGGCACGCCGTTCCTGGTGCAATTGTTCCTGCTCTACGCCGGCGGGCCCTATATCGGCTTGCGGCTCAGCGCGACGACCGCCGGCGTCATCGGCCTCGGCCTCTATTCCTCGGCCTATTTCGCCGAAATCTTCCGCGGCGGTTTCGCCGCCGTGCCGGTCGGCCAGATCGAGGCGGCGACGAGCGTCGGCATGAAGCCGTTCGACGTGCTCTGGCGCGTCACCCTGCCCGCGGCGCTGATCGCCGCCCTGCCGCCGATCGTCAATATGCTGATCGTGCTATCCAAGGAGACCGTCGTCCTGTCGATTATCACCGTGCCCGAACTGATGTACCAGATGCAGACCATGGCGGCCGAGACCTTCACCGCGTTCGACGCGATCTTCGCCATGGCGGTGTTCTATTGGCTGCTGGTCGAAGGCGTTTCGCGCTTGGGGCGGCGCCTCGAAGCCCGCGTCACCGCCTTCATGGCCGAGGAAGCGAGGCCGGCGTGAGCGAGGCGATGATCGAAATCCGCGGCCTCGACAAGAGCTTCGGCGCCCACAAGGTGCTGCGCGGCGTCGACCTTACCGTCGGGCGTTCCGAGGTGGTGTGCCTGATTGGGCCGAGCGGATCGGGCAAGAGCACACTGCTGCGCTGCGTCAACTTTCTCGAATCCTACGACGCTGGCGAGGTGCGCATCGCGGGCAAGCTGATCGGCTACGAGGACGCTCCCGACGGGACGCGCCGGCCGATGGGCGCGTGGCGCCTGCGCGAAATGCGGCGCGAGATCGGCATGGTGTTCCAGCATTTCAATCTCTGGCCGCACATGAGCGCGCTGCGCAACGTCGCGGAGCCGCTGCGCCGCGTGCGCGGCCTCAGCGTCAGCGAGGCGGACGATCGCGCGCGCGCGATGCTGAAGCGCGTCGGCCTTTCCGACAAGGCCGCGGCGTACCCCTCGCGCCTGTCGGGCGGCCAGCAGCAGCGCGTCGCGATCGCGCGCGCGCTGGCGATGCAGCCGCGGCTGATGCTGTTCGACGAGCCGACCTCGGCGCTCGATCCCGAACTGGTCGGCGAAGTGCTGGAGGTGATGAAGAGCCTCGCGAGCGAGGGCATGACGATGCTGATCGTCACCCACGAAATGGGCTTCGCCGCCCACGTCGCCGACCGCATCGCCTTCATCGACGACGGCCGCATCGTCGACGAAGGCCGGCCGCGGCACGTCTTCCACGAGAGCGCCGAGCCGCGGGTGCGGCAGTTTTTGCAGACGTATCACGACAGGAATAGCTTTTGAGGGCGCCCGAGGCGGCCCGCGCGATCGTCTCGGCGCGTCATTGCAATGACGGCCTCCGCTCGTTTCGATCGGAACGCGTTCTACCGCGCCGTGACCGGCATGACCTCCACGGAAAGCCGCACTTCGTCGCCGAGGCCGTAGGCGCAATAGGCGGGCCGCGAAACGAGGCGCAGGAACACGAACAGGCGGAACCGCAGGCGCCTGAAGACGTTCATGCGCTTGGCCGGCAGCAGGTTTTCGTGCGCGACGCGGACGATCCACTGCGTCGGGTCAGCGGGTCGATCCGCCGCGCGGCGCGCGAGCCCCGCGCGCTCCTCCGATTGCGCGACGGGCGCGACGGCATGGGCGCCATGCGGGCTCCGGGCGTCACTCATCGTTGGGACCCTCGCGAGCGCATGCGTGAACCCGCCTTCCCGCCCGATTCGACGCGAAGGCCTTCGCCGTCGTGACCCGGACGAGCGCCCTGCGTCAATGCGCTCGATCAAGCGGATTGCGCGCCATCGCCAATCCGCCTCAAATTGGCCCAAATTGGCTGTGAAATCTCTGCGTCATCTCTTGTTAATGTTCGTTAAGATCAAATAAAGGTAGTGGACCGCGCGAACGGCGCCGCGGGTGAACTTGCCGCCCGTGCGAGGTTCAAAGAAAGTTCGCGAATTGGACGGGTCGAATTCCGCCTATCGTTCGAGTTTGGAGTTTCGGCAATGCGTAGGCCCGTTTATCTCTCCACGACACTCGCCCTCGCGCTTGCCGCGGCCGGTTGCAATACGCCGCAGGGGCAGAACGCGACCAGCGGCGCCCTCTCCGGCGGCGCCAACGGCGCCATGATCGGCGCGAGCGTCGCAGCCGGCCACCCCGCCGGCGTCCTGCTCGGCGGCGTTTTCGGCGCGGCGGGGGGCGCGATGGTCGCATCGGCGGCGACATCCAATCAAGTTCCGGGCGCCGCGCCGAACCGCCCCTCGCCCGGCGCTGAGGGGCCCACGCCGGGCGGCGACAGACCGATTTCCGTCAACCCGGCGGTGGCGGCTGGCGATGTCGACGCGGCGCCCCGCGGCAACCGGTTCGTTCGGGACGAGGCCGAAGCCGCAGCCGACAGCGGCCGCGCCGCCCCGACCGGTCCTGGCGGGTACGGCGCGCTAGCGCGCAATGACGGCGCGGCGCCCGGCTATTATGACGGTCCTGTCCGCTATGGCCCTCTAGCCGGCGGCTACGGCCCCGACCCTGGCTATTACAACGGCCCCGGCGCCTATGGCCCTCCAGTCGGCGCTTACGGCCCCGGCCCGGGCTATTACGCCGGCCCCGGCGGCTATCGCCCCGCCCCAGGCGACCTCGGGCCCGGGCAGACCGACTTCGGCTCGCGGCCTAACGACTATGTTCGCGGACCCGAATTCGCCGGCCAACTACGCCAATGCGCGTATTTCTATTACGACAACGGGGGCGACCCGGTCTGCGCGCGCTAGCGCCGATTTGGACGCATCAAAAAGTGCGTCCCCAGGCGCCGTCGTCGCCACGAAATCTCGCGGCGCGTTGACATTTGCTGCAAGCGTCCACATCTGTCGAGGGTCGCCAAGGCGCACAGATATGGCTTCGCGCCGTCCGCGCCTTGTGAGAACGGCGCCTTCCCCTTAGATTGGCCGAGCCTTCCCGCGACGAACGCGCGAAGCTCCTTCGGCAATCGATTAAGAGAAATCTTCAAGAAATCACATTGTCACAAAGCATGAAAACCCGGCGCGTCTCCGGCGCCAGCCCCGCGCGCCCCAAGCCTAAGCGCGCGGCCGCTCCGACCGGCGCCCTGCCCTCGCGCGACGAACTCGTCTCCTTCATTTCCAGCGAGGCCGCGCCGAGCGGCGAGACGCCGACCGGCCGGGTCGGCAAGCGCGAGATCGCGCGCGCGTTCGGCGTCAAGGGCGAGGCGAGAGGCGAGCTGAAGCGGCGGATCAAGGACCTCGAGGCGGACGGCGCGATCGCGCGCGGCCGCAAGACCCTCGTCCGGCAAGGCCGGCTGCCGGCGATGGTGGTCGCCGAAATCGTCGCGCGGGGCCGCGACGGCGAACTGATCGCGCGCCCCGCCGACTGGAGCGAGTCCGGCGAAGCGCCGCGCATTCTGGTGCGCCGCGCGAAGGCGAAGCGCGAGGCGGCGCCCGCGCCGGCCTTGGGCGCGCGCGTGCTGATGCGCGTCGAATTCGACGCCGAGGCCGGCCCCAAGGCGCCCGCCTACGGCGGGCGGGTGGTGAAAATTCTCGACAAGGCGCGCGCGCGGGCGCTCGGCGTCTATCGCGAACTGGAGAACGGCGCCGGGCGCGCACAGCCGATCGACAAGCGCGGCGGCGCGCGCGAGATCTTCATTCCGCAGGGCTTGAGCGCCGACGCCGCCGAAGGCGACCTGGTGGCGCTCGAAATGCTGCGCGAGGGCCGCTTCGGCCTGCCCTCGGCGCGCGTCGTCGAACGGCTCGGCTCGGTTCAATCCGAGCGCGCGATCAGCCTCATCGCGCTCGCCGCCCACGCCATCCCGCACGTGTTTTCGCCCGCCGCGCTCGCCGACGCCGAGGCTGCGCCGCCCGCGACGATGGCTTTTCGCGAGGACTGGCGCGATTTGCCGCTGGTCACCATCGATCCGCCGGGCGCCAAAGACCACGACGACGCGGTCCACGCCGCGCCCGATCCCGACCCGGCCAATCCCGGCGGCTTCGTTCTCACGGTGGCGATCGCCGACGTCGCGCTTTACGTGAGCGCCGGCTCGGCGCTCGACAAGGAGGCCGAGGAGCGCGGCAATTCGGTCTATTTCCCCGACCGCGTGGTGCCGATGCTGCCCGAGCGCATCTCCAACGATCTCTGCTCGCTGCGCCCTCTCGAGGATCGTCCGGCGCTGGCGGTGCGCATGATCCTCGGCGCCGACGGGCGCAAGCGCCGCCACCGCTTCCATCGCGTCATGATGCGCTCGGCGGCCAAGCTTTCCTATGAGCAGGCCCAGCGCGCGATCGACGGCCAGCCGGACGAGACGACGGCGCCGCTCGTCGAGGCCGTGCTGAAGCCGCTCTACGCCGCCCATCGCGTCGTCAAGATCGAGCGCTCCGAGCGTGGTCCGCTCGATCTCGACCTGCCCGAGCGCAAATTGATCCTCGACGCCGAGGGCAAGCTCGTCGGCGTGTGTTGGCCGGAGCGGCTGGAGGCGCATAAATTGATCGAGGAATTCATGATCCTCGCCAATGTCGCGGCGGCCGAGACGCTGGAGGCCGTGCGCTCGCCGCTGATCTATCGCGCCCACGACGCGCCGAGCGCGGAAAAGATCGGCGAACTCAGCGAGTTCCTTTCGACCCTCGGCGTCAAGCTGGCCAAGGGCGAGCGCATGCGCCCGGCGCATTTCAACCGCGTGCTGTCGCGGGTGAAGGGCGAGGCCGCCGAGGCGCTGGTCAACGAAGTGGTGTTGCGCGCGCAGGCGCAGGCCGAATACACTCACGAGAATTACGGCCATTTCGGCCTCAACCTGCGCCGCTACGCGCATTTCACCTCGCCGATCCGCCGCTATGCCGACCTGATCGTGCATCGCGCGCTGATCCGGGCGATGAAGCTCGGGCCGGGCGGGCTCGAAGAGGCGGGCGAGCGGGAGCTGGCCGACGTCGCCGAACGCATTTCCGGCGCCGAACGGCGCGCGATGGCGGCCGAGCGCGAGACCATGGACCGGCTGGTCGCCGCGCACCTGGCGGCGCAGATCGGCGCGCGGTTTTCCGCCCGCATCGCCGGCGTCACCCGCGCCGGCCTGTTCGTGCGCCTGAAGGACACCGGCGCCGACGGATTCATTCCCGCCGCCAGCCTCGGCGTCGACTACTTTCGCTTCGAGGAGGCGAACCGCTCGCTGGTGGGAACGCGCAGCGGCGAAACATTCCGGCTCGGCGACGCGGTCGAGGTCAGGCTGGTCGAGGCGGCGCCGTTCGCCGGCGCGTTGCGCTTCGAGATGCTCTCCAAGGGCGGCGCGCGCGCACGCGCCGGCAAGGGCCGCCGGCGATGACTCGGCTTCGCCGCGCCCGGCGTCTATCGCGCGCTCGGCGGCCTCGATTCCGTCATGCGCGCGATCACGCCGCCCGGCCGGCCGGCGCCAGGCCTCTGGCCAATTCGATCAGCGCGAGGCGATACCCCTTGGCGAGGCGCGCGCAACGCTGGAAACGCGCGTCGACGATTTCATGCAGCTCCGCCAGGGTCCCGGCGTCCGCGGCGGCGACGCAGGCGAGGTCGAGGCCGAGCCCTTTGAGCGTGACGCCGAGTTCGAGTCGCAAATCCTCGAATTTGCCCATATCGCCGGCGATCAGGGCGCGCCAGACCCGGCAATGCTGGCGAGCCAGCTTCCCTGCCAGCTCTTCCTCGGCGAGGTATTCGCGATAGGTTTCGCGCAAACGGTCGAAAATCACCGGCTCCGACCATTCGAGCATGCCCAAACGGCCATCCGCCGCGCCAAAGTCTTGCAACGTCTCCACCTCTCGAAAAAGAGGGAACGAAGCGACGTTCATGCGACACGACTCAGGTTAATTCGAGGCGACTTGCGACGCAAGCCGATACCGGAATTTAAACTTCCGTTACGCACAGCGAACCGTGTCGCGGGCGCTTCAGGCGCCCGTGGGGAACTCGGCGGGACGCCGCTCGCGCGCCAGGGCGTCGAGCACGGCGTTGATCATGCCGCTTTCCTCGCGGCCGAAAAACGCGCCGGCGACGTCGACGTATTCGGCGATGACGACCCGCGCGGGCACGTCGGGCCGGCCTTTGAGTTCGTAATAGGCGGCGCGCAGGATCGCGCGCATAAGCGCCTCGACGCGCCGCAGCGGCCACCCCTTGGCGAGCGCATCGTCGAGCCCGCGATCGATCGCGCGTTGATCCTTCAGCACGCCGGAGACGACGTCGCGGAAGAACGCCAATTCGGCCGGATTGTATTGATCGCCCTCGACCTCGCGGCCGATCCAGTGCGCCTCGAACTCGGCGAGGATGTCGGCGAGCCCCTTGTCGGCGACTTCCATCTCGTAGAGCGCCTGCGCGGCGGCGAGCCGAGCGGCGGCGCGGGCGTCGGCCTTGCTCATCGCGCGCCGCCGCCCCGTTTGAGGGCGGCCAGAGTCAGCGCCGCGCGCGCCGCCTCGCCGCCTTTGTCGCCGCGCTGCGGATCGGCGCGCTCCTCGGCCTGGGCGAGCGTATCGACGGTGAGAACGCCGTTGCCCAGCGCGAGCTTGCGCGCCACCGACATGTCCATCAGCGCGCGCGCGGACTCGCCGGCGACGATCTCGAAGTGAAAGGTCTCGCCGCGGATGACGCAGCCGAGCGCCACCGCGCCGTCGTACGGACGCCCCGCCGCGCTCGCGGCGTCGAGCGCGATGGCGAGGCCGGCGGGAATCTCCAGCGCGCCGGGCGCCTCGACGACGTCGTAAGACGCGCCGGCCTTTTCGATCGCCGCGCGGGCGCCCGCGAACAGCATGGCGCCGATCGCCTCGTAATAGCGCGCCTCGATGATCAGAATGCGCCCGCCCGCCAATCGGGGCGCGGCGACGCGAGCGCGCATCGGTTCGGCCATCGGTTCCTGCTCGAAATTGGAGGCCCTGCCATAGAGGGGACGCGAGCGCGAGGCAAGGCTAAGCGCGGCGACGATGGTTCGCTTGTCCGTTCAGCCGCCGAGCAGGCGGTCGGCCGACCCAAACGCGAAATAGGCCATCAGCGCGCCGGTCAAGAGATCGACGCCGAACGTCCACCATCGGCCGGAATCGCCGGCGCCGGCGCGCCGGCCGATGAGCGTGACCGAGCTCGCCCAGATGATCCCCCAGGTCAGCGCGCCGGCGAGCACCGCCGCCGCCATCGTCAGCAGTTCGGCCAGGCGGAAGCCGGCCATCTCCGGCCGACCGATCGCCGCGAGCCAGAAGGCGACGTTCCACGGGCTGGTCAGCGCCATTCCGGCGCCGAGCAGATAGCCGGCGCGCCGCGAATCGAAGCGCGGCGGCTCGGCGGCGGCGGGGCGCGGTGTTTTCAGCGCGCGCCAGGCGCCGCGCAGGAAGACGAAGCTCAAGGCGACGAGCAGCGCGACGCTGACGACGCCCATGATCGTGCGCGCCAGCGGGGCGACGAACAGAAAGCCGATGCCGAGCGAGACCAGCACCGCCCACAGCGCGTCGCCGGAGCAGGCGCCGAGCAGCAGCGAGAACCCCGCCCAGAAGCCGCCGGCGAGGCAGCGGCGGGCGCTCTCGGCGTTGATCGGCCCCGGCGGCCAAGCGACCGACCAGCCGAGCAGGAAGCCGGTTGCGAGGAGAGGAAAGAGCGGCGCGTTCATGGCCGAGGGGGACCATACGAGCCGGCCGCCGTCAAGAATGGGTGCGAGCGCGACGGAAACAGGCTTGCAATCCCGGCCCCTATGCGACACGTTCGCAACGACGAATGTCGATTTGGGAGTCGCCCACATGCCCCTTTTCGCCTACCGCTGCCGCGCCTGCGGCGAGGAGTTCCAGACGCTCGTCATGTCCGGCGAAACGCCGATCTGCAAGGCTTGCGCGAGCGCCGACCTCGACCAGGAGCTCTCGCTGATCGCCTCGCCCAGCAAGGGCGGCGAGGCAGGTCCGCAACTGGCGGCGTGCGGCGCCGAAATGGGCGCCTGTTGCGGCGGCGGCGCTTGCGGGGCCTTCGCCCACGCCTGAGGGCGCTTGGCGGTCAGCGCGCCGACAACATTCACACATCTTTGTCGGCCGGCGTCTGAGCCGCGCGCAGGGGTCAAGGCTCGCGCGCCATAGCCCGTCGACAGACGGGCGTTCTGGCGAACGCCCTATGGCGCGCGATCCGTGAAACGGGCTTGGCCTTGACGCCGAGCACGGATCAGGCACAGCGGATTTGGAGGTTGTGGAATTTCGATGTGTGAAGCCGATAGGTCAGCCCGCGGGGAACTTCGCCTTCAGCGCGGCCACGACATTGGGCGGCGCGAACGGCGCGACGTTCCCGCCCATCGCCGCGATCTGGCGCACCAGCGTCGCGGTGATGGGCCTGACCGGCGAGGAGGCCGGCAGGAACACGGTGCGGATCTCCGGCGCCAGGGCGCCGTTCATGCCCGCCATCTGCATTTCGAAGTCGAAATCGGTGGAATCGCGCAGGCCCCGCACGATGATCGAAGCGCCCGCCGCCCGCGCCGCCTCGATCGCCAGACCGGAGATGGCGACCGTCTCCAGCGCGCAGCCGACGCGCTCCATCGCCGGCGCCGCCGCGTCGCGGATCATCGCCAGCCGCTCCTCCATCGAGAACAGCGCCGCCTTGTTGGGATTGGTCCCGACGCCGACCACCAGCCGGTCGCACAACGCCGCGGCGCGCTCGATCACGTCGAGATGGCCGTTGGTGAGCGGATCGAACGAGCCGGAATAGAATGCGATGCGCGCCATCGCCAAGGGGTAGCCTGCCCCCGCTCGCCCGGCAAGGGGCCGCTGGAGGGAAAAGATCGCGGTTAAGCGCCCTTCACATGAGCACCGACAGATGGGCTTGGCTCTTGCCACCGCCTCGGAGAATCATGACCTGATCGGGCTCCGAGACGAACCACGCGAAGGCGCCCCAAGCGAGCTGCGCCACAGTCTTCTTGAAGCCGGCCGACTGGCGGTCCTGGTACGCCGTCAGAAACGCTATCTGTTTCCGATCAAACCCCGCAGCGTCCGTCAGTTCGTAGATTGCCTCTTGCCGGCGCGGCGTGATCGCGCCGTCCGTCGCCACCACTTCAACGAATACTATCAATGGTTCCGACGGACCAAGGTCGGCAAGAATCAGGTCCGGCAGATTCTTGTCCGCCTCGATCTTGAGGCCGATCGCGTTGGCGATCCTGTCGTCGCGCATCACGATCTTGTTGCCGCTCTCGCTCAGCCAAAGGACGGCTGGCTGTGCCAAGAAGCGTCTCGCAAACACTTCGACAACGCCTTGCGCGATGAACGAACTCGCACCAGGGGCCAGTTGTCGCGTCTCGCCGTTCGGAAAAGTCACCAGAACGCCGGCGCTGCCGGCCGCAGCGCCCGCGCGCATGATCGTTACGCGGGCCAAAGCGCCCTTACTGAGATGCGTGTTTTGAAATTGCGCGATGGCAGCTTCCAGCGCCGTCCCTTGCAGTGCCGGGTCGAACAGTTTCGCGAAATCCGTCTTCAATGCGTAGCGCGGCAGACTCGACGTAGTCGGCAGGTCTTCCCTTCGTATGACTGCGCCGATAGCGACCAACCCATCACGCAGAGTCTCGTCCCGAACCGACTCGCGCGTGTTGTCCGCATACCACCGCTCTCCTCGAACCTGGCGCTTCTTCTTGAAAACCCCAGTGGCGTACGCCTCACGCTCTGCGTCTGCCGTCTTGGCTTCCTGTTCGATCGTCATCCTATAGACATGCACAGGGCCGAGGAACCGACCGGTCTCTTCGACGGCCCCCACATAGAGCGCAGTGAAGACGGTGTTCGCTGCTAACTCACGGATGCAATACGTCCGGTTCGGAGTTCCTTCTGGAAATATCGACGGCAGTCGCTCGGCGACCACCCCACGCGAAACGTAGGGAGGAAAGCCCGCCATCACACGGCCTCGCCGTAGAGGCGCTCGCATTCGGTCTCGATGCGGGCGCGGTCGATCCCTTGGGCTACAAGCCGCGTTAGGCTCTTCAGTTTCGCGGGGTCGGGCAATGGAAGCGCCTCTAGTTCGAAAGCGGAAACGGCCACGCTACCGTTCATGCAACGGAACACCTCATCCACCACGCGGCTGTTGAGCAGCGCGGCTATAACGGCGGGCGGCACTTTCGGCTTACCGTCGGCGGGCGGCACTTTCGGCTTACCGTCGGCGTGCACCATATTCAGATGGTTTTCGACCACAACGCCGCCGTGCGCCTCGACGAACGCGGCCGGCAGTTCCGCGGCAATCAGTCGACGCGCTTGTTCCTTCGCCGTCGTGCGCTGAACAAGAACGCACGGCTGCTCTACGAGCAGCCATGCGTCGCCTACCTCCAACTTGAAGTACGGGGCGTGGTTCCTCTTTTGCGCACGGTATACGAAACGACCGTCGGCCGTGACCGCTTCCGCCCAGATCAGTGGATGGACGGCCTTGCCTCCGGCCTTATCTCTCATCTGCGATTTGAAGCGGTTCCATACGAGTGGGCCGGTCGATACCGAGTAGCCCCAATCCGAAAGTCGCGACGTCATTTGCTCGACGCGATTGATAAGCGCGCTATGCTGCGGGTCTCTCGGCGCTAGCCACGGGGCGGAGGGATCGATTGGCAGACCGACGGTCCCGTTCCGCAAGACGTTCGCTTTGCGCTCATTAACGACATGCAAGTAGTGAAATTGCGCGCGCACGTCGCGCACGCCTTTGCGATAGACCGCGAGCAACGTTTCTTGAAGAACATTCTCAAACACGCCGCGCCGACCATGCACGAAATCAATCGCGATCGGAGGCGCTTCTCGCGCCAGAAGACCTCGCAGCGCTGCGTAGTACCGTCCCGCAAGGAAGCTAGCAGGCGTCAGATAGGCCACCATGCCGTCCGGCTTCGCCCAGCGCAGCGCGATGTCGGTGAAGACGCCGTACAGGTTGGCGTGGCCGTACAGGCTGCGCGCATAGCGGGTTCTTTGTGCGGCGGTCAGCACGACGCGCCCATAGGGCGGGTTGCCGATGACGAGGTCGAAAGCTTCGTCGGCAGGTTCGTCGAGGGTGTCGCAGGCCCGCACCATGGCGGGAATTGGCCGTCCCGAGGCGAGAGCTAAGTCAGCAAGCAGCACTTCGAGGGCCGCCTGCGCGAATCCCGCTGCGAGCGGATCGAGTTCGAACCCAAGAAGACGCCTTCCGATCTGCGCCAGCACGAACGCGGGAGCGCAGCCCTTCATCGCCTCGCGCATGCGTAACGCTGCATGCATGAGAAACGCACCGCCGCCAGCGGCGGGGTCGAGAACTTCGGCATTTAGCCAGTCCACTCCGGCTTCGGTCGCTTGATCGAAGAGCCGCGCGCACAACGCGAAGGGAGTGTAGTACGCGCCAAGCGCGCTCCGTTCACGCTCGGGCAGCAAGGCTGGATAGAGGCTCGTGACAAGGTGGAGCCCTTCGACAACGGGCAATCTCGCGCCAACGCATCCGATGGTTTCGGCCAACCGCTCGGCTGCCTGGTCGAGCCGCGCGTGGGGCCAGCCGTCGAACGCGCCAAGACGGGTCTGCGGCGCAATTTCGCGCGCGAACGCCTCAAGCGCATGACGCACGAATGCGGCGGCCTCGGCCTTTTTGCGCGTCTCGTGAATGGTCTCCGACCACGCACGGCACCAAGTGCGCGCGCGTCCCAGTTCCAACCTTATCGATTGGTAATCCTCGGCGCTCTCGGCTGTCGTCGGCGTTATCGCCGAGAATAGCAGTGACCTGGCCACGCGACCCCCAAATCGCCGCCTCGCGGAATCTCTTGACAGTTGGTTCTTGCTTCGTTCTCATAGACCATGCGCCATTCGCGCCGATTCGGCAAGGCGTTTCGAAATCGTCGGCGCAAGCCCTTTAGTTCCCCGGGCGGCTCGCCCCCGAAGCCGGCGCATGCGCCGAGGGTCGGCCGAAAGCAACGGGCGCACCTTGGCGCCGCCTTTGGCCCCATGCGATGGCGACGGAGTTGCGGCGCGAGGGCTAGTCCCCCGCTTCCGCTTCGCCCTCCTCGTCGTCCGATTCGGAAATGCGCTCGACCGAGACGACGCGCTCCTCAACGGCGGTGTCGAACACGATGACGCCTTGGGCGGCGCGGCCGGCGACCCTGATGCCGTCGACCGGACAGCGGATGAGCTGGCCGCCGTCGGTCACCAGCATGATTTCGTCGCCGTATTCGACCGGAAAGGAGGCGACCAGCTTGCCGTTGCGGGCGTTGACCGCCATGGCGACGACGCCCTTGCCGCCGCGTCCGGCCAGACGGTACTCGAACGAGGAGGTGCGCTTGCCGTAACCCTGTTCGGAGATCGTCAGGATGAACTGCTCGGCGGCCGACATTTCGGCGTAGCGCTCGGGCGTCAGCGCAGCGCCCTCGGGCGCCTCGCCCTCGCCTTCCGCTTCGCCGTTGGCTTCTTCGCCCGTCTCCCCCGCCATCGCCCGGCGCATCTTGAGATAGGCGGCGCGCTCCTCGATCGAAGCGTCGAACTCGCGCAGGATCGCCATCGAGATGACGGCGTCGCCCTCCGCCAGGCTGACGCCGCGCACGCCCATCGAATCGCGGCCCTTGAAGACGCGCACGTCGCGAACCGCGAAGCGGATGCACTGGCCTTCAGCCGTCGTCAGCAGCACGTCGTCCTTTTCCGAGCAGATTTGCACGTCGACGATGTTCTCGCCCTCGTCGAGCTTCATCGCGATCTTCCCGGCGCGATTGACCTGAGCGAAGTCCGACAGTTTGTTGCGCCGCACGGTTCCGCGCGTGGTGGCGAACATCACGTCGAGCGATTCCCAGCTCGCCTCGTCTTCGGGCAGCGGCATGATGGTGGTGATGCGCTCGCCGGGTTCGAGCGGCAGCAGATTAACCAGCGCCTTGCCGCGCGATTGCGGCGCCGACAACGGCAACCGCCACACCTTCTCCTTGTAGACCTGCCCCTTGGAGGAGAAGTAGAGCACCGGCTGATGGGTCGAAGCGACGAACAGCCGCGCGACGAAATCCTCCTCGCGCGTCGCCATGCCCGAACGGCCCTTGCCGCCGCGCCTCTGCGCGCGATAGGTCGAAAGCGCAATGCGCTTGATGTAGCCGCCGTGGCTCACCAGCACCACCATGTCCTCGCGCTGGATGAGGTCCTCGTCCTCCATGTCGGCTTCGCTGTCGACAATTTCGGTGCGGCGCGGATCGGCGAAGGCGGCCTTCACCGCCGTCAGCTCGTCGCGGATGATGCCCATCAGACGCGCGCGCGAGCCTAAGATCTCGAGATAGTCGGCGATCTCCGCCGCCAGCTTGTTCAGCGCCTCGGCGATCTCGTCGCGCCCGAGCGCGGTGAGGCGCGCCAGACGCAGCTCCATGATGGCGCGCGCCTGCGCGTCGGAGAGGCGCATCGCGCCGTCTTCGCCGAGGCGGTGGCGCGGATCGGCGATCAGCGCGACCAGCGGCGCCATGTCGCGCGCCGGCCAGGCGCGCTCCATCAACGCGGCGCGCGCCGCGCTCGTATCGGGCGAAGTGCGGATCAGGCGGATCACTTCGTCGATATTGGCCACCGCGATGGCGAGGCCGACCTGGAGATGGGCGTCGTCGCGCGCCTTGGCGAGCAGGTGCTTGGTGCGCCGCGTCACGACGTCCTCGCGGAAGTCGAGGAAAGCGACCAGCATGTCCTTCAGCGTCATCATCTCCGGCCGGCCGCCGTTCAGCGCGATCATGTTGGCGCCGAAGCTCGACTGCATCGCGGTGAAGCGCCAGAGCTGGTTGAGCACCACGTCGGCGACGGCCTCGCGCTTCAATTCGATGACGATGCGCATGCCGTCGCGATCGGATTCGTCGCGCAGATCGGCGACGCCTTCGATGCGCTTCTCGCGCACCAGCTCGGCGATCCTTTCGATCAGCGTCGCCTTGTTGACCTGGTAGGGAATCTCGGTGACGATCAGCGCCTCGCGATCCCGGCGCGACGACTCTGCCTTGACCTTGGCGCGCATGACGATCGAGCCGCGCCCGGTCGCATAGGCCGAATGGATGCCGCCCCGCCCGAGGATCGTGGCCCCGGTGGGGAAATCCGGCCCGGGGATATGCTCCATCAATTCTTCGAGCGAAATGTCGGGCTTGTCCATCAGCGCCAGAACGCCGTCGATCGTCTCGCCGAGATTGTGCGGCGGGATGTTGGTCGCCATGCCCACCGCGATGCCGCCCGCGCCGTTGACGATCAGATTGGGAAAGCGCGCGGGAAGGACGACCGGCTCCTGCTCCTTCTCGTCGTAGTTGGGGCGGAAATCGACGGTGTCGAGGTCGAGATCGTCGAGCAGCGCCAACGCGATCTTTTCCAGGCGCGCCTCGGTGTAGCGCGAGGCCGCCGGCGGATCGCCGTCGACCGAGCCGAAATTGCCCTGCCCGTCGACGAGCGGCGCGCGCATGGAGAAATCCTGCGCCATGCGCACCAGCGCGTCGTAGATCGCCAGCTCGCCGTGCGGATGGTATTTGCCCATCGTCTCGCCGACCGTGCGCGCCGATTTGTTGTAGCCCTTGTCGGGAGTGAAATTGAGCTCGCGCATCGCATAGAGGATGCGCCGATGCACAGGCTTCAAGCCATCGCGCGCGTCGGGCAGCGCGCGGCTGACGATCACGCTCATCGCGTAATCGAGATAGCTGCGCTTCATTTCGTCGAGGATCGAAACCGGCTTGATGTCGGCGGGGCCGCCGGGCGCGCGCCGCTCGTCCTTTTCGTCGGTCAATTCGGGAGCATCCTGAGACGATTCTTGTTCGTCTAGATGTAGCCGATTCCGCCGCGCCGCGCCACCTTCGCCGCGCTCGCGCGCACAATGATTTCATGCTGTTTTTTCAATTCTTTACACGTATCGTAGCGAAGCCTGCGCCGGGCGCGGCCGCGCGCGGCCTTGACGCCTCGGCGCGGGCGGCGTCAATCGGCGCGCGAGGGGCGAATCGCCGATGGAGTTCGAGTTTTTCAAGACCGCGCTGGTCACGCTGCTGGTGACGCTCGATCCGCCGGGTCTGGCGCCGGTGTTCATCGGCCTGACGCTCGGCATGACCGACGCCGCCAAGCGCGAGGTGGCGTTGCGCGCCTGCCTGATCGCCTTCGCCATTCTCGCCGCCTTCGCCTTCGGCGGCCGGGCGGTTCTGGACGCGCTCGGCGTGTCGATTCCGGCCTTCCGCATCGCCGGCGGCCTGCTCTTGTTCTACATCGCCTTCGACATGGTGTTCGCGCTAAAGACCGAGCGCAGAAGCGAGCTGGCGAGCGAGGCCGTGTCGATCGACCACATCCGCAACGTCGCCGCCGTCCCGCTGGCCATTCCGCTGATGGCCGGGCCCGGCTCGATCACCGCGACGATGCTGCTGGCTGGACGCGCCGGCGGCGACCCGCTGGCGCTGGCCGGCCTGATGGCGATCGTGGCGCTGGTGATGGCGGTCGTCTTCGTCGTCTTCCTCGCCGCCGAGCGCTTCTCGCGCCTGCTCGGAGCGACCGGCGCCGTCGTGATCTCGCGCATGCTCGGCGTCGTGCTCGCGGCGCTGGCGGTGCAGTTCGTCGTCGACGGCGTCCTGTCCGTCGTGCGCGCGGCCGGCGGTTGAATCGGCGAGCCGCGGCTTCGCCCGGCGGCTCTCGTGAAGAGTTTCCGACGCCTGACGGCGTCCGAAACTCTTCACGGAAACGGAACGGCGGCTTTAGGCAATCGAAATGCCGACGCGGACATTCGCTCCTGCACAGCGTCGTAAAGGCGAATTGCTGCTTGACGGGATACCAACTAGTCGGTATGTTTCTGATCAAAGGTATTGAGAATGAAGACGCACAGCGAAAAACCCTCCGCCAGAGACAAGATCCTTGCTGCGGCGCTCAGCGTGATCCGCGCCAAGGGTTATGCGGCGACGACCGTCGATGAGCTTTGCGCCGCCGCCGGCGTCACCAAGGGCGCGTTCTTCCATCATTTCAAAAGCAAGGACGAACTCGCGGTGGCCGCCGCCGATCATTGGTCGGAGACGACAGGCGCGTTCTTCGCGGCCGCTTCCTATCATGCCCACGCTGACCCGCTCGACCGGGTGCTCGGCTACATCGATTTTCGCAAAGCGATTCTCACGGGAACGGTTCCCGACTTCACCTGCCTCGTCGGCACGATGGTGCAGGAAGCCTATGACACCCACCCTGCGATCCGCGCGGCCGTCGACCGTTCGATCAGCGCCCACGCAGCGAAGGTCGAGATCGACATCGCCGAGGCTATCAAGCGCTACCGCCTCGACGCCGACTGGGGCGCCGCCGGTCTCGCGCTCCACACCCAGGCCGTTCTGCAAGGGGCTTTCATCTTGGCCAAAGCCAAGGGCGGCGCCGCGGTGGCCGCTGATAGCGTTGACCATCTGCACCGCTATGTCGAATTGCTGTTCAAGTCATCAACGACGAAACGAGGCCGAACATGACGATCGACCGGCCCACCGCTTCGGCGTCGGTCGAACCGCGCGCACGGGCGGGAAGTCTGGCAGTCGTCGTGTCCAACATTCTCATCGATATGGTCGCTCGACGGCTTCGTCGTCGGGCTGGACGACGGTGAAACCACCCCTCGGCCGACATGATGGGATGCATGTGATCGACTGGCGCATGAGCGGGCGCAGGCGACTTGACGACCTCGACATCGTGAACCCCGAACCTAGGGTCAATCGGCAGTTCGTCGACGAAATGCTCACACGAAAGGAAATGTCATGACCGAAGGAACTTTGAGGAAATTCATTGCCCTGTATCTCGCGCCCGCGTCTGTATTGGCGGATTGGGGGAAGACCGGCTCGTCGCTGTTTCAAGTGGGTAGCGCGTCCAGTACGCCGCCTGCGATGAGGTAGACCATCAGCTTGAGGTTGTGCTTGGTTCGGTAGCCCTTGGCCTTGCGTTTGGCGGCCTGGACGTTGCCGTTGATGGCTTCCAGCAGGCCGTTGGAGAGGTTGCTGCTGATCGAGCGCAGGATTTCGTCGGCCCTCGTCATGATCGTGGCCGCGACCTTTTTCATCGGCGGCAGGTCGCATGTGCTGACCCAGGCGTACCAGCGATGGAGAAACTTCCTTGCGCTCGCCATGCTGGGCATCGTGAAGACGTCCTGCAGGTTCAGGCGAATCTGCCAGGCCTGCACGGTGTCCAGATTGGCCGTCTCGAGCTTGACGATCTGGGCCTTCTCCTCCTCGTCGAGATTCTGCAGGTTCTTCAGCCACAGATAGCGTGTGCCCTTGATCCAGTCGCTGTTCTTGGCTTCCCCACGACGAACCTCGTCCACCGCTTCGTTGACGAGCTTGATCACGTGGAACTTGTCGAAAGTGATCTTGGCGTTGGGAAAGTTCGCCTTCACGCCCGCCACGAACGCCGCCCCCATGTCGATCGAGGCGTCGGTGATGTTCTCTCGTCTGCCGCCATGCGCTTCCAGAAACGCCGCGAAGGCGTCGACCGTCGCAGCGTCCTTGCCGTCCGTGACATGAACGACCCGGCGACGCGCCATGTCCACGAACAGGCTGATGTAGTCGTGGCCGCGACGCGCCGAGGTCTCGTCCGCCGCGATCTGCCTGACCTCGGACAGATCGAGCCTCTCGACGGCCTGCGAGACGTAATGATCCAGAACCCGCCAGATCCGCGTATCGTGCTCGCCGATGATCTCGGCGACGTTGGCCACCGGCATCGCCTTGACCATCGAAAGCAGGAAAGCCTCGAAAAGCAGCGTGAAGCCCGACCCCGCCCGCGCCCACGGCGGCGAAACCTGCTTCACCCCGCATTTGTCGCAGGAAACACGCGGAAGCAAAGCCTTCAGGACCGTCTTGTGCTGAAAGAAATTCAGATGCCGCCACGCCTTTTCCTTGACGTCGCGAACGCCGCATCCCTCGGCGCCGCAGGTCGGGCAGGCGAACCGGCTGCCTCGCGCGAAGCTGATATGAAGTTCGAGTTGCTTCTGCTCGGGATCGAATTCCGACCGCAGGACAACCCATGGCGAAGCAAGGCCTAGCGTAAGCGGGAGACCCCCCGGCTCTGCCGGGGTGGCAGTAGCAGTTTGACGTTTCCGGCAGTCCACCAGCGGAGTTCCAACGTGAGCAGCCACGCACACGAAAGGAACTCCACCGATGGA
>Ga0326728_10005660_pt1 | contig 34663 bp, 19 predicted proteins | sample MB3enrmetagenome_FD_207602 | JGI IMG/M metagenome (GOLD analysis project Ga0326728, IMG submission 207602) | Lab enriched peat soil microbial communities from McLean, Ithaca, NY, United States - MB31MN | ecosystem: Environmental > Terrestrial > Soil > Wetlands > Peat | place: USA: New York...
CGGGAGCGAACCGGTCGCTCTCGGCAAGGATCTTCCTCACGATAGTGCGGGAGGGTTCGTCGCGCCTCCAAACCCGATGCACGGTTAGAGGCATGGACGTGGTAGCGGACTGCGGGGCGTCCCCGGAGCTCGCGGTGAACTCTCGTGCCTCCTCGCCGGCGGCGACGCACATGCGCACGTCGCCCCCTGCCCGGGCCAGCGCGTCTCCCCAGGCTTTGACCCAGAGTCCGTTGGTGTCCTCGCAAGGCGGATAGGGGCCCACTACCAGGACGTTCATCGCCCCCACGTGGTGCACCCCGCATTACGCTCGCACATCGTGCCGACAAATCCGACCCGCATCCAGGCCGACGGTCGGGGGGAGGCACTTCAGTCTATGTATTTGAGACCGCCTGATGCGCTCGAGTCCAGGGGGCACGCGAACCGTGGGTGCGATGAGGGTTGAACCCGCGGTTCGAGCCCGCGCGCAGGGACCCACGGTTTGCCGATATCCTGCGGGAGATGAGCCTGGGTTGCCTTCGTACTGGGTCGAACAAGTCCACCGTGAGACAGTGCGAACAGCTCCGACCGCGCACCCCGCTAGGGACCACTTCGCCAGCACAATTGATGTTGGGCGGAGCCTTAGCCGGGAAGCCAGGGAGATATGGAGCCGCGGCGGCTTGCACTCGACCTGCTATTCGTCGCCGTCCTCATCGTGATCCTCCTCGTGGCCTATGCCCTGTTTTCAAGGGCCCCGAGCCCCGCGAGTCCGCCGTCGGGGTTGACCTCCCACCCCCCACCCTTTTCTCTCTTCGGCCCCGCGGTTCCCCAGTCCGTGAGCCCTGGGTCCAAGGGATGTGCGGCAACCCCCGACGAGGTGTGTTTCGCGATCGGCATCCGGGCCTATCCCCTAGGGTTCCCTGTGGGCAACATCAGCATCGAGATCCTCAACTCGTCGTTTGATTCTTTGGCTGTTCTTCCGCAGACGGCCGCCCTAACGTTGTTCAACGCTACCAACGTGACCGTCGCTGCCTGGAACCTTGGGACCGAGAGCTGGGAGACGGGAGCTTCGGCCACGCTCGAAGGGGGATACTTCGTCTTTGACTCGGGGTCGACCGGCGATTTGGTGAGCGGGGACTATTTTGAAACGGCGGCCCATGGGGTGGGATCAGGGTACTGTAGGCTACCGTAGCATGCCCGCCGGCCTAGGAACATCCCTCGAACCGGGCCCAATCCGGCGCGAGAGCTCCCGTGCGAACTCCGCAGGTCGTCGCGGCGAGATGTACCATGGATACGGCTCGGCGCTCACGAGCAGTCCGGAGGCGGCATCCGTGTAAATCGGCACGAACTCGCCAATCGTGGGGCTAAACAACCGGCCCCGCCAGACCCACGACGCAAGGAAACCGCCGGTGGCGGAGAAATCGCGGAGGCTTGCAGGTCGGACCGCCCGTACGTCCTTCAGAGGGAGCTGGCCACCCCCGAAGATCGTCCAGGCGCGCAGGTGCGTTTCGTCGAGGGAGTACCGGGTCGAGAGGTAGCGCGCCAGCGGAAGCAGGGCGAGCGCGAGCAGGACGTAGACCGCCCACCATTCGGCGCTCGGGATCCTCGGGCGGACGAGCAGCACGATCAACGCGATTACGAGGGCGTAGCCCCCGACAACGGATGCAGAAACCTGCGCTCCCATCGCATACGGTCCCCCGGTCTCGCCGGTGGCGCGGGGAGCGCCCTCGGACTCTGCCATTCAGATCGGTCCCTCAACGCGGCTCGTCACGTCGGCGGGAGTCGAAGCCTCGAGCTCGTCCCCTGCTCCCGACCTGTCGTCCCCCGGACTTTCTGTGACCATACCCCCGCGTATCCGACGCGCCTCCCCGACGGACCTCAGGGAGGGACGGGGGTTACCGGCTCCGGCGGATATAGCTCGACCCTCGTCCAGGAGAAGGTGGGACCGCCTCGGTGACGTCCAGCACCCGTAAGGTCCGCCAAGGCCGACCCCCGGGGTTGGACGCTCGGGCAGGGGGTCGGGCAGGACATCAGCGATGCCGAGGACTCGGCCCAGTCGAGGCGCGTCCTGCGCCTCGCGCGGCTCCCCCTCGACCCCTCGTCTCGGCCTCGGGCGCCTCGGCGGACCCGCCCCGGCGTGCGGCGGCCGGGGCGGGCGTGCTCTCTACCCTACGTCATGCCTCGCGACGCGTCCGTCCGACCGTCCACGCCGCCCCCAGCAGCCCGAGCATCGTCGTGCCCAGCAACGCCATGTCGAGGGAACCCGATGCGCCAGCCGCGCCCACCTTTGCCGTTCCGTAGGGCGCTCCCGTTACCACCGCCGGGACCGACCCGTGCTGATGGGTGAACGTCACCGTCACGGCTACCGGAGCACCTGCGACCGTCACCTTTCCGGTCGAAGGAGAGATCGTGTACCCTCTCACCGCCCCGACCGTGTACGCATACGTTCCGTTCCCGTAGGTGAACCCGATCGACCCGCTGGTCGAGCACACCGTGTTCTTCACGAGCTGCACGCACCAAGCCGTCCCGCTCGGCAGCCCGCTCTCGGTGAACACCACGGTGTACGCGCTCAGGCCCACGGTCACGGCCCTCCCGCTGACGACCACCTTCCCGGAGCTCGGAGTCAACGAATAGCCCGACCCCACCGTGACCTTGTACGCATAGGTCCCGTTGCTCACGTCGAAGACGATCGGCCAGCCGAACGAGCACTCCGAGCTCTTCCCGAGCTGCACGCACCACGTCGTCGAGCTCGGAAGGCCGCGGTCCGTGAACGTCACCGCATACGGATACGCGAACGTCAATCCCATCGTTTCGGTCTTCGCCAGCGTCAGCGTCCCCGACAGCGGATACGCCATCCTCCCGACCGACGCCGTGATCTCCTGCCCGACCAGCGGCGACAGCACCGCGTAGGTGAAGCGGCTGCCCGGCGTCAGGTTCAGATAGCTCACGCTGCTCTTCGCGGAGCACTGCTCGTAGCCGTCGACCTCCACGCACCAGGACTGCCCCTTCGGCAGGCCCTTCTCGCTGAACGCCAGGGTGACCGTCGGCCCCTTCACGAACAGGGGCGTCAACGCGGTGGTCGCCCCCGAGACCGTCACCGACTGGGTGCTCCCCGCCGCCAGCCCTCCGCCGCCGCCCGCCACACGGTACCCCGACGGCCCGGTGATCAGCGCCGCATACGTACCGTTCGGGAGCGTGAATCCGACCGTCGCCAGCGTGCTGTGCTTCACCAGCCCGTCCACCTCCACCGTCCAGCCGTACTTCGTCAGCGTCTTCGCCGGGATTCTGCTTTCCGTGAACGTCACGGGGTACAGCCCCTGCCCGTAGACGAGCATCGGCTCCGTCGTCGGCGCGCTGTTGACCGCCACGGTCCCGCTGTACGGGAACGTCACTTGGCCCCAGCCAGGGATGCCTGCGATCGAGTAGCTGTACGAGAAGCCGAGCGGCTCGGTGAAGCTGAGGCTGTCGTTCGCCCCGTCGGTCGTGAGGCTCATCGACGTTCCGTTGACCGTTACACGCCAGGTGAGGCCGAGCGGGAGACCCGTCTCGGAGAACGTCAGTACCGCTTTTCCGGGGGAGGCGTACGGTACGGTGACCGTGGCGGGGGTCCCCGCGGCGACCGCGAACGAACCGCCCAAGCTGCTCGTGTAGCCCGCCGGGACGATGGGCGTCCAGTTGAACGCCCCGTCCGGGAGGACGAGGTCCACGGAGGGCGCCTTCGTCTGGAACTGCGCGAAGACTAGGGCGGGTGGGTCGCCCGCGCAGCCCGGTGGCCCTCCGCCGGGGTTGCCCTTGACAGGGCCGCAGCAGACGCTCCCAGGGGGTCCTCCTCCGGGATTGCCCTTCACCGGGGCGCACCAGACGATGGCTCCCCAGCTCGTGCCGGACAGGACTCCGTGCGGGCCGATCGAGACGGCCGCGGCCTCCGTCGTCAGCGGCGCGAAATCGCCACCCGGATGGATGTACGTCGCACAGTAGTACTTCGCGCAACCATACCCGGGCAGCGGGTTACCGTACCCGGCCTCGGGGGAGAGCAGATTGCTCGCATTCTCATCATAGGGAAGCACGCCGTTCGGGTTGTCCGCCCCGTTGGCCCAGTTGAGGATGACACCGTAGTCCCACCACGAGTTGCCGCCCTGCGTCGATCCGTTGACGATGCTTCCGCTCAGGGGGATCCCGGGGAACTCCGGTGTGGTGTGGACGTTGCTCGCCGACTGCATGGTGATGTTCCAGGTGTCGTCGTAGGTCTCCGGGTACCCGGAATAGAGGTTGAGCGGGAGCGACCAGGCGGTCGTGGGCGTATCGAACACGTTGTTGTAGATCAGGTCCGACCCCTCGCCGACCTCGAGCCCAAGTCCCGAGTTGTACGGAAGGAGGGCCGAGCAGCTCGCGGGACCTGGGCAACCGAGGGGCGGGTCGGCCTGGAGGAATCGATTGCCCCAGATCGTGTTGTTGCCTCCGCGCAGGTTCTGGGGACCAAACTGCGTCCCGCCCATGTACACCAGCAGGCCCTGGCTCTCCGTGAAGAAGACGTTGTTCGCGATCAGGTTGCCTTCGGAGGCGTAGAAGATGACGTTGAACGAGTTGAACGTCAACGGGAAGTAGGCTGTGCGGGAGAACCAGCCGCTGATGTTGGTCGTGTTGTAGAGCGCGACGTTGGTGACGTTCCAGAACCAGTACTGGAGGTCGTTGGTCGAAGGAAGGGACTGGTAGGGGGACGGCTGGAAGCTGTTCGTGTAGGTCTCGAAGGTTGGGGTGTCGGCCAGGACCACGGAAGCGGACGTGTACTGCAGGAACACGCCCGGGAACACCGGGAACCCGTAATCGTTGTACAGTCCGAAGTCCGAGGACAGCGGGGCGTACTGATTGTTGTAGAGGACGTACGGTAGGGTAGGTGTCCCCGCCCCCGATTGGGCGAGGGCCGCCAGTTCGGAATTCGAAAAGGCCCAGAGCGGGGTGTAGACCCCCAGCGCGGGGTCGAGGGCCAGCGTGACGTTGAGGGAGATCGTTTCGGGAACGGTGACGTTGTTGAAGACCTTGGCATGGTCGGCGAGCTCGCTGAGGATAGTGTACCTACCGGGCATCAACTGGAACTCCGTGGTCTCCATGGTCGGAGCGAACTCGTACTGGAACACGATCGGCGCGGTGAACGCCACCGTGCCCTGGTAGAGGAAGAAGTTGAACGCGTTCGCAGGATAGATGCCGAGGTAGAACCCGGACGAGCCCGCCGGGGCACCGGTTCCCCAGAGCCCGGTGAGGATGGAGGGACCGGTCGTCATCGAGGCCCACGGAACGGCAGCCGGAGAGGTGTTCGCAAGCCACCAGTTGACGTTCGCTCCGGTGGAGGTCTCCCCGGTGTCGCTCCCGTAGTTGTAGGCCGAAGGGATGGTGAAGTACGTCGTGAAGTTCTGGACCTGAGCAAGATACTGCAGATCGAGCTGGGCCTGTGCCGTGCTCAGATCGACCTGGCTTCCCCCACCGGGCCCGGTGACGACGAGCTCGAAATCGTCCCAGAGGCCGACCTTGTTGTAGCCGACGCCGCTCGCGGTGAAGTTCGAGGGCACCGTCACGCCGAACGGTGAATGCGGGGAGGTGGAGTTGAAGACCACGTAGTCAGGATTGGTCATGTTGAGGTTGTCCGAAGGCCAGACGGAGCTGGAGACACCGAAGCCGAAGGCGACCTCGTTCCGTCCGTCCATAACGGACGAACCCATCACCAGATCGACCAAGAAGGGGTAGGTCTCGGGATGCGGAACCGCATAGCTCGAGTAATAGTAGCCTAGGCCACCGTAGTCGTTGGTCCCATCGGGGCCGTGCGCGTAGATCGTTCCGTTCGTCACGGTGTCGTTGGGGGCGGAGAAGTTCCAGACGTTCGTGACCAGGAACATGTACCCCGTGGACGGGAAGTAGCTGACCACGTCCTGCGCCCAGAAGGAGTAGCCCGGGGTCCCGAACAGCGTGACGTTCGTGAGGACGGCGTTCATCTGGATACTGAAGCCGTCCGGGGAGCTCTGGTAGAGATCCTCCCCTTGGATGCCGGTGGCGTTGAGGCTGACGGTACCCATGAGGCCGGTCGTGTTGAGAACCGATGGGTTCAGGGTCCCCGTGTCGATCGTCCCTCCGTAGGCGGCTGCATCGGGCCCGCCGCCGACCGGGACGGTGGCAACCACCGCATTCGTAAGCCCGCTGATGGCCCACGTCTCCGCGCCGACGTAGTTCGTCACGTATACCTCGCCGTTCCCGACGTCGTAGCCTACTCCCGTCGGACCGCCCCAGAGGGAAATCGTGGTGGACACGTTGTTCGTCGCCCCGTTGATGACGAGCACCGTCCCCGAGGACTCACAGGCCACGTACACGTTGTCGTTCCCGCCATCGTAGGCCACGCCGAACGGGCCGCCTCCCACGTAAAGGGTGGCCATCACGGTGTTCGAGATTCCGCTGATGACGCTCACTGAGCCCAAGAAGTCCGTCACGTACAGCGTGTCCTTCGCGCTGTTGAATGCTACACTCAACGGGGTGGCGTTCGAGAGAAGGATTGACCCCACGACGGAGTTCGTCGCCCCATTGATCGTCGTCACGTTGCTCGAGCCGTAGTTCACGACGTAAAGCTCTCCATTGACCGGGTCATAGGCCAGGTCATGAGGATCCGTTCCGACCAGGATCGTGTGCACGACCGTGTTTAGGGTCCCGCTGATCACGCTGACAGCGTCCGAGTAGTAGTTGGTCACGTACAGGTTCCCGTTCGCGCTGTCGTACGCCACCCCCTCCGGCCCGTTTCCGACGGGGATCGTGGCGACCACCGTGTTGGTCGTGACATTGATGACGCTCACCGAGTTCGAGCCGCTGTTCACGACGTACAGTTCGTGGTTCCCGGGATCAAAGGCAAGATAGTACGGGTTGACCCCGACCGGGATGGTAGCCACCGGGGCGTTCGTGGTCCCACTAATGGCCGTGACCGTATCGGTGAACCAATTGGACACGTAGGTGTCCCCGGTGGTGCTCAATCCGTAGTCGGCCAGCCCCATTGGAGCGGGACCACCGGTGTACAGGGGGGCGGCGGAACCTTTCTCAGCTGCCTCCGCGATCTGCGCAGGCGAGGCGGAGGCGCGAGGGACGTAGGCCACATCCGGCTTGAGACCGACGGCTCGCGTGGCCGCGAGAGCCTTGGCCGCCATCGCGGCCCCTGCGTTCGGTGCTCCCGAGGAAGGGCCACTGACCACCGACCCTCCCAAGGGATGCGCAGGCGGGCTGGAGCCTAAGGGGGCACTGGGCACGGCGGACGAGACTCCCACGGTACCCGGCGCGCTCTCCCTGGCGGGGGCCGCGTGTCCCGCGCTCGAAACGCCCAGGCCCATCCAAGCAATGACGGCGAAGAAGGTGACGGCCACGACCAACCACGCCCGCGAAACCATACCGCCTAACCCCCGGAGGGGCCGCAGATGGAACTCCTGCCATATGTGCCTTCCGAAAGAGGGTGGAGTAGTCTCCTACAGTCCCGCGAGGTGGAGCACTTGGTCGGTGTGTAACCTCCCCTGCGCGTCCAGGGCGGACTCGAACGGGGCGAGCGTTACCGCGACCTCCCTGACTTCGCATCGCGGCCGGGAGGGTCCGTCGTTGCTCCACGGTTCGGGAAGAATTGTTCTCCTACGCGCTTTCATAGGAGCACTCAACGCGTGGTTTGACGACGGCCCCGCCGGGAAAGGCAGGCCCGCGAGCAAGTCCCCTTCGTTCCCGAGACAGAGACAGGCGTGACCCCTTCCCACGAGATCCGGTAGCTCGCGGACTTCACCAGGGTCATATTGGCACGGCGGCTTGCGGCGGCATGATTCGGCTCGAATCGATGACCGAAGAAGACTTCCAGGACTCCCTCCAGCGTTCCATTCGGCGACATGCTACGGAGTATGCGCGGAGAGGGCCCTGGACCCAGGACGCCGCGCTCGAGGCGAGTCGGCTAGTGTTCGCCCAATTCCTGCCCCAGGGCCTGGCGACACCTCATCACCACTTTTCCAACCTGGTCGATGAGACCTCAGGCTCCAGGGTCGGGGAGACGTGGTATACGGCCGAAGAGAAGGGCGGCAAGGTTCAAATCTGGATTGACTGGATCTGGATCGACCCCCTGCATCGACGGCGGGGGCATGCCACCGAACTGCTCGGACTCTTGGAAGACGAGGCTCTCAAACTGGGGGCTGATCGCACTGGGCTGAGCGTTTGGGCCGACAACCCCGGGGCCGTAGCCCTGTACGCGAAGTCGGGCTACGTTACGGTTGACATGCGCATGATGAGGCTGATCGGCCGTCCTCGGTGAACTCAGGCTTGCCTCCCGACCGCGAGCGAACCGTTCGCGATCGGGCGGTTTTGTCTCAGAGGGGGGTTCGATTCAGTGAGGATCACGCCAAGTTCATCTTCTTGAGAAGCTGAGCGAACCGAGGATCCCGGCGTACGGGAGCGAGGACCGGCTCGTTCCGGAGGATCTGGAGCTGCAAGCCACGCTTCTCGACGGCCTGGTCGAGCAGGGCGAAGCATTCGTCCAATTCGCCCAGGACGCCGTACCCCATCGCTCGTCGGGTCACGTCGGCCATCGCCCTCGGTCGTTCCTTCATCGATTCGAGGATCTCTCGAGCCTTGCCCGTGTCCCCCAGGGCCGCGTGGATCCAGGCGTGCAGCATTCCCGGCGATTCGTGGCCGAGGTCAGCCGCCCGATCCGCCTCTTGGAGTGCCCGGCGGGGGTCCGAGCGGGCGTACCAGTAGTACGCGAGCTGCCAATGATACTCCACACCCGTGGGGTCTAGCTCCTTTAACCGTTCGACCTTCTCCAGTGCCTTGTCGAACTGCCGAAGCATGATCAACAGCATTCCGCTGAGGGCAACGATCAGTACGGAATGGGGGTCGGCTTCCTCGGCTAGGGAGATCTCCCGGAGCGCTTCATCAGTTCGACCCTCGTCCTCGAGAAGACCGGCGTAGAACAGGTGCGCGCGCGAGTTGCTTGGGCTCAGGGATGCCGCGAGAGCGAACTCCTTCTCAGCGGCGGCGTAATCATAATCGTCCGCCAGGATCGCACCAAAGGAAGCGTGAGCTTCGGCGAGGCCGGAATCGAGTTCGATCGCGCGCTGGACCTGGGCACGACTGGATCGGTCCCACTCGGCATCCGGTGCGGTGTCGTAGTTCTGCCCCAACCAACGGGTCGCATCGGCCAACCCACCGTAGGCGCTCGCGTTCGTCGAATCCAGCGCGATGGCCAGCTCGAACTGTTTCTTCGCTTCCCGAAAGCTTCCCTCGGTCCATTCGGCCAGGAACGCGGAACGTCCCTTCAGGTAGGCGAGGTACGACTCCGGACGAACCGTGGGTCGTTGCTCCAGGCGAGCCTTCTCGGTCGCACGGACCTTGACCTGCAGGGCGGTGGCGACCCGCTTCGCCACCTCGGTTTGGAGAGCGAAGACCCCCTCCAGTCTTCGCTCGTAGGTCTCCGACCAGATATGCTCCTGAGAAGTAACATCGATGAGCTGGACGGTGATCCGGAGCTGGTCGCCGTCCTTTCGCACGCTCCCCTCGAGGATGGAGTGGACCCTGAGTTCCGCGCCGATCTGAGCCACGGGCTTCGTCGTTCCCTTGTATTGGCCGACCGACGTCCGCGCGATGACCCTCAGCCCGGCGAGCTGGGAAAGGACCGAGGTCAATTCCTCCGTCAGCCCTTCTGCGAAGAACTCGTCCTTCAGGTCCGGGCTGATGCTGGCGAAGGGGAGGACCGCAATCCGCGGGAGGAGTGGAACTGCTGGGGTGACTTCCTCCGTGCTCCAAGGAAACACCACTCGGTAGATCTCCACCGCGTCCTGGACGCCCTTGAGCGTCATCGGGCCGAGTCTCTCGAGCTTGTAGGAGACCTTGTTGTGGACCTGGTCGTAGACCGGGAACGAGAGGCACACACCCTCCGGCTCCGCAAGGGGCTCCACCCGGGAGGCGATGTTCACCGCATCCCCAAGAATGTCGGTCCCGCGCCTCTGGACGTCGCCGAGGTGAATGCCGATGCGCATCAGAAGGGGCTGAGTTCCCTTGCGGGAATTGCGTTCGTGGGCTCGACGTTGCAGCTCGACACCGCACTCGACCGCATCGAGGGCGTTCGGGAACTCGATCAGCAGCCCATCGCCCATCGATTTGACCTTGCGACCTCGATGGGTGGCCAGGACGGGCCGCGCCAGGTTCTCTTGATCGCGGAGCAATCGTAGGGCCCCGGCCTCGTCCTTCTGGGACAGCGTGGTGTACCCGACGATGTCGGTGAACATGATGGCGGCGAGCCGTCGCGTCGCGGCCACGGTTCGAGAACCGCTCCGGTTAGATTAGGTCCCGGCCCGCGGGACACCAACGCTAACAGGTTCGAAGAGGGCGCTCTTGGTGACCCCCTTCAGCCGAGTCGACCGCTCGGACCCTTTCCAATCGAGGGGTTTGTGTAACGCCCCCCCTGGGCACGATCGAACCGGTGCGGAGCGAGGCTCACGTACGCCTCCAGGAACGTCAGGAGACAGAGGATTCGAACCCCGCTCGGATCGATTCCGGCTGGGTTCACGGGTCGTGTTCGAATAAGTAGTTAGTCAAATCCCTCCGGACGAAGGGGAAAGAGTTGGTCAACCTCCGAAGATCCCTCTCCAGATCTTCTTGCCTAACGGTTCCTTATCGCGTTGCAATTTTTCCTCACGCAAAGCGACATCCTTTGAGAGCAGAGCATTCTGTTCGGCCGTCAAACGAGCTTGTTGCTCCTGAGCCTTCGTCTGCTTTTGGGATTCTGCGAACAACGCCTCGAGTCGAATGATCTTGTCTCGGTCGGTCGCAATCTGTTCCGAGAACTGACGCTTTTGCTCCTCGAACTCCGAGTCGAACTGACGGCGCTGCTCCCTGAACTGCCACCAAGTAATCCACGCGAGCACAAGCGTCCCTCCGATTGCCGCAAGTGATAGTCCAATCGATGTCCAGTCGGTCATGGCCGCAAGATTGACCCCTCACTTCGCTGCCCCCAGTGCGAATCCAGATTGAAGGTTTCTGCATCCTCCTCCGAACCGAATGGGGTGGCTCAGCGAACGAGAGTTCCGTCTCCTGGCCCACTCCTCAAAGTGAGGCAGCGACCTAGCCGACGTACGGTCCAACAATACCCCTTATGAGGGCTAAGTTCGGGAGACCTCGTCGGTCCCGGCCGGCGCGGCATCTGTATAGGGCCAGGCGGCATCCGCCGCGGTCGAGGGTGGCGGTTTTGTCGGTTCTCAGTCGAGGCCGCGGCAGTCGGGAACTGATTGCGATTGCGATCATGCTCGTGACTGTGGTAGGCGGGCTGAACTTGGGGGGAGCCCTCGCCGCCGGTTCTCACGGTGGAACTACCGCACCGAGGGCTGGGTCTCAGTCGACGGGAGGGCCCGGAAAGGTCGGCACGAACCCGACGTCGACAGGGTCGCTACCCTCATCGTCCTTGTACGTCGGTAGCCCGGCTCGAGGCTTGTCCGTACGGACGGCAGCAGTGGGAACCGCGTTGGCGACGGTTGGCGCGGTGCACGATGGGGTGGCCCCCGGGTTCCATCCTGCACCTTCGGCATTGCCGTACGTGAAGGACACGCTCGTCCTATTCAATAACACGGTGGTACCAGGGGATTTCCTGGCATCGAATGAGTTTGTTCCGGTCGGCGTAGCGTATGACAATGGGAGGGGGGAGGTATTCGTCACGAACACACAATCGAGCGACAACAACGTGAGCATAATCTCGGACTCGAGCAACAAGGTGGTGGCGGCGGTCGCAGTAGGAACGTCGGCTGAGAGCGTGGCGTATGACAGCGGAAGGGGGGCGGTCTTCATCGCGAACTTCGGCTCGAACACCGTGAGTGTCATCAACGACACGTCGAATACGGTTGTAGCTACTGTCCCGGTGGGCTACGGTACAGGCTACGGTGGAGGGGGTGCGGCGTATGACCGTGGGACGGGGGAGGTCTTCGTCACGAACACTTTCTCGAACAACGTGAGCGTAATTTCGGACTCGACGAACACCGTGGTGGCGAGCGTCCCCGTGGGCGTCAGTCCGGACGGTGTGGCGTACGACGGTGGGAAGGGTGAGGTCTTCGTCACGAACGAGGCCTCAGACAGCGTGAGCGTGATTTCGGACAGAAGTGACACGGTCGTGGCGACGATTGCGGTGGGCTCCTATCCCAATGGTGTGGCATATGACAGCGGGAAGGGGGAGGTGTTCGTCGCGAACGGGGGCTCGAACAACATGAGCGTGATCTCGGACTCGACCAACACGGTGTTGGCAACGGTCGTGGGCGTCCAGCCGTCAGGCGTAGTCTATGATGGGTTGAGGGGGGAGGTCTTCGTCACGAACGGCTCGAACACCGTTAGCGTAGTTTCAGATGTGACGAACACATTAGTCGCTACGATTCCGGTCGGCGCCGGTCCTACCGGTGTGACCTATGACAGTGGGATGGGGGAGGTCTTCGTTACGAATTGGTACTGCTACAACTTGAGCGTGATCTCGGACACAGACAACAAGGTTGTCGCGGCAATCCCGGTGGGCAGTTACCCTCAGGACCGACTGGCGTATGACTCCGGAAAAGATCAGGTCCTCATCACAGACGTCGAATCGAACTCCGACACCGTCAGCATGATTTCTGGCGCAACTGAAACAGTTGTCGCTACGACAACGGTAGGTAGCTGGCCCGTCGGTGTGGCCTACGACAGTGGGAAGGGGGAGCTTTTCGTCGCGAACGGTGATTCGGACAACGTCAGCATAATCTCGGACACTACCGATACGGTCGTTGCGACCATCTCACTCCCGGTAGGTAACATCGGGTCAGCCGCAGTGTATGACAGCGGACGCGGGGATGTCTTTGTTGTCGACATCGGCCCGGCTCCGCTGTACAGCGGGAACGTGAGCGTGATTAACGACACATCTGACGCTATCGTCGCCACCGTCCCGGTTGGGGATTGGCCGCAGCAGATGGCATATGACCGTGGGCGGGGGGAGGTTTTCGTCACAGAATTCGGCCCTAGTCCCTATGGATATGGCAACATCAGCGTGATCAGTGACATGTCGAACAGTGTTGTCGCAACTATCCCTGTTGGTCCCTACCCTCAGGGACTGGCGTATGATAGCGGGCAGGACGAGGTCTTTGTCGCGGACGGGGGTACGAACAATGTGAGCGTGATTTCGGATGCGACGAACACGGTTGTGACTACAGTCGCGGTTGGCGCTGGGCCCTATGGCATTGCATACGACAACAGGCAGAGCGCGATCGTCGTCACCGACACCGGTGGCGGGTGCTCCAACTGCGGCAGCGTGAGCGTGATTTCTGACATGACGGATACGGTGGTGGCAACGATTCCGGTAGGCAGTGTGCCCTTGGGCGTCGCGTACGACAGCGTTCGGGGGGAGATATTCGTCGAGAACTTCCTTCAGGGCACAGTATCGATTATCGCTTGGCCGCCCGTCTACAGAATGACATTTCAGGAGGGGGGGCTCCCGATCGGGACCGAATGGTGGGTGAATGTGACGGGCGGCCGGTCGTACAGCTCGACGACGGACACAGTCAGCTTCGCAGAGCCGAACGGAACGTTTACCTACACGGTCGGCTCAGCGGACACGAGCTGGACAGCACCGGGGGGCTCGTTCACGGTTGTTGGAGTGCCTGCTTCGAAAATGGTGTCGTTCGGCCGCGGCTTCGCCGTGACCTTCGTCGAATCCGGGTTGCTCCCTGGGGCTGAGTGGTTCGTGAACATCTCGGGTGAGCCGTCACAGAATTCGACGACGACGGCGATCACGACCGGTCTATCGAACGGTAGCTACCTTTACACCTTCGGCTCGCCCGATTCCCACTACTCGCTCGCGGGCGGGGAGCTACTCGTCGACGGCGCCCCGGTCTCGGTGCCGTTGACGTTCGGCTTACCGACCTTCACCGTGACCGTCACCGAGTCAGGCCTACCGTCGGGTACCGCATGGTCGGCGACCCTCTTTGTTCAGGTCTTCAACACCACTTACTATTACTGGCAGGCTGGGCCTGGATTGACAAAGATTTCGACAACCTCAATGATCGTGTTCGTGGAACCAAATGGGAGGTACATGTGCACCGCCGGAGGTGCCTGGGGCTACCAGGCATACATCCAAGGGTACTACGTAGCCCCCCTCACCGTCAACGGGACCGACGAGGCGGTCGCAGCCAGCTTCTACCCGTACTCGTACCCGGTCACCTTCACGGAGACGGGCCTTCCTCCGGGGAAGCTATGGGGGGTGTTTGTGAACGGATACGGGCTCGGTACCATCACGGTTGGTCCCAGAAGCTCAGTGACCGTAGGGGCACCGAACGGGACGAACTATTACGCCTTGGTCGGGGCGTCGGGGTATCGGGTGTCGGGCCTCGCGGCGACAGGCAACCTCACGGTCCAAGGGGCCCCGGTCACAGAATCATTCAGCTTCGTGAAGGGAGCGACGTATTCCATCACGTTCACCGAAAGGGGCCTGGTCAAGGGAAGGCCTTGGTGCGTCACCCTCGTGAATAGGTACAGCTGCTTAACGACGGGAAGTGGAACGTTGTCCGGCCTATCGCCCGGGACCTACCCCTACACAATCCTGCCCCTGCCGGGCCAGACTATCACCGCAGGACTGGGTCGGACGACTATCCCGCTCTCAGGGTGGCTAACGCTGTCGGCAGCGAGCCTCAGCATGGTGGTGACCTACGTCTACCCGTACAACGTGACATTCTCGGAGACCGGCTTACCAAACGGGACAAACTGGTGCGTGGCAGTCGGCTCGAGTCGAGAGTGCTCAACGAACGGAGCCGTCGTCTTCCGCCTAGGGAATGGGTCCTACGTGTCCCGAGTCGGACCCGTCGCAGGCTACCTTTACGTCGGTAACCCTTCCGAGAGGGCGAAGGTGGTTGGTGGCCCGACGACCGTGACGGTGAAGTTCGTGCATCGGCACCACGCGGTGACTCTCTACAACCCCTCAACGCTCCCTGTAACCGCAACCGTGTCTCGCCCGTTGGGCGTCGAGGATGGTGGACGCGGCCGATCGGCCTGACCCGAACCGCAGACGAATCAACACAATGTTTGCTCTCACCTCGACTTGCGGACCGAAGGCGGTTCGACGAGGTTCTCACGAAGGGTGCCACCTTACGTGACGGCTGGACCAGGCCGTTATGGGCCCGACCCTTGTCTAAGAGGGGATTTCTCTAACGCCCCCCCACTTGTCCATCGATTCGGATTCTCCCAGCGGCGGTCTTCGGGGAGAGCTCAGTATCGGCCGGACGACGCATGCCATGGCCCAGCTAGCTAGGCGGGTGCCGCCACCTTCGTTGAGATGGTTCCGGTGGTTGATTCTGCTCGGCCTAGGTCCAACCTAGTATGGACCCGGCTGGGTTAACGTGCTGTATTCGAACCAGTGGGTTTCGTGATGGGGGGCCCGTCGCGTTGCCCAGACATGGCGTCAACGACTTCGCGGTTCGCCTGCTGACTGTTGTTTGGTCATCGGTCGTGCGCGTCTTTCATGAAGCCTGCACCGACGCTGCGATCTCGCCACGGATAATCAAACCCTCTGTTCGGAAACGAGCGTGGTGAATGTAGGATAGGTCCGGAAAGCGGGGCAGAACGATTGCGGGCGGCCATCTGGCCCGACGAATCGGCACGGATGCCCGTGCTCGCCTGACGGACCAGGTAGACGATCCGCTGATCGGTGAGTTTGGCTACGTGGTCAGTAGGGGCTAGGGGCAAAGGGGAGGCGCGACCCTCTCCCCCAGGTCCCCTCCTTCCAGCGCCCGGGAACCGGCTCTCTTCCGTCTAGTCGTAGAGAAATGATCATTGGCCTAGAGACGGCTCTTCCGGCTTGCGAAAGCGCCATCTAATGCCTCCCGATAGCCCCTAAGGAAGGGTCGGGCCGTGGTGAGCGATGCCCGCCGGCAATTCTTGGTCCTCTTGGCGGTCGTAGCCCTTCTCGCTCCCTCGTCGTTCCTGCTGACTCCGGCGACTCGACCCGCAGGGCCCCCCGCCAACCCGAACGAAGAGCCGGCCTCGGCGACGCACGCGACCCCTCCGCCCGTGACGGAGGCAGCCCGTCCGGTGCTAGTTCCCCGACTTGCCCCCGCCATGTCTGATCCCGGAACGCCCATGGTCCTGGCCCGTTCTCCCCTCCCGCCCTGGCCCGGCACGCCGGTAATCGACCCACGCAACGGGTACGTGTACATTCCTGTCGGGAGCGGGAACATCACGGTCCTCCGTGGGTCGGTCCAGCTCGGGGTCATCCCGGGTCAAGGGCCGTACTCGGGGTCGGCGTTCGACCCCTCGAACGGGTACCTCTACTTCTTGGGACAGAACGACCTCCTCGTGGTCTGCGGCCTGAGGGCCTTGGCCGACATTTCGGTGGGCCCATACGCGACCTCCGTGCTGTACGACCCCGCGGACGGTTCCGTCTACGTGGCGAGCGAGTCCTTCGACCTCGTGGTAGTCGTCCACGGGCTAAGAGTGATCGCCACCATCCAGCTTTACGGGGCCGAATGTCTTGCCGGGGAGGCGTACGACCCGATCGACACCGCGATCTATGTGGTCGACCAGTGCGTGGGGAACCTCTACCTGATCAAGGGAACGTACCTCGTGAACTCGTGGTACGTGGGCAGTAATCCGACCTCGGTCGCCTACGACCCGGCCGACCAGACTATCTACGTCTCTCTCGGCGTGTTCCTATTCGGCTGGGGGTATCTCCTCCTGTTCCGGGGCTCGACCCAGGTCGGCAACGTGACCGTCGGGTGCGGCCCGGGGGCCGGGGTCTACAACAGCCAGAACGGCCTCCTCTATGTGGAGAACACCTGCTCGGCCAACATCAGCGTCGTCCGCTCGGACTACGTCGTGGCCAGCCTCGCGACCCCCGGGGCCTCCGGCCCGCTGGTCCTGGACCCTGCGACGGGCTACGTGTATGTGCCCGCGGGCGCGGGGATCTGGGTTTTTGACGGGCTGGTACAGGTCGCCTCCGTGGACCTGGGTGCCGGCCTTGAACAGCAAAACGGGATCGATGGCATCGCTTTCGACCTCCCCGAAGACGAGCTGTATGCGACGACCTCCAACATATTCGAGTCCAACGGGACATTGAGCATCATCGGCCCCGGACCGAGCGGGGTTCCGGTGACGTTCGGTGAGGTTGGGCTGATTCCGGGGACGTCCTGGAATGTGAGTATCAACGCTACGCTGGGGAACACGACGGTGTTCTCGGCCTCCGCCACCGTCGCCTTCGCGCTGCCCCCGGGATCGTACGTCTACGCGGTGCAAGTCCCCTGGGGCTACGTTTGCTGGGACCCTGAAGGGACCCTGAATGTCCCGGGCTCTGGCCTGAGTGTGTCGATAGGGTTTACTCTCCCGCCGGCGCCGGCCGGCCCGCACGAGGTTGCGTCCGTTCCGACCGGCGCCGGTCCCGAGGCGGAGGTGTACGACCCGGCCGACGGGTACGTCTACGTGACCGCGCCAGGGCCCCTCTACGGCAACAACCTGGCTGTGATCGATGGGGCGACCCTCCTCGGAATCGTGCCCGTCGGCTTTGGTCCGATGTCGATCGTATACGATGCGGCCGACGGCTCGGTGTACGTGGTCAGCCTCTACTCCAACCAGGTCAACGTGGTCAACGGAACCACCGTCGTCGCGAACGTGACGCTCAGCCTGCCGTGTATCGTGTACGGTCTTCCCACGTTCGAAGCCTACGATCCCGGCGACGCGGATGTCTACGTCGCCGCATCGGGGTGCCCTGTGCAGCACCGGGGCCCGGCCCAACTCGTGGTGCTTCACGGGACGTCGATCATCGGGTATGTTCCTCTACCCTCGATGCCGGGGGGTCCCACGACCTACGATGCCTCCGACGGCTCCTTGGTCGTGGCCGCCGGAGGTGAGCTCTTCTACGTCCAGGGGACCAGCGTGGTCTCCACCCTTCTGCTGGGCTTGCCCAAGTACAACGGGGTGACCGATATGTCGTACAACCCTTCCAACGGTTACCTCTACGTCGCCGAGAGCACCAACACGGTCGCGGTCTTGGACGGGACGACGTTCGTCACGAACCTCTCGTTGGGCTGGACGCTGGGGAGCATCGCCGTCGACCCCCTTACCGGAGCCGAGTACATCACCGGCTGCTCGTACGTCAATTATACCTGCTTCGGACAGGGTGCCGAGGTCATCGGGACCGGCGTCGTGGCGACGTTCGCCCTGGGATTCGGACCCGCGGCTGCGGTCACCGACCCCGCCGACGGTCTGGTCTACGTCCCCAACTACGGCTCGGACAACACGAGCGTGCTCGAGGGGGGCCTCGTCCTCGCCTCCGTGTCCGTAGGTTCGGGGCCGTGGTCTGCCGTCGCCGATCCCACCAACGGCTTCGTCTACGTGACCGATACGCTCGGTGGGAACGAGAGCGTGCTTTCCTCTTCAGCTCTCTACGGCGTCACCTTCGAATCGAGCGGTCTCCTCCCGGGCACGCCCTGGAGCGTGACCATGGCCGGTATCGCCCAAACGACGAACCTTACGTCGGTCACGTTCGTGGAGCCGAACGGGACATACCCGTACTCGATCGCCGGACCCCCGGTCTACACCTTGAGCCTGCCCTCGTTCTCGGGGACCACCGCGGTCGACGGCGCCTCGTTCGTCCAGCCGGTAGCGTTCTCGCCCGGGCCGGCTATCTTCTACCGCTACGACGTTTCGTTCCACGAGGTCGGTCTTCCCGCGGGACTGAACTGGAGCGTACTGCTCGGATCGCCCGTGGTCGGTCGGACGAACCTCTCGGCCCCTGGGGGCGGCAATGTCGTGTTCCTGGAGCCGAACGGCACGTTCAGCTACTCGATCTGGGCCCCGACGGGCTACGGGGTGGCCCGAATCTCGGGGCCGGGTCACCCGGGACTGACGCGGCTCATCGTCCGCGGTGCGAGCTTCTTCACGGTCACCTTCGGTCCGCTCGAGCCGGTCTCCTTCTCGGAGAGGGGCCTCGCGGGTGGTACTTGGACCGTGGCGGTCGACGGACAGACCAACTCTAGCCCCGCGGGATCTTCGATCACGTTCTGGCTCGTCGGGGGCGGCGACTACGCGTGCGCGGTCGGAAAGGTGGCAGGGTACTTCACCCTCGCCGGACACTTCGCCGTGGTAGTCCATGCAAGACCGGCGTCGGTGGTGATCACCTTCTTCCCGGTCCGACCGCACCCGGTGCTTTACGTACCTTCCAGTTTCACAGGCGTTCGCAAGGCCGAGCCACTTCGGTAGCCTCCCTCGGCAGGACCCGAGGGAACGGCCTTGGCACAAAACCCGTGGGTTGGCAAAGGCCGGCCGTGCTCGTTCACCCGTTCCGACAACCAGGGCGTGGAACCGCAGCCGAGCTACCAGAAGTCGCGCGCCGGTGAGCTGAGGGGTTCTGAGTCCAAAGTCGGTCGTTCTCCGTCCGTTCAGTAGGGCAAGCCATGGCTGATCCCCTCGGGAGTCGAGATTCCTTGCGCAGTAGCTGACGTTTGGTCGTGGGTGCACCTTGGCTCTTCCGAGTCCTTCCGCTTGTACCCGGAAGGTGTTCGGCGAGGTCCGCGGCAACTGAGCGCGAATCTTGCATACACTTTTCTACATGAATGGCATGCCGCCACGGGGTACGCTGGGGTTCCGGGGCCCCGGGCCGTTGCCCCCGAGAGGACCATGCCGGACCCGGAGGCGGCGAAAAGAGAGGTAGATTGTAAGCCGACTTCGACTGAGAGTGAGTTGCAACAGATCGTGACTCCTGGGGCTTACACCCCCAGGGGGCATGTCCAGCGAATGCTCCCTTCCCTGAAGTCCTGGCCGAGACACCGGTCTCGTTGGTCGAGAGGTCGGGTCGTCACGGTCACAGTCTTCTGCGCGGCTCTGATGGCCATTTCTGTCCAGATCCCTGAAGCAAGAGCCGCTTCGAGCGGAGGTTCACAGGGTTCGTCCGGTTCGGGAGGGGACTCAGCATACTACCCGTACAGCGTGCCAGCCTCGACATTCCCCGTACCGACGTTGCTCTCTTTCTCGACCGGTGTTACGGAAGTAACGACCGTTCCACTTCCGGGGACCGTGTCCAGCTTCGCTGTTGCGTACGCCTCCAATGAATCGAACAACTCCTCGGCGGCTTCGCTGCGGTACATGACTGGGACCTACTCCCCGATCGACGCCAAGCTGATCGCAACGACGGGGACATGCGGTCCGGGATGCGGCGCGATACCAATCAACTGGTCCGGGGCCTCCACGGTCTCCGCGTTCTCTTCCTCTGTTACCTCCGGGGAGATCGTCGCCATGGGGGGGGCCCTGGTCATCGCCGCCAGCTCCAATGGTACCACCTACCTCTACAGCCAGGCTACAGCCTCGAGTTCGTGGGCTAAGTTCGGCCAGACGATTCCCGGGCAGCTCGTGGCCCTGGCTGCCGATCCCGCTGAGCTTGCCGTAGCAACGCTTTCTGAGGGCCAAGTGACGGTCACGACCCTATCGAACGCGGGATGGAGTATCGGTAAACCAACCATCAACGCATCCGGTGTGATCGATGCCGGCCTCGCCTTCACACCCGATGGAGCGACGTACCTTGAGACGGTAGCCCTGTCGACCGCCGGCACCAGTCTCCTAGAAGTCTCCAGCAGCACGAATGGCGTCAACTTCTCCCACCCCGTGGTTGTGGGGAACTTCAGTACGGAGTCGCCGAACTCAACGTTCTCGACGATCGGACAGACTCCCCTTAACGCGTCGGGCGGGATACCTGGTCAGCTCGGCGTTGCCTCCGTCGGCACACAGTTAATCCTGCTCTATACTACGAACGTTTCAGACCAAACCGTTCCTGCGACAATCTCCTCTCCGGACGGAGGACTGACCTGGCAGGGCCCCTACTTTTCGGGTCCGGTGAACGGTAATGCCCTCAATCCGGTGGTAGCGGTCGGGCCCACCGGGCAGGTCTTCGCTTCTTGGGAGGACCCGGATTACGGAGCAGGCGCGATTGAAGAAGCGACCTACTACACGGATGGGATGTCCATGCAATCGGTCGCCACGCTCCCCTTCTCCAGTGGTTTCGGAGTCTCGCCGACGGGGGCCCCGGCGATGGCCATCGACGACTTTGATCGACCTCTGGTGCTTTGGCCTTACGCGTCCAACTCCTCCGGGGCCCTCTTGTACAGCGGGGCGTTCTTGAGCCCGCAGACCGCGATTGGCGTCCTCAGCAACGCGGCGACGGAGTCGCTCGCGGGTCCGGACCTCGTAGGCGGTGGGTTATCACCGACGGTCTCGTCCATCCTCGCGAACCTTAATGCCACCGTTGGGGAGGTCTCGGCGAATCTATCCTCGGGCTATCTTTGTGCGGCGCAGAACCTGACCGCCATCGGAGTTTACCAGGACGTCACCCACATCCCTCTGAGCGTAACGAGCGGAAGCGGTGCGACCTGCGCGTCGGTCTTTGATCCGAATCTATCGTCCTCACCCTTGCTGGGGTCCGAGGGGGTGGACGCTCCGAATACCTTCCTCGCCGTGTACGCTGATTGGGCGTTGGAAGCCGAAGGAGTCCCGGTCTCCATCTCCCCGCTGAGCTACATGCCCGAGTTCGGCCCGTACGCACTCACCGTACCGTCCGCGTCGCTGGCACAGAGTAAGAGCACCCACGAGACCATCAGTACCGGTACAGCCACCGTCACGGTCACTCCCACACCTTACAGTCCGACCGCCTACGAACTGGCCGTCACTGACCAGATACCTGGGGCGACGAACGTGAAGTCGCTCAAGTGTCTCTTTAACGGCGGCGGCTGGACCAGCGGACTCGTCGGGACGGCCACGGCGGTCACGGCTACTTCGACTAACGTCTCCATCGACGGCGGACCTCTCAAAACGTTCGCCGGCACCACGGCGTTTCCGTCCGTCTGGGTATACAATCTCTTCGCAGATCAAATCTACACATGGTCGGCAACGTTCTCGGCGAACCTGACCACGACTGCCTACGGCTTCGGACAGAACTGCGCGCATACCATCACGTCAAGCTCGAGCCCGATCCACTCGATGAGTCTTACAGGAAACTTCACGACGACGTTGTCAGCGATCTACTCTGGGTCACCATTCATCACCGCGACCTATTCGAAGGGCAACCTTTCAGCGCGCCTGTCGGTCGCCTACGGCACGACCCTGCCCGCCACCGTGAGTGCCACCCTCGTCAACAACTCGGGGATTCAATCGTGGAGTTCGACCTCCTTCGCGTCGGCCCAGTCGTTCTCGTTCGCAAACTACTCGGGAACCGGCATCTCCTATGACCTTAGCGTCACGACCACCAGCCGGCCGGGTCTGACCGGCCATCCGGGATCTCAGTCAATGACGTATTCTGGCTTTGGGAACTCGTCACCCGAGTCGGTTTGGGCTTCATGCCAATTCCCGCTGACGGTCACCTCCCTGCCCAACGTGACGGCGGCGAGCGGTGGTCCGTACTCGAGCAATGAGTCTACCACCGTCGATGTAACATGGTACTCGAACGTTAGCGCGCTGGGTTACATCACCTACTACGAAGTGGGAACGGCCGTCAACTGGACGATATCCAACATCAACCCGATCAAGATCGGACCCAAGGAGTGGGAGTACTCCATCGAGCTCCACGGACTTGAGCCGTGGGAATCCTATGGCAGCACCTACGGGGTTACATGGAATCAAGGATGCCTGACGGACCAATACGGAGTGACCCCCGAGACCTTCTGGGCCCAGGTCGACAAGCCCGCGAGCACTAAGGTTGTTATCCCCAAGGACTGGGAGACCGACCTGGCCTACGACTCGATCACCCAAACGGGAGGAGGCATCCTGGTGCACTGGAATGCACCCGCGGGCACACCGGGCATGGTCACGAACGGGACGGCATACCTTTCCAGCGGGGGATCTACCCTCATCGCGCCGTTCTCAGCCTCGGACCTGGTCCGGACGAAGCACGGCGTACCGGAAAACCTGGTGAACCTCAGCCTGCCATTGGAATCGAACACGTCGTACACCCTCGGGTTGGAGTTGAACTATTCCAAGCTGACCCATCCGGTTTTCAACAAGACAGGCGGCTCCACCTTCGTCTACCTCGATGACTCCTCTGGCGATGGCCTAACGAATGCGGAGAAGCAAGACGGTTGGGACGTCCTGCTCTCCTCCGGGCTTCGCGTGATGGAGGCGAACCCTTCCAACTACTCGACGAACGGCCTGGTGAGTGATTATCTTGAGAAGGAGTACGGCCTCGACCCGCAGACGATTGATACAGCCCACAGCCACATGCTGGACACGTTCAACCTTACGTTCGATCTCGGGCCGGCCTCAACAGCTGCGCTTCCTCTTTCGCTGGCGTCTGGCGGAGATTTCCAATACTACTACGAGAACTCCTCTTACAACTTCTCCCGTTCATGCCAGGTTCCCACACCCAACGGCGGAGGCTGTCCCGAGTTACCTCCGAGTAGTCTCAATCTGCTGGCCCATGAACAGAGCGACCTGACCGACACCGGGCTCGGCGCCGGTCCGGGGTGGGTGGGCGATGGAAGTCCTTGGGCGACCCAGGTCCTCTGGTCGGCCAGTGCTCTCGCCGCCTTGGAGTCGCTGATCACGAAGGAGAACGTCGGGTGGCTTCGGGCCGTGACCGGCCACTACGGGTCTGACCGGACGATCACCGTCTGGGGCAAGCTCTCGTGGGGTGCGGACCCACTTCTGACTAGCACGAGCGGTGATGGACTTGCGGACGGGAATCAGCCGGACCCGCTAGGGCCGGTCTACGTGCAGGTGACCGTTGCGGATTGGGGAACGGCGATCGACGACGGCCCGGGCACCCAAGCCGCGCTGAGAGTGAACGTCACGAACCAAAGCGGCAAGCTGCAGTACTACAGCGGTTGGGGACCGGCCATGGACCCCACTCAGGTTTCCTCTAGCTGGGTTGTGGCCAACCGAACCCCCTACGTCGTCACCATTCCGATCACCACTTCCAGCCAGTACGCCTACTACAACGTCTCGATGGTCGTCAACCTCAGCGAGTCCCTCGACTGGTGGTTCCTGAGGGAACCACTCTCTCCCGTTGACTTGCTCAACTACAGCACGACTCCATACCGAAATCTAACCTACTGTTGGAGTTACGCCAATGTGGCAGTCCGAGCGATTCCGAGTCCGCCCAAGGCGAACACTCTCCTGCTGACGCCGACCAACAACTCGACGCTGTCGAACCTACCCTGGGGGCTGAATCGATACGTGGGCGAGCCGGACTTCGATCTCATCGTTCTGAACGTCACGAACAGGACCGTCGTGTCGTGGATTGCCGGAGCCGGAGCGAATTGGACTTACAATGTAACCCTTGAGCCCGGATTGAACAACTTGCTCATCCCCAGAGGAATGTTCCTTGACTCCCCTCTCGGCCAAGCGCTGATCAACAACACGAACGAAACTGTCAACGCGCCCGTCGACTCAGGAGTGACGTTCAACGCGACGAGCTGGTCCAGTAGGTCAGAGGCGTCGGCGTCCAACAAGGCGGGTAATCCGAACTTTATCTGGGTGTACTCGACGGTGAACCAGATTCAGAATGGCTCCAAGTCGAGCCTGTTCGGGGGAATCTCCTCCAACCCCTCCTTGGAACGGGGCTACGAGTCTAGGAACGTCCAGGCGGTTGTCTGGGTCAACGTCAGTTCCAACGGGTATGGCACATTGACCAGCGCCCAGACCGAGCTCACGGATCTGTTCGGGGGACTCATCCTCAACAACACGACCGGCAACGTTACCGGGAACCTGCTCAACGTGACCGGCGAGTTGCGGACGCTCGGACTGCCGTCCAACGTACTGTCCGCTCTCGCCAACCGGGCACTACCGAACGATGGAAGCTTCGGACCGCCCAAGTACAACGCTCCACCCCCCTCTCTTTCATGCCCCTGGTATGAGTTTGGGTTGTGCAGCGTTTTCAACACAGTAAGTGGCTATCTGACCAAGCTGGTCACCGTGATTTGGGGTGTTGTCATCGCGGCGGCGGAATACGTCGGCGAGGCAGCCGCGTGGTTGGGCCAACACTTAGGAATAACCAAGCTTGCGAGTCAGATGTGGACTGTTCTCAAGACGGTCGCGAACGCCATGGAATGGGCCTTCCTGCAACTGATTGCAACGGTGGTTAGGCTCGCTCAGGAGGCCATATCCCTCGTCTGGCTCCCCCTGAAGGCACTGATATCGTGTTGGGCGCGCGGCGTCGATTCAAGCTTCCAAACCTTCGAACAGGATCTTTATGCCGCCGCTAATGCCAGCGGCCAGAGTCCGGGCCTAAACACGGCCACCGAAACCTCCGCAGGTGGGTTCGTTCTGTCGCTCTTCGGACTGAATGGCATCATGACGCCGATAGTTAGTTCGTTCGAAGCAATCATGTCGACTGTTCGACCGTTTCTTCAGTACTTTTCTCTATCCTGGATAGCATCCAAGATTGAGCAGGCCATTGGTCCGACGAAGCCGCTAGGGAACGCCCTCCAATATGTCGATAGCATAATTGACTCAATCGGGGCGGCAGTCGCATCGGCCATAGTCGCCGCTGTCGATTACTCGGGAGGATCAGCCCCGATCAATTATCCTGAGAATGTTCCTACTTGGATGCCATCCACTTCGTCTGCAGCAACATACATCAACGGTGGGGGTGGTGTCGGACTTCCGTTGGCACCGACCTGGCTTACCAACACCGAGGACCAGTTGGATGGCCACGCCGGAAGAGTGGCCGTGGTTGAGTCGATGGGCGTCGCGACGGTACTTTATCTCGCATGGGCTATGATGCAGATCCTGCATTTTCCGAACATCCCCGGGGTCGGGCTTGCGGGTTTCGCAACCGACGAGGCGACTGCAATCCTCCTTACAATATTTGGTTGGGCACTCTTGCTTATACCGGGCATTGTCGGGTACATCCTATCGATTTTGGTCGACGCGGCGTCTGTTTCACTCAACATCGACGAGATTGAAAACGGGGAAATACAGAACGAGCTAGAGGCTGCGATTGCCGGAGCAGACTTTGGTGCGGATGCAATCGACATGGCAGTTTGCGCTTCAGGGCTGAAAAATACCCTGAGCTAGACCGTGGGTTTTGTAGAACCAGCCTCTGACAGGAGCTCACTCTCAACCTCACAAATGAGAGCTTCCACCGATCCACCACCCCCCACCGGTGGCAGCATTCGAGTGAGGGTAACATCTCGCGCCCGCCACGAGCTCTTCGAGGGCGGCTTACTGCTGCTTATCGCCGCGGTGGTGTGTTATGAGATACTTGTGGTTCCCGTTCCTTATCGAGTTGTTCTTGCTGTAGTGGCCATTGGAATGGTGATTGTTGCCGACCGTTTCCTAACCGACGGTCTGTCCATGAATGGCGGAGGACCATCAACAGTTCAAGTCTCGCAGGAGGGATTGAGTGCCCATTTCCGTCCCGAATCTAGTTACCGACAATTGGACAAGGGGTTCGGCCTACGCTCGGCAATTCTTCGAATCCCCCTTCCCGGATTCGGCGGTCCAAATGTCATCCTTTGGTCCAGGGGGGCAGTGGCCAGAGTGATGGCTACTCCAAGGCCGGGGTTCATCGCTCGATGTCATCTGGATTTCCGGGGTCGTGACGCCGTAGGACCGAGGAGAATGACCCATCCCCTTACTCTGTGGATTCCGGACAGGGACCTCGTTCCAGTCATAGAGTACATTACTCGAGGGGGCGGCCATGTCCATGCAGATGCCTCGTTGCTCAAGGATTGGAAGGGTCCTTGGAGACGGTGCGACCTGTACCCCTCCCACGATCCAAGGTATGGAGGGATATGCGTGCCTAGAAGCTACCCAAGGATCACTTCCCTGAAGCAATAGCGATTCTCCCTAACTTGTCGCTTTACCGGAACAGTTGCGTTCAGGTCGTTCTAAGTCATAAGCGCCTCCACGACCTTGGCGCGTCCGACCGGCTCCAGCACGAAACATAGGGTTATCCGATATCCCCCGCCGCGCAAGTCCAAACCTCCGCGTCCTCGTTTTTCCGGGAGCCGTCTCCCGCGGCCGGACGAATCCTACAGCCTACTTACGTGGGCGGGTTCCTTCGCGCACGGGTGAATCCTCCATCGTTCTCGCGTGCCCGGCCTCGTTCACCAATCGAGCAGAAGGGACCGGTCAACGAAACGTCGATATACCCAGGTTGGTCTAGGCATCACAAAGGGTTGGATGTTAGGCGAGATTGACGACGTCCGATCATTCAGCGCCCCCGGCCCCGTGTCGAAACGGGCGCCTTTGGTAACTCCCTTCCGCCGAGTCGGCCGCTCGGACCCTTTCCAAACGAGGGGATTGTGTAACGACCCCCCTGGACGATCGAACCGGTCCGGAGCGAGGCTCGCGAACCTCTCCACAGACGTCCGGACGCAACGGATTCGAACCCCACTCGGATCGATCCCGGTTGGGTTCTGGAGTGTATTCGAACAAGTAGTTAGTCAAATCCCTCCGCGCCCGGGTGAGTTCCCTGTTAGTCTACCGTACTCGGTTTCGCTCTTCTCGCGAGGAGAAGGGGTTCGACGGACGAGACGTCTATCCATCGTGGCGGATTGGGGCGTCACAAAATGTGGACATGATGGGTTCAGCCGATGCCGCGGCGAAGTCGAATCCCTCCGCGGTGCCTCGCTCCTATCGAAGACCGTCACGCTCGGCGAAAGCGATCATGGACGGGGGCGAGGGAACCGGCCCAAAGGGCCGGGGAAACGGTTAGGCCTGGCAACCGGGTCCGAGACCCGGTCCGGGCTACCCTGCGGGCCTACTTCGCGAGGCCGAGCTGGAGGTCGAGTTCCGACGGGTTCCCGTACGCGCGAAGCGACTGGACCTTGCCGTGCTCGTTGAAGACGAGGCGGGTCACTAGGTCCTGGGAGACCTTCCGGTTCGTCGGGGCGATCGTGTACTTGCCGTTCTGGGAGGTGAGCGGCCCGGTCTGGGTTCCGCGGACCGAGTTCACGACGATGGTCGAGGTTCCCGAGACGAAGACCTCGGACGGCTCAATCGTCCAGTCCGGAAACGCGGCGAAGTTGCCCGTGTAGTAGGCACGGATGGCGTTCTTGCCTTGGATCGGGCTGTCCATGCGGGGGACCTGGAACGTCGCGTTCTCTGCGTAGTGCTCTACGACCTTGTCGACGTTTCGGGTGTTGATGACCGCGATCATCTGGCGAGTCTCTTGCTCCGTCGTCTGTGTCATTTTCTGCTCCTCACCTATATAAGGGTCGCCGAAGGTTATAAGTAGGACTAGGTCCCGCCTTGGCACGGGACACGGCTCGCGGGACGAGCAGGCCGAGCGCCTCGCGGGGGACGGGGCCCAAGGGCGGTCCAGACCCACGCGACCGAAGGCCTGGGTGCGGGCGACCTCGAGGAAACCCGAGGGTTGGTAAACGACCCGAGACCTACGGATCGCGGTTATCCACGACGGGCACGGGCCTGTCGGGCCGCGAAGGCCTTTCGGATCGCGACCAGCTGGTTCGTTCGAAGACGGTACCTCGCCAGGTCCCTACAGCTCACCCAGGCGGCTTCACAATGCTCGGTGGAGTCGAGCCTTGGTGGACGGCGGGAAACCGTCCGGCATTCGAAGTAGATGATGACCCCCGTGAACGACTTTCCCGAACGCAACGTCGCGTCACTCATCGCAGCATGAATGGGTCGCTGGACCCGGACGGAGAAACCGGTTTCCTCGAGCATTTCGCGGACGAGCGACTCCTCGAGGCCATCGCCCACCTCGACGCCGCCGCCAGGGAGGTCCCAGCCACCGGGATGCAGGTCCAGGTCGTCACGGCGCCGGAGCAAAAGGAGCTGGTCACCTCGGAAAAGGAATCCCTTGACGCCGACTCTGGCCCGTTGGTAGCGCGGCATCCTTGGCGATAATCGCGTCAGGAGAATAATAGACCTGAGACTCCGCGCAACCGCCGGAGCGGACCGTCGCGGACCTGCACCATGGGAACGGTGTAGGGCATGACTTGCCTGGAGGCCGGCTCCCGCCGCTCGTCGGTTCCAATCCTGCGCGGGTAGAACGACCAGCCCTCGGATGGGGTCTCGACCGACAACTTCGCCCGGAGGTCCTCGGCAACCCTGGAGATGACCTGGCGCATCCCGCTCTCCATGGTAACGCGCCGAAAGTGTCGATCTTCCAACCCGTCCGGACCCTCTGCGCCGACGTCTTGGCCTTGGTTGGATGCACAGGTTCGACGGGCTTGCAGCATCGGTGGTTAGGTCCCCCTAACCGTCACCGACCCCGAACAAATGCGTCTGCCAATGGTAGAGGACACCCTAGCGAAATGAGTGTGTTGCGTGAGCTCGGGGACGAGGCGAGGACCTTCCCTCGCGGGGGCCTCAACAGCCGATTTCGCGAGGACACAGTCGCCCGCGGACTCGCCAGCAGGTTCTTACCATGGGAAATCGTTCCTGGCGTGACTCAGTACACCGGAACACAGGGGGAACATGGTGCTGCACGGCCGAATCTTCAGTCGTCGCACCTCTGTGGCGGTGTATGGTGGCAGTCGTCCACTCCTGAACTGGGTGGTTTACGCCCTGGCCTCCACGGCCAAACCCGGATTGATCTGGACAGATGTCCGGCTGCGAGGGGAGGTACTGGCCGACATCGACCCTCTCTCGCGCGACCTGATTCCCCCGGACCGCCTGAACGTGGTAGATCCCGAGGACTTTGTGCCCGACGACGCCACGGCGAACCTCGCCATCGCGGGCGTCGTCCGGGACGATGAACCCCCCAGCAACCTCCGACGGATTGTGGACTTCCTACGGCTCCCGCCGCTCGCCCAGCGAGTGCTCTCCAACGCGCTCTCCGGGGATCTGCCGATAGTGCTGATCCTGTCCAACGCCGACCACCTCTCGGAGTTCTATCCGAGAGAGACGGTAGCCCCGATCATCCGGACCGTTGTCGAAGCGAACGCCATCGTGTTCCTGACGTACGCTCACGCCCCGCCTAGGGTTCGCGATGCGTTCGAGACGATTCTCCACGTGGAGGGAACCGATCTGACGGAATGGCGAGAGGCGAAGCTCCGTGTCGATCAGGGACCCTCAGACGGACCTCTTCGAGCGGGCTCCGAGTATCGACTCGGCGAGCTCGGGTCGGTCGCCGCCGTACTTGCTCGCGACTTGAAGTGAGGCCCCGAATCCTCACGGTCTCCACGAAACCTGTGGGTTTCGAGGGGCTCCGCCGGAAGGTGCATCCGTCAGAGGGTCAGTCACCGTCGTCCCCAGGAAACCGTATCCCAGCGCGCCTCCTTGCGAGGTGGCGCGACCCATGGGCCACGTCCAACACGCGGTAAACATCCCTGTGGGAGGTTTGCGACTCGACGCGGACCTCGTTCCTCCGCGCCCAGGACGAGGGATCGTCATCTTTGCCCACGGGAGCGGCAGCGGACGCAGAAGCCCCCGTAACCAGCAGGTGGCGGCCCAGCTCAACGAACGCGGCCTCGGTACGCTCCTCCTCGACCTTCTCGCCGGGTCCGAGGCCCGGGTCGACGAGCTCACCGCAGAGTTTCGTTTCAACATCCCACTTCTCACCGAACGCCTCCTCGCTGCGACCGACTGGCTGATCGTCCGGCCCGAGTCGGAAGGAACTCGGCTCGGATACTTTGGGGCGAGCACCGGCGGCGCGGTCGCGATGATCGCCGCCGCCCGCAGGTCCGAGGTCGTGGGCGCCATCGTCCTGCGGGGAGCGCGCAGCGACCTCGGAGACTCGGCGGCAGGGGGCATACGCTGTCCGACGCTGATGCTCGTCGGAGGGGACGACGAGCCCATTCGAGAAGCGAGCGTGCAGACGATGCGGCTCCTGCATTGCGAGAAGGAGCTCGCCATCATCCCGGGCGCCTCCCACCTTTTCGAGGAGCCCGGCACACTTGAGCAGGTGGCACGACGGACGGTGGACTGGTTCGACCGCCATCTCTCCCGTCCGGACAAGTAGCGCGCACCGACCACCGACGAGCAGCGGGGTCGGACGGAAGGCGGGTTGCTGCGTGAAACGCATTGACAGAACGAGCCAGTCTCTCGGAAAGGGGTGGGTTGCATCTTCACCACCTTCATCGAGCAGTACGTGCCCTGAGCTCCGTCCTCACGGCGGGATGCGGGTTCCAGGCCTTCCGGCAGGCGCTGGCCGTCCAGGACGTAGGCTTCCCGCCCAGTCTGAGTTAGGTCGTAACGCCCGGCCCGAACCCGGGCATCGAGCCCGTTCAGATGTAGACCATTACGTGACCGCCTTCCACCGCCACCGGGTACGGCCGGAGAGGCTCGCAGCGTATTCGGGCCATGATCTGTCCCATCTTGGCCATCATATCCATGAATTCTGGAGGAAGCTGCCCGGCTCCCGGTGCGTGCATCTGAGGCTGTCCGCGCACGGCGCCGGTCTCGGCGTCAAATACCGCGGCGTGGAGCTCGCACTTCAGCACGCCGCTCTTGAACGTACCGGTGCTCATGAGGGCAGACATGTGCCCGCACCGGTCCTCGAACGCACGGATCCCCGAGGAGCCGTGCACCAGCACGACCTTGGCTCCCGCGATCTCGACTCCCTTCATCGTTCCCTGGGGCACCTCCCTCGCGTCCGCAGCCTTGTACCACCCGGTCATTCTGCACACCCGACCGTGGAGCAAGCCGACGGACACCATATACTGGACGTGTGGCGGGACCTGGGACTGCTACGTCCAAGCCACCGACGTCCCGTGGGGTTCCGTTTCCAAGTCCTCGCACCGTCTGAGCTCCGCGAGGCATGCCGGGAGGTCCGATCTTGCAAGATAGAACTTGGACTGCAGGTCATGGTCTCCCGATCCGAACCCGCCCCCTGGTGGCGGACCTGCGCGCCCGGGCGCGCGCGTCCGTGGGGGTCCGCGGAGCACGTGCCCTGTCCATCGATTAACCTTCGATTAATACTGACGCGTCGCTGAGCGGTCCATGGCAGAAGCCGGAGGCCCGGGATCCCGTGTCCTCGCCGACGTTTCCATCTACCCCATCGGCGAGGGGACCAGCCTAGGCGAGTATGTCAGAGCGGCGTTCAAGGCGATGCAAGGCGTGCGGGGGATTCGGCTCGTGCCCACGGCGATGTCGACCGTGATCGAGGCGGACAGCCTGGGCTCGATCCTCGAGGCAGTGGAGAAGGCGCATGCCTCTTTGATGGCGATGGGCGCCCGGCGGATCGCCATTCACCTGAGGGTCGATCACCGGCTGGACAAGCCCGAGACCATCGAATACAAGCTCGCTAGGATCAAGGGCGAACTTTAGCGCCGCGCGGCCCGGGGAGGTCGACCACGCCGGCGGTGCGCAGGATGGGCCGGGTCCCGTCAGCGTTCCGCGTCCTCCCCCACCGTTTCGCACCCGTTCGTGGGTCTTGTGATACCGCCGGCGGAAGATGGGGCGTGGTGCTCCGGGATGACGTGAGCGCGAGCCGTCTCCGCCGGGGCTAGCCCCGACGACCTTGGAGGAGCTCGCCGGTCAGGGTTCGTCCTACCTCGTTCGCGGACCCCCACCGGCGACCGTGCGGGGACCTCGAGCCACAGGCTTATGGGAGAATCCCGCTCGGTCACCTCGGAGATGGTCGGCGACGATCGCGCCCCTGGCCCTTCGCCTTCCGAGCCTGGGCCGCTGAGCCTGCCCGCCATCTACCGCCATCTCAAGGCCCCGCGGAGGTGGCGCGGCGGCCCCGCCTGGCTGGTCATGATCGCCAACGTGGACGCCGCGAGTATCCTGACCGCGCTGGCCTCGGGCGCGAGCTTCCACTACGATCTCGTCTGGTTCCTCGTGCTCCTCACCGTCCCGCTCTTCTTCATCCAGGAGGCCGCGGGACGGATCGGCGCGGTCACCGCCAAGGGGCTGGGAGAGCTCGCTCGCGAGCGCTTCAGCTCCCGCATCGCGACGACCATGGCGCTCTCGATGGCCGTCGGGGACGTCGCGATCTACGTCGCCGAGTATGCCGGCATCGCTCTCGGGCTGGGCCTGTTCGGGGTTCCTCCGTACGTTTCGCTCCCGCTGGCGTTCCTGGCGCACCTCGCGCTGGTCGCACGGGGGAGATACGCCTGGGTCGAGAGGGTGCTCATCGGGATCTCCGTCGGGGTGATCGTCGCCCTCGCGGTCGTGGTCCTCCATCAGCGGCTGCTGCCCTATTCCCCTCTCGGCGTCTCCAGCCGTCCGTCGTTCTTCCTCCTGCTCGCGGCCAACACGGGGGCCGTGGTGATGCCTTTCATGCTGTTCTTCCAGTCCTCGGCGACCGCGGTCAAGCGGAGCACCGTTCTCATCTCCCGCCAGTCCACGCTCGTCGGTGCAGGGGTCAGCGAGGCCCTCATGATCATGGTCGTCGTGATCGGCGCCGGGATCGGCGTTTCGATCGACATCACGAACGGGTCGGGGTTCTCCTCCGACCTGGTCTCGGCCCTGGGGCCGTACTCGGCCTATCTTCTCGGGGTGGGCCTCGTGGCGGCGGCCTTCCTTGCCCTGGTGGTGGTCTCGCTCGGGAGCGCCTGGGGTCTGAAGGAGGCCTTTGGCCTCTCTCCGAAGAGCACCGTCTGGATCTACGCCGGCGAAAGCATCCCCGCCGTGGTCGTGCCGCTCCTCTTTCCCCAGCTTGTGACCCTGGTCCTGGCGCTGATGGTGGCGATGGTCTTCATCCTCATCGTCCCGGGGGTCCTGGTCGGCAAGCTGGTCACCGACCGAGCCGTCATGGGATCCCAAAGCTCGACCGGGGCCTGGAGAGCCGCCTTCTGGGGAAGCCTCACCTTCGTGGTCGCCGTCGGGGTCCTGGGCGTCGTCATCTACCTCTGAAGGGGCGGGCTCAGGATGGCGGTGCCGGCCGACGGCGTTCGCCTCCGTGCCGCCGAGCCCGCGCCTCGGTGGGGGGGCGCGGGGCCCGCCCGAGGAGGGCTTCCGTCCCCGGGCGGTCCCCCCGGGCGCACGAAGGCAAGAGCCGTGTCGCTCGTCCGGCTCCAGGCCTAGAACGGCCGTCCTCGACAGGGCTCCCTGTGAGGCGGTATTCGTTCGCGGAGGGGCCGCCAGCCCGTTCCGACCGGACGCTGCCCCGCGGCACCCCGCTTCGCGGGGCGAGGACGAGACCTCATTACCCGGGAGGCCGAGCGGGGCGCGTGGCCCGAGGCGAGGCTGGGACAGGTGACGCGGACGACCCGGCCTAAGGCACGGCCGGTTCACGGTCCGGCACCTCAGGTGGCCCCCGGGCCACGGCCGACATAGGTATCTCCCATGACCGCGGGGGCTAGCTTCAGCGCGCCCTTCGCTCTTGGGAGTTTCATCGTCCTCATCTCGGCCGCCGGGCTGCTCGTGCTCTGGTACGATTCTCCCCGCCACGCGGGGTGGCAGGCGAGGGTCCGCCGCTGGGCCCGCCGGATTACCGGCCGCCCCGACCTCGCCTGGGTCGACGGTCGGTTCCTCACCGGCGTGGCCGCGGTCGCGTTCGCCCTGGGGACCCTCGTCATGTGGAGTTCCGGAGGTTACGCGTGCACCACGGCGGGTCCTCCCGACCTCACGACCCTTGTGGCCTCGGGCCGGGCGTTCCTGGGGGGAGGCGACCCGTTCACGATCACCGCGTGCGGGAGGGCCGGGAACCCGGTGCCCGCCGGCATCGCCTCGGTCCTCCTGGACGCCCTAGGGTCCCTCGCGGGGCCCGTCGGGGTCCTTCTGGTGTGGGGGTCGGTCTCGGTCGCGATCATCCCGCTCCTGTGGAGCCTGGCGGGGTCCCAGGGAGGCAGGGCGACCGTCTTCGTCC
>Ga0326728_10005661_pt1 | contig 34660 bp, 31 predicted proteins | sample MB3enrmetagenome_FD_207602 | JGI IMG/M metagenome (GOLD analysis project Ga0326728, IMG submission 207602) | Lab enriched peat soil microbial communities from McLean, Ithaca, NY, United States - MB31MN | ecosystem: Environmental > Terrestrial > Soil > Wetlands > Peat | place: USA: New York...
ATGGCGCATTTCGGGATTACCTAACCGAAGGTTATGTTATCCCGAAACCACAGAAATCGCTTGCAACCATCGTCATTCCAGCATCGCGATAACCTTCCGGCTCTCGGAATGCGCCGGATTCAGGTTCAAGGAAGCGTTCAGCTCCGCTTCAGCCTCTGCCCGGGTCCGGCCGTTCGCCTTGGTGGTCAAAAAGATGTGCTTCCGAAAAGGCGCAAGTACCGCTCCATAAACCTCTTCGGACTTGCCATCCCAATAGTCAGAAGAGTTATCGAAGTAGTTAATGCCCAGGTCATAGGCGCGCAGGGTGATCGCCTTGGCTTCCTCAAACGAAATCAAGGGAAACCGCCCGCCCGCCTGGCCAATCACCGTAAGTTTTTCACCCGTTCTCCCGAAGGGCCGCTTCGGAATATCTCCGGCGCTGGGCTTGGGCGGTTTAAGAGCGTAGGCGGTTGCCGCCAGTCCCGCAAAGGCGCCACCAAAAAAAGTTCTGCGTTTCACCTTGCACCTCCAATACCCGGATCGCCTTCTTCATTTCAACCAGTCTATGACAAAATAACCGAAAATGAAACAGGGCCTTTTAGGACAGTTGGCTGAAGGCAGTAGGCTGTACACGGTACCGCACTCCAGGCGCGTTCGGCGCGTGGAGCGCATGTTTCCGGAACTTCCGTCCACGCCTCAGCGTATTTATAGGATGACGGATTTTGTCATGGATTCTTCACGGTTTTTTCACTGGCGAAGATGCGTGTCCTGGTGCAAAATAAGAAGGGAATCGAGGGAGTCCCGGGTTCTCTCACCGCCTGGTAAATCCTTCGCCGAAGGGCTTGGTGGTTTTTCACAACTTTTGGTTTAGGGGCATTAGTTCGTATATGCCGGTCGGTGACCTATCTTCGCTGAAGATTGACGACGCCCATCGCTCGGGCGGTCCGGGGGGGAAATTCTGGCGCATATTTTCCGCCTCCTTGGGAGTGCTTGTCCTTTTCATAGGGGGTGTTTTCGCCATGCGATCCCGGCAGCCGGTCGTAGAGGTTGCCGCGGCGCGCGCGGCGAACACCCAGGAGGCGGAAACTCTGCTCAACGCCAGCGGCTACGTCACCCCGCGCCGGCGCGCCACGGTCGCCGCAAAAATCACCGGCCGCGTTACGGGCGTTTTCTTTGACGAAGGCATGAGCGTCCCGGAAGGCCAGCTTCTGGCCACTCTGGACGACTCGGACGCCAAGCGGGCTCTTGACGCTGCCATCGCTGACCGCAAAGCGTCGCAGGCGGCCATTGCCGATTACGAGGTGCAATTGAAGTATGCGCAAATCGCGCTGCGCCGCACCCAGGAGCTCCACGCTGCCCAGGTGCAGAGCCAGGATGCCCTGGATATCGCCCGCACGAACGTGGACAGCCTGCAAGCCAAGATTGCTCTGGCCAAGGACCAGGTGGAAGCTTCGGCCACCCGCATCGAGCAGGCGCAACAAAACGTGGATAATTGCGTCATCCGGGCGCCCTTCAGCGGAATTATCGTGTCCAAGGATGCCCAGGTGGGTGAGATGGTCTCGCCGCTTTCCGCGGGCGGCGGTTTCACACGTACCGGCATTGCCACCATCGTTGATATGAATTCGAATGAGATCGAAGTTGATGTTAACGAGGCTTATATCGCCCGCGTTCAGCCGGGCCAGAAAGTCTCCGCCAATCTCGATGCCTATCCCGACTGGCAGATCCCGTCTCACGTGCGTACCATTATCCCCACCGCCGACCGCCAGAAGGCCACCGTCAAAGTGCGAATTTCTTTCGACCGGCTGGACCCGAGAATTCTCCCGGACATGGGCGTGAAGGTGGCTTTCCTCAGCGCCGAGCCGGCTCGGAAGAAGGCCCGGAAGCAGGATCAAGCGCCGGCGGCCAAGGCCCTCATCCCGAAGAGCGCCGTGCATGGCGACGGTGGCGCCTCCTATGTGTTCACGGTGCGCGATGGAAAGCTGGAGCGCCGCGCCGTCAGCCTGGGCCGGGGGATTGCCGGCGATGTGGAAGTCATCGCCGGTGTGAACGCTGGTGATGAACTCGTGGTGGGCGGTCCGGAAAACCTCCGCGATAGCGAGAGGGTCGCAACCCGCGTCCGGGAGTGAGAAGGCAGTAGGCAAAGGCGAAGGGCAAGTCAAAAGGCAAAATGCAAAAGTAGGTGTAGCGCGGACCTGTTTTGTAGGTCCGCGGCTCGTTCTCTATGGGCAAGGAAAAGCCGCGGACCTACAAAACAGGTCCGCGCTACTCTTCCGGCTCTTCGCTCGTAAAGGAGCAGCACATGGTCAGCGTCAATACCAACGGGAATTCCTCAGCCCTGATCCAGGTCCGCGGTCTCAACAAGACGTACCGTCGGGGTGGCGAGCAGATTCAGGTCCTGCAAGGCCTCAATCTGGACGTGGATAAGGGCGACTTCGTGGCTTTCATGGGCCCGAGCGGGTCCGGAAAAACCACCTTGCTCAATCTCCTCGGCGGCCTCGACGTTCCCACCTCCGGCACGGTTTCCGTGGCGGGTGATGAAATCACCCACATGTCGAGTGGCAAGCTCACCGAATGGCGCGCCCGCCACGTGGGTTTTGTCTTTCAGATGTACAACCTCGTTCCGGTTCTCACCGCGTACCAGAACGTTGAGCTTCCGCTCCTTCTCACGCGACTCTCTCGGTCGGCGCGCCGCGACCATGTGGAAACCGCGCTCGCCATCGTAGGGTTGCAGGACCGGGCGCGCCATTTTCCCCGCCAGCTTTCCGGCGGGCAGGAGCAGCGCGTGGCCATCGCTCGCGCCATCGTTTCCGATCCTGCTTTCCTCCTCTGCGACGAGCCCACCGGCGACCTCGACCGCAAGAGCGCCGATGAAATCATGGCGCTCATCGAGGAGTTGGTGAGCCAGCACGGCAAAACCGTGTTGATGGTCACGCACGACCCGCTGGTGGCAGCCCGCGCGCACATGGTGCTGCATCTGGAGAAAGGCGTTCTGGTGGAGGCGTCCAAGTCTCGCCAGAACATCATGGCGGGGGGTGTGGCTTGAAATTCCGGGCGCTCATCCTGTCAAACCTTTTCCGCAAGAAGGTTCGTCTGCTCCTCACCCTCGGTTCCTTTGCCGTGGCGCTGTTTCTCTTCGCCTTTCTCGCCGTGGTGAGGGACGCCTTCAACCGCGGCGGGGGCATCGCCAGCGCCAACCGCCTGGTCGTCATCAATCGCGTTTCCATCATTCAGCCCCTGCCTCTCTCTTACCGCGACAAGATTGCTCGCATCCCGGGCGTGCAGCGCGTCACCCACGACAACTGGTTTGGCGGTATCTATCAGGACGAAAAAAACTTCTTCCCGCAGTTTGCGATCGACCCGGAAAACCAGCGCCAGGTCTTCTCGGAGCTGCTGGTTTCCGACGACCAGTGGAATACTTTTCTCAAGGACCGCCAGGGCGCCATTGTGGGCGCCAGCACCGCCAAGCGCTTTGGCTGGAAGATTGGTGACCGCATCCCCATCAAGACCACGTACTGGGGCGGCGGGGCCTGGGAGTTCATTATCGACGGCATCTATCATGGCCGGACTCCGCAGGATGACGAGACGGAGTTCTGGTTCCAGTGGGACTATTTCGAGGAACATGCCCCCGAGTCGCAGAAGGGCCTGGCGGGCTGGTATACCGTCAAGCTCGACTCGCCCGATGACGCCCTGCGCGTAGCCAAGACCATTGACGACGACTTTGCCAACTCCCCCTACGAAACCAAAACCGACACCGAATCCGCCTTCGCGGCGAGCTGGGTGAAACAATTCGGCAACATCGAGTTTCTCATCCTGGTCATCGGGAGCGTCGTTTTCTTTACCCTGCTTCTGGTCACGGGCAACACCATGGCGATTTCGGTACGTGAGCGGACCGGTGAACTCGCCATCCTCAAGGCCATTGGGTTCAAGGATGGTTCGGTACTCTTCTTGGTGCTGGCGGAAGCTCTGGGCATCGCGCTGGGCGGAGGGATTCTTGGCCTGGGTCTGGCCATGCTCGCCATCCCCGCACTCGCTGCCTCCCTGAGCGGCATGATGCCCAACCTCATCCTGTCCAAATCGATCCTGGCGGCGGGGCTGGGCTTCGCGCTGCTGGTGGGAGCGACGAGCGGCCTGTTACCCGGCATCGGCGCCATGCGCTTGCGCGTCGTCGATGCGTTTCGGAGAATCTGAAAGGCAGTCGATAGTCGATAGTTGATAGTCGACAGGGGGCAGTCGTTTCGACTATCAACTATCGACAATGAACTATCAACTGGTGCTAAACTATGGCCATTCCTATCGTCTACAACTTGCGCAGTGTGAAGGCCCGCTGGACCTCCGCCATTGTGGCCGTTCTGGGCATTGCCGGAACCGTTGGGGTCTTTGTCGCCATGCTTTCGCTGGCCCGCGGGTTCCGCGCCACCCTGGTTTCATCGGGTTCGTACGACAATGCTATCGTGATGCGGGCCGGCGCCAGTTCCGAAATGATGAGTGGCGTGACGCTGGATTCGGTGAAAATCCTCCAGGACAAGCCGGGCGTGGCACGCCTGAACGGCGAACCTCTGGTGACCGCGGAAGTGGTGGTGGTGGCGCCCTTCCCTCTGCGCTCGACCGGCACGGATGCGAATGTGCAAGTCCGCGGGGTTTCGCCCAACGTCCTCACCGTGCGCCGGAACGTCAAGATGATCCAGGGCCGCATGTTCCGCCCCGGCCTTTCGGAATTAGTCGCCGGGCACAATGCCACGAACACATATTCCGGTCTGACCGTCGGAAACTCGGTGCGCTTTGGCGGCGGCCAATGGACCGTGGTGGGCATTTTCGACGCCGGCGGCTCAGCCTTTGATTCCGAAGTTTGGTGCGACAGCCGGGTGCTCGACGACGTTTACAAACGTCCCAACAATATCTTCCAATCGGTCACCGTCCATCTCGCTTCGCCCGATCCCTTCCAGAGTTTCAAAGACGCGGCGAGCAAGGATCCCCGCCTCAACGTGGATGTGAGCCGCGAAATTGACTACTACGCCAAGCAGTCGCAGATGATGACACGCCTTATCACGGTTCTGGGCGGCCTGGTGGCGGCGGTCATGGGTATCGGCGCGGTATTTGGCGCGCTCAATACCATGTATTCCGCGGTTTCCGAGCGCGGGCGTGAAATCGCCGTCATGCGAGCCTTGGGATTCGGCGCTCTCGCTGTGGTTTTCTCATTTCTGGTTGAGGCGTTGGTGATTTCCTTTGTGGGAGGCGCCGTTGGCTGCCTGGCAGTTTTGCCTCTCAACGGCTTCACCACCAGCACCATCAACTGGCAGACCTTTTCCCACCTGGCCTTCGCCTTCAAGATTACCCCCGGCCTGCTTTTGGGGGGAATCATCTTTGCCCTGGGAATGGGTGTGACCGGAGGCCTGCTCCCGGCCATCCACGCCGCCCTTCGACCCGTTGCCGCGGCGCTCCGATCTCTGTGAAGGGGAAAATCAGGCTTACATACATGACCAATCGTTATCTCTTATCCTGGCTCGGTTGTCTCGTCTCTCTGTCTCTGTGGACCCCGCTGCTTCATGCGCAGGCCGACCTCACTGAACGCATTCAGGCCGTGATGAGCCAGCCGGAGTTTGCCCATGCCCACTTTGGTATCGAAATCTGTTCCCTCGACACCGGAAAACGCATCCTCGCTTTAAATGAGAACAAGTTTTTCGTTCCTGCCTCCACCACGAAGCTGCTCACCGAGGGAACCGCCCTTGAGCTTCTCGGCCAGGACTATCGGTTCCACACCCGCGTCTACTGGACGGGCAAGCTCAAATCCAAAGGAGTCCTCGACGGCGACATCGTGCTGGTGGCGAGCGGCGATCCGAATCTATCCGGGCGCATTCAACCTGACGGTACCCTGGCATTCGAAGATGTAGATCATTCTTACGGCGGTCTCGAAAGTAAGGGACTCAGCGGCGATCCGCTACAGGTGATCGGCCAGCTCGCGGACCAGATCGCGGCAAAAGGCATACGGAAAGTAAAAGGGCGCGTGCTGATAGACTCCACGCTATTCCCGGAAGGGACTCGGGAATTAGGAACCGGCGTCGTCATTTCCCCCATCGTCGTCAATGACAACGTCATCGATGTTCTTGCCAGTCCCGGCGCGACGGAAGGCGCACCCGTGATGCTTCAGATTCGTCCGGAGACCGCCTACGCGCAATTCGTGAACCGCGCCACCACGGGGAAGGCAGGCGCCAAGCCGGAAATCAACTATGACGACGGTGACCTGCGGCCAGACGGCACGCGAACCGTCACGGTCACGGGAACTCTGCCGCTGGGTAGGCCACCTGCCATGTATTCCCATTCGGTGCCGGACCCGGGCCGTTTTGCGGCGGTGGCGCTCACGGAAGCGTTGCGCAAACGAAATATTGAAATCGCCCACATCGATCCGCCTCCAGCGGTGGACTTCAAGCGTCTCGCGGCAAGCTACGATGCGGCTCATCTTCTGGCGGAGCATATCTCGCCGCCCCTCGCGGAGGAAATAAAAGTCACGCTAAAAGTTAGTCAGAACCTGCACGCGAGCATGACTCCCTATGCGCTGGGAGCCATCCTGGCGCATGCCAGCAAAGACTTCGACCAGGCCGGTTTTGATCGCGAGCACGCCTTCCTTGAAAAAGCGGGCCTTGATTTGACCGGCGCCGCACAAAGCGACGGCGCCGGCGGCAACGCCTTCTTCACTCCGGATTTCATGGTGCATTACCTGACTTACATGTCGACGCGGCCCAGCTTCCCGGTCTTCCGCCGCGCTCTTCCGGTTCTCGGTCGCGACGGCACGCTGGCGAAAATTCAAACTGACAGCCCCGCCGCCGGCCACGTCTTTGCGAAGACCGGAACCGACGCCACGTATGACGCTCTGAACAAAAGGTTGATGGTCACGGGTAAAGGCCTTGCAGGCTACATCGTCACCGCTTCCGGACAACATCTGGTTTTTGCCGCTTACCTGAATTTCGTCGAGGTACCCGCCGACAACCCCGAGGCCATCCAAGAGATTGCCGGACAGGCGCTGGGCAAGATCGCTGCGGCAGCCTACGATTCGTTGCCTGCCCGGTAGACGCTTTAGGTATGTTTGGCGACGTAGAGCAACACGCCGAAGATCACGAGGGGGATCAGGGCCAGCATGATGTAGAAGAGGATGCGCCGGATCAGAGGTGAGCGCCGTTCTTTCCAGTCGCGGAGTTCCGGGCGGTCGGCCACCCCCACCTCATCCTGGTGTTGAAGGTCGCGGGCAAATTCCGCAGCGTTCTGATAGCGCTTGGCAGGTTCGCGTTCCAGGGCGCGATAAATGATCTCCTGAAGTTGCGGGCTGATGGCCGGATCCACCTCGCGCGGCGGAATGGGGTTGTTCAGCAAGCGGTCGTTCATGATGGCAAAGGGATTGGGACCCTGGAACGGCACCTTGCCGGTGAGCATTTCGTAAAGCATCACGCCCATAGCGTAGAGGTCGGTGCGCGCATCGCCCCGTTTCCCTTTGACCTGTTCGGGCGAAATGTAATCGGGCGTGCCCATGGTGTTGCTGAGTTTGGCAAACGTGATGCGCCGGGCGCCGGCGTTGCCGGCAATGCCGAAGTCAATCAATTTGATATCATCGTCATCGTCGATCATGACGTTTTCAGGCTTGAGATCGCGGTGTACAACGCCGTGGCTGTGGATGTAACCCAGCGCGTCCAGGATGCGCAGGGCGATTTTCATCGCGCGCTCGGGAGGAAATTTCCGCTGCTCGCTCATCACCCGGCGCAGCAATCGCCCTTCCACCCATTCCATCACCATGTAGACGCGGACGCGGTCCTCGTCCATCAACACCTTCATAACGCCGGGGTGGTCCAGCTTGGCGCCGATATCCGATTCGCGATGGAAGCGCTCGAAAAAGATGGGATCGCACTCCATCTCGGGGTGCGGGATCTTGATGGCTACCGGGCGCCCTGTCCGGGTGTCGGTTCCCCGGTAAATGGAGGCCATGCCGCCGCGGGCCACGAGCTGTTCGATCTGGTAGTGATCGATTCGATCACCGGCGTGGACAGGGTTCATGAAGGAAATTGTGAATTGTGAATAGTAAATATCAATGCGCAACTTCGTGAAGTTCAGAAATGCCCGAGTACTTTTACAATTTACTATTCACTATTTACGATTCTGCTATCGAGCTGCCTTTTGCTTAGTGCTTACTGCCTACTTCACCTGATCTGGCAGGCTTAACGCAGCTTATAGGGCCTCCCTCGGTACATCCCGACGCGTTCGACGCCCTTGATGCGAACCACCTGAACGCTTATATTATCGCTGCCATCCCGTTCATTGGCAAGCGCGACCAACTGTTGTGCGGCTTCCCGCAAATCCCGATTCTGGGTAACAATGCGAGCCATATCGCCCGTGCCTACCGCGCCGTGCAATCCATCGCAGCAGAGCAGCAACACATCCCCTGGCGCCACCTGCGTCTGGTTGACATCGACATTTACGAAAAGGTCGTTTCCCAGCGAGCGCAGCAGCAAATGGCGGCTGGACGATTGCGCAGACTCGTCCGCGGATATCAGTCCCATGCGCAAGTGCTCATTGGCCACGGTGTGATCGCGTGTGAGCAGCGTGGCGCGGCCACGGCGGATCAGGTAGCAGCGCGAATCGCCCACGTGGGCAATGACCGCCTGATCGTAACGCAGCGCGCAGGCCACCAAGGTGGTAGCCATGCGCGCCCCCCCCGGCGCGGCGGCTCGGCCCGCTTCATAAACGCGCAGATTGGCCTTTTCCGCCAGCCGTGGCAGGAGCGTGCTGTGGGGTTCGCCAGCGCGGGATTCGCGGAATCCCTCGAGCAAGCAATCCACCGCGAGGCGGGAAGCATCCTCACCCCGCTCATGTCCCCCCACGCCATCCGCCAGCACGAACAACCAACCATGCGACCGCGCTTGCGCCGGATTTGCCGGTGCCACGTACCCGTGCGCGTCCTCGTTCCGTTCCCGGACTTTGCCAATGTCGCTTTGCTCGCTGAAGTCCACGTCCAACATGGAAGCCTGCGCGGCGCGCTCTCCCGGAGTCAAAGATGCCGGACGAAGCGAGACCGTTCCCGCCGTGTTCTCGATCATAGCATCTCCTCAATGGGCTAGGAAGCTACTGCCTTGCTTTCGATGAAGGTTGTTCGCTTCGTTTTCTTGCCGGACCGGACGAAGTAGATGCCTCCGAAAATGGCCCAGACCAGGGCGATTCCCAGGGCCGACAAAGGTTCCATCTTGGTGCCGAAGCCCATGAACGGGCCCACCAGATAGAAGCCCATGCAGGCGAGATTGGCCAGCAAACCGAAGGTGGGAATCAGCAGGTGCCTCACCAGTTTAAACTTGGGGTGGTTGTGGTAAGCCACCATACAGATGATGCAACTCAGGCCATAGAGGAGGAAGGTGCCGAAGTTCGAGGCGAGCGTGATGGTCAGCAAGCTGTTGGGAAGGGCCGCCAGCTTGTCGTGCGAGAAGTATCCGAAGCTGGAGAAGAATCCCTGCGGCAAGGCCTGGATGACCGCGTCGGCGGGAGCCCCCGCATCGCCGAACACCGTCACCAAGGCGAGGCACCCAAACACCGCGGAAATCGTGGCCAGGGTCCAAATGGCCCGGTGTGGCGAAAGGTTCTTGTCGTGCAGAAGTCCAAAGTGTTCCGGAACTTCCTCATCCTTTCCCATGGCGTAGGTCACGCGCGCCCCGGCGTTGATGCAGGAAAGCGTCGTGCCGATGAGCGCCAGGAACACGGTGAATGCCTCCGCCAGCATGAACGCGCGGCCATGCCCTTGGCCGAAGAGTGCGTCGCCCACCACTACCATCATGTCGCCGATGGGCGCTGCGGAGCCCGTGGCATTCTGCATCGTATATCCGCTATTGAGAAAGTAGTTGGCGGCGAAATACTCGAACAAGTAGCAGAACACACCCTGCACCAGGAGGGAGACGATGACCGCAATCGGCACGTCGCGCCTGGCGTTCTTGGCTTCCCCCCCCATGGCGGTCACCGATTCAAATCCCACCAGGATCAGGATGGCGACCGTCGCTTGGATAAAGGCCCATCCAATTTTGTGAATTCCCACTACCGAGGAGGCCTTGGCGTGCGACAGAAAGTTGCCGCTGGCATCCTGGGTGGGATAGGAAATCAGGTAGGGGACGGGCTTCCCGGCGGCATCCAACTTCGGTTGCGGCACATTGTTGGCGTCGCGGACAATCGTCTCCGTTTGCTGCCCGTTCACGACGCTCTTGGTGGTGGCATACTCATAGGTGTAGGCTTCCCCGGAGGTCGGATCAAATTGAAAGGCCTGGCTGCCGGGAGGATGATTCATGCGGTAGCCGAGCGCCATCACCGAGAACACCACCAGTGCCGTGATCTGAATGACGTTGACGGCAATATTCACCGCCGTCGATCCGGTGATTCCGCGATGGGCGATGTAGGCGACGGCGAAGGAAAACAGGATGGCCACCAGCATCATGAACATGGGTCCGGGATTCGAGGCGCTCATGAAGTTCGGCCACAGCGTTCCCACCAGGTAACCGCAAAGAATTCCCATGGTGGCCACCATCACCCCGGGATAGATCCAATAATAAAGGTGCGAGCCCCAACCCACGACAAACTTGGAAACGCGCGCATAGCGCCAAACCTTGTCGTGATTCAGGAAGGATTGTTCGGCGAAGTAGTAGGAGCTCCCCGTACCTGGGTACAGCTTGGCCATTTCGGCGTAACAGACGGCCGTCGCCAGGCAAAGTAACAAGGCGATGATGATGCCGATCCACATGGAAGGCGCGGTGACTCCGGTGGTGGCCTGGATGAGAAAAGTCAGCCACAGAAAAGCGCCGGGCGCGATCAGGGCCATGGCATTCATGGTCAATCCCGTCAAACCCAACGTGTGCTTCATTTCCGGTGCGGTGTTCTCCGCCATCTCCATCCTCCTGGTAGAAATTAGTGGGTGAGAGCCTTGTGTTTGGTGGCCAGCACATTCACTTTATGCAATCGGTCCGGGTGAGGTCAAAGTAATAGATTTTGTAACGACTATAAGAATAGCTTGGCCAAAGATAACTTTGTCGAACCATAAAAATAATCAATTGGACGGGCCGTCCGACCGGCCACTAGGCTTTCCGTTTGTACCACACTGGTTCTGATAAACTTGAGGGGGTGGAATAATGAAAATTACCGGTCTCCTCATGATGCCGGCCGGGTGGATCATCGTCTTGGCGGCTTTGGTGTTGCTCCGAGCGGTCCTGGCGCGGAACTTGTTTATCGCCGCCGGGCTCGGGGTGGAAATCCTGGGACTCGTTCTTTTGACGCGTTCCCATTTAACGGCCAAAAGGGGGAATGAGTGAGTCCGCAGTCGCCTCCGGCGATGCCCGAAGTTTCCCAGGCCTTCTGTATCCTCTTTATCCTTCTCCTCCCGCTTGCCCTGGCGGGACTTGCCCTTATTAACACCGGCCTCAGCCGACTGCGCAGCGCGGCGCACTCCATGATGGCGTCCTTGTGCGTCGTGGGCGTCGCGGCCGTCGCTTACTTTGTTACCGGATTCGCTTGGCAGGGTTATCCGGGTCTCTCGTCCCACACACTGACCATTTTTGGAAAGGAGTGGAGCTGGCTAGGTGCAGGACACTTCTTTTTGCGCGGAGTCCCCTTGGACGGCTCCCGCGCCTCCCTCGCGGCGCTTTTGCAGTTGTTGAGCGTGGGACTGGCGGCGCTGATTCCTCTGGGCGCGGCCGCGGAGCGTTGGCGGTTGCGCGCCTGCTGCCTTTCCACCGCGCTCCTGGCCGGCATCACATATCCCGTGTTTGCCCATTGGGTTTGGGGAGGAGGCTGGCTCGCGGGCCTCGGCGCAAACTACGGTCTGGGCCTGGGCTTTTTGGACGCAGGCGGCAGCTCCACCATCCAGGCGGTGGGGGGACTGACGGCGCTGAGCCTGGTGTGGTTGCTCGGCCCCCGCCGAGGGAAGTACAACCTGGAAGGCATGCCCGCCGCACTGCCCGGTCACAACACGGTATATGTGCTCTTGGGCTGTGTCCTCGCTCTGGTGGGTTGGATGGGATTGAACGCTGCCGGTTCAATTCTCTTTGCCGGAATAGCACCCGGGCGAACCGTCCTGGTGGCGGTCAATACTCTGCTGTCGGCTTCTGGTGCGGTGCTGGCGGCGGCGGCGATTACCCGCTACCGCTTTGGCAAGCCCGACGCCTCGCTCAGCGCTAACGGCTGGGTGTGCGGGTTGGTGGCTTCCAGCGCCGGCTGCGCGTACGTTCCGCCCGCCGCGGCGCTTTTGATCGGACTCGTCGCCGGCGCGTTGGTCACCTACACTGTGGCCTGGATGGAAGTTCATCTGGGATTGGATGATCCTGCCGGAGCGGTTTCTGTCCACGCCCTGGGGGGAATCTGGGGAATCCTGGCGGTGGGCCTTTTCCCGCGTACGGTGACGGTTCTGCTTCCTTACCCGGCTACTCCTGCCATGATTCAAAGCGGCCAGATGCTTGCGCAAGTGGTGGGCGTGGCCACCCTGTTGGGTTTCGTGCTGCCGTTTACCTACACGCTGAACTGGTTACTCAATCGCTTGATCCCCCAGCGCATTCCCCCGGAGGAAGAGCGGCAGGGCGCCGACCTTTACGAGCTGGGCGCGGGAGCCTATCCGGAATTCATGACCCACACCGACGAATTTTCGCAGTGGTAAACCTCTATCAAAAAATCGATGGCATTAAGGTGAAACCCACCCAACGCCCCGGTTCCGGCGCGCATCGAAAAAGCTAAGGGGGTAGGGGATGCGCCTGGCCTGTGCTCTGATGACGATTGCGATTTTGCCTTCCCTTTTAGCTGCCCAGGATTCCTCCCCGAGCAACCCGCTGTCTCAAGTCAAGCCCGACGACCTCTGCACGGTGGAAGGGGTGGTGGTCAACGGGGTTACGGGCCTTCCCATCAAAAACATTTCGGTCACGCTTCAGCTTTTATCTGAGCACGGGCAAGCGCCGAGTGAGCTTACCGACGTTACAGGGCGGTTCGCGTTTCACGACGTCGCCCCCGGCCGATACCTGATTCGGGCCACGCCGGTGGGACCCAATTGGGGATACACGCGTCAGGAGGGAAACCACCGGGTCCTCACCCTCGATCCCGGGCGGCATGTGCGTGACCTCATCTTCCGTTTGCAACCCGGCGGCGTGATAACCGGCACTGTCTCTGATGAAGACGGTCAGCCGGTGATGGGAGCGCAGGTGGAGGCTTTCCCCGCGGGGCATGGCAATCGCACCGGCATTTCCGCTGCCGGACAGACCAATGACCTGGGCGTTTATCGTCTTTTTGGAATGCCCGCGGGAAAATACTATGTGGTGGCGATGGGGAACCGGCCTTTTGCTTCCAAGACGCCGCCGGATGAAGTTTACTTGCCGACCCTTTACCCAGGGACGGCGGATGCGGGACAAGCGCTGCCGGTGGAAGTGCGCGCCGGGGACGAGCAGGGTGGGATTGACCTGAGCCTGATCCTGGCGCGGGGCGTGTCGGTGCGCGGCCGGATCATCATGCCGGCGGCGGCCAAGTCTTCCGGAGGCGCCTACGTGCAGTTGCTGCCGCGCGACGATGCGGCGGACCTTCCCCAGGGGTTAAGGCAGTATGGAGCAGGTTCCCAGGATCTAAAGGGCGACTTCGAAATTCACGGAGTGCCGCCCGGCGCCTATAACCTTTCCGCGAACTGGGGTTACGAAAAAGGCTTTTACCACGGTCAGGTGCCGGTCGATGTGGGGAACGACAATGTGGAAGGGGTCGCGGTAACCCTCCTGCCCGGGTTCAGTGTGCCAGGGCGGGTGATCGCTGACCCGGGAATGCCGCTCGATTTCTCGCAACTGAGCATCTATCTCGAACCGATGGGCGCGGCCGGCGTGGGGGCCGGGGGCGCGAAAATCAAGCCCGACGGCACGTTCGTGTTCGAGAATGTTTTCGAAGGCGAGTACCGCCTGCATGTTTCGGGTTTTCCGGAAGAGTTCTACGTGAAGTCGGCGCGCTGGGGCGGCAGCGACGCTCTTTCCTTGGGTGTCAATGTCAGCCGCGACTCGGGGGGAACACTGGTGATCGGCCTGGCGCTCGACGGCGGGCGGGTGGACGGCGTAGTGATGGGTGATAAACAGCCGGTTCCGGGCGCCTTCGTGGCCTTGGTCCCCGACCCGCCCAACCGCAGCCGGGAGGATCTCTACAGCCAAACTTCCGCCGACCGGATGGGTCGCTATTCCATGCGCGGCCTCCCTCCGGGTGATTTCAAGCTCTTCGCCTGGGAACCGGGCGATAGCGTCCCCTATCGCGATCCGGACTTCATCAAGAACTGCGAAAATCGCGGCGCGCATGTCCATATTGAAGTAAAAGAGCAGCAATCCGTGCAGTTAGATTTGATTCCCGCCGAGGAGGAGCCGCAGTGAATCGCCGATGGGGCGATTGGCGATTTGTGGTTTGCGATCTTGGATTTTGAATTTGGAATTTTAGATTTCAGATTTGCGATTCGCGGACGCCGCACTCCCCGCTTGTTGAAATCTTCGATTTGAGATTTGCGATCCTGCACTCGGACTTCGGATCGTGTCTCTCGCCACTGACCACTCGCCACTTGCCACTGTTCTTTTTTGAGTTCGGACCTCTGAATCTGTATCTCATCACTCGTCACTGGTGTTAAAATTGTAAAGTTGGCCGTAGATTCGAAAGCGCGAAGCTGAGGAAGAACCGCCGGCATCTGACAGCTTCCGGTGTGCGCCGCGCTTGCTCGGAAATCCCTGCTGACGACCCGGCGAAACGCCGGTATTCCGGCGGGCAGCATCACGAGGAGATGATTCCGTTGATGGTTCGTCGATACCCTTGCCTTTTGCTCCTTCTCCAGGCAGGGATTCTCGCCGCTCTGCTTTTTGCCGTTCCCGCGGTGCGGGCGCAGCAACCACCCGCATCCGCTGCGTCTTCCGAAGCGCCAGGGCTGCAACCCTTACCCTTGTCACCGCCATTCCCCTTTGGCCAGCCGGAAAAACCGAAGGCCCTGGAGACGACTAAAGAAAAGCAGACCGGAACATCTGACGAGCGCCTGTTCTGGGTTATTCCCGATTTTCTCCTCATCGAGAACCCCAACCCGCTTCCCCCGCTCAGCGTCGGCGGCAAATTCAAAGTCGTGGCGCGCGAGTCCTTCGATTACGTCCAGCTCCCTTTGTACGCGTTGCTAGCCGGCATCGGCCAGGCGGAAAACAGCGAGCCGTCTTACGGCCAGGGCGCCGCAGGCTACGGCAAACGCTACGTTGTGGCCTTCGCCGACCGCACCATCCAGAGCTTCATGACCGGCGCCGTCCTCCCCTCGATTCTGCGGCAGGATCCGCGCTACTATCAGCTTGGCCAGGGAGGCTTTTGGCGCCGCACCGCCTACGGCGCCAGCCGCATCTTCATTTGCCGCGGCGATTCGGGCAAGATTCAGTTCGACTATTCGGAAGTTTTCGGCAGTGCTCTTTCTAGTGCCATTTCTACGTACAGCTATCATCCCCGCGGCGAGCGCACGATGCGGACTTCCCTGAGCGTGTGGGGCACTCAAATCGGCTTCGACTCACTTGCTGGTATCTTTAACGAATTCTGGCCCGACATTCACCGCCATTTCAGCAAGAAGTGAGGCACCGCGTGGCCACCGCCCGCCCTTCTTCTTATCTCGTCACTCGTCACTGCCCTTGCAATCATGTGCGGGACTTGACGGATCGCCGGCCTGAGGGCGAGGTCCGCCAGACCCCGTAATATACCTTCGTGGGCAAAGAGCTTCGCTATTGACTATAGACTGGGAGGCAGTACAATTAATGATTCCCGTTCAATTAGAATGATTCCGCGTGCAAGCGAGCCAAAGGAGCGAATGGATGACTCAATCAGAAAAACGCCCTCGAATTGCAGTTGATCGAAGACTTTATGTCGTCCTGGGTTCGGCTTTGTGCCTCTTGGTCATGGCGACCCAGGCGCAGGCCCAGTCCCTGCTGACGCGTCATGTGCGCCAAGCAGTCATAAGTGGGGAGGCGACGTTTTTGAACCGGCTGCCCGCCACCCAGTCCTTGCGCGTTGACATCGTTCTGCCGCTGCGCGATCCGGCAGGGTTGGAAATATTCTTGCAAGACCTCTACGATCCTTCCAACCCCTCCTACCGGCACTTCCTTACGGTGGCAGAGTTTACCGCGAGGTTTGGTCCCAGCCAGGAAGATTATGATGCCGTGGTTGGTTACGCTAAAGCCAGAGGTTTGACGGTGGTGGGCGGCTCCCGCGATGGCATGGACGTGCAGCTCGAGGGCTCGGTGACCTCCATCGAGGCAGCTTTCAATGTGAGTATGGGTGTCTACCAGCACCCCACGGAAAACCGCACATTCTACGCTCCCGACCGGGAACCCACGGTGGACCTGCCGTTCCCGCTGTGGCATATCTCGGGTTTGGACAACTATTCCATTCCGCGTCCCGCCACCGTGCACCGAGGTTTAATTGTGAAGTCCAATACCACGACGGGCGCCTGTCCTTCCAGCTCTTATTGCGGCAGCGACATGCGGGCGGCTTATTACGGGAGCGGGCCGCTCACCGGCGCCGGACAGACGGTCGGGTTGTTCGAGTTCTACGGGTTTGATATCGCCGACGTGAACACTTACTTTAAGAACTCCGGGCAAACGAACAATGTCCCTATCGATGGCGTATCCACGGATGGAACCAGTTTGACCTGCCTCTACAAGAGTGGCTGTGACGATACGGAACAAACCATCGACATCACCCAGGCGGTCTCCATGGCCCCCGGCCTGACAGCACTCTATGTATTCGTGGGGTCCACCGACACCGCCATTTTTAGCTCCATGTCTGCGCATTTGCCGCTGAGTGCGCAACTGAGCTCTTCGTGGACCTGGAGCCCGTCGGACCCCAGCACGGATGACCCCTACTTCGAAAAGTTTGCGGCGCAGGGTCAGAATTTGTTTCAAGCGGCCGGCGACAGTGGCAAATACAACCCGAGATCCGTGGAGGTTTTCCCGGCGGATGATGCGCATGTCACGGTGGTCGGCGGCACGGACTTGGCGACCAGCGGCCCGGGCGGCGCCTGGGTTTCGGAAACGGCTTGGGTCGACGGTGGCGGCGGCTATTATCCGCCGGACGATATTCCGATCCCCTCCTGGCAGCAGCTCACGGGCGTGATCACTTCGGCCAACAAGGGGTCCACGACTTTGCGCAACTCCCCCGACGTCGCGGCCGAAGCCAATTTTGACTTTTACGTCTGTGCCGACCAAACCACCTGCACAGAAAACTATTATGGCGGGACCAGTTTTGCCGCGCCCATGTGGGCCGGCTACCTGGCGCTCGCCAATCAACAGGCGGTGGAAAATGGGGCTTCGACGCTCGGCTTCATTAATCCGCTGATTTATCCGATCGGTCTGGGGTCAGGCTACGATACGGCTTTTCACGACATCACCAGCGGCAGCAACGGATATCCTGCCGTAACGGGCTATGATTTGGCCACCGGCTGGGGCAGCCCGAATGGGGCCGGCCTGATCAACGCCCTGGTGGGAGCGGCGACAACGCCGACTTTCACCATTTCTGCCTCGCCCACTTCGCTCTCCGTGGTACAGGGGAGCAGTGGGACCTCAACGATCACTACCGCCGTCTTGAACGGTTTTGACTCGGCGATTGCCTTGTCGGCGACTGGCCAACCCGCCGGCGTGACCGTCAGCTTTAGTCCCACCCCCATCGCCGCACCGGGCTCCGGCACTTCCACCATGACCCTGGCCGTGGCCTCCACCACCACGCCCGGCACGTACCCGATTACTGTCACCGGCACGGGCGGGGGCGTGACGCAGACAACCACCCTCACTCTGACGGTGACCGCCGCGGCGAGTGCTGACTTCACCATCAGCGCGTCGCCCACCGCGCTTACCGTGACCGCGGGCAGCTCCGGCACCTCCACGATCACCACCGCGGCGCTGAACGGCTTCAACTCGGCGATTGCCTTGTCGGCGAAAGGCTTCCCGCCAAGCATCACCGTGACCTTCACCCCCACGCCCATTCCCGCGCCAGGCTCAGGGACCTCGACGATGACGATCACGGTGAGCTCGACGATGGGCGCCGCCTCCGGCACCATCACCATAACCGGAACGGGCGGAGGCAAAACGCATACGACGACCGTCCATCTGACCGTCATTAAATAGTGGTCGCCGCGGTCAATTCGCCTTGTAAGCCGAGGGGGTAGCGCGGAGGTACGCGTAGTTTGCGTTCCTCCGCGGTTCTTCCCAATTACGTGCGGCGTTCAGATCTTCATTAATGCGAGCGCCAGAAAAGAGCCGCACAGGAACGCAAAATACGCGTACCTGTGCGCTACGCCCTAAGCAAGGTAGCGCGGACCTGCGGTTTAGGTCCGCGGCTTTTCGTTGTAATGGCCGGAAGAACCGCGGACCTACAAGACAGGTCCGCGCTACACGTTTAAGCCTGGCCAGAGGTTGATCGAATTCGAAACACTCAATCCCATTTTCGAACACCCCACCCTCGACCCTCCAAGTTGCGCCCCGCCGTAACTGCTGTCGAATCCGCAAGTTGAATAATTGGAACCTTGGGCTCTCGTTTGCGTAATAAAGAGCAGGAGTCATAGGCGTCCAACCGGTGCGCTCTTTAATCTGGAGGCAGCCCGAGGCCGCTAAGACATCACAAGGAGACGATCATGCACGCACCCGTTGACGCAGAGACACCAACACCGGCCACCACCCAGGAGGAGTGGGCATCCAGCCAGACTTTGATTCGCTTGGAGGGCACCACGAAGGTCTTCTTCACCGACGAAGTGGAGACGCACGCGCTTTCCGGAATTCACCTCGAAATCAGCCGCGGCGAGTTCGTTTCCATCTCCGGCCCGTCGGGCTGCGGGAAGTCAACCCTGCTCTCCATTCTCGGGCTGTTGGATTCCCCCTCGGATGGCAAGTACACGTTGAATGGATCGCCCGTCGAAGACCTGACGGTCGCGCAACGCACGCGCATCCGCAACCGGGAAATCGGATTCATCTTCCAGGCGTTCAACCTGATCGGCGACCTGACCGTATACGAAAACGTGGAACTGCCGCTCACCTACCGGGGCATGAGCTCTACAGAGCGCAAACAGCGGGTGCAGGAGGCGCTCGAACGCGTCGGGATGTCACACCGCATGAAGCACTACCCCTCGCAACTTTCCGGCGGCCAGCAGCAACGCGTGGCGGTGGCGCGGGCCTTGGCGGGGAAGCCCTCCATTCTGCTCGCGGACGAACCCACCGGCAACCTGGACTCGAAGAACAGTGAGGCGGTCATGGATTTGCTGCGCGATCTGCATCGGGAAGGAGCGACCATCTGCATGGTCACGCACGATCCCCGCTACAGCCAGTTTGCGGACCGCACCATTCATCTCTTTGACGGCCAGATCGTGGACGAGACTACGGCGGCCCCCGGCAACGCGTCCCTGGAAATCAGTCGGAACTAGCGGGGGCGAGGCCGACCGCGCGAAAGGAAACCGTAGCGGAGACCTGCACCCCAAGGTCTGCGGCTGTACTGGACATAGTCGAGCATGCGGGAATACGCGGGGATTAGCGGGGAGAACCAGGAACGGTTCTGCGGACTGCGCATCGATCGCGTTCCGCTTCCCTTCGATGTGCGTACGCGCGTTTGAAGCCGAAAAGCCGCGGACCTTGAACCACAGGTCCGCGCTACGACTTCGGTGTGCGCGCGGGGATTTAAACCCGATGGCGTCATTCCGGATGAAGAACCGCGGACCTTGAACCGCAGGTCCGCGCTACTTGACTTGGTGGCGAGGTGTACGAGTTGGTTGCCCGCCCCGCTCGACATCGTCAATCCGGACCTACCTACTTTAGTCGTCACCCATATTGATGAACGCGTTAAAGGCTCCGCCGGCGGCCTTCTCCAAATCCTGTTCGGAAAGTTCGGCCTGCTTGCCATCGCCTGGCTTTGTGGTTTCCTGGTCCTGCACCTTTTCCTTTTCTTCTGTCATAGCCATTCTCCTCCTCAGTGGAATTGAGCAACGACGCTGCATTTGCTGCCTCATCTCTTAAACGGCTGTTATGTCTATCCAATCCTTATGGTCCTTATCGGTACTCTCTCCCTTGGCTCCACCGACGGCCTTCTCCAAATCCTGTTCGGAAAGTTCACCGCGCTCGCCCTTACTGGTTTTTCTGGTTTCCTGGTCCTGCACCTTTTCCTTTTCTTCTGCCATTGCAATTCTCCTCCTCCGTGGAATTGGGCAACGACGCTGCATTTGCTGCCTCATCTCTTAAAACGCAAAGCGCGGGCGAAAACTGGCATGCCCCGCAATATTTTTCCGGCCGGTTGCGAAGGCGCGTCAACGGGCAGCAACTTCCCTGCAGCGGAAGCAGTTGCGGGGCAGCGGAGTCTGCTTTCCGCGGAGGTGAATCTGCCCGCGGTCTCCGACCGGGGGCAGATGGCAACACCTCTGGATTGCAATTCGGGCCCGACCGAGGTCACTCGCAGGCTTGCACCTCGCCCCGCGAGTGGAATCCCTGGCGGGCGAGTGCACTCCTTGCATCTAGCTAAACATCACATGTCTTGAATTGGCTCGGGCGCCCGACATCGAGAATCCCCCCTGCGACGTTCTCAACGTCCGCGTCTGACAGCTCGTCCGGGGGATAAGCTTCATGGGGTTTGCTGCCTTGATCGTTCTCTACTCCCTTTTCCTTATCTTCTGCCATTGCAATTCTCCTCCTCAGTGGAATTGGGCAACGACGCGGCATTTGTTGCCTCATCTCTTAAAACGCAAAAGGCGGGCGAAAACTGTCATGCCCGGCAATATTTTTCCGGCGGGTGGCGAAGGCGCGTCCATGGACAGCAACTCCCCCGCAGCGGAAGCAGTTGCGGGTCAGCAGAGTCTCTCTTCCAGGGAGGTGAATCTGCCCGCGGTCTCCGACCTGGGGCAGATGGCAACACCTCTGGATTGCAATTCGGGCCCGACCAAGGTCACTCGCGGGCTTGCATCTCGCCCCGCGAATATTATGCGCTCTTGGGGTCGAGTGCACTACACCCGTTTAGATAGGTACTAACTAGCTAATCACGCGGGGTGCTGTAGGTGATTTACTACCACGCCGCCAACGGCGTTCTCAACGTCCGCATCTGACAGCTCATCCGAGGGATCGGGTTCATGGGGTTTGGTGCCTTGAGCGTTCTCTAGGCCCTTTTCCTTATCTTCTGCCATTGCAATTCTCCTCCTCAGTGGAATTGGGCAACGACGCTGCATTTGTTGCCTCATCTCTTAAAACGCAAAAGGCGGGCGAAAACTGTCATGCCCGGCAATATTTTTCCGGCGGGTGGCGAAGGCGCGTCAATGGACAGCAACTCCCCCGCAGCGGAAGCAGTTGCGGGTCAGCGGAGTCTCCCTTCCACGGAGGTGAATCTGCCCCCGGTCTCTGACGGGGGACAGATGCCGACGCCTCTGGAATGCAATTCAGGCCTGACAGAGACCCCTCCTCAGTTTGCACCGCCTCGACTTTCCACGGGGGGGAGTTTGTGTTCACACTTCTCTGCTACTCCACGCCCCGCTATCTTACCCTACAAAGGCTTACCACCTTTCGCGATGCCGCCTGCAACCTTCTTCAACTCTTGGTCGGAAAGTTCGGCCTGCTTGCCGTCGCCTGGCTTTGTGGTTTCCAGCTCCTGCACCTTTTCCTTTTCTTTTGCCATAGTCATTCTCCTCCTGAGTGGAATTGGGCAACGACGCTGCATTTGTTGCCTCATCTCTTAAAACGCAAAAGGCGGGCGAAAACTGTCATGCCCGGCAATATTTTTTTGCGGCCACTTATGAACAGATGTGATAGCTTGTTATCAATCGGGTGAAAGAGGATGCTTTAGAGAGTCAGGGAGCCTGCCATGCTGAGGGCAGCGAGCGGCCCACACCTTTTCTTATCGATACGAAAGGCTAGTGCCTCGCTGCGTTCAGCCTGACAGGAGGGGCTTTTTCTTACACCCACCTCCGGCAAGGAGGAGGCATGGCGGGGACCCCGGCACACGACATCACGCAACTGCTCCAGGCCTGGAGCGAAGGGGACGAGCGGGCGCTCGACAAGCTCATCCCCCTGGTGTATCGGGAGTTGCACCGCATGGCGCAGCGCTACATGGTGCACCAGTCCCCCGGTCACACGCTGCAAACCACGGCCCTGGTGAATGAGGCGTACCTGCGGCTGGTGGGTGCGGGAAAAATGAACTTTAAGAACCGCGCCCACTTTTTCGGCGTCTCCGCCCAAGTGATGCGGCGCATCCTGGTGGATTTCGCGCGGCGCCAGGGTTCCCAGAAGCGTGGCGGCGAAGTGCAGCGGGTGTCTTTGGAGGAAAGTCGGGTGGTTTATGGGGAGCGAGGTGCGGATTTGGTGGCGCTCGACGGCGCTCTCCGGGCCCTGGCCGCCTTCGACTCGCGAAGAAGCCGGGTAGTGGAGCTGCGCTTTTTCGGCGGACTGAGCGTGGAGGAAACGGCGGAAGTGCTCAAGGTCTCACCCGAAACCGTGCTGCGCGATTGGAAGGTGGCCAAAGCTTGGCTGGGGCGCGAAATGAGTGGAGAGAAGCGGGATGAAGCCTGAACGTTGGGAGCAAGTGGCGCAGATCTATGGTGCGGCTCTGGAGCGCGAAGGGAGTGAGCGCGCGGCTTTCCTGCGGGACGCCTGTGCCGGTGATCAAGACCTGCGCCGGGAAGTGGAATCGCTGCTCGCCCGTGAAGGAAAAGACGCGGGTCTCATGGAGTTACCCGCCCTGGAGGTGGCGGCCCGGCAATTGGCGCGCGGGGGCCCGTCGAGGGAGGAGATCGCCAGCCTGGAGGGCAAGACGGTATCCCATTACCGCATCGTGGAGAAACTGGGTAGCGGTGGCATGGGGGTAGTTTACAAGGCCCAGGACACCAAGCTCCCGCGCTTGGTCGCCCTGAAATTCCTTCCGGAGGGGGGGGCGGAGAGTCCCGGGGTGCGGGAACGCTTCAAGCGCGAGGCTCATGCCGCTTCCGTCCTCAATCACCCGAATATCTGCACTATCTACGATGTTGACGAGGACGGCGGCCAGCCCTTCATCGCCATGGAATTGCTGGAAGGGCAAACGCTGAAACATCAGATTGAAGCAAGGGCGCCCCTCGCGATCGATACCCTGCTGGACCTGGCGATTCAGATTACCGGTGCGCTGGACGCGGCGCACACGAGGGGGATCGTTCATCGCGACATCAAGCCGGCGAACATTTTTGTGACGAAGCGCGGAGAAGCCAAGGTCCTGGACTTTGGGCTGGCGAAGTGGACGGCGAGCACGGGGGACGAGAAACAAGGCGAAAGGGTGGAAGCGGGGGAAGCTCCGACCCATTCGAGCCTCGATCCAGAGTTGACGATTCCCGGCGCGGCGATGGGGACGGCGGGTTACATGTCACCGGAGCAGGCGCGGGGTGAAGAAGTGGAGGCGCGCACCGACCTGTTCAGCTTCGGCGCGGTGCTCTATGAAATGGCGACCGGCCAGCAGGCTTTCAGCGGGAGCACTTCGGGGAAGATTCGGGAAGCAATTCTGGCACAGGAAGTAACTCCGGCGCAGCTCTTGAATCCTGCCCTCCCCCCGGGGCTCGAAGCGGTCATCGCGAAGGCATTGGAGAAGGATCGGGACCTGCGCTACCAAAGCGCCGCCGAAATCCGTACCGACCTGAAGCGCCTGAAGCGGGATACGGATTCGGGAAAGTCCTCCGGCAAGAGGTCCGTTGGAATTGCTGAACCTTCATCGGCATCCGGGACGGGCGCCCCTGCGGCTGCGGCGGTTGTCTCCAAACCCGGTCGGCCCGCGAGGAGAGGGTGGGCAGCCGCTGCTGGCGGCCTGGGCCTAGTCCTCATCGCGTCGCTCATCTACTTTCAATCTCGTCCTCTCCCGCCACCCAAAGTATCCGGCTATGTCCAGGTCACCCACGACGGCAGACTTAAAGACGTCATCGGGACAGACGGGGTAAGGATTTACTTTAACGAGGCCCTGTCTGTGGGTCAGGTCATTACTCAAGTTTCCCCCTCCGGGGGAGAGGAGGTGCCCGTTGCAGTTCCCTCCCCCACTATGCAATTGCTGACGGTTTCTCCTGACGGGGCAACACTACTCGTCGCGAATTTGCCAAGCGACGCGGCTGACACGGGACCGATTTGGGCAGTACCTGTGCTCGGAGGGTCACCTCGTAGACTGGGAGAGGCCGTTGGACAGGACGCCGCCTGGTCTCCCGACGGTCAAATGCTTATTTATGACATCGGACGCGATCTCTTCCTGGCGAAAAGCGACGGCACCGAACCTCACAAACTTGTCTCCGCGCCCGATAAGATAATGGATATCGCTTGGTCACCGGACGGCACGGTCATCCGATTCAGTGTCTTCGGCCTTATCCCTCACTTAACACCCACTTTCAGCTCACTTTGGCAGGTTTCGACAAACGGGAAGGACCTCCATCGCATGTTTCCCGGCTGGCACACTCCTCCCGACGAATGTTGCGGCAAATGGACTCCCGACGGAAAGTACTTTGTTTTCGAGTCCAAAGGCAATATCTGGGCTCTCGCGGAAAAGCCGAATTTACTCGGCAAGGCCAACGGCGAGCCAGTGCAGTTGACCTCCGGCCCGATGACTTTCCATTTCCCACTGCCCAGCAAGGATGGCAAAAAGCTGTTTGTGGTGGGGGAGTTGCCGCGCGGGGAGTTGGCTCAGTACGATGCGAAGTCCGCAGTGTTCGGTCCTTTTCTTTCCGGAATCTCGGCGGAATTCTTGAGCTTCTCTCCGGACGGGCAGAGAGTTGCCTACGTCAGCTTCCCGGAGGGAACCCTCTGGACCAGCAAATTGGACGGCAGCCAGCAACTCCAGCTCAGCTACCCGCCCCTTTATGCCCTGCTGCCTCGCTGGTCACCCAATGGCAAGCAGATCGCATTCTCTGCCGTTTCGCCCAACAAGAAGACCAAGGCGTATACGGTTTCGACCGATGGTGGAACGCCGCGCGAAATGATTGCCGAATACCCGGAGGACAAATATGACCCGGCTTGGTCACCCGACGGAACCAGGATTGTCTTCGCCGGCGGCTCAAATGATCCTGACAGAGCCATCCGAATCCTCGACATTAAGACACATCAAATCTCGACCCTGCCGGACTCCAAGGGCCTTTACTCCCCCCGCTGGGCGCCCGACGGACGCTCTCTCCTCGCGATGCCGGTCGATTCCGGCAGCATTATGCTCTTCAGTTTCGCCGCCCAAAAGTGGGAGAAAATTGCCAAGGTCTCAGCAGGTTTTCTCAACTGGTCGAAAACCGGAGACTATATCTATTTCCTCCATGGGGAGGACCAGCCGTCCGTGATGCGGGTGCGCATGCGCGACGCGAAGCTTGAGCTCGTGGCCGACCTGAAAAACTTCCAGCAAACGGGCTATTTTACTGCATGGCTTGGCCTGGCTCCCGACGATTCACCGCTTCTGCTTCGCGACACGGGCACCCGGGAAATCTACGCCCTCGATTGGCAAGCACCGTGAGGGGTAGTGGCAGGCGGATCGTGTTTGCCGCGCGGAACCGCCAGGGAGAATCGCATTTGTGGATTGCCTCACTCGACCGCCGAATTCCTCCCCGGCAAATTCCCTCAGCCACGAAGGATGACAGCCCCTTTTTCGGGCCCGGCGGGTACATTTTCTTTCGCAGCGTGGAGGGCGCTTCTAACTTCGTCTTCCGGATGAAGGAGGACGGTACTGGACGCCAAAAAGCGGTGTAGCCACGGTCACTGCTTTTGTGTGGGCTTTTCCCTCGATGACGCGGGGAATGGCCTGGAGCTTATCAACGCCTAACGCGGCACAGTCCCGTCGCCCTTTAATCCGGGCAAGCGCAGCCGCGTTGCTGTTAAGATAGTAGGCGACAGGGGTATGGATAGCCGCAAGGTACTTGAGGTGAAATGATGGCGGGCCAATGGGTCGATGTGACCGGCGAAGTTCTGGAAGCGGACGTCAGGCAAAGGAAGTTTCAACTCTGGATTGACGGGCAGACCCACGCCCTGGTGATGTTCTCGGACCCTCAGGAGGTTGATGTCACCACCGCCCTTCGCGACCACAAGTCCGTGCGGGTGCGGGTGAAGGGCCAGGCGGAGATGTCGCCCCAAGGCAAGCTGCTACGCGTTACAGAAATCGAGGAGCTCGTCCTCGGCCCTGCCGGCGAAGCTCCCTATGACCACTCGGCGCCACCTATCGAGGAGGTTCTGGCGGGTTTGGCGCGCGAGGTGCCACAGGCTGAATGGGACAAGCTCCCCAGTGACCTGACGGATAACCTCGATCACTATCTCTATGGGACACCGAAACGATGAAAGCCGTCTTTGCGGATTCCCTTTATTGGATTGCCATGGTGAAGCCGGGAGACCCGTGGGCAGGCGCCGCCGCGAGGGCAAGGGTCCAACTCGGCCCCGTGCGGATCGTAACCACGGACGAGGTACTCACCGAGTTCTTGACCGCCCTATCCCAGGCTGGTGAAAACCTGCGCGGAAGGGCGGCGGCTATGGCGCGGGCGATTCTTTTGAACCCTAACGTGAAGGTCATCCCTCAGTCGCGAGGCACATTTCTTCAAGCACTCCACCTCTTCGATCAACGGCGGGATAAAGAATACAGTCTTACGGACTGCGCCTCGATGAATGCCATGTGATCGGAATCAATCGCCGAAGCACTGACGAATGACCATCATTTTAGACAAGAAGGTTTTACGGTTCTCATGAACAAGCAGGACTGAGAAATTGGCTGCCCCTATCGACCCACTGCTTCTCAATCCAACCTCTGAAGAACCCTGCGAGCCAGTCCCGGCGCAGTTAGGGATTCCGCCTGATAAGTCGCCTTCACGTCAAGTGGGCGCCACTTGGTCATACGGCCCACCCCTGGATGTGCCCTACGCCCGGCAGGATCGAAGAATCTGCCATCGGCCTTAGCCGTAACCAAGGCAACACCTGAACCTGACCCCCTACCGGAGGCCGAACGCCGTTCGGCCCTACACGGGCCCCCGAATCCTGCTTCCGAAATCCGAAGCGCCGAGATCTGAATCGCAAATTCAAGATTCAAGATTCCAGATTACGAACCCCGAACCCCGAATCCCTAATCCCGAACCCCGAATCCCGTGTCCCCAATCCCGTATCCCTAATCCCGAACCCCTAACCCCGAATCCCGTCTCCGAGCGTGTTATCATTGAAGATTCACGAAAGGGTCAAGAATTCATGTCCCAAGTTCGAGTTCGTTTCGCTCCCAGCCCGACCGGTTATGTCCACGTGGGCAATGCGCGGACGGCGCTTTTCAATTGGCTGTTCGCGCGCCATGGCGGGGGGGCGTTTGTCTTGCGCATCGAAGACACCGATGCGGAGCGGTCGAAGCCGGAATACGAACGGCAGTTGCTGGAAGACCTGAGCTGGTTCGGGCTCGATTGGGACGAAGGTCCTGACGTGGGCGGACCGTTTGGACCGTACCGCCAGTCGGAGCGCCGCGCGATTTATACCCGGTACGAGGAGAAGCTGATCAATCAAGGCGACGCCTACTATTGCTTCTGCTCGGCGGAACAACTGGAAGCCGAACGCCAGGAAGAGCTCAAGGCCGGCCGCCAGCCGCGCTATTCGGGCCGCTGCCGGAAACTCATGCCGGAGGAGGTGGCGCGCCGCCAGGCGGCGGGTGAATCCGCGGCGCTGCGCCTGAAGATCGTCGAGAGCAGTTTCTTTTGGAATGACCTGGTACACGGACCCACGACATTTTCCAGCGAGGTCATCGGCGATCCCGTCATCGTGCGCTCCGAGGGCCTGCCCGCCTACAATTACGCGGTGGTGATTGACGACCACTTGATGGAAATCACCCACGTGATTCGGGGCGACGATCACATTTCGAATACGCCCCGCCAGCTTGCCCTCTATCGCGCCCTGGGTTGGGAACCGCCGGAGTTCGCGCACCTCTCCACTATCCTGGGCGCCGACCGCACGCGCCTCTCCAAGCGCCACGGGGCAACTTCCATGGAAAGCTTTCGCGCGATGGGGATTCTTCCCGAGGCGCTGCGGAATTACCTGGCGCTGCTGGGGTGGTCGCCCGCGGATGGAAAAACGGAAATCCTGAGCCCGCAGGAATTGGTCAGGCTGTTTTCCCTTGACCACATCACCAAGGCTCCCGCCGTGTTCGATACCGACAAGCTCAACTGGATGAACCGGCACTATATGAAAGAGTGTGGGCCGCGGCGCCTGGCCGAGCTCGCGGCGCCGTTCCTGCAAGCGGCCGGCCAGATAGGCGCGCATCCCGAGCCGGAGGTTCTGGCGTGGATCGAACGCGTGCTCGACGCCGTGCTGAAGAACGTCAGCTTGCTGTCCGAGCTTCCCCAGGCGGCGAGGATCATTTTCGATTTTGACGCGCCGCGGGCGCTGGCCACGCCGGAATTTCAGGAACTGCTCGCCAGCCCCGCTGCCCTCGAGGTGCTGAAGGCATTTATCACCAAGGCCCTGGCAGAAAGCATGGTGACCTACCAACGCTTTCGCGAGATCGCCAAGGCTGTCCAGAAAGAAACCGGGAAAAAGGGGAAGGATCTGTTTCATCCGATTCGCATGGCGATGACCGGCGCAGGCTCGGGACCGGAGCTGGAAAAGCTGATTCCCATTTACGAGGAAGGCGCGAAACTGCCGTTGCCGCACCATGTGAAAAGCGTGGCCGAACGGCTGAGGGAATTTGCCGCGGCGGCGAACCTGGGATGCTGACCACCAGCGCCCGCTTTCAGACGTGCCCTGAGCGGGGCAAAATGTCGGCTATTTCCGCGTGTCCGACTTCTTGACCGAAAGCTCGCGCCGCGAACCTTAGTTGTAGAGAGTTAAGGACAATAAGTCGTGTCTAGACTTCGAGGGGCGGACGTGGGCAGTAATGGGCTTTCGTACTCATTCGTCCTTTGTCAACTTTCGGTCCAGAGCCGGGATGGCCTGGGGAGCTAATTCTTTGTCCCATCGGGAAAGTGGAGATCGCCAGGAGGTCGTATACGGCATCCATGCGGTGCGGGAGGCGGTGCGCACTCGGCCGGTGGATTTCGTGATGATCACGCAGGGCTATCACAATCCTCGCGTGCAGGAGATTGTGGACGCCTGCCGCAACGCGGGCATCGGGTTGCGATTTTCCCCTCGCCCGGCGGTAGAGCGCACCGCCGGCACGACCCAGCACCAAAACGTGGTGGCAGTGTGCACGCCGAAAGCCTATGATGATATTTCTGACCTCATCGCCCAGGCCGAGCGTCCCCTGCTGGTGGCGCTGGATGGTGTGGAAGACCCGGCCAATCTGGGGGCGATCATCCGTACGGTGGTGGCGGCGGGCGCGCGCGGCGTCATCATCCCGGAGCGGCGGGCGGCGGGACTCTCACCGGCCGTGGCGCGGGTGGCGGCCGGCGCTCTGGAACACACCAAGGTGGCGCGCGTCCCGAATCTGGTCCGAGCCTTGATGGACCTGAAAAGCCACAACCTTTGGGTGTATGGATTTGAAGCGGAGGCCCCCAAGTCTTATACTGAGCTTGATTATTCACAGGGGTGCGTGCTGGTGCTGGGCGGGGAAGGGCGTGGCCTGCATCGGCTGGTGCGCGAGGCCTGTGATGAACGGGCGCACATCCCCCTGCGGGGTCCGGTGAGTTCTCTGAATGTGTCTGTGGCCGCGGGAGTAGTGCTCTACGAGGCGGTGCGGCAACGCGCCGGGTAGCGCAGGGCCCGCGTTGCGCCCCCCTGCAACCGGAGTTGCTTGGCGTTCATCCAACAGGAAGGGAACTTGGGGAGGTCGTTCATGAATTGGAAATGGCTGGGCTGCTCGTTTTGGCGGGCAGCGACCTTCACGCTGCTGGTGGCGCTCGCCGACGTGGCACTGGCGTCGGCCGCCCTGGCGCAGCAAAACGCTACCGTCAAGAGCCCTGAGCAGACCGCCCCGCAAAAGGACTCGACCGATCAGACGCAGGGGACTGAACCGTATAAAATACCCGTGCCCGTTAATCTGATCACGACTCCCGTGACCGTCTTCGACTCGGGCGGGCAATTCGTGTACGACCTCGAACAGAATGAGTTCAAAATCTACGACAATGGTGTACAACAGGCCATCACGGGTTTTGACTCCGAAATGCGCCGGCTTTCTTTAGTGATCATTGTCGAGACCAATGACTCGACCGCCCCCTTTCTGGATTCAGTCAAACCACTGGGCTCGATGTTTTCCGAGATGGTCATGGGGCCGCAAGGGCAGGTGGCCGTGCTCACGTATAGTGACCGTGTGGACCTGGCCCTGGATTTTACTCCCAATGGCGACAAGTTGGATACGGTGCTCCGCGGGCTCCAGGGGCGCGGCAGCGGCATGCACGTGGACGATGCGCTGGTGCGCGCCTTTTCCATGCTGAACAGCCGGCCGCTAGGGGATCGGAAGGTGGTCATTGCCTTTTCCGACGGATTCAACATCGGAAGCAAGATGAGTCGAGGCGAAATCGTTAAGGGGGCGATGAATTCCAATATCACCATCTATCACTTGGGTTTTAGCCCGTTGAAAGGTTTGTGGAAGAGGCCGGCCAAGGATCCCGCGCCGGATTTGGTGGCTGAAAGCGTAGCGCGGACCCCGACTCCGAACTCGGCCCCTACACCCACCAATGAAGAGAACACCTGGGATACGGCGGGCGTTGATGGCGTTAATATTGTGGGGATTCTGCTGGGCCTGGGTGAAGAAGCGAAAAAGCCGCTTTTCAAGGATTCCATGATCTACTTCGCACGTTATTCGGGGGGACAATCGTATCAGAAGTGGGGAAAGGACACGGTGCAGCAGGCGCTGAATCAAATCGCCACGGAAATCCATAGCCAGTACGAACTGGCCTATGCTCCCACCAAGCCGGTTGAGCCGGGATTCCACAAAATCGAGGTACAGGTGCGGCGCCCCGGTGCAAAAGTCCGGGCCCGCGCCGGATGGTTCTATCAAGGTGAACCGGTGCCCGGCGAGCTGGTTAAGTGAGGCGCGAGAGGCGCCCGCGCCGGGGACGCCTCAATCAAATTCGCCGAAGTCACGGAATTCCTGGACGCTCTTGCCGGACTGCAATTCGATCTCCGCAAAATAAGGACGCATTTCATCTTCGTCGACGCGTAAGACCACGGCGCGCAACTTACCCTGGTCATTGCAGACGATCGTGAAGAACTTATTCTCTCTCAACTTGTTAAGTTGAGGTTTGATCTTCCACGGGATTTTCATCGCCAGGACTTCCGGGCTCACGTCGGGCCGATATTGCATCAGGGTGATCCCGGCGAAGGGCAGGCTGAAGGTCGCCCCCGGGCATGCAAAGGTAAACCCTTCCTTGAGGACTTCCAGCTTTCCCGCGCATCCTTTCTCGATATCTTCCGTCCCTGCTTGGTACTGAAAGGGCGGCTCTTCAACTTTCTTGTGTTTGCCGTAGCTCGCACCGACCAGCAGGAACACAGCGATCGGCAGGTTGATAGAAATCGCAAGCCGTTTGGTAATGCCATCCGACATCATCATAGAATCCCCGAACCCTTGGCGATTGGGCGTCGCTTTTCGGCGCCAGTAATCAGTTTACTCCGAGAAGCGCCGCGGGGGAAACAGGCTTGTGGATGAGGGGAATGGTACGGGGATTTGTTGTATGACGGTAGAGTAGCAGATCGCGTCATGCCCCGCGGCGGGATCGCTCCCTCTCCTACTCTACTCCCACCCGCGTCATTATCCCCGGCGGACGATCGAACCGTCCTCGTTGCAGGAAATGCTGGTTCGCGAGCCCTGCAGATTCAGTCGGCTACCTGCTCAAGCTGGGGATGAAGCCGTTTCCAGCGCGCGGCGAAGAGAAAAAACACTCCCGGCCCGAAGGAAAAGAGCATCACGCCTACGCCAAAGGCGATCCCGAGAAAAGTCAAAACCCCCGCGCAGCAGTAATCCCGCCCTCGGGCTACGATGTGGGTGGGCACCGCGACGAGAAGTTCCAGGATGCTTCCTTTCAGGAGATAGCGGCACTGCCGCGTGACGACGTCCATCGCTTCGGCGCCACGGCTGGTGCGGTAGAAAGCGATGCTCCACGCCGCCCACAGCACGAGCATGGCCACCCAGGGGAGTCCCGCATCAAGCGAGGCCGCCTTTTCTTTTCTGATAAACTCGTCAATGGAAATCGCCGCCCCTGCTCCGAGCACGCCTACCATTAGCCCCGAAGCGAGGATCGGCCAGAGCACTGACCGCCGGGTCGTCGGCCGTCCCAGCGAAAGCGCCACCGGGACAAGCAACATAACCGCTTGCGCCACAAGCATCACCCCCAAGGCGGCCCAGTACACCCACTCTGAGAAAATCATGAACGCGTCAATCGCGTTCGCGCCCGGAGAAAAACCAGCGAAAAAAAGCGGCGCGGTCAAGGCAACGAGAAGGAGGAAATAAAGAAAAACTACCAAGACGGCCCAACGTTTCACGTCAAACCTCCTTGCCAGCAAAGCAGATCGCGAATGCCTTGTGCATTATGCCACTCGCGCGCTCAGATCGCTATGCCGGGGTAGTCGCGCGGCGCGGAACCACTTCAGGAAGAGGCACTACAGTAAAGCCGAAGACAATGAAGCCTACGAGGGTGGCTATCCGCAAGGCCACGGAGCCGGCAAACTGCATGAGCAATTGTGACCAAATGGGCGAGCGTTACTGAACTGACGAGGAATTAAGCCCAGGGTATAAAGAGAAGGTGCTCTCAGGAGTTGCAGAATATGTTGAATAATTTGACTTCCAAAGTAAAACAGCGCCCCATGGCCGGCAGGGATCATCAAACGTCATTTGCTTATGCCCTTTTCTTTCTCTTGGTTCTACCTTGCGGGTCTTTCGCCCAGGTGTTGCTCCCGAGTTCTGCCGAGCTGGTCATCGCGGACGGGACTCCCGTCAAACTCCAACTGGAACAAACCATCTCCTCGGCGCATGCTCACAAGGGGGATCGTCTGGATTTTGTAGTGACCGAAGATGTGACGGCCGGCGGGTTTACCGTCATCCGAGCAGGGACCATGGCCAGTGGCTCCGTCGTCAAAGTTCAGGGCAGGCGCATCCTTGGACTGGGCGGCAACGTGATCATCAAGCTCGATTCGGTGGAGCTTGTCACTGGCGAAAGGATTCGGTTGCATGCCCGCCGGAGATTCAAGGGAGTCTCCCATACCAAGCTGATGGCCGAAGGGATGCTCCTTGCCGGGCTGATTTACCTGCCTGCGGCGCCGGTCTTCCTGCTCTCCCATGGCGTTGACTGCACTGTCCTGAAGAGCACCGAAGTGACCGCGTACCTCGACGGAGATTTTCAGGTGCAAACAGCAAAGCTGGCGAAGGCAAAAGAAAGCGATTCCAGCTTGAAGGAGATGATCGCCTTCCTGCCGCCACGCGCGCTCAATGGTCAAGGGCGCGAGGGCGATATGATCAATCTCATCTTCATTGCCAAAGAAGACGACTTCCAGCGGGTCTTTGCGCGTGCCGGTTGGGTCAAAGTGGACAAGAATAAGCCCACGCTTTTCTGGCACCTGCTATGGCAACGAAAACATTACGTCAAACTGCCCATGGACAATTTCTTCCTCTTCGGGAGAGCCCAAAACTATGCGTTTGCCCTACCCGATCCGGGCGCAATATTAACCCGGCGTCATCACCTTCGAATTTGGAAAACAGATCACGAGATGAATGGCAACCCCATCTGGGTAGGCGCCGCAACCCATGACGTGGCGATTAAATTCGAGATGCGCAAGCTTTGGATGATTCACCGAATCGATCCCAACGTGGACGCGGAGCGTGAGTTCATCGCCAGGAATTTAACCGAGACACATCTAGTCACTCAAGTGGAGTATCTTGCTTCCACTCTTCCCGTCTTTCAAGCGCAAACCGCCAGTGGCGAGGCCTACCATTCAGACAGTAGGATGCTCGTGCTGGACTTCCGTCAGAGACCTGCCCCGATGCTCGCGGGGATTCTGGCAGGAGACCGCGCTCCGGGAGGTCCCCCCCTTTCTTTTGCCAAGTGAAAAACGACCGCCCGAAAATCTGCACCGCTGAGGCCAGAGCTAATCCCGTTTGGCGGGTTTTGATTATGCGAAGCCGTCTATCAATGACGGAACAGGTTGCCTTCGCGTTCTTCGCCTACATGACAGTTGCTGCAATGGTGTTCCATTTGGCGGCGCGCGACTCCTGCACCATCATCGCGCTCAGCGCCACGACACTCGCCACCCTGATGGTCTTACGAAGAAATCGACAGCGCGCCCGCTGGCTTGCTGCCGCCGCTGACTTGTTTCCGGCATTACTGATCCTCGTCGCCTACCGGGAATCGGGGTTGCTGCTCACTCCCGATCCTACTCACCATTTGGATCTTGCCTTTATCCGTTGGGACCGCCTCCTGCTCCACAATCAATTCGTAGTAGGTGTTCTTCGAACCGCATCGCCATGGCTTCAGCACTATTTGGAATTTGCCTATCTGCTCTGTTACTCGCTGGTGCCGCTGGGGGTGGCAGCGATTCACTTTACGTCGCGTCGAGGGGCGCCGAGCGAAACTGGCAATTCGGCGGCCAGCGTGGGCCGTGGCAGCGGGCAGGCTACGGACGGCTTTTGGATCGCTGTACTCCTTGCCACACTTTTTTGCTTCGTCCTATACCCATTTTTCCCTCTCACGCCGCCGCGGGTGCTTTTTGGCGACGTGCCAGGACCGCATGTCGAACCGCTGCTGCGGAAATGGAATTTCTGGCTGCTCGACCATTACAGTGTGCAAGCCTGC